>WNGJ01017351.1_pt2 | contig 10719 bp, 7 predicted proteins | sample 5400611 | NCBI WGS metagenome assembly WNGJ01 (sample SAMN13153375, study PRJNA577476) | soil metagenome | isolation source: 40 cm soil or saprolite under Garry oak tree replicate 1 | place: USA:California | collected 2016-06-15
CTTCGCCGTGGGCCTGACCTGCGGCGGCTCGGTGTCGGTCTTCGTGCAGGCGGTGGCCGCCGGGTCCGTGCCGCAGCTCGGCGAGGCGATGGCCTCCATCGACGCGGACGAGCCGGTCGCGCTGGCGACGGTGGTGTCCGGGCTCGGCGAGGTCGGCGCCCGGCTGGCCGTCTGGCCGGACCGGGTGGCCGGCACCCTCGGCGCCGAGGGACTGGACGCGGCGGTCACCGACGACGCCCGCGGGATGCTCGAGCAGGGCGCGACCGGGCAGCGGCACTACGGGCCGAGCGGGCAGCGCCGCCGGGACGAGGTGACCGTGTTCGTCGAGGCGTACGCGCCGCCGCCGCGGATGCTCGTCTTCGGCGCGATCGACTTCGCCGCCGCGGTCGCCCGGATCGGCTCGTTCCTCGGCTACCGGGTGACGGTCTGCGACGCCCGCGCCGTGTTCGCCACCGCCCGCCGGTTCCCCGACGCCGACGAGGTGGTGGTGGAGTGGCCGCACCGCTACCTCGCCCGCACCGCCGTCGACTCCCGCACCGTGATCTGCGTGCTCACCCACGACCCGAAGTTCGACGTGCCGCTGCTGGACGTTGCGCTGCGCACCCGGGCCCGGTACGTCGGCGCGATGGGGTCGAGGCGGACCCACCAGGAGCGGCTGGACCGGCTGCGCGACGCGGGCCTGTCCGAGGACGAGCTGTCCCGGCTGCGCTCGCCGATCGGGCTGGACCTCGGCGCCCGCACGCCCGAGGAGACAGCGGTGGCGGTGGCCGCGGAGATCGTCGCCGCGCACTGGGGTGGCTCCGGGCGCCCGCTCGGCGAGACGGGCGGGGCGATACACCGCCGTCCCGCTCCCGCCGAGACCGGCTGAGCCGCCGTCATGGCGCCGGAGGAGCGGACCGGACCGGCAGCCGGGACGGCCGCCGGCCTCGTCCTTGCCGCCGGCGGCGGCAGCCGGATGGGCCGCCCCAAGGCGCTGCTGACGTACGGCGGCCAGCTGCTGGTCGAGCGCGCCTGCCGGCTGCTGGCCGCTGCCGGCTGCGCGCCGGTGCTGGCCGTGCTCGGCGCCGGCGCGGACGAGGTGCGGGCGGTCGCGTCCCTGCCCGGTGTGTCTCTGGTGGACAACCCGGACTGGCGGACCGGCATGGGATCGTCGCTGCGGGCCGGCCTTGCGGCACTGCCTGCGGACTCCGGCGCGGTCGTGGTGACGCTGGTGGACACCCCGCTGCTCGGGCGGGCGGCGGTGCACCGGCTGGTCGAGGCGTGGCGTGCCGGTGCGCCGGCGGCGGTCGCGACGTACGCCGGCCGGCCCGGCCATCCCGTGCTGCTGTCCCGGCCGGTGCTCGAAGAGGTGCGCGCGAGCGCGACGGGCGACCGCGGCGCCCGGTCCTGGTTGGCCCGGCACCCGGACCGGGTACGGAACGTGCCGTGTGACGGCACCGGCGACCCCCGTGACCTCGACGTGCCGGACGATCTCGCCGGGGGTGCCGGCGGGGGAGGAGTGACGGGAGGAGTGAGCAGTGCAGCTCGACCATGAGTTCACCGTGCCGGTGCCCGCCGTGCGGGCCTGGCCGGTGCTGCTGGACATCGACCGGGTCGGCCCGTGCATGCCCGGGGCGACCATCACCAAGGTCGACGGTGACGATGTCGAGGGCACCGTCAAGGTCAAGGTCGGCCCGATCACCGTCACCTACGCGGGGACGGCCAGCTTCCTGGAGAAGGACGAGAGCACCCGGCGGGCGGTGATCGAGGCCCGCGGGCGGGAGACCCGGGGCACCGGCACGGCGACCGCGCGGGTGACCGCGCAGCTGCACGATCAGGGCGAGGCCACCAGGGTCACCGTGAGCACGGATCTCGCGATCACCGGCAAGCCGGCCCAGTTCGGCCGCGGGGTGATGGCCGACGTCGGTGCGAAGCTGCTCGGCCGGTTCGCCGACTGCCTGTCCAGCCAGCTCACCGCGGGAGAGGGCGCCGCGGAGGCGCAACCCGCGGCGGCGCCGGCGGGCTCCGCCGGCGGACCGCCGCCGGGCGAGGCGGCAGGCGGTGTCGCGCCGGCGGAGCGCCCGCCCGGTGGAACGGTCCCTGCCCCGGCCGCCGGGGACGGGATGGACGGCGCCCGTGCCGGCGCACCGGCGTCGGTGCTGGATGCCCCCGCGTCCGCCGCGGGGCAGGCCGGGCGGGAGGCCGAGGCGATCGACCTGCTCGACGCCGCCCGGGGTCCGGTGCTCAAGCGGGTGGCCCCCGTCCTCGGTCTCGCCGCGCTCGTCGCCCTGCTGCTGGCGCTGCTGCGCCGCCGCGCTGACCCTCGCGTGTCACGCCGGTCACACCGGTAACCCGGCGGTGATCCGAGAGGGTGCGGAAATCACCCTCTTGGGTAAAGTCAGGGGAGCCACCGGGCCGACGCCGTCCCTGCCCAGCACCCACGCAGCCGACGGGAGCAGCCTGTGTTGCCCTACTCCGCCGTCCCTGCGCGCCAGGGCCTCTACGACCCGCAGGCCGAGCGCGACGCCTGCGGGCTCGCCTTCGTCGTCGACGTGCAGGGCCGCCGCTCGCACCGGACGGTCGAGCAGGCACTGACCGCGTTGCGGAACCTGGAGCACCGCGGCGCCGCGGGCTCCGAGCCGAGCTCCGGGGACGGCGCCGGACTGCTGCTGCAGGTCCCGGACGCGTACTTCCGGGAGGTCGCCGGGATCCCGCTTCCGCCAGCGGGGCAGTACGCGACCGGCCTCGTCTTCGCGCCGACCGACTACGGCGCCGCCGCGCGCGCCGCCGCGCTGCTGGCCCGGATCGCCGCCGAGGAGCGGCTGTCCGTGCTGGGCTGGCGGGACCTGCCCACCGACCCGATCGGCCTCGGTCCGACCGCCATGTCGGTGGCCCCCCGCTTCCGGCAGGTCTTCCTCGCCGCGGCGCCCGCGGCCCCGCTCGACCCGGCCGACCCGATGGATCTGGAGCGGCGCGCGTTCTGCCTGCGCAAGCGGGTCGAGCGTGCCACCGCGGCGGAGGGCTGTCCGGTCTACCTGCCCTCGCTGTCCGCCCGCACCATCGTCTACAAGGGCATGCTGACCACCGGCTCGCGCTGGTGCACAGCCGCTTCAGCACCAACACGTTCCCGTCCTGGCCGCTGGCCCACCCGTACCGGTTGATCGCGCACAACGGCGAGATCAACACGATCAGGGGCAACCGCAACTGGATGCACGCCCGCGAGGCGCTGCTGGCGACCGACGCGTTCGCCGGCCCGGACGGTGCCGGTCTCGAGCGACTGCTGCCGGTCTGCACCGAGGGCGTGTCCGACTCCGCGTCCTTCGACGAGGTCCTCGAGCTGCTGCACCTGGCCGGGCGCAGCCTGCCGCACGCCATGCTGATGATGATCCCGGAGGCGTGGGAGAACCACGACCGGATGGACCCGGCCCGCCGCGCGTTCTACGAGTACCACGCCAACCTCATGGAGCCGTGGGACGGACCGGCGGCGGTGACGTTCACCGACGGCACCGTGATCGGCGCGGTGCTGGACCGCAACGGCCTGCGGCCCGCCCGCTGGTGGCGCACCGACGACGACCTGGTGGTGCTGGCCAGCGAGGCAGGCGTGCTCGACGTCGCCCCGGGCAAGGTGGTCGCCAAGGGCCGGCTGCAGCCGGGCCGGATGTTCCTGGTCGACACGGCGGCCCGGCGGATCGTCACCGACGACGAGATCAAGGGCCAGCTCGCCTGGTGCGCCGCCAGCAGGTGTTCGGCTACACCGAGGAGGAGGTGCGGGTCCTGCTCGAGCCGATGGCGCGCACCGGCGCGGAGCCGACCGGCTCGATGGGCACCGACACGCCGGTCGCGGTGCTGTCCGAGCGCCCGCGGATGCTCTTCGACTACTTCAGCCAGCTCTTCGCCCAGGTCACCAACCCGCCGCTGGACGCGATCCGGGAGGAGCTGGTGACCTCGCTGCGCTCGAGCATCGGCCCGGACACCAACCTGCTCGACCCGTCGCCGGCCGCCTGCCGCAAGCTGGTCCTGCCGTTCCCGGTGCTCGACAACGACGAGCTGGCCAAGCTCGTGCACATCGCCGACGACGGCGACCTGCCCGGCCTGGCCGGCACGGTCGTGAGCGGACTGTACGACGTGGAGGGTGGCGGCGAGGCGCTGGCGGCCGCGATCGAGCGGGTGCGCGCCGAGGTGGTGGCCGCGATCGACGCCGGCGCCCGGCTCGTCGTCCTGTCCGACCGGGGTGGCGACGACCGGCTGGCGCCGATCCCGTCGCTGCTGCTGGTGTCCGCCGTGCACCACCACCTGGTGCGGGAGCGGCTGCGCACCAGGGTCGGGCTGGTCGTCGAGTCCGGCGACTGCCGCGAGGTGCACCACATGGCGCTGCTGCTCGGGTACGGCGCCGCCGCGGTGAACCCGTACCTGGCCCTCGAGTCGGTCGAGGACCTGGTCCGCGCGGGCCGGCTGTCCGGTGTCGACCGCTCCACCGCGACCCGGAACCTGGCCAAGGCGCTGGGCAAGGGCGTGCTCAAGGTGATGTCGAAGATGGGCATCTCCACCGTCGCGTCGTACACCGGTGCCCAGGTCTTCGAGGCGCTCGGGCTGGCCCGGCCGGTCGTCGACGACTACTTCACCGGCACGTCGTCCCGGCTGGGCGGGGTCGGGCTGGACGTGCTCGCCGCCGAGGTCGCCGCCCGGCACCGGCAGGCGTACCTGGCGAACCCGGGCCGGCGCGCCCACCGCCGCCTCGAGGTCGGTGGGGAGTACCAGTGGCGCCGCGAGGGCGAGGTGCACCTGTTCAACCCGGACACCGTCTTCCTGCTCCAGCACGCCACCCGGGCCCGCCGCTACGACGTCTACCGGCGCTACACCGCGGAGGTGGACGAGCTGTCCCGGCAGGCGGCGACGCTGCGCGGGCTGTTCGACCTGCGCCGCGGCGCCCGCCCGCCGGTGCCGGTCGAGGAGGTCGAGCCGGTCTCCTCGATCGTCCGGCGGTTCTCCACCGGGGCGATGTCGTACGGGTCGATCTCCGCCGAGGCGCACGAGACGCTCGCCGTCGCGATGAACTCGATCGGCGGCCGGTCCAACTCGGGCGAGGGCGGCGAGGACTCCGACCGGCTGCGCGACCCCGCCCGGCGCAGCGCGGTCAAGCAGGTCGCCAGCGGTCGCTTCGGGGTGACCAGCGAGTACCTGGTCTCCGCGGACGACATCCAGATCAAGATGGCCCAGGGCGCGAAGCCCGGCGAGGGCGGCCAGCTGCCCGGCTCCAAGGTCTACCCGTGGATCGCCAGGACCCGGCACTCCACCCCCGGGGTCGGCCTGATCAGCCCGCCGCCGCACCACGACATCTACTCCATCGAGGACCTCGCCCAGCTGATCCACGACCTGAAGAACGCCAACCCGCAGGCGCGGGTGCACGTCAAGCTCGTCGCCGAGGTCGGCGTCGGCACGGTCGCCGCGGGGGTCTCCAAGGCGCACGCGGACGTGGTGCTGATCTCCGGGCACGACGGCGGCACCGGCGCGGCGCCGCTGACCAGCCTCAAGCACGCCGGCATGCCGTGGGAGCTCGGCCTGGCCGAGACCCAGCAGACGCTGCTGCTGAACGGGCTGCGCGACCGGATCACCGTCCAGGTCGACGGGCAGATGAAGACCGGCCGCGACGTGGTCGTCGCGGCCCTGCTCGGCGCCGAGGAGTTCGGCTTCGCCACCGCGCCGCTGGTGGTCTCCGGCTGCGTGATGATGCGGGTCTGCCACCTGGACACCTGCCCGGTCGGGGTCGCGACGCAGAACCCGGAGCTGCGCAAGCGCTACACCGGCAGGCCCGAGTTCGTCGTCACGTTCTTCGAGTACGTGGCGGAGGAGGTGCGCGAGCTGCTCGCCGAGCTCGGCTTCCGCTCGCTGGACGAGGCGGTCGGGCACGCCGAGCTGCTCGACGTGCGGGCCGCGGTGGACCACTGGAAGGCGGCCGGGCTGGATCTCACGCCGCTGCTCGCGGTGCCGGACCTGCCCGCGGGCGCCGCCCACCGCCGCACCACCGCCCAGGACCACTCGCTCGACAAGGCCCTGGACAACACGCTGATCCAGCTGTGCGAGGGCGCGCTGCTGGACGCGTCGCCGGTGACGCTGGAGCTGCCCGTCCGCAACGTCAACCGGACCGTCGGCACCATGCTCGGCTCGCTGGTGACCAGCCGGTTCGGCGCGGCCGGGCTGCCCGACGACACGATCGAGCTGACCTTCACCGGGTCCGCCGGGCAGTCGTTCGGCGCGTTCCTGCCGCCCGGCGTGACGCTGCGCCTGCTCGGAGACGCCAACGACCATGTCGGCAAGGGCCTGTCCGGCGGCAGGATCGTCGTCCGGCCCGACCCGGCCGCGCCGTTCGCCGCCGAGGACAACGTGATCGCCGGCAACGTGCTCGGCTACGGCGCCACCGGCGGCGAGCTGTACGTCCGCGGCATCGTCGGGGAGCGGTTCTGCGTGCGCAACTCCGGCGCCGTCGCGGTCGTCGAGGGCGTCGGCGACCACGCCTGCGAGTACATGACCGGCGGCCGGGTGGTGGTGCTCGGCCGGCACGGGCGCAACCTGGCGGCCGGCATGTCCGGCGGCGTTGCGTACCTCCTGGACCTGGACCTCGCCGGCGTCAACGGCGAGATGGTGGACATCGAGCCGGTGCAGCCGGAGGACGCCCCCGGCCTGCGCGCCATCGTCGCCCGGCACGCTGCCGAGACCGGCTCGACGGTGGCGGCGGCCCTGCTGGCGGACTGGCCGGCCGCGCTGACCCGCTTCTGCGCGGTGGTGCCACGCGACTACAAGCGGGTGCTGGCGGCCACCCGGCTCGCCGAGCAGACCGGCCGGCCGGTGGAGGAAGCGATCATGGAAGCGGCTCGCGGCTGAAGCCCCGGCCCCGGTGAGGTAGGTAGGGTTCGCTCGTGACCCGGCGCGCCAAGATCGTCTGCACGGTCGGACCGGCGACGGCGACCGCGGACAAGCTCGTCGCGCTGGCCGAGGCCGGCATGGACGTGGCCCGGCTGAACTTCAGCCATGGCGCGCGGGGCGGCCACGAGCGGGTCTACGGGATGGTCCGGGACGCGTCCGAGCGGGTCGGCCGCGCGATCGGCGTGCTGGCCGACCTGCAGGGTCCGAAGATCCGGCTCGGCCGGTTCGCCGACGGGCCGGTGCGGTGGCGCACCGGGGAGCGGGTCTCGATCACCACGCAGGCGGTGGCGGGCAGCCACGACCGGGTCTCCACCACGTACGACCGGCTGGCCGACGACGTGCGTCCCGGCGACCGGCTGCTGGTCGACGACGGCAACGTGTGCCTCGTGGTCATCGACGTCGACGGTGCGGACGTGCACTGCGACGTGGTGGAGGGCGGCACCGTCTCGGACAGCAAGGGGCTGTCGCTTCCCGGGGTCGCGGTCAGCGTGCCGGCGCTGTCGGACAAGGACGCCGAGGACCTGCGCTTCGCCCTCGGCCTCGGGGTCGACCTGGTCGCCCTGTCGTTCGTCCGCTCGCCGGCCGACGCCACCCTGGTGTACGCGGTGATGGCCGAGGAGGGCCGCCGGCTGCCGGTGCTGGCCAAGCTGGAGAAGCCCGCCGCGGTGAGCGCCCTCGACGACGTGGTGTCCGCGTTCGACGGGCTGATGGTGGCCCGCGGTGACCTCGGCGTCGAGATGCCGCTCGAGCAGGTGCCGCTGGTGCAGAAGCGCGCCGTGCAGGCGTGCCGGGAGAAGGCGAAGCCGGTCATCGTCGCGACCCAGATGCTCGAGTCGATGATCGAGCACTCCCGCCCCACTCGCGCCGAGGCGTCCGATGTCGCCAACGCCGTGCTCGACGGCACCGACGCGGTGATGCTGTCCGGCGAGACCAGCGTGGGGCGCTATCCGGTCCAGGCCGTCGCCACCATGGCGCGGATCATCGACGCGGTGGAGAGCGACAGCACGACCTCCGTGCCACCGCTGCAGCACGACCCGCGGACCCAAGGCGGCGCGATCGCGCAGGCGGCCAAGGAGATCGGCGAGCGGCTCGGTGCCTCCGCGCTGGTGTCGTTCACCCAGACCGGCGACACCGTGCGCCGGCTGGCCCGGCACCACTGCCGCATCCCGCTGCTCGCCTTCACCCCGGAGCCGTCGGTGCGCAACCAGTTGACGCTGGTGTGGGGGGTGGAGACGTTCATCACGCCGATCGTCCAGCACACCGACGACATGGTGCTGGCCGTGGACGCCGCGATGCTCGAGCACGGGCGCGGCCGGCCAGGCGACCTGGTGGTCATCGTCGCCGGCAGCCCGCCGTCGACGCCCGGCTCGACGAACCTGATCCGGGTGCACCGGCTCGGCAACCGACACGACCGTGGCTGAGCCGGCCCGCCCGGCGCGCGGTCCCGACGACGGCCCCCGGGGACTCGGCGGTCCGGGCGGCGGCGCGGTCGCTTCCGGCGCGGCGGGGACCGGCCATGCTGCGGGCGGCGGCGGATCCGTGGTGGCGGAGGTGCCGCGGGGACAGGCAGCCGTGGACGGCCTGGTCCACCTGCTCGACCTCGAGTCGATCGAGGTGGACATCTTCCGCGGGGTGAGCCCCACGGTCTCGCTGCAGCGCGTCTTCGGCGGCCAGGTCGCCGGTCAGGCGCTGGTCGCGGCCGGCCGGACGGTGTCCGCGGAGCGGCCGGTGCACTCCCTGCACGCGTACTTCCTCCGGCCGGGAGACCCGTCCGTACCGATCGTCTACCTGGTCGACCGGCTCCGCGACGGTCGCTCGTTCACGGCCCGGCGGGTGGTCGCGGTGCAGCACGGCCAGGCCATCTTCAGCCTGTCCGCGTCCTTCCAGAACGTGGAGGAGGGCATCGACCACCAGGGCGTGATGCCGCCGGCTCCGGACCCGCGGACGCTGCCGACGCTGGCCGAGCGGTACGCGCCGTACGCGGAGCAGCTCGGCGCGCTGGCGCGCATCCCCCGCCCGATCGACCTGCGCTACGTCGACGACCCGCCGTTCGTCCGCCGGGCCGCCGGCGAGCGCGGCGAGCCGCACACGAGGGTGTGGATGCGGGCGGACGGGACGCTGCCGGACGACCCGCTGCTGCACGTCTGTGCGCTGACGTACGCCAGCGACTTCACCCTGCTCGACTCGGTGCTGAGCACGCACGGGCTGGCGTGGATGGCCGACGTGCGGGGCGCCAGCCTGGACCACGCGATGTGGTTCCACCGGCCGTTCCGGGCCGACGAGTGGCTGCTCTACGAGTCCGACAGCCCCTCGGCGTCCGGCGGCCGCGGCCTGGCCACCGGGCGGATCTGGAGCCGGGACGGGCTGCATGTCGCGTCGGTCGTGCAGGAGGGCCTGGTCCGCGTCATCCGGCCGCCGGTTGCCGGCGACTGAGAGGTTCGGAGCCCAGCCCCCGGCGAGTGACCCAGCCACCGGCGAGGGGCCCAGCCACCGGCGTGTGACCCCGCTTGCCAGCGAGTGACCCCTCGTACTACCGAGTGAGAGGTCCGGGTCCGGGTGAGCAGCTACTAATGGTCACTCGGACGGGAACCTCTCACTCGGGCCACCGACTGCGCACCCGGGTCTGGGCGGCGCGGCGGGCAGCCGTCGCGAGAAGGCCCGGCGACCGGCGGGCGAGCGCGGCGCGGACGTCCGCAACCACGATCTCGAGCCGGCCGAAGACCTGCTCGGCGGTGTAGTACAGGACGTCCCACCCCGCCCGCCGAAGGTCCATGTGCCGGGCGAGGTCGCGGCGCAGCCGCCGTGCGTCCGCGTGGTCCGCCCCCTGGTACTCCAGGGCCAGCCGCGCCTCCTCCCAGGACAGGTCTGGCTCGGCCAGCCACTGCCCGTGCTCGTCGTGCACCGCGCGGTTGACCGCCGGCGCTGGCAGGCCGGCCCGCGCGAGCGCCACCCGGGCATGCGTCTCCGGCCGCGACCGGGACCGCTCGTCGAGAAGCGGGAGCGCCGTCCGGGCGAGGGCCGTACCGCGGCGGCCACCTCGGTCCGCGAGCCCGGCCGCAAGCTCCGCCCCCTGGACCAGTCCGGTGCGCAGCGCCGAGTCGCCCGCGGCGACCAGGTCGGCCAGCGGCAGCTCGGCGGCGAGGTCGTACCAGGTCCGGGCCGGTGTGGTCACCGGCAGGCCGGCGACCAGCGTCTGCTCCGAGACGGACAGCGCACGCCGGTGGGTCGGGACGCCGCGCCGGCGAGGACCGGTCGTATCGGACGGTGGCGCAGTCCGAGCCGGCACGGTCACATCGACCTCGGGGGCCGCCGGCACCCACAGCCCGTGCAGCGCCGCCGCCGTTCGTCCACTGAGGACGGAGCCCTCCGGCAGCGCCGTGAGCAGGGCGGCGAGCCGGGCGACTGGCTCCTGCGCCGCGGCCTGGGGCAGCCAGACGCCTCGGCTGATCCTGGTCAGAGCCACTCCCGGATCCTGTGCGCGTCCGCCGGCCGGCACCATCCCCGCGGGCGCATCTGTGGATCGCTGGAGCGGCTGTGGACGGCGGGTGGGCGGGGATCGAGTGCGGCCGTACGCCTGCGAGTGAGACGGTAGGGGTGCGAATGAGGTCCTAATGCTGGTCACTCGCTGCTCGAACTCGTCGCTCGGCCGGGGAAGGGGTCACTCGCAGGCGAGCCGGCCGAGCAGGTCCCACGCGGCGAGCACGTGCCGGCGCTCGGTGGCGGTCGCGCCGATGGCCAGCCGCAGCGCGTAGCGGCCGCCCACGCGGGTGTGGCTCAGGTACGCCTCGCCGGAGTCGTTCACCGCCCGCAGCAGCGCCT
>WNGJ01008867.1_pt1 | contig 10716 bp, 13 predicted proteins | sample 5400611 | NCBI WGS metagenome assembly WNGJ01 (sample SAMN13153375, study PRJNA577476) | soil metagenome | isolation source: 40 cm soil or saprolite under Garry oak tree replicate 1 | place: USA:California | collected 2016-06-15
GCAGACGCCATCCCGCATGCGCAGCTGATCACACTCCAGGGCTGCGGCCACGCACCACACCTGCGCGACCCTGTCACCACGAACCTCCTCATCCGGGACTTCCTATCCTCAGGCGGCACCGCGGCCTCTCTGGCGGCGCGATCAGCCGCATCGTGAGCGCGCTTTACGTGTCCTCACCGATCGGGCGCAACGGGCACAGAAGCGCCCGGGAAGGCCCCGTGAAGATCCTTGGCCGCGCCCCCGTGGAGCACGGGGAGTGGAGCCGTCCTCCCGTCCCAGCCGTTTGCCACATTACGCCCCGGGAATGTACTTTCCATAGTGGAAAGTACTTGAAGGGAACGGCATGGTGATGAGAGACGACACGGAGAACGTAGCGGAGCTGGAGCTGCTGCGCGCCCAGCGGGCGCAGCTGGCGAGCCGCCTGAAGACGCCGTGGTGGTACGTCGCGGCTACGGCCTTCGCGCTGGCCGTGGCCTGTGCGGTGCCGATCGGATCCCACTACCTCACCGGCGCGGGCATCGGGGGCACCCTGCTCGCCATCGTGCTGTTCTACCTGTCGCAACACGCCCTGGCCCGGGTCAGCGGCGTGAATGTGGGCACACGGACCCTGCAGTACCCGTCCGGCCGCGCCTGGGGGATCGCCATGATCGTGGTTATCATCGCGAATTCCGCGGTGGAAACGCTCCTGCTCGATCGCGGCCTGCTCGCGGCCGCGATTGTGGTCGGCGTGCTCGCTACCCTGGCGGGAACGGGCTGCTGGCAAGGCCATCTGCGGGGCATCCGCCGGGACCTGGAGACGGGCAGGAGAGCGATGTGACTGCCAAGGGCAAGCTAGCCGCCACGCTGGATCCGCTCATCCACCCGATTACCCGGCTGTCGATCTGCGGCCTGCTCGCCAGCGGCGCGGACTGGGTCGAGTTCGCCGCGCTGCGCGACGCCGCGGGGATCAGTGACTCGGTGCTGTCGAAGCAGTCGCGGCTCCTGGAAGACGCTGGCTACGTCGAAGTCAGGAAAGGGGCGGTCGGCCGTCGGCCGCGGACCTGGTTCCGGCTGACCCCGAACGGGCGCGAAGCGTTCCAGGCTCACGTCGCCTGGCTCCAGCAGGCCGCCCGGGTGCGCCCCGAAGACGCCGCCGATGACACGGCAGCACCAGCCCCGAGCGCCGTCCGCGCGACGAATGAACGTGGTTGACGCGTCGCTGCGGTCGGAACTCTTCAAAAACTTCCAGGTGTCTATGTGGAAACTCTGGGGCCGCACCGCAGCGGACCGCCTGGTCTTGCCGAGACGCGGTCGACCCGGACGATGGCGAGCAGCATGGGAATCTGTGCCATCCGGGCTGGACGCGGCACTTAATACCGTCCGGTGACCGGAAACCGCTTGTCATGTGCGGCCATGGCTTGGATGGCGAGGCGCCGCTGCGCCGGAGTCGAGAAGACGGCCAGTTCATGCTCTACCTCCGGGCGCCGCATGCGGTCCGCCTTAGCGCTAGCCGGGATTAGCGGAGCAGACAAGAGAAGGCACAGTCCGGGGAGGAGAACCATGCCGCCCGGGCCGTCGAGCCACACGACGCCGACCACCGTGAGCACCCCCCCGGCTAGCAAGGGCCGCCAGCGGGCCCGCACGGCGCGTGCCAGGGGCATCAGGCCGACGACGGTGAGCAGCGCGCCGGTACGGATCCACCTGCGGATCCGCCTTCTCCGTGTGTACGGCGGGGCGCCGTACCTGCCGACTGAGCCTGCGGACTGGCTCCACACCACCAGGTTCCGCCGATGCGATCGCTGTCTCATCGCAGCCCCCTGCCACCCAAGGCTCCGCTCCGCGTGTCCTCAATGGTACGCTTCCGCGCTCTTCAGGGGCGTACCGCGCAGAGCGGTTGGCGCCTCGGCGCCCAGGTCCTCGTCACTAACCAGCGACCTACGCATTCCGAGCGTGTTCCCGTGCGTTGCTCGCGGATCCAAAGCGCGCCCTATCCTCATGTTCGCAGGTTGCTGCCGGTGGTGATCGATGGCTGCGGTCATCCTCCTGCTGGCCGCCGATCGGCTGACCCGAGCTAGCGGCCTGCGCTAGCTCGCTGCCGACGTCGCAGACCCCCCTCCACGGTTCTCGCGGCAGAATGTACTGCGTGACAGAGCGAACCAGCGGGAACCCGATCGTGATCGTCGGCGGCGGCATGGCGGGCGGCAACGCTGCCGCCACCCTCCGGGAGGAGGGTTTCCCGGGACCGGTGGTGCTCATCAGCCGGGAACCGGGCGTCCCCTTCGGCCGTCCTCCGCTGTCCAAGACCTACCTGCGGTCCGAGGAGGATCTCGACGGCTGGTACGTCAGACCGGCTGGCTGGTACGCCGATCACGACGTCGAGCTCCACAGCGGAGCCGTCGTGGCGGCCGTCGATCCCGCCGCGCATACCATCGCCCTGGCCTCGGGTGAGGAACTCAGCTACCAGAAGGTCCTGATCGCCACCGGCGGGCGCAACCGGCAGCTCGGGATCCCGGGCGCCGGCCTGCCCGGAATCCACTACCTGCGGACCAAAGTCGAGTGCGACGCGATCAAGCAGGAGGCGGTGCCGGGCCGGCGCGCAGTCGTGGTGGGCTCGGGATTCATCGGCTGCGAGGTCGCGGCCTCGCTGACTCAGCTCGGCGTCCAGGTGACCTCGGTCTTTCCCGGCCGGGCTCCGCTGGAACGGGTCCTGGGCGGCGAGGTTGGCGGGCTGATCGGCGCTATCCACCGCGCGAAGGGCGTCGACCTGCGGCCCGGAGAGCAGGTCGCGGCCTTCGAGGGCACCGAACGCCTGGAAGCGGTCGTGACCGCCGCCGGTCACCGTTTCCCGTGCGATTTCGCCGTAGCGGGCATCGGCATTCAGCCCGATATTCCGCCCGTCGCGGTCGCGCAGGAGAATGGGATCCTGTCCGACGAGTTCTGCCGGGCCAGCGCGCCCGATGTCTACGTGGCCGGTGACGTGGCGAACCAGCTTCACCCGCTGTTCGGGCGGGTCCGGGTCGAGCACTACAACAACGCGGAGAAACAGGGCGCCGCCGCGGCCAGGTCCATGCTCGGCTCCACGGCCCCCTACGACTACCTCTACACCTTCTGGTCTGATCAGTACGAGCACAAGATCGAGTACGTCGGCCACGTCACCACGTGGGACGAGTTCGTGGTCCGCGGCAGCGTGGCCGACGCCAAACTGATCGGCTTCTACCTGGTCGACGGGGTAGTGCGGGTCGCTGTCGGCCTCGACCGTGGCGGTGATCCCGAACTGGACCTCGACGGCGAGATGGCGGCCTGCGGCCGCCTGGTATCGGCGCAAGCCCGGCCGGCTCCCGCCGTGCTCGCCGACGACCGCACCGACCTATGGTCACTGGCCCGGCGCTGAAGCGCGAGGCTAGGCGTTGGAGAACAGCGGGATGTTCGCCCCGCTGGCCGGGGCCAGCGGGCTGTCGAGCAGCGCCACGATCATCTCCGCGACGTCGCCCGGGGTCAGGCCGGGACGCAGCGCGGGATTGGCCCGGCGCAGCATCTCGGTGTCGACGGCGCCCGGGCTCAGGCAGATGGCGCTGATGCCGTGTTCCTTACCTTCGACCGCGATCGCCTCCGTGAGGCCGATGACCCCGTATTTGGAGACGTTGTACGCGGCCAGCCCAGGGAACTTCTCGGTGGCATAGACGCCGGACAGCGAAGCGATGTTGACGATCCGCCCTTCGCCGCCGGGAAGCATGGCGGTGAACGCCGCGCGGCAGCACAGGAACATCCCCGTGAGGTTGACCCCGAGTGTCTCGTCCCACATCTTCGACGTGGTTTCGGCGAACGGCGCGGGCGTCAGCATTCCGGCCGCGCAGACCAGCGCGCCTAGCTGGCCGACGTGCCCGGCCTCGGCGAACAGGCGCTCGACCTCGGCCTCGTGGCTTACGTCCGCGGGCACGGGTGTGGCCTGACCGCCCGCATCCTTGATTCGGTCGGCCACGCGGTGGAGAGCTTCGCGGTCACGGGCGGCCAGGACGACGTGAGCGCCGGCCGCCGCCATCGCCGCGGCGGTGGCCGCCCCGATCCCGCGGCTGGCCCCCGTGACCACCGCCAGCCGTCCCGCTAGCCAGTGCACCGGCTTACCCACCCACCAATCGCTGGTAGAGCCGTTCGTGAGCGCCCAGGCTGAGTTCGAGGTCAAGCCGGCCCTCTGCGTGCTCGCGGCAGGCAGGCCGCGAAATCCCGGCCACCTTCGACACCGCTTCGGCCGCGGCCCGGATGTCATCGGGCGGTACCAGGAAACCGGTCACGCCATTCACGATAACCTCACCGAGTCCGCCACGGCTGAACGCGACGACGGGAGTCCCGCACGCCTGCGCCTCGGCGGCGGCCAGCCCGAAAGGTTCGTCCCACCTGGCCGGGTACAAAACCACGGCCGCGCGGGTCATGGCCTCCCACAGCGAGGTCCTGGGTATTCCCTGGTGAACTGTCACGTCAGGCCAGGCTCGGCGTGAGTCGATCTGTTCCCGGCTGTACTCGGCATCGTAGACGTCGCCGTAGACGTTGATCGGCACTCCGGCGGCGCGGGCGATGTCGATGGCTTCGGCGGCGCCCTTCTCCGGGCTCAGCCGGCCCGCGAACAGGGCACCCTGCCCGGGCGTCCCCGACCAGGGGATGACGCCCGTGGGCGGGTATGGCGGGAGGATCGCGTCGACGGGGACGATCCGGCGCCAGGCATTCGCCTGGAAGGCAGACACGACGGCTACCGCCGGCGGTCTGCCGCTCCGGGCTACCTGACGAACCGCCGCCGCCACAGCCTTGTCGGGGGGAAGGTGGAGCGTGTGCACAACCGGCGCCTGCAGGGTCGTCGCGAGCCGGACGGCGGGCGCGTCGAAGGCGTGATTGTGGATCACGTCGTACCGGATCATCTGCATGGCCGTGTACGCGGTGGCGAAAGCGGCCTCGGCCGCCGCAGACGCTGCCGCCGCAGGTTCGCCCGCGGCTGGTCCGGCCCGGTACAGCGTGCCCGCCAGAAGCTGGGGATCGACTCCGGTGTCGATCACCTCGACCCCCGGGATCTCCGATCCGGAGGCGGCGTAGACGTGCACCTCGTGCCCCCGCCCGGTCAGGCCGAGGGCCAGATCGGACACGAACGCCTGCGAGCCACCGCGCTGAGGCTCGCGGATGGCCGTCACCAGCGGCGCCATGATGGCGATCTTCACTGTGCCAGTTTCACGGGGCCAGCACCTTAAAGGCCAGGTCGCGCGGCGGGTTGATGCCCAGCACCTCGAAGGGAACCGTCCGCCGGCCGCGCCGCCGGACCACTTCGGCCGCCCCGGGATAGAAGATCCCGGCCAGCTCCACCGCCTCCCGGTAGCTGCCGAACTCCACAGACATCGGTCCGGGGAAGCTGACGTGCTGGTAGCCGCGGGCGGCGAGCCACTTCAGGTGGTTCGGCCAGATTACGGCCACGCGCCCGCCCGGTCGGCAGACCCGCTCCATCTCGGCCAGGCCCGCCTCGCCGCCGTGCCCCGGGGCGGGAGTGAAGGCCGAGCAGGCGACGACCAGGTCGGCATAGTCGTCGGGAAGCGGCAGCTGGTCGAAGAACCCGCGGATCACCCGGGCCCGGTCGCCGTGATCCGCGGCCGCGAGCTTCCGCCTCAGGATCCGGCGCAACGGCCGCGCGGGCTCCACCGCCACCACCTGTTGGCCACGCCTGATGAGCTCGAGCGTGAGCCGTCCCGTGCCCGCGCCGACCTCGGCGATCCGGTCCACGTCGCGCGGCAGCCAGCCCACGACGCCGGGATGGAGCCGCTCGGCGTCGGCCAGCCGGTCATAGAGTTCCGGTTCCAGCCGGTACAGCAGTTCCCAGGCCAGGACCACGTCGGTTTGCGGATCACCGTCCCCATGGGGGACAAACCGGCTCGCCTCATCGCGCGTGAACACGCCTAGGTCCGCGGCCGTATAGCGGCTTCGCAGTTCCCGGCCTGCCCCGGCCGGAGCCTCAGGCCTGGTCACCGACTTCGGCCCAGTTCTTGTCGGTCTCCCAGACCCGGACCGAGCGCAGCAGCCCGTCGGGAAGCTCTGGCTGGAGCCGTTCCCAGAAGGCCAGGGCCAGGTTTTCCGCGGTCGGGATGCGCTCCTTGAGCCATGGGACGTCGGTGTTCAGGTTGCGGTGATCCACCTCGCGGATGACCTGCCTGTTGATGACGTCCGACAGCAGTTTCAGGTCCAGGACGTAACCGGTGACCTGATCGATCTCGCCGGCCACGATCACCTCCAGGACGTAGTTGTGCCCGTGCAGATTGGCGCATTTTCCGAACAGGCGCCGGTTCTCGTCGTCGGACAGGTCCGGGTCGCACAGCTGGTGCGCGGCATTGAACGTTTCGCGGCGGCCGACCAGAACGGTCATCAGCCTCGTCCTCTTTCGCGAATTTGCTGACCATTAGGAGGCTACATGAGTGAGCTCGTCGCAGAACGAGGCGGACCTGGCCTCGCTGAGCTGTCTGGACGACTGCACCCGCGCCTCGGCCAGCACACCGCCGCACCGTCCCCGCCTGGGCCACCAGCGCCCTCGCCCCGGCCCCGCCCGCCCGGGCTGCCCGCCGCGAACGGGAACGCAAGGCCTCCCCGGTCGCGGCGCGCCGGGAGATGTACGGCTCCGACCACCCCCAGCCTCGTTCAGGGGCGTTGTCAGCATCGGCGCTAGCGCCGTCGGGCAGACCCGTCACTCCTCGAGTACGCGCTTGAGCCTGGCCAGGTCAGCGGCCACGGCATCGCCGTCCGCTTTAAACTCGTCGTCGGTCATGCCCGGGCGGCGGCGTACCGTGAATACCACCTCGGATCCGCTCTCGTCCGCGATCACCCTCATCGGGACGTAAATGACCTCACCCGAATTCAGCGTGAGGTAGTGATCGAGCACCCCGAGGTCGTTCCGCGCGGCGAAGGCGAAGCGGACGCGTTCCGCCGGGGTATCCACGAACCACTGCCCGTCAACCTCCTCAACAGAATTCCCCAGTCCCGGAGCCCATCGCGGCAGATTGGCCGGGTTCGAGGCGTAGGCGTATACCTCGTCTGCGGGACGGTCGATGCGCTCGCTGATGTGCCAGGATTCCGAAGTCATGCCGCCATCATCGGTGATGCTCCTGCCCCAGGATTGAACGAAACGGACATGTCCGGGTTCATCAGCGACGGTCGCGCGGGCTAGGACTCGGCCGAGACTATCGAGCGGCGAGGAGGAGGCAATCAGTGCGGCGTGCCCTGAGGCGATGTGCGGTGATCATCTCCTCCGGTGCTGCGCCGTGCCGTGACGAGAGCCGCGACCGTGCTAGCGCGAATCGGCCGCCCGAGTCGTTCATAAATGGCCTCGTATTCACGCTCAAGAGCTTGACGTTGGCCCGGTGAAAGCCGAGCGTAAAACGACATCGTACGAAGGAGGGCATTGAGCTCGTCAGGAGTGTGCTCGATGAGCTTTGGCATGACTGCCGCCTGAACATCACCGAACAAACGGCCAGCGTAATCTTGCCCTATATCGTAGCTGCCGAGCCAGGCCCATACCTCTGACACGTTGCCACGGCGTTGCTCCATCCCAGCGAGCGTGGCGTCGAGATCCCTGTAGGTCGGCCAATTAGCGGCAATGTCCGGGGCGACCTTTCTTATGGCAGCGAGTGCCGCGTCCTGATCTCGCTTGCTGCGCGGCTCCTCAAGTCCGCAGTATTGCACGAGGGCGAGCGTTCCACCGGGAACAAGTACGTCAGCGGTCTTCTGCCAGCTGACCTTAGGGTCAACCCAGTGAAACGCGGACGCAGAGAAGACGGCCTGAAAGTGCTCGCGGGGAAGCAATGCATCCTCAAACTGAGCGTTCAGAAATTCCACCTCTCCAGCACCTTCCAGGTTCTGCCTGGCCAGTGCTATGAGGCTCTTGCCGGGTTCGAGTGCTGTGACGTGCAGGCCCCGAGCGACAAGGCCGCGCGTCAGCTGGCCGCTTCCGCACCCGACCTCAAGTACCTGATCACCGCTCCCGATCCCTGCGACCCGACAAGCCTGGTCGATGAGTTCGTCAGGATAAGCCGGACGGTGGCGATCGTAGTCAGCCGCGATCTCATCAAAAACCTTGCCGTAACGACGTGCGGTAGATTCTGGTACCCGCGTCATTCATTGGCCTCCGTTCATGCCCGTCTGCCTGCAACGTGAGCCAACCTTAGTGGTGTCACGTGCGGCGTGCGGTGGGTCAGGATCGTGCCGATAGTTTGCGTCCAGAAGGCCAGGGGTTCGAGTCCCCTTAGCTCTACAGGTCAGAGGCCGCTTGCGATCTTGAAAACGTCGAAGGTGAGCCAGAATGCGCCCGTTACGGGCGGGGCGCGACCTCCGGGCCAAGAACGCGCCTCGGCTGGCCGAAGGAACAGCAGGGGCGGCTGGCTCCCACCCGCACACGTGTCAGATTTGACAGCCAGCGACACCACGCAGCCATCATGACAGCCCGATCCGTCTCACCCCCGGGCGCCCGGGCACCAGACCCGGCCGCGCTGTCCGCGGGACAGCGACCCGCATCCCGCCTGGCCGTCCTTTCCGGAAAAGGGCGCCCTCGGTGAACTTTAATTAATAATTCCCGGACCAGCGGCCGGGCGACCCGACGCGCTGTCGGTTTCTCCAGCGCCGCTGCGGCCGCTGATCGGAGAAACATATGCGATATATCGCAACGGAACGTCGCGGGCCTCATCTGTGGGTCACCTTCGACCGTCCCGACAAGCTGAACGTGCTGCACGCCGACGACCTGCCCGGACTCCGGGACATCATCGTGAACCTCGATCCGGGCATCACGGGTCTCGTCTTCACGGGTGCCGGGCCGGCGGCGTTCAGCGCGGGGATGAACATCGAGACGTTCGTCGGCATGAACCGCGCCGGCGCGAAGGCATTCATCGGCCAGCTCGCCGGGATCATGCAAGCCATCCGGCGGTCGCCGGCCGTCACCGTCGCCGCGGTCAGCGGATACTGCCTGGGCGGAGCATTCGAACTGGCCCTTGCCTGCGACCTCCGCGTGGTCACCACGACGGCAGCCTTCGGGCTCCCCGAGATCAAGGTCGGCGTGCCATCCGTCATCGACGCGGCCCTGCTCCCGGGTTTCGTCGGCCTGAACAAGGCACGCGAGATGATCCTGACCGGTGATACCTACCGACTCGACCAGCTACCGTCGCACAGCATCGCCAACGTCATCACCGAACCCAGCCTTCTCGCCGAAGCCACCGAACGCCTGCTCCAGCGCACCGCGACGCATACTCGCACGGTCACTGCCGCCCAGCGCCGGCTCTTCGATCTCTGGCTCAACCATCCGCTCGATGCGGCGGTGGAGCACAGCATGGACGAGTTCGCAGAAACGTTCGGAGCACAAGAGACACGAGATCACATCGCACACCACTACACGCGCATCACGGGCCGCGGCTCCTAACGCGGCTGGGCGTCGCGAACGTGCCAGGCGCTGCTACACGGGCGCGCCCGGGCACGTGGTGCTCGCGTGCCCGGGCGCGCCGGCGAGTCAGGCCGGTGACAGGTCAGGGATGGTGGGCGAAGGTGTGGTAGCCGCCGCCGCTGGGCAGGGTGGTGCCCACCGCCCAGACCTCGGTCGCCGACCCGGGCACCGCACTGACGCCCGTCATGTTCGGCTGGCCGTCCGGGCCGACCGGGGTGGTCTCCGGCGTCCACGACGTGCCGTTCCAGTGCAGCACCGACGTGGTGCCGGCCGGGCCTGCGGCCCAGACACTGGTAGAGGAACTGGCGGTGACCGACGACAGGCCTCCGCCGCTGCCCAGGTTCGGGAGCGTGGTGACCGACCATGCGGTGCCGTTCCAGTGCAGCGCGATCGGCCTGGCCGGCTGGAAGCCGGTGAGGTCGCTGGTGCCCCCGACCGCCCACACGTCGTTCGGTGAGATCTCCACGACGCCGTTCAGGGTCTGGTCGGCCCCGGTGGGGGTGGGTATGGCCGGGTTGGGGCTCGGCACGATCGTCCAGGCCGAGCCGTTCCAGGGCTCGGCCAGCATGACCTGGCCGTCGTCGTTCGGGCCGATGTAGTTGCCGACTGCCCAGGCGTCGGTGCTGGTCCGCGCGTCCACGGCGTTGAACTGGTTGGAGAACGCCGCCTTAAGCGGCGACGGGTTCACGGTCGGGGTAATCACCCAGGCGGGTGCCGCGAAGGCGGGACCAGCCAAGACGATGGCCGCGCCGATGGCGGGCACGACCACGGCGGCCCGGCCGGCCAAGCGGCGGGCCCGACGCCCGGCCGAACTTCGGTTGAGTAGTCGGGTCATGGTCTTCATTGCGCAATCCCTTCCTTGGGTGCCATCCCCCCGGCCCGGCTCAGACCCCGCCAGGAGCGCGGCGGTCGCGACGAGGCCGGCGGCCGCTGGCAGCCGGATCCACCGGCGTCCGGATGTCGGTCTGAGCGTTGCGAAGCTGGGCATGCGCATGTCTCTCCCTAGCGGCCCTGCGCCGTGTCGCGCCGTCGGTTGCCCAGCATGCCCAGATGGCCTGGAGCGCCACTGAAATCCGCCTGAAACGCGCAGCTACCGGCCGCGATCGGCGGCACGCCAGCGGCCCCCATCACGACGCCTACCATCAAAGAGTGGCGATTTGCGCGGGAGTAGTGCTGGCCGGCGGGCGGTCATCGCGAATGGGTACCCCCAAGGCGGCCCTTGAGTGGCATGGGTCCACGTTGCTGCGCCGGACAGTCGGGATCATCGCGCGGGCGTCGAGCGGCCCGGTTGT
>WNGJ01032166.1_pt1 | contig 10716 bp, 13 predicted proteins | sample 5400611 | NCBI WGS metagenome assembly WNGJ01 (sample SAMN13153375, study PRJNA577476) | soil metagenome | isolation source: 40 cm soil or saprolite under Garry oak tree replicate 1 | place: USA:California | collected 2016-06-15
CGGCGACAGCAGCAACCCCGTACTTACCCGCGAGGTGCTGAACGCCGCTCTGGCCAGCCTGGACTGCCCCACGCTTGACAGCTAGAACAGGCCGCACCCTTGCCCCCGGAATACTGATGGGCCGCGCAGACGTCCCGCCAGGCAGTAGGAGTAACAGAGGCGCCAGGGCCCATCAAGTGGCTCGCTAAGCGCGATGTTGATCCGGTGTGGACGACGCGCTGTATGACCTCTTCCTGTGCTGCCACTCCGTGGGTGACTGGTAGTGAGACGTGTTGCAGTGGGACGAGTAGACCCCGGAGCCGCTCGAGAGCCGCTCGAAGCTCAGGACGGCCGGCGGAACTCAGCGCCTGGTCTCATACCTGGTGAGGACCACGCCATCGGGAAACGTCCGGGTCTCCACCAGGTTCAGGTTCACCCAGTTGTCCAGAACCGCAAAGAACGGCGTGCCGCTGCCCACCAAGACCGGTGCGGTGGCCAGCGCGTACTCGTCGATCAGCCCAGCCCGCATGGCTGCCGCGGCGAGTGTGGCGCCACCGATGTCCATGGAGCCGCCGTCCTCGGCCTTGAGCCGGGTGATCTCGGTGACCGCGTCGCCGGTGACCAGGCGGGTGTTCCAGTCGACCGTGCTGGTCGTCGAGGAGAACACCACCTTCGGCATGTCCCGCCAGCGGCGGGCGAACTCGATCTCCGCCGGTGTGGCGCCAGGCTGTTGGTCGGCGGTCGGCCAGTGGGAGCTCATCGTCTCCCACAGTTTGCGCCCGTACAGCGCCAGGCCCGTCGCCCCGACCCGGTCGGACCACCACTGGAACAGCTCGTCGCTCGGTACGCTCCAGCCGATGTCGTCGCCCGGCCCGGCAATGTAGCCGTCCAGGCTCAGGTTCATGCCGAAGGTAAGTTTCCGCATGGCGTCAGCCTTCGTGAGTCGGCATTCGATGTACGGACCAGCGTGGCGCGGAAAAATCATCGGTCGGGCCACACTGAGGTGCCCCTCGCGAGAAAGGCGTGGATCTCCGGCCACGGTCGCGCCAGGGCGCGTCGAGCGGGTCGTTGAGCGCGATCTCGAAGCCACCGAGCTTCACGGTGACGAGGTCGTCGGTGACTGTGATGTCGTCCCACGTCAGCGCGACGACGTCCTCGAGTTGCTGACCGAAGACCAGCACAAGGATGGCCGCGGCGCGGTCGCGCGCACTCAGACTCTTGCCGTCCACGACCTGGCCCAACGCGGCGTCCTGGTCGGCGCCGCTGAGCTTCGTGCTGGTGCCGCGGCGGTGGCGTGGGACCTTCAGGCCGCTCGGTGCGATGCGGTTCCCCATGGCCCAGTTGAGGAACCTGTCTGCGATGAGCCGCGTGGTCGGTCCGTCTCTGACCCAGTCGTCGACGTCGGCCTGCTGCAGGTCCTCAAGCGGGATCTCGCGGTCGTGGAGCCAGTTGAGGAAGTTGATCGCGACGGTGACGGTCTGCTTGCTGCGGAGGAAGGTGCCGTGGGACACCGCCTCTAGTTCGTTCATCCTCCGCAGGTGGTGCCAGCGGATGTAGCGGTCGATGATCGCGCGATTCGCCTCGTCCGTCAGTCGCTCGAGCGCATCCTGGGCCCACTCCTGGTACCGGACCTTGGTCTCGTCGCGACGGGGGAGCACGCCGTGCTCGACGAGGAGGCCGCGAACGTAGTCGCGGGTGCGTGAGCGGGGGAGTGCGTCGATGCTCTCGTGGGTGGTGCTCGGCTGGAGCGCGAGATTCTTGAGGAACGTGGTGACGTGCCTCTGGCGGATCCAGGTGAGTCCGCTGTTCGCACGCTTCATCGACCTCAGAGCCTTCGCGAATGGCACGAGCTCGGGCGCCATGATGCCGGTGGCCGGGTTCGTCAGCAGCTCGTCGATGAGATCGCTCAGGGTGCACTGCCAGCACAGTCCATCGCGGTAGAGCTCGCCTTCGGCGCCGCATCGAACGCAGTCGATGTTCAGCGTGATACCCGCACAGGTTCTGCACGCTGGCTGGCCGCTCAGTCGGCCGGGAAGGACTCCGACGTGGCCGCACTCGCAGGTGCCACGAGTCCGCTTGGCCTGCTGATAGCACTTTCCGCAGACCTGGTCCTCTGCGCCCCAGCGGGCGACGGGCCAATGGCTACTCCCACATCGATCGCATCCGGGATCGCGGCGCCGGTCGCGGTGGCCTCGGGGCAGCGGGCCGCCGCGGCCGGCATCACTCATCGTCGCCGGGGCGCACCAACTTCACCCGTCGGGCGATCGGCTGGCCGGGTTGCACTCCGATGTCCTGAGGACGCTTGGGTACGTCGGCGGTCGCCGCTGCCCGGAGTTCGACAACCGGCTCGAAGAGATCGCCCGGTTCGCAGTCCAGGATGTCGCAGAGCGCAGCGAACGTTCGGGCTGGGATCCGCTCGGGTGCAGACGTGACCAGGCGGTGAACCTGTGCAGGGGAGAGGTTGATCCCCCGCGACTTCAAGAGCGGGATCAGCTCGGTGGTCTTCCAGAGATTGCGCTGGGCCATGACCTGGCGCAGGTTCCACTTGAATCCGATGCGGCGTTGCTCAGTCATCGTGGTCATCTCCGGTGTCGTCTTGGCCGACAGCCCGGTCGATGTCGATGTAGCGGCGCGTAGTTGATTCTCTGGCGAACGTTCCGACTGAGCGCCGGATCAACTCGCGCGCTTCCGGCGTCAAGTTGCTGATGTCAGTCATCGTTCCGTACCTCTCTTCCCGCCAGGCGCTGGGCGATCATGCGCTGGACGGTCTTCTGCTTGTAGTCCGATGACACCGAGGTGTACAGCACGGTTGTCGAGGAGTAGCTGTGGCCGACCTGGTGCTGGACGAACATCGGGTCGTAGCCGGCTTCGATCAGGTGTGTCACGTACGAGTGACGGAGCGCGTGGAGCGTTAGTTCGTCGGGCAATCCTGCGCGCTCGCGTGCACGCTTGAACGATCGGTCGAGTGTCCTGACCACGACGGAGCCGCTGCGCTCGGATGGCCACATGGCGGTCGATCGATCCGCTGTCGCGAACAGGGCGCGGCCGCTGGGGGACAGCCAGTCCTTAAGCAGCTCGACCACCCACTCGAACTGGGGAACGGTGAGCACGGTTCGTCGACGTGGTCCCGATCCCTTCGTGCCCTTGGCCCAGCGCACCTGGACAGCACCGAAGTTGCCGTACGCAGGCATGTGTGGGTTCGGGCCGAAGTCAACGTACTCCAGCATCGTCAGCTCGCGACGTCTCAGTCCGTAGGCGTAGCCAACCTTGATCGCAATGGAGTCGCGGAGCGCTGGCAGCCAGCTCTTGGTGCCGGCGGCGTACTCCTCTGCTTCGACTCGTCCTACTATGATGCCGATAATGAACATTATGTAAAGTAAGCCGGAGCGGCCCTCCCGGGCTGGGCTGGCGCTCCTGGCGTTCCTGCGTCCTGTGTCACAGTTGTCACAACGATGGTCGGCAGCAAGCCGGGAACGGCCGGGAACTTCAGGCACGGCCACCGCCAACTTTCACTGACGTTATTCGGCCTGGATTCGTGGTAGATGACCGCCGTGCCTCGCCCCAGCGCCCTCGGCCCCGCCGCTGCCCGGTGGGCCGCAGCGGCCCTCCTGGCCGCGCTGCTCGCCGGTTGCAAGATCACACTCGCGGCCCCGGCCGCTACCTCTGCCCCCGACGCACCGAGCCCCGCCCCGGCGCGTTCCGGTTCCCTGATCACCGAGCCTGGCGGCGGGTTCTGGCCCGTCTACCGCCTCATCAAGCACGCTCGGCGCAGCATCGATGTGACCATGTTTGAGTTCGCCGACACCAAGGCCGAGCACGACCTGGCGGCGGCGGCCCGGCGCGGCGTGCGGGTCCGCGTCGTCCTGGACCAGCGGGAGAAGAGCACCAACACCGGCGCCTACCAGTACCTGCGTGCACATGGGGTCGAGGTCGTCTGGTCTTCGTCCACCTACACCTACACCCACCAGAAGACCCTGGTCATCGACCGGTCCAAGGCCGTCATCATGACCGCCAACCTGACGGCCAGGTACTACCCGACGACCCGGGACTTCCTCGTGGTCGACTCCCGCCGGGCCGATGTCACCGCGATCGTGAAGGTGTTCAACGCCGACTACGCCCACCGGCCGGTCCATCCCGGCGACGGCCGTGACCTGGTCTGGTCGCCCACCGATTCGCAGGAAAAGCTGCTCGCCCTCATCAACGGCGCGACCAAGAGCCTGCGCGTCTACAGCGAGGAGATGGGCGACACCACGATGGAGGATGCGCTCATCGCCGCCGCCAAGCGCGGCGTCAGCGTGCGGATCTGCGGGGAAAACCAGGGCGGCGAGTTCGATGGCGACTTCGCCCGGCTCGCCGGGGCCGGCGTGCGCATCAGTTACTACCACTCCTCCAGTGGCTTCTACATCCACGGGAAGATCATCGAGGCCGACTACGGCACACGGCATGCGAAGGTATTCATCGGGTCGGAGAACTTCTCCAATACCTCACTCAACCAGAACCGCGAGCTCGGGCTGATCACGGCCAGCCACGCGGTCATGTCCTCGATCGCCAGAACCTTCGCGATCGACTTCCGCAACGGGAAGCACTGGTCCTAGGCCGCACCGGAGCCGGCCCGGCATAGGCCCTGTCCCGGCCTGCCCTCCCCGGCCTGGGCCGCGGTCGGCCTGGGCCTGGAGGCCGGCCAGGGGACGGGCAGGGAGGGATGGACGGCACGGTCCGTGCGGATCCCCTCCCCCGATACGGCCGTTTGCCTGGGCACCAATCGAGATATAACGTGGCTGCATCTGCCGGCTACCGGCATACCAGCGAGGGCACGCGGAGGTCGACATGGCGACGGGGGCGGACTGGCGCGCCGGCGATGCTGAACGCGAGGCGGTGGCGGAGCAGCTCCGTGAGCATTACGCCGCCGGGCGGCTCACCATCGACGAGTTCCGGGCCAGGCTGGACGCGGCCTACTCGGCGACCACGGCGGCCGGACTGAGCCGGGTCACCGCCGACCTCCCGGCGGCTGGCCGCGGCCGTCCCGGCCCGGCGGCGCCACCCGGGACGGCTCGCCGCCCTGCTGGTCTTCGCCGGCCTGGTGACGGCAAGTGCGGTTGCCCTTGGCTCACTCCCCCACGGCGGCCTGCTCGTGCTCGCGTTCCTGCTGGTGGTGGTGCCGATGACGCTGCTGACCGCGCTCGCGGCCGCGCTGGTCTGGGTCGGGCGCCGCGCCTGGCGCAGCGGTGCCTGGCTGGAGGCGGTGCCGGTCGCGGTGGGCATGCCCTGGCTGGCCCGGGTGATCTGGCTGGCCCGCGCCGCCCTGGTGGGCCGGGCCTTCTGGCGGGCCGGCGAGCGGGCCAGCCGGCCGCTGCGCGCGCGCCGCGAATACCGGCGGCACCCCGGTCACGGCTCCGCGCTGTACCAGCGCCACCCGGGTGGCGAATGGCATCAGGCTCGGGTCGGCGACCTCAGCGGCACGACCAGGTAGCGGAACGAGGGCCCGGCCGCCGGGCCCGCCTCCCCGTCCTCTCTCCCGGGCCCTTCCCCGCCCTCGCCGGCCAGGGTGATCAGGGCTGGCTTGGCCGGGCTGGTGAACTCCAGCCTGATCGCGGCGGTGGCTGCGGCCTGGGCGGGGGTGGCCTCCGTGTCGGCCGGCTGCCGGGCCGGGCCGGGCCCGGCGGCAGCGGCGGTCAGCCCGTCGAGCAGGTAGTGCGGGTTGAAGGCGATGGCGGGCTCGTCGCCCTCGAAGCTGGCGGCCACGGCCTCCGCCGCCCGTGCCCGGCCCTCGGTCTGAGCCTCCACCACCACCTGGCCCGGGCCGAAGGTGAGCCGGACCGGGCTGGCGCGGTCGGCGACCAGGGACACCCGCCGGACGGCCTCGATGAACGGGGCCGCCGGCACCTCGGCGCGGCAGCCGTACCCGTCCGGGAACCGGGACTGGTACCGGATGAACTCCCCCCCGATCAGCCGGCCGGTCAGCCGGCGCCCGCGGCACTCGAAGCTGATCATGCCCTCGACCGGGTGCGGGTCCCGCTGCCCGGCTGGCTCATCCCCGGGGGTGAACGCCACTGGCACCGGCTCGCCCGGGGCCATCGTCCTGGCCGCGTCGGCGAGCGTGCGGGCCGGAACCAGGGCGATCGCGCGCAGGCCCGGATGGGCCGGCTTCCACTGCAGCTCCCGCACGGCCAGCCGGTACCGGTCGGTTGCGGCCAGGGTCAGCGACTCGCCGCGGATGTCCAGGCAGACCGCGGTGAGCATCGGGAGCGTGTCGTCGCGGCTGGCGGCCGGGAGGACCTGGGCCACGGCGGCGGCCAGGTCGCCGCCGTCGATCGTGCCCGCCACCGGCGGCGTGGGCGGCAGCTCGGGATAGTCCGCCAGCGGCAGCGAGACCAGGGCGAACTCGGCGCTGCCACAGGTCAGGCTGACCACATCACCGTCGGCGGCGAACTCGGCGGGCTGTCCGGGCAGGCTCCGGGTGATCTCCGCGAGCAGCCGCCCGGGCACCAGTGCCGTGCCCGGCTCGGCGACGTCCGCCGCCACCCGGGCCGTGGCCGCCAGGTCGTAGTCGAAGCACGACAGCGTCAGCCCTTCGCCTGCCTCCAGCCGGAGCCCGGCCAGGACCGGCACCACCGGCCGTGACGGCAGCGCTCGTGCCACCCACGCCACCACGTCCGCCAGTGCGTCATGCTCGACCCGGAACTTCATGCCACCGCCCTTCGCTAACCCGATCCTGGCACGGCCCACCGACATTCCGCCGGGCCGGCCACCGGTAACCGGGACCCGCGGCGGCGCGGCCCCGGCGGCTCAGACCAGGCCCGGCGGCGCGGCCCCGGCGGCTCAGACCATCAGACCAGGCCCGGCGGCGCGGCCCCGGCGGCTCAGACCAGGCCCGGCGGCGCGGCGGCCAGTGCCGACTCGATGGCCGCGGCCAGGGCGCGGGCCGACTGCGCCGTGAGTTCCACCGCGACCCGGGCGGACGGCCCCTGCTGCGGGTTGAGGAAGTCGATGTTGAGGGTGTGCTCGGCCGGGGCGTGCTGCGGGTGGTCGAGGTACACGGTCGCCTGGCTCAGCGTGAACCAGCCAACCGCCCCCTTCCCGCTGCCCTCGACGTCCAGCTTCTCGGTCAGGTAGGTGCACATCGCCGGCCTCCGTTCAGCCCGCCAGGTGGCGGCCGTAGAAATCCCAGATCTTCTGCCAGCCGTCCATGGCGGCCTCCGGGCGGTAGGCGGGCCGGTTCACCGCGAAGAAGGCGTGCCCGGCACCCTCGTAGGTGTGGAACTCGTGCTCCTTGCCGGCCTCGGTCAGCGCCTTGTCCAGCTCGGCGACCTGGTCCGGCGACGGGTGCTGGTCGTCGGCGCCGAACAGGCCGAGCAGCGGGCAGGACAGGTCCTTGGCCAGGTGCACGATCGGGCCCACCTTGAGCGGCATGCCCTCGGGCGGGGTGCCGACGACGAACGCGCCGTAACAGTCCACGGCGGCGTCCAGCGGCAGGCTGGCCGCGGCGAGGAACGACTGGCGGCCACCCGAGCAGTAGCCGATCACGCCCGCCTTCCCGTTGGACACCGGCATCGCCCTCAGGTAGGCGGCCGCTCCCCCGACGTCGCCAACCAGCCGCTCGTCGGGCACGCCGCCCTGGGCGCGGGCGGCCGCCGCGGCGTCGTCCGGGCTCGCGCCGGGCGCCTCGCGGTAGTAGAGGTTCGGGCACAGCGCCAGGTAGCCGTGGACGGCGAAGGTCCGGGTGATCTCCTTGGTCTCGGCGTCGTAGCCCGGCATGTGGTGGATCACGACCACGCTGCCGTAGGGGCCGGGGCCCAGCGGGCGGGCCAGGTAGCCCTCGATCAGGTCCCCGCCGTGCCCGGTGAAGCGGATGGTCTCGGCCATCATCGCGTCATACATCGCTGCCTCTTTCCTCCGCCCGACCGCTGGTGGCCGGATAGTTGCTTGTCCCGTGCTAATAGTGCCAGCCACGGGACGAAACACTGGCCGCACGGGATACTTCGCCGCCGCCGGCCGGCCTGAAGTACCTCACGTCCAGGTCAGCCATCACCAAGGCGCTGGCCCGGCGGGCAGAAGATGGCTTGGTGCAGGTAGTGCCCAGTGGGGACCTTCCGGATCCAATTCCCGCCCGGCGATGGGAGACTTGACCAATGACCTACGTGCCCGCCCCCGACCGGTACGACCAGATCCCTTACCGCCGCTGTGGCCGGAGCGGGATCAGGCTCCCCGCGATCTCGCTGGGCCTATGGCAGAACTTTGGCAGCGACCGCCCGCTGGACGTGCAGCGGGCCATCATCCTTCGCGCGTTCGACCTGGGTGTGACCCACTTTGACCTCGCAAACAACTACGGCGGGCACATACTCAACACCTCCGATGATCCTGTGGGAAGACTGGAAACCAGGTCGCCCTACGGCTCGGCCGAGCGGAACTTCGGCCGCATCCTGCGCGAGGACCTGCGGCCCTACCGCGACGAGCTGATCATCTCCACCAAGGCGGGCTACGACATGTGGCCCGGGCCCTACGGCGACTGGGGGTCGCGCAAGTACCTGCTGGCCAGCCTGGACCAGTCGCTGGCCCGGATGGGCCTGGACTACGTGGACATCTTCTACAGCCACCGGGCCGACCCTGACACCCCGCTGGAGGAGACCATGGGGGCGCTGGCCACGGCGGTCACCTCCGGCCGGGCGCTGTATGCCGGGATCTCCTCCTACTCGGCCGAGCGGACCGCGCAGGCGGCCGCCATCTTGCGCCAGCTCGGCACGCCGCTGCTGATCCACCAGCCGTCCTACTCGATGCTCAACCGCTGGGTCGAGCACGGCCTGCTGGACACGCTGGCCGCCGAGGGCGCCGGCTGCATCGCCTTCTCGCCGCTCGCGCAGGGCGTGCTCACCGGCAAATACCTGGCCGGGATCCCGGCCGGCTCACGCGCGAGCCAGGGCGGTTCCCTGACCTCCGATCAGCTGAGCGAGGACAACCTGGCGCGGGTCTCGGGGCTCAACGAGATCGCCCGCGGGCGCGGCCAGTCGCTGGCGCAGATGGCGCTGAGCTGGGTACTGCGCGACGAGCGGGTCACGTCGGCCCTGATCGGCGCGAGCAGCGTGGAGCAGCTGGAGGAGAACCTGGCCGCGGCCGGCCTGACCGGTTTCAGCGAGGCTGAGCTCGCCGCGATCGACCGTCACGCGGCCGAGGGCCACCTCAACATCTGGGCCGACTCCAGCGCGGTCTCGGCGACACGCCGCAGCCCAGAACCGTGATAAGGGGTGGAACACGGCCCTGCCATGCGAGATGCTCGGGTGCGGGGCAGCTCCCAGGGGAGGGTCATAGTCAGTGGCGGCGAGCAGCGCGGCCGGGTTGGCGCTCATCACCGGCGTCGTGGGGATCTTCGTCGGCTGGAATTTCCGCACCGCCCGCGGCGCCAACGCCGACCTCAAGGTGCACAAGGGCAGGATCCCCGGCTTCCGCCGGGCGCGGAACCGCAACGGCCTGTGGTCCATCGTCCTGGTCGTGCTCACCCTGCTGTTCCTGACCGCGCTGGTCCGCGGCTAGCTCACCAGCCGTGACGGTCACCGCGGCGGCCGCGGGCACCTGGCAGCTCGGCGACCTGACCGTCAATCGGCTCGGTTTCGGCGCGATGCGCCTGACCGGCGGCGCCGTCTTCGGCCGCGGCACGCCGAGCGAGCGTGACCGGTCCATCAGCGTGCTGCGCCGCGCGGTCGAGCTCGGCGTCAACCACATCGACACCGCCGCGTTCTACTTCTCGCCGCTGCGCTCGGCCAACGAGCTGATCAACCGGGCGCTGGCCCCCTACCCCGATGATCTGGTCATCGCCACCAAGGTCGGTCCGGGCCGCGATCCGTCCGGCACGTGGCTGCCCTGGGCCACCCCGGGCAGCTGCGCGGCCAGGTCGAGGAGAACCTGCGCCAGCTCGGCCGCGACCACCTCGACCTGGTGAACCTCCGCGCCTACCCCACCGATTCGATCGCCGAGCATTTCGGCGTGCTGGCCGGGCTGCGCGACGCCGGGCTGATCCGCCAGCTGGGCATCTCCAGCGTCCCGCCCGAGCACCTGGCCCAGGCCCAGGCCATCGCCCCGGTGGTCTGCGTGCAGAACCGCTACAGCATCGACACCCACAGCAGGGACGCCGACGACTTCCTGCGCGGCTGCGGCGAGCAGGGCATCGCGTTCGTGCCCTACTTCGCGATCGCCGGCGAGGGTCGCGAAGCGGGCGCCGGCGGCACCGGGCACGACGAGGTACTCGCCGTCGCGCTTGCCCACGGGGCGGCGCCCGCACAGGTCCGGCTGGCCTGGACGCTGCAGCAAGGGCCACATGTGCTGGCCATCCCGGGCACCAGCAACCTGGACCACCTCACCGAGAACGTGGCGGCCGGCGCGCTGCGGCTCTCGCCGGGAGAAATGGACCGTCTCCAGGCGCTCCGCCATCAGGGGGTGTAAGCCGCGCGGCCGCATGGCCGAACTGGTGGCCGCGATGCTCACGCGGGCGGAGGAAGTCGCCCAGCGGCACGGTGTGCCGATCTTCTTTCTCAAGGTGTTCCACCGGCTGGACTGCCCGATGGCGATGAAGGAACTGGGCCAGCGGATGCGCTGCGACCCGTCTTTCGTCACCAACATCGCCGACCAACTGGAGAAGCGGGGACTGGCGACCCGCGAGAGCGACCCGGCCGACCGGCGGGTCAAGCGGATCGCCCTCACCCCGGCCGGGCTGGAACTGAAACAGCGGATCGAGAACGAGATCCTGAA
>WNGJ01010950.1_pt1 | contig 10713 bp, 10 predicted proteins | sample 5400611 | NCBI WGS metagenome assembly WNGJ01 (sample SAMN13153375, study PRJNA577476) | soil metagenome | isolation source: 40 cm soil or saprolite under Garry oak tree replicate 1 | place: USA:California | collected 2016-06-15
GCATCACCAAATTTGGCGACCGGCAAAACAAACGCCGATAGCATCCAGGAGTCGGGCGCGCGAACATACTCCGCCTGATTTTTCAGCGCGGGTTCAAGTTCCGCACTGCATGGCGGAAACATTCCGGCGTAGTCGATCGCGCGCGTCAGCAGAGCCCGCAGAGATGCCGCAGCCATGAAATCAATTCAGCGCAGAATTTTCCCTGGCGTCAACCCGCCAGATCATCACGCCTCACGGGAAGAGACCGCGCATTTTTTTTGCTTTCATTACCCGCTCGACGCCGATCGCCATTGCGGCGGTGCGGTGAGAAATCTTGTGTTCCTTTGCGCGGCGGATCACCTGGCTAAAGGAATGTTCGAGGATGCGGAAAAGTTTGTCGGTCACTTCCGTTTCGCTCCACATGAACGCCTGCAAGCCCTGGACCCATTCGAAATAAGAAACGATCACACCTCCCGCGTTACACAAAATGTCTGGGATGACAAAAATCTCCTCCCATCGTTTCTCCAAAATTAAATCGGCCTCCGGCGTTGTTGGCCCGTTGGCGGCTTCGGCCAGAATGCGGCATTTCAATTTATCGGCGTTGCTTCCGTTGATCACGCGGTCGACCGCCGCCGGCACCAGAACGTCGCAAGGCATGGTCAGCAGACCCTTCGGATCGACATGATCGGCCTCGTGAAATGCGCGCAAATTTCCTTTTTTCAAAACGTGCTGCTCTGCCGCTTCAACGTCGATGCCTTTTGGATTGTAGATCGCGGCGTAGGCATCGCTGATGCCGATGACTTTGACGCCGCTTTTGTAAGCAAGCGAAAGGGCCGCGACCGCGCCGACGTTTCCAAATCCCTGCACGATGGCAGTGCACTTTTCGGGATCGATCTTCAACATGTTCAGCGCGCGCTCGATCAAATAAACGACGCCGCGTCCAGTCGCTTCGCGGCGGCCTTCAGTTCCACCGATTGCGACCGGCTTGCCGGTGACGATTTCGTTCACGGCGTAACCCATGTAGACCGAATAAGTGTCCATGAACCAGGCCATGATTTGTTCGTTCGTCCCCATGTCCGGACCCATGATGTCGGTGTGCGGTCCAACAAACGAAATCATCTCCTGCATGTAGCGGCGCGAAACCGCTTCGAGCTCGGTGCGCGACAACTTGGACGGATCGCAAGCCACGCCGCCTTTTGCTCCGCCATAAGGCAAATTTGCCAGCGCGCATTTCCAACTCATCCACATCGCGAGCGCGGCCGTCTCGCCCATTGATAGCGACGGCGCGAATCGCGTTCCGCCCTTGGTCGGTCCGAGCGTAAGGTGATGCTGGACGCGATAACCCTGAAACGTCTTCGTGCTGCCATCGTCCATGTGCACGGGCAGGGTGACGGCGATGGCGCGCTTCGGATACATCAGCCGTTCACGATCGTTCTTGTCGATGCTGAGGTAATCGGCAATGACCTGAAACTGGTCGCAGGCCATCTTAAAAACTTCGTCGTCGTAAATCGTCATGAAACGAAAAGCGGTGTATCCGCGAGAAAAGTGCAGATGCTATTTCCGCCAGAAAAACATCGCGTCAAATGCAAAGCGGCGCAAGGCATGTCCTGCTCGCGCCGCAGTAGCCTTTGGCGAAAGCGCGAGCAAAGTCGAATGGATCGACAATCCTCTCGGAATTCGTAACCTCTCCGCGACACATGAAAATTGAAACTCTCGCCGTGCACGCCGGCCAGCGGGTCGATCCTGCCACCGGCGCAGTCTCAGCGCCTATTCACCTTTCTACGACCTTCGAGCGCGACGTAGAAGGCACCTACTCGCGCGGATTCATGTATACGCGCAACAATAACCCGAATCGCCAGGCTCTGGAGGAGGGAATCAGCGTGCTCGAGGGCGGCGCCGGCGCGGCCGCGTTTGCCTCCGGCACTGGCGCGACCGGCGCAATTTTTCAGGCGCTCGCGCCAGGCGACCATGTGCTCGCGCACGTGGACGCCTACTACGGCACGTCGCGATTGCTCCGCGAAATTTTCCTGCGTTGGGGACTTCAAGCCGATTTCATCGACATGAGCGACCTGATCGCGGTGAAAAAAGCGGTGGGTCCAAAAACGAAGCTTGCCTGGATGGAAACGCCCTCCAATCCGCTGCTCAAAATTGTCGATCTGGCCGAAATTTCAAAAATTGTGCATGACGCCGGTGCGCTCTGCCTTTGCGACAATACCTGGGCGCCCATTCTTCAGCGACCGTTCGATCTCGGCGCCGATTTTATTCTTCATTCCACCACAAAATATTTTGGGGGCCATTGCGACGTCTTGGGCGGAATTGTGGTCGCAAAAAGCGACGGCGATCTTTTCCAGCGCATTCGCAACATTCAATATGAAGGCGGCGCGGTCCCCTCGCCCTTCGATTGTTGGCTGATTCTGCGCGGAATGCGAACGCTGCCCTGGCGGATGCGCGCGCATTCGCAAAACGCCGCCAAGGTGGCCGAGTTTCTCGCCGCCCATCCCAAGGCCGAGCGCGTGCATTATCCCGGTTTGCCAGCGCACCCCGGCCACAAGATCGCGCAAAAGCAGATGTCGATGTTCGGCGGAATGCTTTCGTTTGAAGTGAAAGGTGGCCGCGATCCGGCCATGAAAGTCACGACCAGCACGAAAATCTTCACGCGCGCGACCAGCCTGGGCGGTGTCGAAAGCTTGATCGAGCACCGCGCTTCGATCGAAGGTCCGGGCACGACCTCGCCAGAAGGTCTAATCCGATTATCGATCGGCTTGGAAAACGCCGACGATTTGATCGAAGATCTCGATCAAGCGCTTAGGTAGGGCGGTTCACCTGAACCGCCCGCAAACGCAAGTCCGGCTCGGACCGATTGGCTCAATCGCCCCTACCTGCGAACCTCTGTCGGACAAGATCGACAATGTCGCGCACTTCGGTAACGCGGAAAAGAAACGCGCTTCCAAAGAACGCTGCGGCGGCGACAGCAATTACAAGCAACACACCAATAATTTTCTGCCATTCAGGCAATGGCGCGCCCGCTTGAAAAAGAAATTCCAATGCGAGCCAGCAAATACCGGCCAGAAGCAGCGAAGGAATCGCCAGCCTTGCCAGCAGTCCCAGGATCGCCCGGGTCTCGAGCGGGCCGGCGTATTTTCGCATCATAATATATAAGAGCAGGAAATTGCTGAGCGCGACGAGGCTGGTCGAAAGCGCGAGGCCGCGGTGGCCGAGGCCGACTTTGAACATGAAAAACCAGTTCAAAATGAAATTAATAATGATCGAGAAAATGCTGACGATCATCGGGAAGTAGCGTTTATCGAGCGCGTAAAATGCCGGCGCCAAAACTTTCACCGCCGAATAAGCGGCCAGTCCGATCGCATAAAATTGCAAGGCGCCGGCCGTTTGTCGTGTTGCTTCGGGCGTGAAACGCCCGTGCTCATAAATCACGCTGATGATCGGTTGCGCAAGGATGATCAATCCGATCGCAGCCGGAATTGTCAGCAACGTGACGAGGCGAATCGCGTGCGCCAGAGCCGAACGAAAGGCGGCCATGTCGCCGAGCGCGGCCGTGCGCGAGACCAACGGCAAGGTGACGGTACCGACTGCGACGCCAAAAATACCGAGCGGCAATTGCATCAATCGGAAAGCGATGTTCAACCAACTGACCGGACCGTCGCCAAGTCGGGCCGCGAAACCGCTGTTGATCAGCACATTTACCTGCACTGCGCTGGCCGCGATCACAGCCGGACCCATCAGCGTCAGCACGGTCCGCACGCCTTGATCGCGCCAATGGAAGTCCGCGTGGTACTTGTACCCGACACGCCGCAGCGAAGGAAATTGCGAGGACAACTGCCAGATTCCGCCGATCAGAGTTCCGATCGACAATCCGATCAGCGAGCGCGTGCCGAAATGCGGATCGAGCCACCAACCGAACGCAACGCCGCCAATGATCGACCCGAGATTAAAAAAGCTCGAAGCCATCGCCGGCGCGCCGAAGACATGCTTCGCGTTCAACATTCCCATGACCAGCGCGGCGAGGGAGACGAGCAAAATGAACGGCCACATGATCCGTGTGAGCAAAATCGTGGTCTCCGTTTTCTCCGGCGACCAACTCCACCACGTCATCAAATGAATCAGTTGTGGCGCAAAGGCGATGCCAAGCAACGTGACCGCGCTCATGAAGACCGCAGTCAGCGTTGCAACTTTGTTGCCAAGTCGCCAGGCGGATTCATCGCCTTCCGTCGCGATCTTTCGTGAAAATGTCGTAATGAACGCAGTCGAGAGCGCGCCCTCGGCAAATAAATCGCGCAACAGATTCGGCAACCGAAACGCCATCAGGAAGGCGTCGAGGTTTTTACCGGCGCCGAAAAGTCCGGCAAAAACCTGTTCGCGAATCAATCCAAGCAGGCGCGAGCACATAACCGCCACGCCAACGACGCCGGTCGCGCGGGTGCTTACTCGCTGAGGTTCAGCCATCGGCGAACAAAGAACAACGTCTCCGACTTTACGAAAGCAAAAACTTCCATTCGAGGCGGTCGATGCGATTTTCGACGCAAGGGACGGCGATCAAAGTTGCTCGATCTTGCAGCCGCCCTGGCGGAGCAAAGCCAGTAGACCGCTCGAACCGCCCATGTGCGCTGCTCCGACGACAACGAAGTAGACCTGCCCGCTGCGAAGATAGTTTTCAATCTTCGGGATCCAATTGTGATTTCGTGCGTCCAACATTCGAACCGCCATGGTGGGAAAATCGCGAAAGGAGTCGCGCGTCTGGGAAGCAAGCACTTCAGCATCGCCGTGGCGCCAAGCTTGAAACATGTTCACGCCATTATTCTCTCCGCGGCCGGCGTTGATGAATAACGTGAGTAGCAGTGCTTCCGCCTGTCTATCCGTAAGCCCTGTAAACACGTCATTATGTTCGCGCGCGGATTCCAACCCGGTGATCGGCTTTCCCGCAGCTTTAGCGCGTCGTTCCAGAAATCTCTCTACGCCCAGCTGGTAGTACTCCGGCGGTGGAGCTGACAGTATAATGTCGATCAACCAGGGTCGAAATCGGGAGAACTTGTCCTCAGACACATTATGCAAACCGAAGAACCGCCGAAGATAGGCATACGTTCGAGGGTCGACGTGATTTTTCAAACTGTCACCCTTTGGATATTCGCCGGCCTTCACCAGCGCGCGGAAACTCGCCTCACCAGCTTTCGGATCATCTTCGAATGCCAGGCGGGAACAGGCGTCGAATGCACGATTGTACTGAGATGGAAGCGGATAATCACTCGGCCGCAGAGCGTGAAATGAACCTCCGAGATAGAGAGAATGGCCGTCGCTGCTCGTTACTTTCCAGACGCAACTGGCGGCCAAGATCGATCTTGGGCAGCAATACAAGACAATTATGACAATTGCGATGGCAATCACTTTTCGGGAGGACATTTTCATTTGTCTAACAGTTCGGTGAATGATCGGCAAGTGAGCCAGTGGAATTTTGGTTTCCTTTCTATCATTAGGACAGATACAAATTCGGCGATGAAAACAAAGTTCCCCCAAGTGCTAATTACCGTCCTGGTGGCGTCACTTATTTCGACCCTTCATGCGCAGGATCCTTCGATCGATCGATTGCTGAGCAAGCTGCCGCCGCCGGAAAAAATTGCGAAGCCTCCGCTCCATCAAGCCGTCCAGACTGACGATCCTGCGGCGAAAGATCCGCTCGTTCGACAAGTCCTCCAAGCGGCGTTAGGTCGGAATCTTCCGCAGGCGCTGAATCTATCGCGCAAACTAGCCGAGCGTTATCCTCGCAGCGCCGGCGCGCAAATCTTGCGTGGCTACTTCGCGATCGATGTCCAGCAATACGCTGAAGCCACGACTGCGCTCCACAGCGCAATCGCAATTCAGCCGCAGTTGACTTTAGCGCACTTCGGGTTGGCGCTAATCGAGGGCAAGCAGAATCATTTTGCTGCCGCAATGCCGCATCTGCGACGCGTCGTCGAAATCGATCCGAAAGCAGCGGGAGCTTACTACGCGCTGAGTGATTGCGCATTACGCACCGGGCGCAAACAGGAGAGCGTCGAGTATGCGCAAAAGGCGGCGGCTCTGGCCCCGCAAAACGTTTACATGTGGATTCAACTGGCACGCGCCGAAAGGTCGCTCGGTCACACCGATGCCACCTTGAACGCCATTGCCCGAGGTGCCGATGTCTCACCAGACAGCGCGTCGATGCTCGCGGCGATCGGTTTTAGTTATATCAACCTCGACCGAATCCCTCAGGCCATTCCGCCACTTCGGCGCGCAGCCCAACTGCTACCACAAGATTATCTTGTCCAATCGCAACTCGGATTTTGCCTTCAGGCTACTGGGCAGGTCGACAGCGGAATCAGTTATTTGCGCAAAGGCGCGAGTTTGAATCCAAGTTATGGGGCGGTGTGGGAGCATCTTGGACTCGCTTATCAGAAAAAAGGGAATCACCGAGAAGCGATCACTGCATTCGAAAAAGCGACCCAGTTAATGCCGAACGCGCCTCGCCCCTGGCAACATTTGGCTGACGAATATCGTATCGCCGGCCGCGCGGCCGACGCCGCTCGCGCGGCAACCCGCGTACAACAGCTCGGTGGAAGCACGGTCAAAGTCGCGAAAAAGAAATCCTAATCGCGCTTTAAAGACCGGTCGGGAAATTCAAAAATTCCCACGGTAACGTGAAGCGTTCCGAGAGATGCGTGGCAAGGGCCTTAACGCCGAACGTTTCGGTCGCGTAATGGCCGCCGAGAAGAAGATTGATTCCCAATTCCTCCGCGGCAACCGCAGCCCAATGCGGCGCTTCGCCTGTAATGAAGGTGTCGATTTTCTCTTGCGCGACCCGATAAATTTCCGAGCCGGCAGCGCCGGTTACGATCCCAACCCTGTTCGTTTCCGTTGGTCCGAAATTGAATGTCTTTATCGGGCCACGTAATGCAGTTCTAAGCTTTCGGATCAACGCCGCCCGCGGTAGCGTGTTCTTCGTCTTCAATCCAACCAGCTCCCCTCGTTCTTCCAGGAACGGTTTCGTCTTTTTGAATCCAAGCGCCGCCGCGAGCCGCGCATTATTGCCCACTTCAGAATGAACATCTAGTGGCAGATGCGCGCTGTAGAGCGCGATGTCGTTTTCAAAGGCGAGTTTTAATTGTCCGCGCAACGCGCCCGCGACCGGCTGCAAGCCCGGCCAAAACAAACCATGATGCACGATCAGAAGATTGATCTGTCTTCTGGCGGCTGCCGTCAAAACTCGCGTGGAGACATCTACGGCGGCGCCCATTTTGGTGACGTTGCCCGAGTTTTCGATTTGGAGGCCGTTGAGCGCGTTTGGCCAATCTTCGACTTTGCGAATGCGCAAATACTTGTTCGTGTATTCGACAATCTCAGAAAGCGTCGCCATTGGCAGGGGCCATACATTCTAAGACAGCGCGGAGAATGACAAGGAGTGCTTGACGAATTCGGCGGCTCTTGTGACGTTCTATAGCGATTCAATTCGAGTATGGAATACACTGACGCTCCGCCGCAACCGGCACCGGTCAGCTTCGACACCATGCAATGTCCTTTTTGCGGGACCACCCTGCCCGCAAACGCGCAAGCGTGCACCAACTGCGACTGGACACTTGAAGCCACCAAGCCGGCGGAGCCGAAAGCAAGCGATGCGATGGCGATATTGCTCAGCATCATTCCCGGACTCGGCCATATCTATAAAGGCCATCGCGTGATGGGCGCGCTCATTTTGCTCCTCATTACTCCTACCGCGATCGCTTTCGCAATTTTGGCCGCGATCGCGTCAGCCGGATGGGGAATCCTGATGCTGATCCCCTATTGGGGAGCGGTAATGTTGCACGTCTGGGCGATCGACGATCGCGTGACCCAAAAGCCGGACGAAGGCGAGCAGTACTGAAGAAGTTGAGAGGTTGAGGTCCGAGCCGGACTGGCATTGTTGAATTGTCGATCAACAACAAGGTTCACTCGCCTAAAATCCAGGTCAGCTTGCCGGCGGTCGGATTTACTCGCGACGCCGGAAACTGCGGATCGCCGCTAATTACGCGCTCGGTCAACTTCGCCTGCTTGCTCGCATTCACCAGAAAGCAGACGTGTCGTGCATGGTTGATGAGTGGAAACGTAAAAGTCAATCGCCATGCGTTCAGCTTCGAGACGAAGTTCGCGACCACGCGCCGGGTCGCTTCGTTCAGCGCGGCGCTTCCGGGGAACAGTGAAGCGGTGTGGCCATCGTCGCCCAGTCCGAGCAAAATCAGATCGTGCCGGTAAATTTGTTCGCCACGCTGTGTCGCCAGAAGATCGACATCGTCCTGATATTGTTGGGCTGCAATGGCCGGATCGATCTCGCCGCGCATTCGCATGATTGATTTTTCAGGCACGCTCGCGGGAACGAACAAAGCTTCGCGCGCCATGCGAAAATTACTCTGCGCGTCGTCGGGCGGCACACAGCGCTCGTCCCCGAACGTGATCAGAGTGCGTTCCCATGGCAAATCGCGACCGATCCGCGCAATTTCCGAATAAACCGGCCGCGGCGTATTTCCCCCTGATAACGCGATCCGGAACTCGTTCCGCTCAGCCAGCGCTTTGTGGGCAAGATCGATAATGAAGTTGGCCGCATCGGGGACGAAGGTTTTCGTGCGGACGACTTCGCCGGCCATTTGGCTTAGATCGCGCAGTGCGATTGGCCGCGCTTTTCCAAATAGCGCTGGTGATATTCTTCCGCGCGCCAGAACTTCGGAGCGGGCTCGATTTGCGTTACGACCGGTCGATTAAATCTGCCGCTTTCGCTGATCTCTTGCTTCGACTTTTCCGCCGCGGCTTTTTGCTCCGGTGAATGATAAAAAATCACCGAGCGGTATTGCGTGCCTACATCGGGACCTTGTCGATTCAGCGTCGTCGGATTGTGGTTCGACCAGAAAACGTCGAGGATCTGATCGTAAGTTATTTGCGAAGGATCGAATTCCACTTGAACAACCTCGGCGTGGCCGGTCTCGTCACTGCAAACATCTTCGTAGCTCGGATTCTCTTTGTTCCCGCCTGCATACCCTACGGCGGTCGAGCTCACGCCCTCAAGCTTGCGAAAAGTCTCTTCCACGCCCCAGAAACACCCCGCCCCGAACGTCGCTTTCTCTGTCGTCATAAGGAACGATGGAACGGCTGTGTCCGTCGCGCAAGATGCGGGCTTGCCTTCGGGCGCACCTGCCACAATTGTCGATGTATGCGCGCCCCTACGACCGTCGAGCAAACTCGCGCTCCGATTTTAATCCGCGCGTTGAACAAAGCCGGCGCCGGGTTGGAAAAAGTCGGTATAAGATCGACAGCTCCGTCCGCCACCAAATTCCTCGAGACGGCAAAGCGTCGCTGTGATCTCGAGGACTTCGGTCCTGGAGAATTTCTTGAGCCACTGTCCCGCTTGCTCGAATCCTGTGATCGCGAGGGGCGGCTTAATGTAATCGGAAAAATGGCGCTGCGGAGCGATGTCGTGCGCATTTTGTGCAATCGCCTTCTTCTTACGCGGGACCGCCAGCGTTACCCCGGGATCGCGCAACAAGAAATCCGCCAACCGTTGTTCGTGGTCGGCTTGCCACGTAGCGGGACGACTTTGTTACACATTCTCCTCGCCGCCGATCCGGCGCATCGCGCGCCGTTAACGTGGGAAGTGATGTCGCCATCACCGCCAAGCTCGAAAGATCGACAAGAGCGTATTCGCCAGGGCAGGAATGTGTCTCACTGATGAGCCCGACATTCATGAGCGATCAATTCGACACGATGTACAACGTGCCAACCTATCGCGCGTGGTTTTTCAACCAGGATTTGCGATCGGCCTATGAATTTCATCGCCGTTGTCTGCAACATCTTCAGTTCAGACGATCAGCCGAGCGATGGGTCCTGAAAGCGCCGGCCCACATGTTCGCCGCGCCAGCGTTATTGTCGATCTATCCGGACGCGCGATTCGTTCAAATCCATCGCGACCCGATGGAAGCGGTTGTTTCGGTTTCAAGTCTGGTCACAATTTTGCGGCGCGTCTTTAGTGATGCAGTCGATCCAGTCCAAATCGGTCGCGATGCGCTGACTTATTGGTCCCAAGCGCTGAAGACTTTCATGCGCGCCCGTGATCAGCTGCCGGTGTCACGCGTTTGCGATCTGCGTTACGACGATGTGCGGCGTGAACCGATCGCAGCCGCACGACGCGTTTACGAACATTTTGGCTGGAGCTTCACGAAGGAGACCGAAGAACGCATGCGCATGGTCCTAGCACGACAAGCTTCGCAAATGAACGGCGTGCATCGCTACGATGCGACGAATTTCAAGCTGAACGAGATAAATGGATTTGCCGAGTACTGCGAACGATTTGGATTTTCGACTTCGTCATCGTCGAGCGGCCAGGAAGAACACGCGGAAGCAGCTGCCTGAAAAGGCTGTGCGCCTTCGCACTTACATCACCATTCCGCCATCAACACACAAGATTTGGCCGGTGATGTAACTCGCCTCGGCTGACGCGAGAAATGCAACCGCGCTCGCGACATCTTCGGGCGCGCCAGTTTTGCCGAGCGGAATCTGGGACTGGATCGTTTTCTTAATCTCGTCGGACAGACCTGCAGTCATATCCGTGGTGATGAATCCGGGCGCGACCGCGTTAACGGTAATGTTGCGACTGGCCAATTCGCGCGCGAGCGATTTGGTAAACCCAATCAATCCTGCTTTACTCGCGGCATAATTGGTTTGGCCGGCGTTGCCGATCAG
>WNGJ01028546.1_pt1 | contig 10712 bp, 9 predicted proteins | sample 5400611 | NCBI WGS metagenome assembly WNGJ01 (sample SAMN13153375, study PRJNA577476) | soil metagenome | isolation source: 40 cm soil or saprolite under Garry oak tree replicate 1 | place: USA:California | collected 2016-06-15
GTCGGCGACCAGGTGCTTCGATTGATGGCAAAGGTCTTGCGGGAGCGGGTCCGGGAAATCGATCTGCCGGCTCGATATGGCGGCGAAGAGCTGATAGCCGTGCTTCCGGGTGCCAACCTCGCCGCCTGCGCGGCGGTTGCCGAGCGCATACGCCGCTCCATATCGGAGTGTTCCATCACCCGCCGCTCGACCGGGGAGGTTCTTCCCAGCATCACGGTGTCCATCGGTGTCGGGGAGTTTCAGATGGGCGAGTCGATGTCGGATCTGATCGATCGCTGCGACCGCGCGCTTTATCTCGCCAAGGGAACCGGACGCAACCGGGTCGTGACCGAGAACGAACTCGATCGTCAGCAGGCTGTGGGTTAGCTCGCGATCGCGATCGCGCCGTCCGTGATCTGCACGAACCCGTGCTCGACCACGGCGTTACGGCCGCGGTGCTTGGCGGCATAGAGGGCTGCGTCGGCGGCCTCGATCAGGTCGCCCGGCTGTTGTGCGGCATTCGGTTTGGTGCAGGCGACGCCGACGCTGACGGTGACGGTTTGATGCAGGCTGGTGGCGTGAGGCATCGCGAGGTTCTGGACCGCCGCCCGCACCGTCTCGCCGATCTCCAGTGCGCGGCCTGCGCCGGTGTTCGGCAGCAGCAGGCAGAATTCCTCGCCGCCATAACGCCCGGCAAAGCCCATGGTCTCGGCGGCAACTCCGGACAGCGTTTCGCCGAGCCTGGAGAGGCAGACGTCGCCTTCGGGGTGGCCGTAAGTGTCGTTGAACAGCTTGAAGTGATCGACGTCGATCATCAGCAGCGACAGCTCGCTGTCATATTGCTGGGCCTTCATCCATTCGAAGTCGAGCCGGCTCTGGAAGCCGCGCCGGTTGGCGAGGCCGGACAGCATGTCGATCGAGGCGATCACGGTCAGCCGTTCGTTGGTGGCGACCAGCTCGCGCTCGCGCTCGGCAAGCTGCGCCGCCATCGCGTTGAGCGCGCGGGCCAGCGGAATGAATTCCGCCGGCAGGCGGTTGCGCGCCGCGCGCACCGACCAGTCGCCCTGGCCGAACCGTTTCGCCATCCCCGCCATCATCTCGATCGGCCGGATGATAAGCTTCTCGGCAGCGATCAATGCGCCGAGCAGCACGAACAGGCAGACGAACCCCAGCTGCAGATAGGCGGTGCGAATCTCCCGGTCGATGGTGGCAGAAACCCTGGTCTCGTCGATGCTGACGATCAGCCGCGATCCGGTGCCGGCAATGCGCGCAAAACTGACCGCGCGCTTCGAGCCATCCATGGCGACAAAGGAAAGCGATCCTTCCGTCTGGTCCGAATCGATCGCCTTTGCCGCGATGGCCGACAGCAATGGTACTGCATCAAGCGACCGGCCGATCATGCTGACCTGATCGGCCGGCGCCGCCAGCACGGTTCCGATGCTATCGATCAGAACCGCCGAAACGCCGGGGCGGCCGCCGAGATTGCTCATGATCTTCGACATCCAGTCGAGATTGACGCCGGCGAGAACGATGGAATCCGCATCTGAATTGATGGCGGAGACGGGATAAGCCGCCATCATGACCGGGTTGTTGGTAAGCTTGGCGAGCAGAAAGTCGCTGAAGACAATCTCGCGGCTCGCGCGCGCCTTCATGAGATAGGCCCGGTCACTGAGATCGACACCGACAAAGATGTTGTTTGTCGAGCATTGAACGCGTCCGTCGCCGCCAACAATCAGCAGAGTGCGAATCCACGGCAGATTGACCGGCAGGCTGGCGCGCAGGATGTCGCAACTGCGGCCTACGCCAACCGAGGCGCGGATATAGGCCGTCGATTTCAGCACGGTCTCGACCGAGGAGATCATTTCGCGCTGTGCATCAGCGCTATGCTGCGCGAGGTTCAAGAATTCCTGGGAGGCGATCGCGACCTGTTTGGCGCGGTTGTCCTCAAGCGAGCGGACGCGTTCCAGCATCAAGGGCGCCACCAGGATCAGCGCCAGCAACGCCAGCCGCGCGCGGATTCCAAGAAGCTGCTTGAGTTTCACCCTTTTGCGGTTGAAAGTAACGCGTGGCATCTTCATCCCCCGGCTCACATGTTAGAGAGAGGGGTTCAAGAAGCCTTTCCAGAATTTGGTAAAATTCGAACGACCCTGTAAATTTACCACCCATAGATGACATGGCGCCCGAAATCCCAGTATCGATAACTCCGCATTTACCAAACGGGCTGTCCGCGGTGGAGCAGGACATCGCGCGCGCCTGCGAGCACGCGCGCCGGGATCGCTCCTCGGTGACGCTGATCGCGGTTTCCAAGACGTTCGATGCAGACGCAATTGCGCCGGTCATCGCGGCTGGACAGCGCGTATTCGGCGAAAATCGCGTGCAGGAAGCCAAAGCGAAGTGGCCAGGGTTAATATCGGCTTATCCTGATATCGCCCTGCATCTGATCGGGCCGCTGCAATCCAACAAGGCCAGGGAGGCCGTGGCGCTGTTCGACGCGATCCATTCGGTCGACCGTCCGAGTATTTGCGAGGCGTTAGCCAAGGAAATCGATTCCCAAAAACGCCGGCCGCAATTGTTCGTTCAGCTCAATACCGGCGAGGAGCCGCAGAAGGCGGGCGTCGCCCCAGCCGAGGCGGATGCCTTCATTGCCGGCTGCCGCGAAAAATATGGCTTGCCGATTTCCGGCCTGATGTGCATTCCGCCGGTCGACGACGCGCCGGCGCCGCATTTCGCGCTGACTGCGAAGATCGCCGAGCGCAACGGGCTGAAGGGCCTGTCGATGGGCATGAGCGCCGACTTCGCGATCGCCATCCAGTTCGGCGCCACCCATGTGCGAGTGGGCTCGGCGATTTTCGGACATCGGTGATTCCTCGTCTTTGCGAGGAGCGCAAGCGACGAAGCAATCCATACTGTTTCCGCGTTAGACAGTCTGGATTGGTTCGCTTGCGCTCGCAATGACGTGGAACGACCTATTTGAATGCCACCGACACCCTGCCGATCAACCCGAAATCGGCATCGAACACATCGCCGGACTGAATTGGCAGCGGAGCGTGGCAGGTGCCGGTGGTCACAACCTGTCCCGCTTTCAGCGTCACACCAAGCAGACGCAATTCGTTGGCGAGCCACGTCAGGGCAACCCTGGGGTCGCCAAGCACGTTCTTGCCATGACCGGTGAATTGCCTGGCGCGCAGCGTAATGACCGGTTTCTCCTCAACGAGATCGCGCGCGCGCCAGTTCGACGCCGTTGGCGCACCGAGTACGAACAGGTGCGCGCATGCATTGTCTGCGATGATTTGTGCGGCTCCAGCGCTGACGAAATCCGCGAACCTCGAATCGGGGATCTCGATCGCCGGATGAAGTGTACCGACCGCATCGAGAACCTCTCGCACGGTGTAGGCTTGCGATCGCGGCGGCAGATCGGTCGCCATGCGAAAGGCGAATTCCGGCTCGGCGACGCGCATTTCATTTCCCGCCATCGAAGCCGTGCCGCCATCCGGAATCACCGTCTCGGGCAGGATGCGTCCAGCCATCGGGCCATCGACATTGATATGCTTTTGCCCGGCTTCGCTGGTGGCTGCTATTTTCCAGCCGAACAGAGTTCCGGCCGAGTATTGTTCGATGGCCGCCTGGATCGCGTAGCCTTCCGCGCGATCGCGAGGACGCTGTGACGCGTCGAGGCTTGCGAGCTTGGTACCGGCGCGCCAATGATCCTGCAGGGCCCGTGATGCAGCCGCTATCTGATTTTTGTCGAGCATGGCTTTTCGATATCCCCAAATAGCGTTCATCCAATCACGATTCTGGTCTCGGGACCCAGCCGCGCCAGCAACCGCAGCATGGCCGGCTTCGGCATCGACACGCATCCTGCGGTCGGCCCGAAATTCTCGCGCGCCAAATGCAGGAATACCGCGCTGCCGCGGCCGGCGATGCGCGGGGCGCTGTTGTGATCGATCTCGACAATGAAATCATAGAGGTGGTCGTCGCGCGTCAGTCGATCGCCGCCGCAACCGGGCTCGAGCCGTACCGGCTGATTGTAATGGCGGCTTTGAGGATCTTCGCACCAGGTGTCCGCGGGCCGAATGGCGCGGACGGGCAAGAATGTGCGTGGCCTCGGGTGGCGGTCGGCACGCCACCACAATTGCCGGGGCCGAAAGGTGCCCTTCGGGGTTCCGCCATCGCCTTCGCGCTTGTTGGCCCGGATGCCGCCGCGCCCAAGGGCGACCGGTATGGTCTGCCCGTCGGCGGTAAGCCAGCCCCGGCACCGGTCGCCGGCGGCGGCGTTAATCCTGATCGCGGAAGCCGGCCGATCACGCGCGACTGTCTGATAAGTGATTGAAGTATGAGGAATTTCCATGCAATTCCTAAGTCTCTGCAGGTGGTGGTCGCGTGTAAATGCTCTATTTCACGCCATTACCGGACATTCATCCAAAAGCCCGCGAATTCTGGAGTACAGTGGGTTTTGGCTTGTGAATCTGTAACAGCGGCTTACCTGAATACGAATCAAGTCCGACAAACCGAGATTTTCCGACCCAGACACGGCCGAAAGCGTTCCGCGCCCGCCGCCTCCAAAGGATTGTACCCATGGCCAATGCCCGCAAGATCCTGATCGTGGAAGACGATACCGATCTGCGCGATACGTTGGTGGAGCAGTTGTCGCTGCACGACGAATTTGAAGCCTCCGCCGTCGACACCGGGGCCAAAGGCGCCAGCGCCGCCAAGGCCGATGCTCCCGATCTCGTGCTGATGGATGTGGGACTGCCCGACACCGATGGCCGCGAAGTCGTGCGCAGCCTGCGCAAGGGCGGCTTCAAGGCCCCCATCATCATGCTCACCGGCCACGATACCGACTCGGACACCATCCTCGGGCTCGAATCCGGCGCCAATGATTATGTGGCAAAGCCATTTCGCTTCGCGGTGCTGCTGGCGCGGATCCGGGCGCAGCTCCGCCAGCATGAAGCCAGCGAGGACGCGGTGTTTTCGGTCGGGCCCTACAGTTTTCGGCCCGGCTCCAAGATGCTGACCGGCGCCAACGCCAGGAAAGTACGGCTGACCGAGAAGGAAACCGCGATTCTGCGGTTCCTTTACCGGGCCGGCCAGCTGCCGGTGTCGCGGGAGACGCTGCTGCAGGAAGTCTGGGGCTATAATTCGGGGGTCACCACCCACACCCTGGAAACCCACATCTACCGGCTGCGTCAGAAGATCGAGAAAGATGCCGCCAATCCCGAGATATTGGTAACGGAAGCGGGTGGTTACAAGCTGGTACCTTGATACCATTGGGCCGCGATTGGTATTGGTGCGGCGTGTTCGAATCCGAAGTTTACCCCCTGTGCGGCGGCCAGCGGCCGGGCGAACTTCGGCTTCGACGGCACCAGCAATTGATAATTGCCGCGCGATTTTGATTCAGAAGTTTTCCTATGTTTTCTTGGAAGACGTGCGTTTTCTTGGAAGACTTGCGGCGGAAATGAAGAGAACTTCGGCACCACCGCACTAGCCCGGTCACCGGTTCTGCATGTCGATCGAAGATGATGTTGCCTTGCTCGAGCGCGTCCCGACATTGCGCCTGTTGGGGACGGACGCGCTGCGCATGCTGGCGATCGGGTCCGAGCAGCGCAATGTCGCGCGCGGCGACCTGCTCTTCAATGAAGGGGACGATGCGGACGCGGGATTTATCGTTCAGCGCGGCGCGTTCCGAATCGAAAACGGCGCTGGCGCCGAAATCGTCGCGGGTCCCGGTGCACTGATCGGCGAGCTTGCGTTGGTCGTCGCGATGCAGCGGCCGTCCACGGCAACCGCGCTGGAACATTCTTCGGTGATCCGCGTCGCGCGCAGCCTGTTTCAGCGCGTGCTGGAAAGCGATCCCGCCGCTGCGCGCCGCCTGCGCGACGAATTCGCCGGCCGTACCAGCCAGATCGCCAGCGATATCCTGATGGCGGGTGCGAAGCTCGGTAGTTAGGTTCTCCTCATGGTGAGGAGGCGCTTGCGCCGTCTCGAATCATGAGGACCGCCGACGTGGCTTCGGCCGCGATCGGCCAGCGTCCAGTCCGCGGCGCGATAACTCCACCACGTATAGACTTTTTCAGAGAGCGGGACGCGCGCGCGCGCCACGTCGACCCATTCGCCGTGGGTCTGCGCCGCCAGCAGCTTCTCGCATTCGATCGGCGTGTGCGACACGACTTTCAGCAATTGCTTGTGCGACCACACGTCGTTCTCATGCGGCGCGACATTGAGATCGCCGACCAGGATATGGCGGTCATCGCCACGCGGATGCAAGGGCTCGCACGCCTTCATCTCGTCGAGGAAGCGGAGCTTGTGCTCGAATTTTGGATTGAGCGCGGGGTCCGGAATATCGCCGCCGGCCGGGACATAGAAATTATGCAGCACCAGCGGCTTCGACAGCTCTGCTTTGGCGCCGAACGCCACCGAGATATGCCGGGAATCGATGTTGTCGCAGAAGGTGCGGATGTCGGTGGTCTCGAACGGCAGCTTCGAGATCACCGCGACGCCGTGATAGCCCTTCTGCCCGTTGAGCGCGACGTGTTCATAGCCGAGGCGCTTGAAACGCTTCAGCGGAAATGCGTCATCGATGCATTTGGTTTCCTGCAGGCACAGCACATCCGGCCGCATCGACTTCAGGAATTTGGCGACGAGGTCGATGCGCAGCCGCACCGAATTGATGTTCCAAGTTGTCAGGGAGAAGCGCATGGGGGAGGATGTATCAGGGATGAGCGGCCACCTGGCCGTGTCTCGAAGGATGAGCTGACTGTGCGGCCATCCTTCGAGACGCGCGCAAAAAGCGCGCTCCTCAGGACGAGGCTAGCCTGGCGGCGTTGCGTAATTGGTGAAGTCGATCTTGAACATGCCGGGATCGACCTTCTTGGAGGAATCCAGATTGTAGACCGCAACCGTGGTGTCATAGCCCTGCGGGTCGGTGACGGTCCATTGCTTGAGCTGGCCGTCCTTGGTGCCGATCATCAGCATCAGTCGGCTGGTGCCGATCAGCGCCTGCTTCTCCTCGATGGTGACGCTGGTGTAGACCTCATCCGAGGTCACGCTCACGACGTTGGTGTCCTTCAGCAGATCGATGCGATCCGACAATAGGAACCGCAGCGGCGTCTGCGACAGCGGATAGATGTCCTGGGTGGCAAGCTTGCGGTCGCGTACCGCCAGCGACGATCCGTCGGCGATAATCGCGATCGGGCTCGGCGCGTCGTATTCGAAACGCACCTTGCCGGGCTTCTGGATGTAAAAATCGCCCCTGGTCTTGCTGCCGTCGGGTCCGACCTGGACGAAATTTCCCACCAGCGTTTGCAGCGACGACAGATAGGAACTGACCTTGGCGGCTTGCGCTTTTTGATTCGCATCGAAGGTCGCGAAAATATTGGTGGGTAGATTGCGGCGCGGATCTGGAATCACCGGATTTGGCGGTGCCGTCGGGGTTGCCCCGGTCGTCATCGGGGCCTTCTGCTGGTCCGATGCCGTTAACTGGACGCCGCGGGCTTTTGGCGCCGGTTTTGGCACCGGGACGATCTGCGTCGAAACGGTTTGCGCAGAAGATGGCACAGCTATGCTGACCACGGATAGCGCAATCAGCGACGCCAGGGCCGTGCGGATGCCGGAAGCCGCGAATTGCTCTGTCATTCGAATTTTCGTGTTTCTATTCAACGAGTCGTCCCGGTTGGCGCGCAGCCATTTTATCGCGCTTTCGCCAAAAGGAGCTATCGTTTTTCCGTGAAAATACAACGCCAAATCCGGCAATCCCCTGAATCGATGACGATTGTTAGAAGCCGCCTTCCTCTTCCTCCACCAGAATCTCGCGTTTCCCGGCGTGATTGGGCTGTCCGACGATGCCCTCGAGTTCCATCCGCTCCATCAGCGACGCGGCGCGGTTATATCCGATTTGCAGCCGGCGTTGAATGTAGCTGGTGGAGGCCTTGCGGTCGCGCTTGACGATCGCCACGGCCTGCGAAAACAGGTCGCCGCCGCCTTCGCCGCCGCCCATGCCGGTGGAATCGAACACCGCGCCGTCCTCGTCGGTCGGCTCTTCCGCGGTGACCGCCTCGAGGTATTCGGGCTGGCCCTGCGACTTGAGATGGCGCACCACCTTCTCGACCTCTTCGTCGGATACGAACGGTCCGTGCACGCGGCTGATTCGTCCGCCGCCGGCCATATAGAGCATGTCGCCCTGCCCCAGCAGCTGCTCGGCGCCCATTTCGCCGAGAATGGTTCGGCTGTCGATTTTCGAGGTGACCTGAAACGAGATACGGGTCGGGAAGTTGGCCTTGATGGTGCCGGTGATGACGTCGACCGACGGCCGTTGCGTGGCGAGAATCACGTGCAGACCGGCGGCGCGCGCCATCTGCGCCAGGCGCTGCACCGCGCCTTCGATATCCTTGCCGGCGACCATCATCAGGTCGGCCATTTCGTCGACGATGATGACGATGTAGGGCAGCGGCTCGAGATCGAGCTTCTCGTTCTCGTAAATCGCCTTGCCGGTTTCCTTGTCGAAACCGGTATGCACCGTGCGGCTCAGATCCTCGCCCTTGGATTTGGCTTCCACCAGGCGCGCATTGTAGCCGTCGATGTTGCGCACGCCGAGCTTGGACATTTTCTTGTAACGCTCTTCCATTTCGCGCACCGCCCACTTCAGCGCGACCACGGCCTTTTTCGGGTCGGTCACGACCGGCGTCAGCAGATGTGGAATGCCGTCATAGACGGAGAGTTCGAGCATCTTCGGATCGACCATGATCAGGCGGCATTGATCCGGCCGCAGCCGATAGACCAGGCTGAGGATCATGGTGTTGATGGCGACCGATTTGCCGGAGCCGGTGGTGCCGGCGATCAGCAGATGCGGCATGCGTGCGAGATCGACGATGATGGATTCGCCGCCGATGTTCTTGCCGAGACAAAGCGGAAGTTTTGCCACCGACTCGTTGCCGTCCTTGACGGTGAGCAATTCGCGCAAATAAACCTTTTCGCGATGCGGGTTCGGCAGTTCGATGCCGATGGCGTTGCGGCCGGGAACGACGGCGACACGCGCCGACAGCGCGCTCATCGAACGCGCGATGTCGTCGGACAGTCCGATGACGCGCGAGGACTTGATGCCGGGCGCGGGCTCGAGTTCGTACAGCGTCACCACCGGTCCGGGATGGGCCTTGACGATTTCACCGCGGACGCCGAAGTCGCCGAGCACGCCTTCCAGCGCGCGCGAGTTGGTATCCAGATCGGATTTGCTGAGCGGCTGGCGATCCGACGCCTTCGGCGCGGTCAGCACGGAAACCGGCGGCAGTTCGAACCAGGATTTGCGCGCCGGGGTCTTCGGCGCGGCCTTCTTGCGCGGCGCGCGGGCTGCCGGAATTTCCTCGTCGTCTTCCTCTTCTTCGTCTTCGTCGTCCAAATCGTCTTCGCCCTGGGGGGCCAGTGACGGAGCCGCGCGACCGCCCAGATTTGGCTCGTGACGTTCGAACGAGGTGCGAGGCGGCGGCGTGCTTGAGACCAGCCAGCTATAAGCGCGGACCAGCATCCGCCACACCCGCGCCTTCGCGCTCATCACCGCATGGAACGCCCATCCGAGCGGGACCGAGCCGTCATCATCTTCTTCCACGAACGGCGCGTCGTCATCCGCGATCGGCGTCAGTTCGTCTTCCTGCGGGCGCGAACCCAAGCCACCGGCGATCAGGAATGTCGCGACCGCGGCGGCGAAAAGGATAATCCCGAGCACGAGGCGATAGACGATGCCGGGCGGACCGAATACCACGGCGGGCGCGCGCACCAGCGCGTCGCCGACGACGCCGCCGAGCCCGGTCGGCAGCGGCCAAGCCCCGCCACGGGCCCAGCAGCTTGCAAAACCCGCCGATATCACCGTGCAGAGGATCCAGCACCCGAGCCGCACCGCTTCGCGGTCGAAGGTACGATGGGTCAGCATGCGCCAGCCCCATACCGCGACCAGCAGAATCAGCATGATCGCGCCGAGGCCGAGAATCTGCATCATGAGATCGGCGAAGATCGCGCCGGGATAGCCGACGATGTTGCGGATGGCGCGCGACGTCGCGTGGCTCAGGCTGGGATCCTGCACCGACCACGTCATCAGCGCCGCCGCCCCGACGCCGGAAACCGACAACAAGGCGAGGCCCGTGAGTTCGCGCAACCGGCGCGCCAGCACCTCGCGGATCGCCGCCGGCAAATGGCCGACCAGGGGAATGACGCGTTCGATCGCTGGCATGCTCATGGGGCCCTGCGACTAATCCAGAATTTCGACCAGCCGGTGCAACGCCTCGGCTGTTGTTTCACTGTCTTGCACCAGCGCCAGGCGAATATAGCCGGCGCCGGGATTGCTGCCGTCGGGTTGCTGCCGCGCCAGATAACTTCCGGGCACCACACGCACGCCGCCGTCCTTATACAGTTTCACCGTTGCCGCTTCGTCACCGCCGCGGGCCGATACGTCGAGCCAGACACAGAAACCGCCGGCGGGGCGATGATAGCCATAGCGGTTGCCGAGAATCTGGTCGGCGAGATCGAACTTGGTCCGGTAGAGCCGCCGGTTTTCCTCGACATGGGCCTCGTCGCTGTAGGCGGCGATCGCGACATGCTGCAGCGGCACCGGCACCTGGGGTGCGGCGACATTGCGCAGCTCGTGAAACATGCCGAGGAATTTCCTGTCGCCGGCGGCAAAGCCGACCCGCATGCCCGGCAGGTTCGAACGCTTCGACAGCGACTGGAACGCAACCACATTGGTAAAATCA
>WNGJ01010012.1_pt1 | contig 10710 bp, 9 predicted proteins | sample 5400611 | NCBI WGS metagenome assembly WNGJ01 (sample SAMN13153375, study PRJNA577476) | soil metagenome | isolation source: 40 cm soil or saprolite under Garry oak tree replicate 1 | place: USA:California | collected 2016-06-15
TTCGATCGCGATCTTGGGCGGAATCGCGCTCGTCGTGCTGGAAAAGAATCGCCCGCTCTAGATTTTCCGAGGCATCAAATTTACATGACACGAAACCCGGCGATCTTTTTTGGAAATCAGGATCAGCTATTATGAAAGACGACAAAGACAACATCGAACTCAGTGCGGTAGAAGATCACGATGGCATCCTGACGATTCGTGGCGGTGGCGCCCAGCGAGATTGGAACGGCATTCATTATAAGCAGGGCATGTCTGCCAAAAATGTGGGTACAACGAGCTTATCAGTCAACATCGCCACGATACCTCCGGGTGGCGTCGCGTATGCCCATATTCATGTCGGCTTCGAAGTGATCCTCTACATCGTCGAAGGAAAAGTGCGCCACGAATTCGGACCCGGCCTTAAGCAGGTCGTGGAGAACGAAGCCGGCGATTTCATTTACATCAAACCGGGCGTGCCTCACGAAGTCTTCAACATGAGCGACACGGAACCGGTCGTTGCCTTTGTCGCCCGCTCATCTGCCGACGAGTGGGACAACATTATTCCTTATGACCGCACTCAGAAAAACTGACGCTGATCTCCTCGCGCCGGGCGATAACGAACTGAGCCTCTAATTTCTTTTGCTATCGAACTTCCTTGTCAATCGCTCTAAAACAGACCGCAGTGCTATCCCCCGCTACGATGACGTCGATCGAAGAGATACGGCGATGTTTTCCGGCGCTCGCACGCACTCATAACGGTTATCCGGTAGCGTATTTTGACGGGCCCGGCGGAACCCAGGTACCACGGACGGTGGTGGAGGCAATGAACGATTATCTTTACCGCCACAACGCCAACACGCATTGGGCTTACCCATCAAGCGAGGAGACCGACGCGATCATCGATTCTGCCCGGAGTGTGCTGGGCGATTTTCTGAACGCAAACCCGACTGAAATCGTGTTTGGCGCCAACATGACGACATTAACCTTTCATCTCTCGCGTGCGCTCGGTCGCGCCTACGAACGCAACGACGAGATTTTAATCACTGAGCTCGATCATCATGCCAATATCGCGCCCTGGCGGACGCTGGAGAAACAATGCGGCGTGAAGGTGCGCATGGTGAAAATGATTCCCGAAACCGGCGAGCTGGATTGGAACGATTTTTCCCGGCAATTAACCGGACGCACGAAGCTGGTCGCGATCGGCGCGGCATCGAACGCTCTCGGCACGATCAACGACATAAAACGCGCCGGGGAAATGGCGCATTCGTTAGGCGCAGAAATCTTTGTCGACGCTGTCCATTATGCTCCGCATGAGTTGGTCGATGTCTGCGATTGGAATTGCGACTTCCTCGCCTGCTCCGCCTATAAGTTCTACGGGCCGCACATCGGGTTTCTCTACGGCCGGCACGACCTGCTCGACTCGCTTGATTTTCCGAAACTGATCCCGGCGCCCGATTCGGCGCCGGAACGGGCCGAGACTGGCACCCAGAATCATGAAGGGATCGCAGGCGCGGCCGCCGCTGTGGATTTTCTCGCCTCGCTCGCTCCGGCCCCGACGCGGCGCGAACGCTTGCACGCTGCGCTCCGGCAACTACACGAGCGTGGCGACGCATTAACCAGACAACTCTGGAATGGGTTGCGCGAAATAAGGCATGTCCGTCTCTACGGACCACCGCCCGGCACGGCGCGCACGCCAACCATCGCATTCACCGTGAACGGCGTGTCGTCGATAGAGGTAGCGGAGAAATTGGCGACGCGCGGAGTTTTCCTCTCCCACGGCGACTTCTACGCGATGACGGTCGTCGAGCGATTGGGCCAGACTCCGCACGGTCTGGTCCGCGCCGGCTGTGCCTGCTACACCACTCCGGAAGAAGTCGATCGATTGCTAGCCGGCGTGCGCGGGTTGTAATGTCGCCGCTCCTCCGCCGACGAATGGGACAATATTATTCCTGACGACCGCAACCAGGGGTGAAGGTCTGCACATTTCGGCAGGGCTGTTGACCTCTTCCTTGGCTCGACGGGAACAAAAGAGATTCTGGTACTTCTCATCGCAATGAAGACAAAACCATCAATTTTGTTCGGTCTCGCCATGGTGGCCGCGGTCGCAACGACTGCAAGCGGCCAAAACGCCTCCCCCAGCGGGACGCTGCCGCCCAAGCGAAATCAAAAACTCGCCACCGTTCACATTTCTCCCAAACCAACGGTCATTCCGAGCCGGGCATGTCAGTTATGCCGAGGCGCTCGGCCGGTATCGCCACGAGCGTCATGATCGCGCTTGGTGGAAACAGCACCACGTTATCATCGTCCTAGTCGCAGGCGGTTATTACTACTGGGATTCAGGTTACTGGTGTCCGGCATGGGGGTATGATACTGCCAACGAAAGTTACGACTACGACGGACCGATCTACACATACGGCAACCTGTTGCCCGACCAAGTTATTATTAATGTGCAGCATGCCTTGAAGGAACTCGGCTATTATAGCGGAGATGTTACTGGCTCACTTGGACCCACATCGCGTCAAGCCCTGAGCGCGTATCAACGAGACTACGGTTTGGAAATCACCGGGGCAATCGATGAGCCAACGGTCCAGGCGCTCGGCTTGATCTAGAACCAGGTTTGCCGGAACCTATGAGGCGCGGGATCACGCGAATCCGCTGTTGGGTCTGCAGGATGCCGGCGAACGCGACAATATTATTCCTGACGACCGCAATCATAACCCGATGTAAAAAAAGTTTATGGCGAAAACTATTTTAGTAACTGGCGCGACCGGCACGGTCGGACGCGATGTCGTGAAGCTACTTTCCAAGAAAGGTGCGACGGTCCGCGCCGGCGTGCGCGATCAAGCCAAAGCCCGGCCGCGATTCGATGACGACATCGCGCTCGTCCCGTTCGATTTTGAAAACGAAGGCTCGTTTGCCGGCGCGCTTAATGGCGTCGCGAAAGTTTTCCTTCTGCCGCCGCTGCTGCAAAACCAGGTAGAGTTAACGAATACGTTTGTCGATGCCGCCAAACGCGCCGGAGTTCGCCACATCGTGAAACTTTCGGCCATTGGTGTCGATGGCCAGACGCAGTTCACGGTTGGAAAGGCGCATGCCGCGAACGAACAACACATTCGCGAATCGGGTCTGGCTTTCACGTTTTTGCGGCCGAATTCATTCATGCAGAATTTCATCACTTACTTTCCGCCGCGTAACGGCGCGATTTATCTGCCGTGGGGAAATGGGACAGCTAGCTTTGTCGAGACCCGCGATATCGCGAGTGTTGCCGCGGAGGTGCTGACGAGCGACGGGCACGAAGGAAAGATTTACACGCTCACCGGCCCCGCGGCGCTCGGGATTGCAGAGGTAGCACAGATTCTTTCCGAGGCTGCGGGTCGCGAGTTTAAATACGTCGATGTTCCGGAAGACGCCGCGCGCGACGGAATGCTTCAAGCTGGGGTGCCTAAGTGGCAAGTGGAGGCGTTAATGGAGCTGCACGCAATCAATAAACAGAACCGTTGGAGCGCCGTCACAGCCGACATTGAAAAAGTCACGGATACTGGCCCAACCGATTTCGCGCAATTTGCGCGCGACCACGCCGAAAAATTTCGAGCCAGCTAGGCGCTCGGCTGATTCGAAACGCTGATGCTAGAATTCTGATCTCTGACGTCCGATCTCTGACTTCCTGACCTTTCCTTGGCACGCCGTAGCCTCTTGTCGCGCCCAAATTCAGTGAAGGAGGATGGCGAAGGCGGCTACTTTAGCCTTTGTATTCGCTCGTTGCCCACTCCCTCACCAAACGGGTGATCTGGACATTTACGCTTTTGTCTGGCGGCGAGAACGCGGTCGAGGAGCGTCGTGTCGCAGCTCAAAAATATCGGAGGGCGCTACAAAGCCGTACTGATGATAAAACAATTTACTTGCCGGACTCGGCCACAGAATGACCGCGTCGATGCCTCGAGCGCGGCACCATGATAGCGCTTTGTCCAACAATCTCTTGCCGAGTCCTTGGTCCCGCATTTCCGGGATGACATAAAAGTTGGTTACGTAAGCATGAAGCTCCGGTTCATTCACCGGGTTAGGGATTTTCTCAAACAACTGCACGCAAATATGGCCGAGCACTTGTTTGCCGTCGTCGAGGACCCAGCAGCGCCATGGGCAAGAGCCGGCGCGAAAACGCTTCTTCATCCATGATGTGCACCTTCGCACAAACCGCGATTTGGTTTCAGTGACCGATTCGTTTTCAGCGCGAAATCGATAGCGCAGCTCCGCCAGGGCACGGCATTCGCCTGACCTTGCCAAGCGGATCCGGACCCGAACCATCGGTCGATGGTACCCGATTGAACGATTGGTCGCTACTCGGAAACAAGTGATCTGCAGTGCTCCGTCCTTCGTCCTCTGCCTTCTGCTTGCCGCGCCGTAGCCTTGGCGAAGGCGGGACCTCTGACCTTGCCGATGGGTCGGGCGTTTGTCAGGATCAGAAAATGAAACATTTTTTTCTCGCCTGTCTCTTTCCTGCGCTGTTAACAGCTCAGAACATGCAGCTGACTGAACAGTTGGGTAAAACTGTCCTGTTCGATGACATTGCCCTTTCTCCCAATGGCAAACACGTCGCGTGGGTGCAATCCACCGCGTCAACAACATCAAAGCAGACCTATATTCGTGAAACATCCGGAAGTGCACTGGCGGCGATGGTCAACATCGCGACCACTGGCGAGAGGACCGATTTCGATCCGGCCTGGTCTCCCGATTCAAAGACGCTCGCATTTTTTTCCAGCGCCGGAGAGACAGAGCAGCGGCAACTCTGGACGGTGAATGCTGATGGTTCCAACCCAAAAACAGTTACACATCTGAAGGGATACGCGGCGCGTCCGCGTTGGTCGCATGATGGCAAGCAGATTGCCTTCCTCCATATAGAAGGCGCGGGCGGCGGCGGTCCGTTAATGGCCGCGCCGGTAACAACTGGCGTGATCGATACCGCTATTCATAATCAGCGAATTGCTCTTCTCGACATTTCCAGCGGCCAGCTACACCGGGTTTCGCCAGCCAATCTCCACATCTACGATTACGATTGGTCGCCTGACGACAAAACATTCGTAATAACTGCCGCTCCAGGTCCAGGCGACAACAACTGGTGGATCGCGCAGATTTACACGATCGACATTGCAAAGGGCAGCGCCACATCGATCTACAAGCCTTCTCTCCAAGTCGCAGTTCCGCGCTGGTCGCCGGATGGCAAATCCGTCGCCTTCATTGAAGGTTTGATGAGCGATGAAGGATTCCACGGTGGCGACTTATTCACTATCTCCGCCGACGGCCACGATCTCCAGAATCGCACACGAGGTCGCAAAAGCTCAGTGAGTTCGCTCTTCTGGCAGACACCGGATCGCATCCTTTTTACCGAGATAGTCGGCGGCGGAACTGCGATTTCCGAATTAACGGTCGCCAATAATTCGGTGCGAACGATTTGGAAAGGCCCGGAGGATCTTCATGCCTTCGGTAATTTCCCTAACTTTGCTGTTTCCAAGGATGGCAAATTCGCGGCCGCAGAACGCAGCAGCTTTGAAACGCCACCCGAGGTTTGGGCTGGACCGATCGGTGAATGGCGCCAGCTGACCCGCAACAATGCCGCGCTATCACCGACTTGGGGGAAAGCTGAAAATCTCGAGTGGACGAACGATGGCTTCAACATTCAAGGCTGGCTTCTGTCGCCGCGACAAGTGGAGTCCGGCAAGAAATATCCTATGATCGTTCTCATCCACGGCGGACCTTCAAGCGCAGTGACGCCGGACTGGCCCGCTTCATTTGGAATGCCGAGAGCCATCATCGCCGCTCTCTCCTCACGAGGGTACTACGTCCTGATGCCGAATCCCCGTGGAAGTTACGGCCAGGGTGAAAAGTTCACCCGCGCCAACGTGAAAGATTTTGGCGCCGGCGATCTGCGCGACACGCTCGCTGGAGTTGATGCCGCGATAAAAAAATATCCAATCGATCCTGCGCGTCTGGGCGTGACCGGGTGGAGCTACGGCGGGTACATGACCATGTGGACTGTCACGCAGACGAATCGTTTCCGCGGCGCCGTGGCCGGTGCTGGCGTTGCCAATTGGCAAAGTTATTATGGCCAGAACTTGATCGATCAATGGATGATTCCGTTCTTCGGCGCATCAGTTTATGACGATCCCGCCGTTTACGAAAAGAGTTCTCCGATTCGCTACATTAAGAACGTGAAGACCCCGACTCTCGTTATCGTCGGCGAGCGCGACGCAGAATGCCCCGCTCCACAGTCCTATGAATTCTGGCACGCTTTGAGGACGCTTGGTGTTCCGACACAGCTGATCATTTATGCCGGCGAAGGCCATCTCTTTCTAAAGCCGGAGAACCAAGCCGATCGAATGGATCAGACGGTCGCGTGGTTCGACAAGTATTCGAAATAGCTACTGGACAGAATTTACAGAATCAACCATAAGGCCAGTCCGACTCGGACCTGTAGTGGCGGGCGTTCGCCTGCGACTTCACAGAGAAAGAGGAACAATTCCTCTGCGCTCTCCGCGTTCTCTATGGTAAATCATTGAACCCTGCTCAAACAACCAAATGCCAAAATATCTTGCTATCAGCACGAGCGGCAACCCCGACAGCAATAGCCGGCGCATGGGGCGCGTAGCCTTTGCATGTCTGCAAAAGCTGGGAGCGGATTGCGCCTGGATCGACATCAGCGAAATGGACCTGCCGCTTTGTGACGCGGACAAATGTTATGGCATGCCAGCCTCCAAAAAATTGAGCACCGCGATCAAAGCGGCGGACGGGATCCTGGTGGCGGCGCCCGTATATAATTATGATGTCGCAGCCACGGCCAAGAACATGATCGAGCTGACCGGCAGCGCCTGGCAAGACAAAATTGTCGGCTTTCTTTGTGCCGCCGGCGGCACAGCCAGTTACATGTCGGTCATGGCATACGCCAACAGTCTCATGCTCGATTTTCGCTGTGTAATTATTCCGCGATTCGTTTTTGCCACGAGCGACGCTTTCGATGGAGACAACATTGCCGATAAGAAAGTTACGGCACGCGTCGAACAAGTCGCGAAGGACTTAGTTCGATTCACCGAAGCATTGCGGAGCTAACTTCCAGCGGCTCGCATCTCGGACTCGGCGCGGCGCTATTTGGCAATGAGAATGAAGACGCCGGCGGCCAGCGCTACAATGTACAGCAGGAAAATGGCTGGCCCGATATTCAAGCCGAACCCTAAAAGGCCATCGATAATCAAGTAAACCGCGAGCAGAAGCATGCCGATGTTTTTGGTGATTTTCATGACTGCCAGTTAACCATAGAGCACACCAAGAATGGAAGAAAATGGGTTGAGCGACATAGAAGGTAAAGCTGCGAGGGAAGCAGTGAGCGAAGTGGGAGCTGAGCGAGTTTCAACACAGAAGAATTCCTTGGTTACGACTCCGTGATCTCCGCTACTCTACTTGCCCCGCCATAGCCTGGCGAAGCTGGTGGTGAAAGATGGACTGATTTAGTGCCTCAGTAGTTTATCTCACGTTGAAAATCGAAGCCCGAGAAGAAATCTGGCCGCTCAAGCAACCGTTTCGCATTGCTCGCGGCAGTCTGACCGAGGCGCATGTCGTCGTTGTGACAGTAAACGATGGCCAACACACCGGCTGGGGTGAAGCAGTTCCATCCGCGCGTTACGGCCAAAGCGGCGCTTCTGTTTTGGCACAGATTGAATCGATGAAGGGTGTACCGAGTTTGGATCGACAACAGATCCAAAAGCTGTTGCCAGCGGGGGCTGCACGCAATGCGTTGGACTGCGCGTTATGGGACCTTCAAGCGAAGGCTTCCGGCAAACGCGTCTGGGAACTGGCGAACATCCCGATTGTTCACGCCGTTGAAACCGCGTTTACGATTAGTCTGGATACGCCGGCTGTCATGGGTGCAGCGGCCAGAGCGAGCGCAGCTGCCTTCGCACAAGGCTATGGCGGGCCAATGAAGGCCGCTTACTCGATCTTGAAGCTCAAACTTGGAGGCGACAACCTGGACCTTCCGCGAGTCGAAGCTGTGCGCGAAGCGGCGCCCGCGGCACGTCTGCTCATTGATGCCAATGAATCATGGTCGCCGGAACATTACTGCAAGGTTGCGTCCACGTTAGGCGGATTAGGTGTTGAGCTAATCGAACAACCTTTTCCTGCGAACGCCGATGAGGTTCTCGAAACTCTCGACCATCCCATTCCAGTCTGTGCAGATGAAAGTTGCCATACGAGTGTCGATCTTCCCCGCCTAACCAATCGCTACGAAGTGCTAAATGTAAAGCTGGACAAAACCGGAGGGCTAACGGAAGCCCTGCTCTTAACCGCGCGTGCCGGAAAAGCCGGGTTCAAATTATTGATGGGTTGCATGGTATGCACGTCTTTAGGGATCGCTCCGGCTCGCCTGCTCGCGAGCGCGACGGATTATGTGGACCTCGATGGGCCGTTACTCCTTGCCGGCGATCGTCATCACGGAATAGCGTACGAGAACGGCGGGATAGACTTACCCTCTCGGCAGTTGTGGGGTTAAAATTCCGGCACTTCTTTCCGCGAGGTTTTTTACTTCCTGCTTCCTACTTCCTAATTCTAATTTTCGTCGCCACCTCGGGAACTCTGGCGCTAACAGACGCAGCATCGCGATTGAAACCCAGTCAGAATGAATCCTGTAAGCCACGGGTGAAATGCCAAATGTTAGACACTACCGCGTTTCGAATAGCCCGCATGTGGATGATGACCATTCCTAAGTAGGCGGCGAGTGCGTTCGCCGGCGCTACTTCATGAAGCCCCGGACGATCTGCGCAATCTGATCCGCTGCGGTGTCAAGCGCGAAATGACCTGCGTCGAGAACGTGAACTTCCGCGTTCGGCACATCCTTGCGGTAGCGTTCCGGCTCACCAGGGTCGAACGAGAGGTCGTACTTGCCCCAGACCACCAGCAGGCGGGGCTGCTTCTCGCGCATCCATGCTTGCCACTTCGGATAGGCGGCCACATTGGTTCGATAATCGTAAAACAGATCGCTTTGAATCTGCGCCTGGCCGGGCTGGTTGAGAAAATAAAATTCATCGGTCCAAAGATCCGGGTCGTAGCGTTTCACGTTGGGATCGTTTCCGACATGGCGCGTTCGCGTTGTCTGCAGCGACAGAAGATTTGTGCGAAGCGCGCTTTCGTTAGCCGCGCGATCTCTCCAAAACTCGCGCCGCGTCTTCCAATTCGCGCCCAAACCTTCGTTGTGCGCGACTGCGTCCTGAACAATCAGAGCTTCGATCCGGTCCGGATGAGCCAAGGCCATGCGAAAACCCACCGGGCCACCATAATCCTGCATGTAAAGCGTGTAGCGCATAACGCCGACCGTTTCGGTGAAGTGATTCATGATCTCGGCGAGGTGATCGAACGTGTATGCGAATTTTTTCGAGTCCGGCCAGTCGCTGTGTCCGAAGCCCGGGTAATCGGGCGCGACAAGGTGAAAGCAATCGGAAAGTCGGGCAAAGAGAGGCTCGAACATCCGCGATGACGAAGGAAGCCCGTGCAGCAGGAGTAGCGTCGGCGCGTCTTTCGGGCCGGCCTCTCTGTAAAAGATGGAGAGCCCATCTACCTGTAGCGTGCGATAAAAAGTCGGGTGTTCCATGGGACGTTCCTTTCCTTGTGCGAGCAATTGAAATGACGCGAGCATGACTCCGGCGGCCCCCGTAATTAACCACACTTTACTCATGAGTATTTTTCCGTTGAAGTCTGCTCCGTTCCTCGCTTCCTTGGCCTCTCAACTCTCAACCATCAACACTCAACTTTCTCTGATCACCGCGAGACAAGCCGCCTGCAGCGACCCGGGTTATAGAGCACAGGAGACTGTCGATCGAAATGAGCAAGCCCAATCGAGTAAATGAATTTACGGTACGCGGAAAATCTTTCCTGTGTATGGATCTTTCACAGCGGACCCGGGAGCAAAAGCGCTGACGTCGATGTAATTTCCCTCCGGTAAATACGGACTTGTGACCATGCCTTTCTGGCCTGGGACTGGAATTCCATAGGGCATATCTCCTTTTTCGTTTTCCGTAGGCGCGGCTGAAGCCGGCAGCACGGTGGGAGTAAGCTTCTCTTCTTTAGCAGGTTTCGATGGCTCTTCGGGAGGTTGGAAAGCCTTCGAAATCGACTGGCCAAGTTTTTTGAAAAAATCTCCTACCGGATCGGCGTTTGCGCACTGTCCGCTCAAAAAGAAGAGGGCGACGACCAACAAGCAAATGCATCGGGAACGAATGAGGCGATTAATTAGATTGTCGGCATTCAACGTGAAGCCGTGATTGTCCTTCAGGACCGCGCCCTAAGAGAAGCAAATTTTCTCTGCACCAGGGGCTTAGGTGATGATGCTCGATCATCATTTGCGATCGCGAATGATAAAATCGCGCTGCTTACAATCGATTCGTGAGCGGCGCAGCCGTCTTGTAGAGGCGTTTGTGCCAAGCGCCTGTTATTGGGTCAGCGCTCTTTGCGCTAGTACTTGTAACACGCGCGGCTACAACTTTCTGCTTGTCGGCGATCAGTGCTCGCTGCCTAATTTTTAATTCTTTCCTCTTACTTCTTTTATGAGTTGGGTGGTATTTCTTCGTGCGGTGAACGTCGGTGGGACGAATCGATGCCAACCGGCATTGATCGCCAAGCAATTGGCTAAGTTCGGTGTCGTGAACATCGGCTCGGTTGGGACGTTTGTCGTGCGCGAGGATGTCAACGAGTCGG
>WNGJ01008876.1_pt1 | contig 10709 bp, 9 predicted proteins | sample 5400611 | NCBI WGS metagenome assembly WNGJ01 (sample SAMN13153375, study PRJNA577476) | soil metagenome | isolation source: 40 cm soil or saprolite under Garry oak tree replicate 1 | place: USA:California | collected 2016-06-15
AGTCGCGTGCGCGTGGAGTACCTCGTCGGCATGGGCAAACTGGATTCGCGGAAGTTCGTCCTGATTCTCGACATCGACCGGCTGCTCGGTGATGTGGGTGCCGCCACGGCGGCAGTCGCGCTTCCGACGCCACAAGCAAAGACAGAGGAGAGCTCAACCAATGCGTAGCCTGCTCGGCATCATCACGGTCATCGGCGTACTCGCGGCGACTGAGCCCGCAGCCGCCCAATCGGCCCACTACAAGGTCATCGTCAACGCCAACAACCCGGCCGCCGTGCTCATGGCGTCCGAGCTGTCCCGGATCTACCTCGGCATTGCCAACATCTGGCCGGACCGGACGCTGGTCCTGGCAGTCGATCAGAACACCGGTTCGCCCGTGCATGACGCGTTCGTGCGGGAGATCATCGGCAAGGATTCGATCTCGCTGAGCCGGTATTGGGAGCAGGCAATCTTCTCGGGCCGCGCCGTCCCGCCGCCGACGTTGTCGAACGACCTCGAGATCATGGATTTCGTGCGCCGCAACCCGGGCGCCATCGGCTACGTCTCGGCGAACACGGCGCTCGACGCCGCACTCAAAGCGATCAAGATCGTCCGCTAAGGACGCTTCGGAACGAGGACTGGTATGCTGAAGAACTGGAAGTTTGCACACAAGATCTGGCTGCTACCGGCCGCGGCGTTGCTCGCGTTGGGCGTCGTGCTGTGGATGTCGGCCGCCATGGGCAGCCGCAATACCCGGGCGCTCCTGGAGCTCCAGCGCGGACATTATCCCGCGCTCGAGCTGCGGCACGAGCTGCAGGGAGCGCTCATGCGCCTGCAGCGCGGGCTCCAGGACGCCGTCGCGGCGCAAGACGAGGATCAGCTCACGACCGCCGATTCGGTGGCGGGTGCCTTCCGCAACGCGCTTGCCGCGGCGCGGACGAATCCGGTGCTCGACGCCGCGGCACTCCAGGGGCTGCGCTCGCGGTTCGACGGCTACTACGAACTGGCGCGGACCACGACGCGGCGCATGCTGGCCCGCGACACGGCCACCGTGTTGCGTGAATCGCTCGAGCGGATGCGGAGCGGCTACGCGACGCTGCGCGCCGAGCTCGACACCGCGACCGCTCGCGACCAGGCGAACATCGCTGCGGCGTTCGAGACGGCCCGGAACCGGTCCGTCCGGTCCATCCGCTGGACGGCTGGCATCACCCTGCTGGCATTGGGGCTGCTCGCCCTCCTGTCGGTGTTGATCGTCCGGGGCGTGACCGGGCCGCTCGGCCGGGCCGTCGCCGTTGCCGAGCGTCTGGCCGACGGCGACACCAGCGTCAGCGCCGAGGCCGACGCGTCCGATGAGGTGGGCCAGCTGCTCCGTGCCATGTCGGCCGCGACGCGTTCCACCGCGGCGATGGCCACGGCCGCTGCGCGCGTTGCCGAAGGCGATTTGCGCGTCGCGATCGAGCCCCGCTCAGGGCGCGACACACTGGGCAACGCCCTCGCACAGATGGTGCGGCGTCTGTCCCACGTCATCGGTGAGGTGCAGGCCGGGGCCGGCGCACTGACGGCCGCCTCCGACCACGTCTCGGCGACGTCGCAAACGCTGTCGCGGGGCACCAGCGCCCAGGCAGCCGCCGTCCAGGAAACGACCTCGAGTCTCGAGGAGATGAGTGCGTCGATCGCGCGCACAGCCGAAAACAGCGCGGCCACCGAGCGCACGGCTGTGGGCGGCGCGCGGGACGCGGACGAAAGCGGCCGTGCCGTCGTCGCGACAGCCGAGGCGATGCGCCGCATCGCGGAGCAGATCCTGATCGTCGAGGAAATCGCGTATCAGACGAACCTGCTCGCCCTCAATGCCGCGATCGAAGCGGCCCGCGCCGGTGACCATGGCAAGGGCTTCGCGGTCGTCGCGACCGAAGTCCGCAAGCTCGCCGAACGCAGCCAACGCGCCGCCCAGGAAATCCGCGGCGTCGCGGCGACGAGCGTCGAAGTCGCGGAGCGCTCGAGCACGCAGCTCGCCGAGCTCGTTCCGGCGATTCGCCGCACGGCCGACCTGATCCAGGAAGTGTCGGCGGCTTCGGCCGAGCAGGCGTCGGGCGTTGCGCAGATCAACCGCGCCCTCACCGGCGTCGACGAGGTCACCCAGCGCAATGCATCGGCGGCGGAAGCGCTGGCCGCCACGGCGCGGGACATGGCGACGCAGGCGGCCGGTCTCAAGCAGGCCGTCCAATTCTTCCGCGTGGCCGCGTGACCATGAACGCCTCCGCCATCCCCACCCCGGTGGGCATCCGGCCGCTGCGCGAGCAGGAGTTCGCCGCCTTCCAGACGTTCATCTACAAGGAAGCGGGGATCTACCTCTCCAAGGTGAAGCAGGCGTTGCTCGTCGGCCGGCTGTCGCGGCGGGTGCGGGAGCTGGGCCTGGACAGCTTCGCGGCGTATTTCGAGCGCGTCACCGATCCGAGATATCCGGACGAGCGCGTCGAGCTGATCAACTGTATCTGCACCCACGAGACGCATTTCTTCCGCGAGCCGCGGCAGTTCGATTATCTCGAAACCGTCGTCCTGCCCAAATGGCGCGCTCAGGCAGAAGCAGGCGAGCGCCCGCGGCGTGTGCGTGCCTGGAGCGCGGGATGCTCGTCCGGTGAAGAGCCATTCTCGATCGCCATGAGCCTGTTGGCGGCGTGCCCGCCCAGTGCCGGATGGAGTGTGGAAGTCGTGGCGACCGACGTGTCGACTCGCGTCCTCGAACGGGCGCGCGCCGCGCTCTGGCCGCTGGAACGGGCCAGGCACATTTCCGATGCCTACCTCAAGCGCTTCATGCTGCGCGGGACCGAAGAGCACCACGAGAAGATGAAAGCCGGCCCGGAGCTTCGTGCCGCCGTCACGTTCCAACATTTGAACTTGAACGACGCGACGTACGAGCTCGGCGGCACCTTTGATCTCATTTTCTGCCGGAACGTGCTCATCTACTTCGATACCGAGTCGAAAGAACGCGTGATCCGCCAGCTCCTCAATCGGCTGACGCCGGAGGGGCTGCTGTTCCTTGGACATGCAGAGACATTGAGCGGCTTTCAGGACGAGTGTCCGCCGCGGGCCGTGATGCCCACAATCTATTCCCGAGGCGCGCGCTGATGGACCGTCGCGTGCTCAGCGTCCTAGTCGTCGACGACTCCGCGGTCGTACGCCAGGCGGTGACGGCGGTGCTCTCGCAAGACCCTGGTATCGTCGTCACCGTCGCGGCCGATCCGTACATCGCACTCGACAAGATGGGGCGGTCGCGGCCCGACGTGATTCTGCTCGATTTGGAAATGCCCCGGATGGACGGTCTCACGTTTCTGCGGAAAATCATGTCCGAGGATCCGATCCCGGTCGTGGTCTGCTCCGGCCTCGCCTCCCGCGGGACTGAAGTGGCGATCCGGGCGCTGGAAGAAGGCGCGGTCGAAGTGCTCGCCAAACCGCAGCTCGGCGTACGGGAGTTCGTCCACGATTCCGCGACAACCTTGATCGAGACCATACGCGCCGCCGCCGAGGCGCGGGTGAAGCGGCGCGTTCCGTCCGCCGTCCTGACGCCCATTCCCCGCCACACCGCCGATGTCGTCCTGGCACCGCGGCCGCCCTTGATTCCGGCGCCGCGGTCCCGAGTCGACGTCGTCGTCGCCATCGGTGCGTCGACCGGGGGGACCGAAGCGCTGCGCGCCTTGCTCGCGGATCTTCCCGAGGACACGCCGCCCTTGCTGATCGTGCAGCACATGCCCGAGCGCTTCACCGCCGCGTTCGCGCGCCGGCTCAACGAGTGCTGCAAGATCGAAGTGAAGGAAGCGGAGACGGGGGACCTTGTGTGCCGCAGCCGCGCGCTCATCGCGCCCGGGAATCGGCACCTGGTGCTCCAGCGCCGCGACGCGCACTACGTCGTCGAAGTTATGGGCGGCCCACCCGTGTGCCGCCATCGGCCGAGCGTCGACGTGCTGTTCCGGTCGGTCGCGCAGACGGCCGGGGCTTCTGCAGTCGGCGTGATCCTCACAGGTATGGGTGACGACGGTGCGGCGGGACTCCTCGAAATGAAGGACGCGGGCGCCGCGACGATCGCGCAGGACGAGCGCACGTCCGTCGTCTTCGGGATGCCGGGTGAGGCGATTCGGAGAGGCGCGGCGCTCGAGGTGTTGCCGCTCTCCCAGATCGCTCCCGCCATGCTGCGTGCCGCGAGCCTGCGGCGCACGTTGGCGGCTAAGACGCGTCCTGTGCCTTCAACTCTTTGAGCTCACGCGCCGCCCCGGCCGCAAGCGGCGATCCCTGGTAGCGAGCGACGAAGCGAGCCAACTCCACCTTGAGCCGGCCGGTACGTCCCAGTTTGCGGTACAAATCGATCAACCCGTTGGCGGCGCGCATCTGCTCGTGCGGATTCGCGGGCGGCGCCGCGTCGCGAATCTCGAGATAGAGTCGCTCAGCCTCCTCGAACCCCTGCAACTGCATCTCCAGAAGATGGGCAAGCCTGAGCCGAGCCTCGTGATCGCCGGGCTCGATACGCAGATGGTCTCGAAACCAGTCCGCCGCCTCGGCATACTTTCCCTGCACAATCAGGACGTCCTGGCGGGGGTAGGTCGGCGGAGGCGGAATGTCTCCCACGGCGAACATCGTCTCGACGAGCAGGACGGACGCCTCTCCCACGGCGCGATGAATCGCAAAGATGCCGGCGAGCGTCACCGGAACGTTCACGATCAGCAGGAAGACGAAGACACCGCCCGAGATCCAACCCTTGTTCAACATGAAGTACCACAGGCCCGACAGCATCATGAAGCAGGCCGGGCCGAACCAGACCGCCACACGCATCAGCCTGATGGCGTCGGTCGCATCGCTGTACTGTGGCCCCTTTCCCATTGCAACGCAGAATTGCGCCTGAAACGCCGCTCACGCAAGTTGCGTAGAGCGCCGTACCTACAGGAGAACATGATGATCGGACTCATCGTCACAGCCGCCGCACTCGTCGGCGGCTTCGTTGTCGCTCGGGACTTTGTGCGGCGTCGGCTGCGGTACGTGGATGCCGTACGCAGACCGTCTGCTCCACTCATCGCTGGAGTAGCGGCAGCCGCCATCGCATTGCCGGTCGCGCTGCTGCCGGTCGTTACCATCGGAACAGCCGTCGCTTTAGGAGTGGGTGTTGCTGGTGGGGTTGCCAGCGGGCGCAAGGCCGATCCGCCGACTAGCTAGCTCGCAGCGCTTCAGGACGTCCCGCGACGACACGTAACGCGCGCACCGCTTCGCGCGCGAACGTCTTGCCGGCACCCTTCTCGACTTCTTCCAATGCACTCCAGCGCGTAAACGCCTGCCGCACCGGCGTCGCCATCTGCAGCGTCTCGAACGCGTCCGCGACGGCCAGAATCTTCACGGGTGCAGCCATGGGCAGCGCTTCGATATCCCAGTCGTCCCCTACGATCTCATAATAGTGCGAGTACTCGGCGATGATCTCGGCCGCGCCGCGCAGCGCGCGCGCGACGGTGACCGACTCGTCAGTGACCGACCGCGACAGGAGCCGCAGCAACCGTTGATCGGCGGTTCCCACTTCGTGGAGCAACGCGGCGATCCGCAGGTTCTCCAGCTCGCCGTCGGACAACTTCAACTCGGCACCCATCGTCGCGGCGAGCTCGGCAACGCGAGTCGAATGTCCCTCCTGGTTGCTCTCGGCTGACTCGATGTGGAACGTGAGGACCTCGAGCGTCGCGAGGTAGGCATTCTTCAGGTCCGCGAGGCGTGCCGCGCGCTGCTGGGCGAGCCCGCCCACGACATACCCGGTGAGGATCAGGAAGCCTGCCCACGGGACCAACGTCACAAACGCGTCCTCGGTCAGCCCTGCGTCCATCCCCATGCCTTCTGTCGCCTGCAGGAAGAAGACGAGCAACGCGATGAAGAGGCCCGAGACGACGGCGAAGCGCCGGCCACCGTAAAAGCCGGCAAGGATGATGGGCAGATAATAGAAGCTGAGAAAGGCGAGCTTTTGCTCGATCAGGGAATTGATGACCAGCAGCGAGGCAACGAGCAGGAGGACGAGGATGCGCTCGAAGTACTTGAGAACGAACTGCTGAATCACAAAACCCTTTCTGCAAAGGAGATAGGGAGCGCGGGCACCAAAGTGAGCGACCGGTGGGCAATCTGCAAGTGAGACGGGTCACAAATGAGCATACCGGAGCACGAACAAGGGCTCGGCATGGAATTCGCTTTACCTGGCCGGCAGGGGGGACGGCCTGCGCGTCCTACGGGCCTCCCCCTCCAATGGAAGCTGTTCGTCGTCGCCGAGCTGTCGTACCTCACCTACCACGCGCACCAGACGCATTTTCTGTTCGCGCACATCAGCCCTCGTCACGATCGCGCTCGGGCTGAGCCGGCGAGTCACGCCGGTCGTACCCGGGGCATTGCAGCACCGGTAACGGCGGGTAGCGAACAAAGCGGGGGTCCGACTCGGCACGTAGGCACCGATAGAAGACGGACTCCCGCCGGTTCGTCGCGATCCGCACCCAAGTGCAGGTCCCGCAAAGTCCTACAGTTGGCCCATTCATTAGGTCGTTGGACAAGCTAGCTATATCTTGGAGCCCGTGAGCCAAGCCCAGGTCGACGACTTCGGGCTGCCCCCCGGAGTTCGGGCCGAGTACCTGCAGGGAGCCCGCGATCAGTTGGGGGCTATCGCCGAGGTAGCTGAACGGCTGATCGCGACGGGCGACGACACGGCCGCAATCGCAGAGCTGCGCCGTGACGCCCATCGGCTGCGCGGTTCCGCAGGATCCTTCGGATTCCCCCAGGCCTCCGTCGTCGCCGCTGAGCTCGAAGAGGCCGCGAAGCAGTGGCTCGAGCATCCGGGGAATGGAGTCGCCGACCGAGGCCAGGCAGCGCGCGGATACGTCCGTCGGTTAGCCGCCGCGCTGTTTACGAAACAAACCGCCACGCCGATCGCGCCACCGGAGCCTCTGCCGCTCTTCGCCGCCCCCTCGCCGCCCTCCGCCGCCCCACAACCGGAATCGAGCGATGTACCGGAAGTAATAGTCGTCGAGGACGACCCCGCACTCGCCGATCTGCTGACGTTCGGTCTCGAGGCGCGCGGGTACCAGTTTCTGCACTTTCGCAACGGCCGTGAAGCCCTGGATCTGCTCAAGACGCTGGACACCCGCGGCGCGGCGCAACCGCCGCTCTTGCTCCTCGATGTCGATCTTCCGGCCCTCGACGGCTACTCGATCTTCGAGGAGCTCCAGCAAGAGTGCCCCGGGAAATTTCGCGTGGTGTTCACGACGGTCCACGGCAGCGAGACCGAGCAGCTCCGCGGGCTCGAGGCCGGCGCGATGGATTACATGGTGAAGCCGATGAGTCTGCGCGTCGCGCTCGAGAAGATCCGCCGCTGGGTGGGCCGATGACCGCACGGCATTTCCTGACCATCGTGGCGATCGTGCAGGGCGCGCTGCTCGCGGCCCTCCTGGTACTGATCATCCTGAATCGCTGGTTCCGGCTGCGGCGCAGCACGCGGCTCAACCCCCGCCGGGAAGCCGTGGACGCCTCGATGCGACGCTGGGCCGCGGGAAGCGCGCCCATGGCGGGAGTCCTCGTGGGGCTGGCGCGCCTCCCGACCCCGTTGGCGATCGACGCGCTGGTCAAATGGTCGGCCCGCGTCCCAGGCGAGCGCTGGCGCCAGCTCGCGGAGGCGCTCGAACACCATTGGTGGGCCAGGCTCGTACGCACCAACAGTACATCGGCGCGCTGGTGGAAGCGGCTCGAGTGCGCGCGATTCCTGAGTGTGGCCGCGGTCCCGCGCGATGTCGATCGACTCACCCGCCTGATCAACGATCCCCACCCCGCCGTCCACGTCGCGGCGGTGGCTTCCCTCGAGCGGATGGAGAACTCGGCGCTGACGTTGACCGCGCTGGATCGTTTGCCGCTGCTCGCGCCGACCGTGCAAGCGTATTACGCCGCGATGCTCGTGCGGTCGCGTCCCGTCGTCATCGACCACCTGCAGAAGCGCCTGCGCCGCACCGACGATCCCGCCCTGGCACGTCTCGCGGAGTTTGCCGCGCGACTGGCGGAGCCGGGGCTCCGCGAGCACCTGACGGCGCTGGCCGACCACGCCGACCCCGAGGTCCGGATTCAGTCCGCGCGAGCGCTCGGCTGCTTTCCGCATCGCGAGTCGGTCGCGGCGCTCAGACGCCTCGTGACCGATGACGCCTGGGCGGTCCGCGCGCAGGCGGTCCGCTCGCTCGGCATGATCACCGATGCCAGTACGCTCCCGCTCGTGAAGGCGGCATTGCAGGACAACGTGTGGTGGGTGCGCCTGCGCGCGGCGCTTGCCCTGATGCGCTTCGCGGCGCCGGGCCGCAACGCGCTGCTCGAGGCCGAGGTCGGCGCGAACCCCTTCGCCAGTGCGATGGCCAAGATGGTGCTGGGGTTGCCGGCACAAGCGCTCGCGGAGTTCGCGGCATGAGCGTTGTCACGACCATCGTCGGGACCACGGACGTCACGATCCTCGTCTATTTCCTGGTCCTGAATTCGTTCTACGCCGTGCTGCTCATCCTCTCGATCCCCGAGATCTGGGAGCAGACGCGCCTCGCAGAGGACGAAGATTTCCAGCGTCTGATGCAGAGCGACGCGTTGCCGCCGATCACGATCCTCGTGCCGGCCTACAACGAGAGCGCGACGATCGAAGCCAGCGTCACGGCGATTCTCACGCTCGAGTATCGCAACTATGAAGTCGTCGTGGTGAACGACGGGTCGAAGGATGACACGATGGAGCGGCTGCGGCACGCCTTCGATCTCTATGAGATCCCGCGCGTCTACCCCGAGACGATCGCGACCAGGCCGCTGCGCGCGCTGTATCGCTCGCGCTCCCGCTCCCGCCTGCTCGTCCTCGACAAGGAAAACGGCGGCAAGGCCGATTCGCTGAACGCGGCGATCAACGCATCGCGCTTCCCGCTCGTGATCGCGGTCGATGCCGATACGCTCATCGAGCCCGACGCGCTGCTCCGCCTGACCCGCCCGTTCCTGCTCGGTCGCGAGATCGCGGCGGTCGGCGGCACGGTGCGCGTCGCCAATAACTGCACCGTAAAGGACGGACGCGTGACGGACGCGCGCGTCCCCGGGAAGGTGATCCCCGGGATCCAGGTGGTCGAATACCTGCGCGCGTTTCTTTTCGGACGCCTCGGATGGAACCGGCTCGGCGGAAACCTGATCATCTCCGGCGCCTTTGGTCTGTTTCGCAAAGAATACATGATGGCGGTCGACGGCTATCGCACCGCCAGCATCGTCGAAGATCTCGACCTCGTCGTGCGGATGCACCGCTACCTGCGGCGCAACAAGATCAAGTACGAGATGCCCTTCATTCCCGATCCGGTCGCCTGGACGGAAGTGCCCGAATCGTTCAAGATCCTGTCGCGCCAGCGCGAGCGGTGGCACCGCGGCCTCATCTCGGCGTTGTGGCAATACAAGACCATGCTGTTCAATCCCCGCTACGGCATGATTGGATTTCTGGCCATGCCGTATTTTGCGTTTGGGGAGATGCTCGCCCCGGTCGTCGAGCTCCTGGGCTATGTGATCACGATTGTCGGACTGTCATTCGGGCTCGTCAATGTGTCGTTCGCGCTGCTCTTCGTGCTGGTCGCGTGGGGATACGGCATGCTGCTGTCCATCTGGGCCGTCGTGCTGGAGGAAGTGAGTTTCCGCCGGTATCGGCGCTTCGGCGATCTGTTCCGGATGTTGCTGTTCGCGTCGCTGGAAAATTTCGGTTACCGGCAAATCACCGTGTGGTGGCGCCTCAAGGCGTTCGCGAACGTGGCGAAGGGCGTGCACGCGTGGGGCGATATGGCACGCAAGGGCTTTGGCAAGCCGAGTGTCGTCGCGCTGCTCGGCCTGTGCCTCGCAACGCCGTGCCTCGGACAAAACCTGCGCCTCTCTGCGTGGACCTCCTACGAGGCGGTCACCGCGAGCCAGGACTGGTCCACCCTCGGCGCGCAGTTCACGCTCACGACGGCGCGGGGGCACGCGGGCTGGGTCGCCGCCGAGTACTACAGCCGCTATGGCGAACGGGATGTCGCGGAACGCATCGGCGGCGTCGTGCATCCGACACCGCGATTCTGGCTCACCGCCGAGGCCGGCACGTCGCGGCGCCCCGTCTTCACGCCGATGAACACCTGGGAGACGGACGCCAGCGCGCTGGTGGCTGCGCGCACATCCGTGGGACTCGGGTACCGCCGCTGGAACTATGCGGTCGGTCCGGTCGACGTGCTGATGCCCCACATCACCACGGAATCCAAGCGCATGTCGTGGAGCGTGCGGGCGTACATCTCGCGCAACCCGTCAAAACGGACCGACACCTCTGCCTCGTTGCGCGCCACGCGTTCCGTGACGCGCCGGACCAGCGTCTCCGTGCTTGGGGCGGCGGGGCGCGAGAGTTACCTCGTCGGCGGAGTCGTACGGTCGCTCGAGACACTCTCGGGAGGAGCCGGTATCCGCTACAACGCCCCCGGCGGCACGACACTGCGGTTCGACGTCAGCGTCATCCGCTCGCGGCCGGTGCTGTCGCGCAGCGGCATCTCGCTCGGCGTCGAACGCGGGCTCTAATACGATGAACGCGTGACTCCGCGCATCTCGCGCGAAACGCGCTCCGCCTCGCGCATGACCCGCAGCGTATTCAGTCCCGCCACCTTCTGTACGTCCGCTTCACTCCAGCCGCGCCGCAGCAGCTCGGCGATCAGATCGGGGAACTTGGACAC
>WNGJ01029208.1_pt1 | contig 10709 bp, 10 predicted proteins | sample 5400611 | NCBI WGS metagenome assembly WNGJ01 (sample SAMN13153375, study PRJNA577476) | soil metagenome | isolation source: 40 cm soil or saprolite under Garry oak tree replicate 1 | place: USA:California | collected 2016-06-15
ACAAGAATGCTCGGAATCACATTTGCAGGCAGACCAGGGGGGCATCTTGAAGAGGTCAAGACAGAAGGCAATCACGTTCGCGAGGCGGGACTAATCATGCTCATCCCGTATCTAGCACTTGCTTTCGCAAGTCTCGCGTTGGGTCTATTCTATCCCCTCTACAGCGTACCTTTAACCAACTACCTTACGGGCACGTTCCAATCCCTGCCGCCCAGTTTCAGTCCAGGATCAGTGCCGGGGCTCACGACGACCGACATCATCCTACTTACGGCAAGCACAGGCATGGCAGCCGTTGGGCTCGCTGTTGGGTACATTCGCTATTTCCGAAGACCCTACAAAGCTCCGACAGTGATGAAAGGCCTGCGAGGCTTTCTGTGGCACCGCTGGTACATTGACGCGATCTACTACAGAGTATTTGTCGGAGGACTCACATGGGCGAGTCGCGGACTCTACCGTTACATAGAGCAGGGAATCTGGGACCGGCTCAGCCCAACCGTTGCCCGTGACATTATCGACTACACTTCCGCGAGCGGGACATTGGATTCGTCCGTTGTGGACAGAGGCGTAAACGACGTAGCCTCGGCAGGCTCACGGTTGAGTAACCTGTTGCGCCGTTTTCAAAGTGGAGTGACTGAACAGTACGTTATGGTGTTCGCCATAGGAATCGTGCTTCTTCTCGTCTACATGATCTTCATCATTGGAGCCCGCTAGCGATTGATCGGGCTCCTTACGCTCCTAATCTTTCTACCCGTTGTAATGGCTGTTCCAACCTTTTTGTTCGGGAAGAAGAGGACGAATGTAGCGAAGCTGCTGGGCGTTGGAACAACTGCGACTGTTTTTGCTCTCTCAGTGATAATCGTTGTCTTATTCCAATACGGTTCCACGGGTTTCCAATTCACAGACACCGCCAGTTGGGCGAGCAGTTTCGGCTTGAATTACGTGGTCGGAATCGATGGAATCAGCCTCCCACTACTGATCATTGCAACGTTCCTGTGCCTTCTCGCCGCGGTAGGATCCCGCGATATGATCAGCTTGCGAGAGCCCGAATACTATGCTTTGTTTCTCCTCTTTGAGACTGGAATCATTGGGGTGTTCACATCACTAAACCTGATTCTATTCTACGTGTTCTGGGAAGTCGTCTTGATCCCGATGTTCTTCTTTATTGGGATATGGGGAGGGCCAAGGAGAAAATACGCATCACTCAAGTTTCTCATATTCACCTACGCGGGGAGTGCCATCATGCTCTTCGGATTCGTAGCCCTCTATGCCTGGACCGGCAGCACGGGATCCCCGTCCTTCGATTATACTACGCTGATAACACGAGCCGCCTCCCTAACTTTGCCGCTACAGGTAGCAGCTTCGCTCGCAACCTTTGTCGGCTTCGCAGTCAAGCTTCCAATTTTCCCTTTGCACACGTGGCTTCCCGATGCTCACGTGGAGGCCCCAGCACCGGTCAGCGTCTTGCTCGCAGGTCTATTGTTGAAAATGGGAGGCTACGGGCTCATCAGATACAATCTCCTGCTCTTCCCAGCAGCAGACAAGGTCCTCTGGCCTGCTTTCACCGCGATAGGCCTCATCACCATGGTCTACGGCGCGTCCGTCGCTTTCGTTGCCCAAGACCTGAAGCGAATGATCGCGCTTACGAGCGTAAATCACATGGGCTACGTGCTCCTCGGCACATTTACGCTGACTTCGGTAGGAGTCTCTGCGGCCGTCTTTCAGATGTTTGCCCACGGGCTTGCGGTTGGTATGCTCTTCCTCATGTCAGGTTACATCCATGAGCATGCCGGTACTCGCAACATCAACGAGCTCAAGGGACTGAGAGGGAAGATGCCCACTACCACGGTGCTGCTAATCCTCGGGTCAATGGCGGCGATGGCGGTGCCGGGCTTTGCCAACTTCATCAGCGAATATCAAGTGATTCAGGGAGCTCTCAGCGTAGCGTATCTTTACGGATTGGCGATACTCGCAGCTGCTCTGACAGTAGGTTACTTCCTCTGGATGCTTAGAAGAGTCGCGATGACTCCGCCTGCGGGACCAAAGAACGAGCTGAGGACGGGACCACTATTGATCCTCACCGCCTTTCTCGTCCCACTGATCGTCTTCGGTGTATATCCTTCGCCTCTGCTGGGAAGTGCTATCAAGCCTACGGTCGACCACGCCCTTTCCGTTCTCTTCCCGGGGGGAAAATAGATCACCGACCTCTGGGTTCTGACGCCTTTCGTAAGCTTGGCAGTATTCGGACTGTTAGTCACTCCCGCAGGTTTGATTAGGAGAGGAAAATCGCCGATCGGAATCGGAGCCTACGCCGGCCTTGCGGGTATTGTTATCGCGCTGGTATCGACAATATGGCTGGGCTTCAACAGCGAATCTCCGACCTCGTTCGGGGGTTTTCAGGTCGACCTGTTCACCTATTTCTTCTCTGGGGTTCTTTTGCTCGTCTCCCTCTTCGTCGCCATTTCGTCATTTCATTTTATGAAGGGAGACCCTAATACAGCGCCATACTTCGGTCTCCTGCTCCTGTCTACCCTTGGAATGATTGTCCTTGCAGCCTCTATGGACCTGATTCTTCTCTACGTAGGCTGGGAACTCATGAGCGTACCAACATACGCCCTGACTGCAATACGGAAGAGGGATCCCAACTCAAACGAGGCAGCAATGAAGCTCTTCGTCCTATCGGCGTTGTCATCAGCCCTGATCGTCTACGCGATATCTTTGACGTTTGGCGTGACTGGCTCGACAAACCTCCAGGCGATCGCCAGCTCTCTCGGAACTATCACTCCCGACTCGAGGTCCTTCGCTCTGATCGCTATCGTCCTCTTCGTGGCTGGATTTGGCGTTAAGATGGCGGTGGTTCCCTTCCATATGTGGATACCCGACGCGTTCGAAGGGGCCCCCACGACTGTAAGTGCGCTGCTGGCCTCGGGGGCAAAGATGGCGGCGTTTGCCGCGGCATTCCGTGTCTTCATTGTCGGATTTTCAACTATCAATGTGGATTGGTACTCTACCTTCGCGATAGTCGCAATCGCCACTATGACCTTGGGCAATGTCGCGGCGCTGATGCAGAAGAGCTTCACTCGGCTCCTCGCCTATTCCAGCATCGCTCAGGCAGGATACGTGCTGATCGCGCTCGCCACACCCTTTACAGTTACTCGCGAGCCCCTAGGGCTGGCCGGAGGACTCTTTCACGTGCTCAATTATTCGATAGTAAAGACCGGGGCTTTCATCGCGGCCGCTGCGGTTTCGACCAGGCTCCCAGTGAACACCCTCGACTCGTTCACCGGATTAGCCCGAAGAATGCCACAGACCGCGTTCAACATCATGATATTCTTCCTCGCATTGGCCGGCGTGCCACCCCTCAACGTATTCTTCAGCAAAGTAATGATCTTCACCGGGGCCGTATACTCTCCGTTTTCGTGGGGAGGCTACCTCGCCGTTGCCGCATTGATCAACAGTGGTTTCAGCATGAGCTACTACGGCTGGATCATCAAGAGAATGTATTTCGACGATGCTGCCGACTCTTCCAAGCTCTCCGAGCCCAAAGCTTACACTAGCGTTATGTGGGTCGCGACCGCATTGGTGTTCATAATCGGCATCTATCCGGACCCGTGGATTCGCCTAGTCCGAAGTGTCGCCGGTTCGCTCTGAATAGCCCAACTTTGCGTTGATTAAACCAACAGCATCTGCGATGCTTGCAACCACAGCTTCTCTTCTGAAACCTCTCTCATCGGGGCCAAGAGCCAGCTGTATCATTTGCACTTCATCTCCAAGGTTTCTGCTCGAACTCTCATTATTCGCGGCATTTGGGGTCAAATCGAAATCAAGAGCAAGTCTAGCTCTGACAAGCTCAACGGTCTCTCCGCGAGATGCAGTCTCACTGCCTCGGATATCAATACCCGTTTCGTTCCTGCCACTTATTATGACCACACACTTCACTACATGCTCTTCTAGGAGTCTTTGCACGCCTGTTTCAAACTCTGCTTGGGCGACTTGAAGATCGGATGGGTCCAAGTCTCTTTTCGATTCCCTTCCAATCACTGCGTGAGCTCGCGAAAGAAGGGCAGAATCCTCAACGATACGTCCAGTGTAAAGTTCTCCTGTTTGATCAGCGGCTGGTGGATTCGAAAGAAGGACGCTTCCTCTGCCTATGATTTCCCAATGATTCTGTCGGATTATCTTAACTGGCAAAGGTCAGCCGACCCAAGGCAACACATCTCTGGTCACATTTCTCTGGACAAAGAGTTGGAACAGGTTCTGTCTCATATCGTGGGCGGGGACTCTTGGGCCTCGGCGAATTTCATGTTCCTTACGGTTCGCCATACTTGAGTCGCTACCATCAATGCTTTTGCGTCTTCGTCAATGCCTCCAATTAACAATCGTCCGTCTCTGAACAGGGAAATTGTGTATGGTCCTTCTCGATACACTAGGACAGAATCGGTCGTGGCGAGAATTCTCTCAATAGGAAATCTAGCAGAGATTTGGGAGAGTTGAAGGTCTAACCTCTCGAATGGCAAGACATTTGCTGTGTGTTCGCCACATAGCAACGTGACCGTCGGCGAGGCCTCGAGGTTCTCCTCGGCGAGCCCGCTACACACAACGCAGTCGTCTCTCTTCAAGAGCTTAGTGAATAGGAATTCCGGCTCTCCCAAATCGATCGTCATCATGTGGCGCGTTAACCGCGTAGGTGTGCCGAGGAGGAATCGGATAACCGTTTCAGCTCCGATAGCGCCTGTGAGACCAGTGATTGACGGGCCCACCCCAAGTGTCTCGCAACTATCCTCGAATCGGTCCACGACATGTGGCATGATGCACTCGAGACATGGCGTCTGCGGGGGGCTAAGTAGCGCCAGATGAGCCTGCTCAGAGATCGCGCTCGCGAACAGATATGGGGTTTGACTTTGGAGAACAAACTTGTTGAGAATGTACCTCGTACGAAAATTATCCAGTCCATCGAAGATCAAATCTACATCCCTGAACAATTCGCCAACATTTCGGTCCGTTATGGTCTCGACAATGGGTTCGACTTTCGACCAGCCGCCTAAGTCAGAGAGTCTTCGGGAGAGCACCTCTGCCTTGGGATGGAATAGATCTTCCCGAGTTGCGCTATGAAGCCTTTGGAAGTTTGATGGTTCGACGATATCCTGGTCGATGAGTCTGACTCTTCCAACGCCCGATCTAGCGAGAAAGTACGCGGCCGAACTGCCCACCCCGCCAACCCCTGCGACAGCTATCGTTGATGAGCGAAGTTTCGCCAGGCCTTCAGACCCTACGCTAGGAATAGTGGCTTGTCTGACGTATAATTCTGCTGAGTCGATATCTGTTCGACTCCATATCGGATCCATGACAGAAGTATCTACCAAATGGGTTTCTTGAGTCAGGGGAACTTTGGCGACAGTGCACCCGCCGGACAAGCGTCTATGCAGGCCATGCACAATATACACTCTGAGTCGTTGAACTTTTTCCAGTCAAGGTCCAAGATCGGAATCTGCATCGGACATGCTGTCTCACACTCCTTGCAGTCCGAACACTTGATCGGGTCCCGGTGCATTCCGAGCAGGCTGTTCTTCTGGGTAACGGCCATGATAGCTCCTACGGGGCATATGTAGCGGCACCAGAACCGCGGGATCCGCCATGCTGCGTAGATGAATCCGATCAGGATAATTATGTTGAGCCATGTAAGGGCCGAGATACCGCCGAGCCATTTGGAGATGTTGGCAAAGCTTAGATCAGATGCCTGCGCGGTTGCTAGGTATCTCCAAGACCCGGCGAAAATGGTCGGAAGAGTGCCGAAGAGCGTTCCATCAGGGGTTATCGCCACGAACAACCCATCGGCAAACTGTCCAAGGCTGGTCTTGTAATCGCCGCCCGACCCGTAGTAGACTGCGAGCCCTAATGTTCCGCTGATGAGGAATGTCAAGACGAATCCAAGAGAGATGCGCTCGCCTCTCCACAGAGTTGACTCGACCCTTGACGCTGGTGATTACGTCTTGCAGAAATCCAATGGGACAAATCCAACCGCACATGAAACGACCGAGGATCGCGCCGACGACGAGCATTATTCCGATGGGAAGCCACGGAAACAGTCCGTTCTCCAGGAGAACTGTAATGGCATCCATCGTGCTAGTGACCTGAGCCTGCGACTTTACGCTCGCGACGACAGGCAGGACGACCCATGAGCGGGTCCCGTTGAAGGCGGGGTCAAGGCTCATTAATCCCACCCCGCTGAACAAGAGGAAGAAGCCCAGCTGTACGACAGTTCTAATCGGCCAGAAGTAAATCCGCGCACCGGTTAGATGAAGCCTGGCACGCAGCCCATGGGCTGGCTCAAGAGGCTGCGGGGTTTTCTGTTTCTCCATTTAGGTTGACCCCTACCCGAAGAAGGGGACGAACGGTCTCAGTAGCTGCTGTATAGTTGTCCATTGTTGAGAATAAACTCCGAGCATCATGGCTGCAAGGCCAAGTAATAGAGTTAGTGACGCTACTACTCGATTCAAAGATGCACACTCCGCGTCGAAACAGTCTTTCGGATGCTCGGTCCTGTGTTAGTTATATCATTTCCTAACTTGTAGACGAATCGAACGGCTCATAGCGTATAGACAAGTGTTTAATACGATTCCGAGGCCTTTCCCCGGAAATAGTTCCTGTGAGCTATCCAGAAAATGGATGATGATCAGCAGCAGAGGAAGACGTCGTCGTCCGCAACGAGTCTCCCCTCAGTCTCTGCGGCTGCACAACCGCAACCTTCGACCGCGTCGGTACCGGCCAAAGGTCCTCTGATCTCTCGACGAGTCTTCCTTGTCGGGGCTCTTGGAGCGTCTGCTCTACTTACCGTGGCCTCGGTAGCAGGTTCTGGGGGAATTCTTGGTCCATTGTTCCCCCCAAAGGAACCGCCAACAGTCATTGCGAAGGCGACTGATCTTGAGTCGAAGTATCAGGCGGCTGTTTCTAGCAGCGATGTTTACACAGCGTTGGGCGATCCGAGTAATACCAAGGAATATTTCTCGCAGTTTTTCTATTGGCCCTATACTATCTCGGATAGCCCATACTACAAGAACATTGTAGTAAGGCTTCCTGACGACAATCTTGGGGTACAGTTGACTGACCGGTCGACCGTCTATACCGCACCTACGGGCGGAAGATTCGTCGCGTACAACACTACGTGCGTGCATCTGCAGTGCCTAGTAAATCCCGGATTCGCTGGCACTGCAGGTTCGGGCCAGTTTAGGCTCCAGTGCCCATGCCACGGTAGTCAGTATAACTTGGCCGATGGCGTGCCGGTCGCTGGCCCCGCTTACGATCTCGGCTTGCTTCCTCTTCCCAAGGTCGAGTTGAGCATCGACGCGTCTGGGAACATAACCGCAACAAACATCCAAGGGCAGATAGGAGTTGGCCGCACCTCTCAATAAGAAGAAAGGGCTCCTCGATCCCATCGTAGCCATCCTTCGATGGATCTGGGACCGCCTTGAGCGGACCCTCCTCCTAGCGCTCAAGATAGTCTTCCCTTCAAGATTCATCAGCCCTCTCGGCTTCCTTGGCATGCTGACGGTTGTAGTATTCATAATATTGGGCGTCACGGGAGCGCTTCTGCTCTTCCACTACAGCCCAGCGTTTGGTGATTGTACAGACGCGACATCGTCTGCGTGCAATCAAGCTTTCCAGAGTGTCGCAGACATTAACAACAAGGTTGACTGGGGTCTCATAATTCGGAACATCCATTATGAGGCATCCAACGCGATGGTTCTCTTGGCGGTGATGCACATGTTCTATCAGTATTTTGCCGGTCGCTACAAACTCCGCTATGAGATGCTGTGGATAACAGGCGTCATTCTTGGTGTAATAACAATAGTTGAGGCTTACACTGGCTACGATCTTATCCTCAATATACGTGGCCAGTTGGCCATCAACATTGGGAGAACGCTGACTCTCGACAGTCCGGTCATCGGGGCAGATCTTGCCAATATCATATTCGGTTTCGGCTTCAGCGATATAGTGCTACGATTCTACGCGTTCCACGTGTTCATCATTCCCATAATAATGCTGGCAATAATGTCCGTTCATCTTCCCAAGAATCTGGTCCTGGATATTCCGGTCTCTTCCGCTATCACAGGAATAATACTCGTTATGGGAGGCCTGTTCCCGGTCGAGGTCGGCGTCAAATATATTCCAAACCTTCCTACGCAGATCACGTTTCCAGAGTGGTACTTTACAAGTCTATACGCGTTCATCCGAGTTCAACACCTAGACCCTTTCATTGCCGGAGCAATAATTCCCGCAATATTCGTTCTAGTATTTCTCATCGTACCATTCTTTGATCGCGGAAAGAAGATAGCGATGCTCGACCGGCCCTTCTGGGTCGCGCTCGGAGTCGCGGCCCTGGGACAGATCGCCATAGTCACGGTCTGGGGCTTCAGAGCCTCGAATCCGTTTGAGGCTCTGACGGGCGAGGGCCAACTTGTAATTGACCCAACCCTGTTCGGTAGTAGCCTGTTGTTGGCATCCGCATTAGCTTACGGCTTTGTCTACGCGTATGTCCGATGGAAGAGATCGAAGCTGGATGCGCTTCGAGCCGCAAAGAAACCTATCCCTTACAGAAAAGTCCCCCCATACATTCTGTCCAAAGGAGAGGTCTACTCGCTCCTAGGCGGTCTCCTACTCCTCCAGGCCTTTCTAGACTTCTCAATCTTTCGGGCTTTTCTCTCCTCGCTCCAGAACTTCGCGATTCTGGAGATCGGCATGGTCTTCATAGCTTTCGCCGCAACAGTGCACATATACAGAGTATCAGCCCAGGTTAAGTGAGACCCATGCAGGCTCCGAAGAGGCACATTCCACTAGTTGGAATCCTCGGGCTGATCTTGATCGCGGCAGCCGGAGGAGGAATCTACTACTACCAGTTCATACTTCCCCATGTCACAAACGCATACACTCCCGTGCACCGCCTTGTGTTCATGACAGCGGTAATCGAGGAAGCAGGCGGATTTCACGTCAACAACACGGTCATTCTCAATCAGACAAGTCTGCCTGCGTTCGATGTGAATAAGGGCGCCAATCTGACCGAAGTCCAATACCAGAACTACCAGGGCGCCGCTGACAACAAGACGATTGAAGCCCGCGTTGGAGACAAGATCACATTCTACATACGCGGAGTGAGTGCGACAGGATGCGCTCCAGACTGCTCTACGGGTCATGGTTTCGCCATCTCTGGTCCATCACTACCAACCGTGGTCTCCGGGGGGCCTTTACCATGCCCAGGCACTCCTCCTTGCATTCCATTCAACCAGTGGTATACTGTGACCGTCACATTCACTGCAACCGGAAGTTACGCATACTTCTGCACTACGATTTGTAGTCCGTTACATGGAAACATGAACGGACACGTCTTAGTCTCATAGGGCGGGCCCAACTGTTAGTCCAGCGTCAAGAAACCAAATCCCTGATTAGCCACTTCCGAACATACTACGAGTTTACGAAGCCGAAGATCTGGTATCTGCTCGTCTTCACCTCCTTATCCGCGACTTTTGTAGCAACTAGGGTGCTCTCGATTGCCTTCAGCCCGTTCGGATGGATCGTAGCCGCGTCTGCCATCGCAGCAGGATGCGCAGGTTGCAATGCTCTCACCAACTACCACGACAGAGATGTTGATGCTCTAATGCTGCGAACACGCCATCGGCCCCTTCCGTCTGGACGACTAGCTCCCCGAGCAGCATTGACTTTTGCACTCGGACTAGTCATCGTCTCCCTAATCCTCTCCGCTCTGCTGAATCTCTTTTCGCTTCTCTGGATGGGTCTGGGAATACTGGACAACGTAGGAGTCTACAGCCTGCTACTCAAGAGGCGGAGCCCGCTCAATATCCTGCTAGGTGGATTCAGCGGTGGTCTACCGGTCCTGTTCGGATGGTCAGCCGTGACCCCCGGTCTCGTCGGTAACCTCCCTCTCGCACCGATTCCCATTCTGATGGCCGGATTGGTTTTTGTCTGGATTCCTGTCCACATATGGTTCTTAGCAGTCTCAAACCGATCGGACTATTCTCGCGCCGGTATCCCCATGCTCCCCGTTGTCGTGGGTTCAGCAACCGCTCTCCGGCTCATCATTCTCTTCTCTCTCATCATGGTACCCTTCTCCCTAGCGCTGTATCTTCTCGGTTATCTTGGTCCCCTCTACGGAACTGTGGCCTTGGCCAGCGGGCTCGCCAACCTGGCCGGGAGTCTCTGGGTCCTCTACAAGCCGACCGAGAAGAATGCGTGGAGAATGTTCAAGGTCTCGAGTCCCTACCTATTCCTACTCTTCATTGCTATAATTGTTGATGTTGCACTCAGATACTAGGCCAGCATGTTCATGAATGGCCCCATTCCGCTGGGAACCTGGCACATTATCACGTCTGCTATTCTCTTCGTGCCTATTATACGGAGCATCAAGTCGAAGACGAATCCGTGCCCCATCAAACGGTCCGAGGCCTGCCGCATCCGCTTGGAGTTCTCCATCTCCACACCGATCTGGTCCTTCCAAGCCTCCTCATAGCTAGAGAGCGGAGTCTTCTCCTCAAAATACCGAACAGCCGCTTCTCCCGCTAGTCGCCCTGTGATCATGGCCGTCTGTATCCCGCCCCCATTGGTTGGCATGACCATGCCAGCAGCGTCGCCAACGGCCATTACGCGATCAGTGTAAGTCTTCGCGAGGGGCCCATCCACCGGCAGGCTATCACCTATCAGCG
>WNGJ01035236.1_pt1 | contig 10708 bp, 6 predicted proteins | sample 5400611 | NCBI WGS metagenome assembly WNGJ01 (sample SAMN13153375, study PRJNA577476) | soil metagenome | isolation source: 40 cm soil or saprolite under Garry oak tree replicate 1 | place: USA:California | collected 2016-06-15
GCTTTTCGTAAAGCCTTGGAGCTTGATAAAGACGATCCGGCAGTCTTGAATTATCTCGGTTTCATGTTCGCGGACCGTGGCATCAAGCTAAATGAGGCTCTCACCATGACCCAGAAGGCCGTCCAGAGCGATCCAACGAATGGCGCATATCTGGATAGTCTGGGTTGGGCTTATTACAAGTTGAACCGGCTGGACCTTGCGGAAGGATATCTGAAAAAGGCCATTATCTTCTACCACACTGATGCCTCGATTCATGACCACTTGGGCGACCTGTACTTCAAGACCAAGCGATATGAGGAAGCCTTATCCGAGTGGACCAAGTCCCTTCAGTTGGCAACGGAAAAGGAAGAAATCGATCGGGTTAAGAAGAAGCTGGACGATCTGAAAACCAGCAGGGCTGCCAACAAATAATTTTGAACCCCTCCTTATTTAAGGCTGTCACTAGTAAAGACATGGGCGGATGAATACGGTCGCTGTTCGGGCTGAAGAAATTGACTTTGAAGCCGCTGCTCGTGAGCACCGTTCTTTTCTGCTGCAAATCGCCGTCGCTTCGACGCGCAACCCAACAGATGCGGAAGATATTGTCCAGGAGGCGTTGATGCGTGGATACCGCGGAATCAAGCGTTTCCGCGGCGACTGCCCAATTCGAATCTGGTTATCGCGCATTGTTGTGCGTGTCGCGATTAACCACCACCGAAGCCTGGCGCGAAGACTCAAGCGGTGGGTTTTCTTTACGGACCTCGAAGCTGTTCACGAGGACGGTTCGGTTCAAGAATTCGAACCGGCCGACCCGTTGGCTATTTTCGATCGCGAGGCGCTGTTGGACGTCCGTAAGCACGTGAATCGGCTGCCGGATGATTTCCGGGTGCCATTGGTCATGTTGGCCGTCGAAGGGTTGACCATTCCCGAAATCGCGGCAATCCTCGAAATTCCCCAGGGAACCGTGAAGTCGAGAATCTTTTACGCACGCAAACGTTTGAAGGAGAAGTTGAAGTCAAAGAGAAAGAAAAGATGACCATCGATTGTCAGTGGATCTCAAAAAATCTCGAAGCATTGTTTACCAGCGGGCTCACGCCTGAAGAAGATCAGTCTGCTCGCGGGCATATTGAAGGTTGTTCAAACTGCCGTGAAGAAGTTCAGGCACTCCATGCGATCGATCCGTTGATCAAAAACTACTTTCAACGTGAGCTCGCACGAGCCCTCACCCGGCCCTCCGGTGTCGTTGTCCGAAGGAGAAAAGCCCTCCCGTTGGGACTGGCAGCGGCCACGCTGGCAGGAATTGTTCTGGTCGTGGTACTCCGTGGCCCGGCGGTCCACACTGTCAGTCCGCCAGCGCAGACTCAAATTGTACCCGCAGCACCTGTGGACACAATACCGCCAACCATCAAAGCGACCACAGCTGCGGAAGCCGAACGCGCCAAACCTTCTCCTGAGAGCACTGGGGGGTCCCTGAATCGACGTCCAGGCGAGGACAGACCAGCAACAACCTCCGTGCCGGGTGGAGACGCTGCGGACTTTCTCGTCACCGACCTTGCAGGCTATTCCTGGAGTCTCGACGACTATCGGGGCCATATCCTGTTGATCGGGGTGTGGAGTAGCGATCAACGCGCATCGATCGCAAATCTGGAACGCCTCTACAAATCCTTCGGTTCAAACTCGAAGCTTCGAATCGTGGGCGTTTCGAACGCACGTCAAACGAAGCCCACGAACACAACTTTTCCGGTGGCGTATAACCAAGGCTCAAAGCTATTTGGCGCAGGGTCTGGCGAGTTTGTGTTGCTCGATGAGTCAGGCGCGGTCCGCCTGCGCGGGTCGCTCGTGAAGGATTTCGATAGTCTTCGTAAATATCTGCAAGCCCAGCACTGGAAGTAGCGAGCGTGCGCGCGGGCTTTAGCCCGCGTTTGCTTGGGCTTCGCGAAATTTGACCATTTTGTACTACTAATGGCGGGTTTCTTGGATTTTTGCGGAGATTTTTTTGCCGCGAATTGCGCGAATGACGCGAATGGGCGGCCCATTCGCGGCCTCGCGCACTCAAGGAGCACATATGCGGACACCCTGGCGAGGTTATGCAGTTGCCGGAACGTGTGTTAAGCTATCGCCAAAAGTGTAGCCACATCCTTAAAGGAGGCTTACGACAATGAAAGCCACCCTCATCTTTTTGATGGCGGTTGCCGCGGTCACAGTGATATCTACGGCAGCGTTGGCACAGGAACAGGTCACCTTCACGAAGAACGTGGCGCCAATCCTTCAGGACCATTGTCAGGTCTGTCACCGTGAGGGCACGATCGCGCCAATGTCGCTGATGACTTACGACCAGGCGCGCCCGTGGGCAAAGTCGATCAAGGCGAAAGTCCTCGCTCGGGAGATGCCACCCTGGTTCATCGACAAGAACGTGGGCGTCCAACATTTCGATAACGACTCGTCGCTGACCGACAAAGAGATCGCGACGATCACCAAGTGGGTGGACGGTGGTGCTCCTCGGGGAAATCCCGCCGACATGCCGGCGCCGCGCCAATTTCCGGATGAGCATGCGTGGCAGATTGGCCAGCCCGATCTCGTTGTCAGTCTTTCGAAAGATTTGGTCGTGAAGGCCAAGGGACCCGATTGGTGGCCGGACATCATGATTGATCCCGGTCTCACCGAGAACCGCTTTATTCAGGCGATTCAGATTATTCCGACTAAAGGCTATCCGAATATCCACCACATCCGAACATCCATGGTGAAGCCCGGTGACACGAGTAACCATGGCGGTGCGGTCGACGGAAACGTAGAGCTCGAGATGACACAGCAAGGTGTGTTCCTCGATGAGTATGCAATCGGAAAGGGCCCGGACATATTCGGTGACGGCTCAGGCCGCTACATCACGGCAGGAACCAAGATCAACTTTGAGTTCCACCTCCATTCGAATGGTACGGAGACTCCCGTCAACGTGCTCCTCGGCCTGAAGTTCTATCCCAAAGGCTACACACCCCAGCACGCGGTTACTTCAATGACGATGGGCTCCAATGTCGTCGACCTTCGGCCCGGCGAGGCGAACGTGCGGTCCGATGGATATTTGGCGCTAGTCAAGCCGACACGCCTGCTTTCATTCCAGCCTCACATGCATACCCGTGGTAAGGCGGAGTGCATAGAAGCCATTTATCCGACTGGAAGGACAGAAACGCTGAGTTGCGCCAGGTTCCAATTCAACTGGATGAACAACTACGTCTACTCAAACGATGTAGCACCGCTGCTGCCTGCAGGGACGATCCTGCATACGATCATGTGGCACGACAACAGCGCCGAGAACAAGTTCAATACCGATCCCGACGCACAGATTACGTACGGATTAAGAACTGTGGACGAAATGTCATCCGCATGGCTCAGCTACTACTACATGACCGACGAAGATTTCAAAGCGGAGACCGCAGCGCGCAAGGCGAAACAGCAGACACTCACGAGTCAGCGGTAATGGCGAAAAACATTTTGGGTTGCGCACTGTTTCTTCTGTTCACCACGGGCCTTCTCAGCCTGCACGCCCAGCAGCCCTCATTCACGTTCCCCGGAATCCAATATCCCAGGGGACAAGATGTGAGTCCCACATTTGATGGTTGGGAGAGGAATCCCGATGGGACTTTCTCGATGTGGTTTGGCTACTTCAACAGAAATAACCAGGAAGAGATCGATGTGCCGATCGGACCTGAGAATACCATCGATCCTGGAAATGGCGACCAGGGCCAGCCGACACACTTCTACCCCGGACGAAGATGGTGGGTGTTCAAAGTGGTTGTACCCAAGGACTGGCCGCTGGACAAGCGGCTGGTATGGACACTCACGAACAAGGGCAGAACGAATCAGTCCAAGGCATGGCTCCTGCCGGAATGGGAAGCGGACAAACTGCTGATTTCCGCGAATGGCGCGGCTGATCGTTTCCTGATGGTTCTGGGGCGGCCGATAGCTGAGGCCATCAACGAGGGAGACGTCGCCCCGGTCATCATGCCGGTTTCTGCTCAAACCGTTACTTTACCCGCTACCGCAAAATTAACCGTTACGGCCAAAGATGACGGAATTCCGAAACCGCGTGAGGGAGACCGCACCGCTGATGGCAACGTCAGAGGAGCAGTGGAAGGTGTACGGATCCGATGGATCCTGTATCGAGGTCCGGGCAACGTTAAATTCGATCCGGAAATGAGTCCCCCGGTTTACGGAAAACCGCTCACAGCGGAAACAAAGGTAAGTTTCAGCGTACCCGGTGACTACCGGATCCGTGCGATTGCCAGTGACGGGGCGTTGTTCTCCACCTACGACATCGATGTGAAAGTGAATCCGAGTAAATCCGCCGACACGACGGCCCGCTGACGCCTTCCGACCAAAAACATTCCAACGCTTCAATGTGGAGTTTCAAAAAAATTTCCCGGTCCGCGGCCGCCTCGGTTCAGGGACGCAAAAAGGCGACGTGGCGTGATTGAATTTCTGTGGGATCGTGTCAGAGATTCGCGGGCTTTAGCCCGCGTTCAAAGATCGTTGACACGGAGGGTGATCGGTGATTGGATAGCGGCAACATTCCTTAACATTTCGGAAAACGAACCCGGCAGGAACCCGGATTTCAACGGGCCGATTAGTGGGAGAAGAACTCCGCTGACCCTCTTAACGTGCGAGGGAATCGATATGAAAAAACTTCTGGTCGTGTCCGCAGTATTGTCTCTCCTTCTGGCTGCAAAGACGTTCGCTCAATCCAGTAACGCCACCGTGAGCGGGACCGTTTCGGACTCCACGGGCGCTGTGCTGCCCGGCGTGACCATCACGGCAACGAACAATGGTACCGGCATCGTCACCACCGTGCTCAGCAATGAAGCCGGAGTGTACAACTTTGCCAGTCTTCTGCCGGGCGTGTACAAAATCAGTGGCGAACTGCCTGGTTTTCAGATTCAGACCTACGCCGACGTCCAGCTTGGGAATGCGGCGCAGGTGCGTCTGAACTTCACCCTCAGGGTCGCGAGCCAGGCGGAATCCGTCGAAGTCACTATTACCGCAGACACGCTCCTGGCCACATCAAGCTCATCGGTTGGTCACGTGCTTCCGGAAACGAAGGTCCGCGACCTGCCGTTGACGAGCAACAATGTGCTCGATCTGACCCAGGTCATGGCCGGTGTCTACACGACCGTCAGTCCCGTATTCGGAGCCAACGAGACAAAGTTTGCAGGAGTCAGCGCCCGGGACGTCAATGTCCAGCGGGACGGCGTCTCCGTCGGCGGCGAACGCTGGCCAACCGGTATCAACTCGGGGACGGAACTTCATCCCGACCTCGTTGGTGAAGTGAAGATGATCCTTGCACCCGTCGATGCGGAAATGGGCCGTGGCAGCGGACAGGTTCAGATTCAAACCAAGTCCGGAACGAACCAGTTCCATGGCGGCGGTGTGTGGAGCGCAAAAAACTCGATTCTGGACTCCAACGTTTGGGAAAACAACCGAACCGTGAATCCCTTTACCGGAGAGTCCGTGGCCCGGCCCTGGAGAAACTTTCATCAGGCAACCGGGAACCTTGGCGGACCGATTGTCCGGAACAAGACACATTTCTTTGTTCTGTACGACCAGAAGTGGGTCCGAACGCGCGAGGCTGTGAATCCGGTTGTGCTGACACCGTGCGCGCAGCGCGGCATCTTCCGGTATTACGACAATTGGAATAACGGCAACTCCCTCGCGCCAACGAATGCTACCAGCACCACACCGACGATCAGCGTTGTCGACAGGGCGGGCAATCCGAAAGCGCCGGCCACGAATCCGAACGGTACTCCTCACAACGGCATTCTGCGCTACGCCAGTGTATTCGGCCCCTTGCTGAACACTCCGACACAGCCCGACTGTTCGGATGCGAACGTCCAGGGCAATCCTTGGGATCCTAACCGGAAAGGATTTGATGCGACCGGTTACGTGCAGAATGTTTTGTTCAAGTACATGCCCTCCGTGAACAACTACGACGTCGGCGACGGTCTGAACACCGCGGGCGGCCGCTGGGTTCGCAGCTTGAACGGCGCCGACAACCTTTGGGGCATCGGCCAGTACCAGGCGCGCAAGCAGATCAATCTCAAAGTCGATCACTACTTCAGCGCCACTCACAAGGTCAGTGGAACCTGGAGTTACGAATCGGACGTCGCCGACGGCGCCGCTCTCAGCTGGCCCAACACGTGGAAGGGTCAAACCTGGAGGAAACCGCAGGTTCTGGCCGTCAATTTCACGTCCACGCTATCGCCCACGCTCGTCAACGAAGCCCGCTTCGGAATGGCACGAAGTGGTGTGAACGTCATTAGCGCGCTGTGGTACGGGCCGAACGAGGACCTCCGGAATCTGCTTCCCAAAGCCGGCGGAACCATGTTTTTGCCGCTTCTGGGAGCCGGCGGCGGAACCCCGGCAACCGGAACCCCGTCAACCGAGCCGTATGCGGTGAACTTTCAGTTTCAACATATCGTCGGAGGCGGCAATTTCGCGCCAGGCGTGACGCAGCGCGATCTGAGCCCCCGCACCACTTACGCGGACTCGATCAGCTGGACCCGAGGCAAACACGCGTTCAAGACCGGCGCCGAGTTCCGAATCGGAAGCTCAAGAACCGTCTGGTCCGGCAACTATGGCACGGGCGGCACGTTTAATAATGTGGACACCGTCCCAACGGCTAATGGCGGAGAAACGCAATTCACTCCGGTGGCAGGAATCAACGCGACGAACATACCCGGACTGACTGGCAATGCCACGACCGGAAATCAGGAGACGATGGAGAATCTATTGATTTTCCTTTCCGGGTCCGTAGGCCGCGTGGGCCAGTTCCGTTTCATCAACAGCCCCGACCAGGCACAGAAGACGTGGAACGATCCCATCAAAGACCCATTCAAGATTCGCGATATTCACCAGCACGAATGGGGCGCCTTCTTCAAGGACGATTGGAAAGTCAGCAACCGTCTGACGCTGAACCTCGGTGTGCGGTGGGATTACTACGGCCCGCCATGGGAAAAGAACGGACTGACGGCCACGTTACGTGACAACGGCGCCGGACTCTTCGGGATCTCCGGAAGAAGCTTCGACGGCTGGATGACGCCCGGAACCCGCGCAGGTTTGAGCGAGTTGATCTTCGTCGGGCCGAACAGTAAGAATTCCAACTTGAAAGTTCATCCGCGGGACTTGAGTGATCTCACCACCGTCGAGGGTATTATCGGCAACCCGCCGGGCAACGTGTTTTTTGCGAGCTACGTCGGGGACACCGACAACCCGTACCTCGATCTGAGCAAAATCACGGCCAACACTTTTCCGGTCAAACCTCCGACACTCCCGGTGGAGCAGCTACTGATAACGGACCGCACCCAAAACATCACTGCTTATGATCCACACTTCGTCAGCCCCTACATTCAAAACATGACACTGTCGGTCACGCGAAATCTGTCCTCGAACCTGACCGTGGACGTTCGTTACATTGGCACGTTGACACGTAAGAATTTCAACACTCTGAACCTCAATGTGTCGAACTTCATGACGAATGGCCTCCGGGAAGCGTTTGACGCCGCGCGGGCCGGCGGGGAGTCGCCGTTGCTGGATCAGATATTCAACGGCATCAACATCGCCGGAGCCGGTTTCGGACCGGTAGGGATAGTTGTGAATGGAGTACGCCAGACCGGCGCGATGCATCTGCGGGCCGCCACGCAGCAAAGCATGCGGAATAACCTCGCTAACGGAAACTACGAGGCTCTGGCCAACTCTCTGAACATTCTCAACTACAATACGGCTTTCCCGGGCAATCAAAGCCTGCCGTTTGTTCCAAGCACCGTCCAAGGCGAAGTGCTCCGCCGGAACGGGTTCCCGGAGAACTTTATCCGGACCAATCCGCAGTTCAACCAAGCGAACCTTCGGTCCAACGCTGCTCACTCGAACTATCATTCGCTGCAGGTGCAGACCACACTGCGGCCCACCGGCGGGCTGAGCCTCGAGGGTTCCTATACGTGGAGCAAGGATCTCGGTGTGGGCACCCCTGTCCTGCCTACCGAAAGGAGTACCGTCGCCCCTGTCTTCACGGATCCCAGGAATCAGGCGGCGGACTACACATTGTTAAACACCAACCGCGCGCACGTGATCAATTCTTACGGCACGTTCAATCTGCCGATTGGACCGGGCAAGCTCATCGCGCGCAACAGTTCGGGATGGTTGGGGCGCGTCGTCGAAGATTGGCAAACCAGCTGGATCGTCAACCTCACCTCGGGAGGTCCGGCGACTCTGACGGCGCAAAACATGCTTTACGGCCGTGGAGTTCCCGATCAGGTGCAGCCTTTCGACTTCAAATCAGCCAGTAGAGTCCGGTGGGGTTTCTTTTCGAGCGCGACGGGCCAGCTCAACGGCAGCTACTTCGAGCCGGGTTCTTTCAAGAACCTCAGGGATCCACAATGCGCGGCAGTCGCGGCAAACCTACAGAGCCTCTGCACGCTGCAAGCCGTGGCCGATGCCAAAACCGGACAAGTCATCCTTCAGAATCCGGCGCCGGGAACGCGAGGCAATGTCGGCCTGAACACATTGGAATACGCGGGAACCTGGCGTGTCGATATGGCACTCGCCAAGAGATTCCGAATTCGGGAAAACCTGCGAGGCACGATTCGTATGGATGCGAAAAACGTGTTCAACCATCCACAGCCAGGTGTGTATGGCGTTGGATTCGGTTCGTCTCCACTTGTAGGCGGCAGCATTCTGAACATCAATAGCGCTGATCCGTTTGGCTTCATACCGACGAAAGGTGCTTCTATTCCGAATTCACCGGATTTCCAGGATGCGCGGCAGTTCGAGCTGAAAATTCGCCTAGACTTCTAACGAGATATTCGTGAAATCCGCGGCTACCTTCTTTCAGAGCGTAAAATTTTAGGTTTTATGTCCACTTGGCTACAGGCCATGCGCGGAGGATTTACGCCAAGATTGCCGTGCCGGCGGATTCAAGGAATATTCCGTGTGGCGGCTTTTAGTCCGCCTCGCTCTCCTTTTATGCGATTTCACGTCTACAGTGCAAATCAATCGCGATGCTGACCATTGGAAGCGGCTTATGAATCGATTTCTCGCTGTCGGTCTCTTGACGGGGATTACGGCATTGGGAGCGCAGGTCTCGGTTCCACCGGTCGTCTTTAATAAGGACGTGCTTCCGGTATTGCAGAGGGGTTGTCAGGTCTGCCACCGGCCGGGCGGCGCGGGGCCGATGTCCTTCCTGACGTATGAAAGCACGCGTCCATGGGCGAAGGCGATTAAAGAGAAGGTTGTCCGGAGAGAAATGCCGCCGTGGTTCGCCGATCCGCGATATGGCGAGTTTCGGAATGCAACCAAGTTGACCGACGCAGACATCAAGACGCTCGCCGCTTGGGCCGATGGCGGGGCGCAGGAAGGTGATGCGAAAGATAAGCCGGCGCAGGTCGAATGGGTAGACGGGTGGCGCATCCAACCGGACGTTATTGTTTCGATGCCAGAACCGTATCGTATCCCTGCGAAGGGCGCCGGAGAGATCAAAGCCTTTCTTATTCCGAGTCCCTTCAAACAAGACACCTGGGTAAGTTCGATAGAGATTCGTCCGGGTAACCCTTCGGTAGTGCATCACGTCATCGTTCAGGTCCCGGAGGAAAAGATTCCCGAAGGCTTCGCGTGGGGAGGATTTGGTCGAGGGCCCGGAACATTCAAACGTGATGGGAAGAAGACCAGCGGCGGATCTTATCCGGGCAGAGAGTCCAGACTGAACGATGGGGAAAATGAATTTGGCACGTTCGCGACGATGGAAGCCGTCTATGTGCCTGGGAGCACGCCGATGGATTTCCGCTTCCACAAATCCGCAAAACTGATTCCGGGCGGGAAGCAAATCCGGATCGAGGTGCATTACACGCCGAACGGCAAGGCCACAACCGATCAGACCATGATCGGGTTCACGTTGGCGACCGCTCCCGCGAAACGCCGATTCATAACGATGGCGCCGACGACTCTTGTCGACAAACGACACTTCCGCCTTCCGGCGGGTGCATCGAACTGGGAAAGTACTGGCGAGATCACCTTCACTCAGAATGTTGAACTGGTGTGGTTCATGCCGCACATGCACCTGCGCGGCAAAGATATGACGTTCCAACTCGTGTATCCGAATGGGCGAACTGATACCGTGCTCCGCGCGAAGTTCAATTTCCTGTGGCAGCTTGGCTATGAGGTCGAAGAGCCCATCAGGATTCCGAAAGGCACAAAGATGATCGTGACCGCCCACCACGACAATTCTGCAAACAACCCGTTCAATCCTGATTCGACCCAGGATGTGCGGTGGGGGGATCTGACATCGCAGGAGATGGTGCTTCCCTGGTTCGGCGTCGTCGTGGACCATGATGCGGATCCTGACAACATCGCGTTTTACCGGCCCACTGGGCCGAGTGGCGAGAATTCAGGTTCATCGCGGCCACCCTCAACAACAGAGCGGCTCCAGCTTCCGACTCCGCCGTTCAGCCCCAATCTGCGGCGCTGACTGCGATCGTCCGTGCTACATCCGCGCGTTAGCCGCAGATGACATACTTGATCTAAATTTAGAACACCACTCGCAAGCTCACCTGCGCGCGGCGAGCGTTGGTTCCGTCTGGGAAACCCTGCGACTGATTCCCTTCACCAACGCGGGGAGTTGGTGTCAGCACACCATTGGTCGCGGAATATGCTTCAGTGAAAACAAAAGTGTCTGAAATGTGATTGAAGATAT
>WNGJ01008880.1_pt1 | contig 10707 bp, 8 predicted proteins | sample 5400611 | NCBI WGS metagenome assembly WNGJ01 (sample SAMN13153375, study PRJNA577476) | soil metagenome | isolation source: 40 cm soil or saprolite under Garry oak tree replicate 1 | place: USA:California | collected 2016-06-15
TCATACTAGGCCCCCTTCTATCTCTCTCATCTTTCGTCTTCGTAAGAACCGGGTCTGGAGATAACGGGACCGCAGCCATTGCCGCACTAGTCGCCTCTTTCTCCTTCGACGTCACAGTGGGAATTTGGGCTGGCTATCTGGCAAACTGGTTGGGGATGATCATAGCGTTCTTCTTCCTTGCAGCCTTCTCCCTGTTTGAAAAGTCCAAGCGGAAAACCATCGTCATCCCTCTGATATTTTTGTCTCTGGCGTTGCTGTTGACACATCCGTGGACATGGGCCCTAATCTTGACGACCGCGTTATTCTTTGCGCTAACTCGGCCGCGAATCGAACGGAAGCTCTTGACAACATCTACAATCATGATGATCGCAGTCGGAATCATTGTTGATTTCGCGAAGAACCAGGTTGCAGGGGGTGCAACTCTTGCAGGGGACTTGGGAACTAAGGGTCCCGTGTTTGGGATCTCTCAGCTGGTAATGTTCTGGCCGAACATCTCCGTTGCATTGAATGTCTTCTACGACGGTTTGCTAGGTAACGTGTTACTCCTAGGACTCAGCGCGCTCTCGTTCGTCACGATCAGATTCCGTGACAAGGTGGAGGGCATGCTTGCTTGCTGGGTCGCGTCCGCATCGGTGCCGTTTGCACTGCTCAACAGCTTCCACCAGACACGGCTAATCTACGACCTTCCCATTCCACCCTTGGTAGCAATCGGCCTTCTGCTAATCATGTCAAGAGCAGGAGGCGGAAATCTGAGGGCAAGCCTCCTCTTACTGGTCGTACTGCTTTCTTGCGAGAATTATGCGCTCGAAGCGGTCATCCAAGCCTAGGAATGCTTTTCGAGGCTGTATACATCATAGGATTTCTTCAGATACCCTTTTGCTACGTTTTGGACGAAAGAAACTCCACTACCCTTTAGTTCAGCGTTTCAACACCCCTGATACCCCTTGGGTCCGGGTTGCCAATAGCCATAATTCACCAGTCCTACGGCCGCTTCGGGGGAGCAGAAAGGGTGGCCCTCGCGCACTACGAGCGGCTTAGGCAAATGAACGTCGACGCCACGCTCTTCTGGAGTGGACTAATCACTCCTGGCTGGCAAGACAGACTCAACGGATACGACATCAGAACGATACCGTCGACGTTGCCGAGCCCCCGAAGACTTGTGGTGATGTTGAGGTTCCTCAGAGAGCTATCTCGCTATGACTCGATTATAATCCACCACCATGTGGACCCGATACTTGCTCTGTATATCGCAAGAAACTTGGGGAAGAAGACGATCTGGTATTCAGGCTCGATGTTCGAGCTCGCATGGGAAAAATGGATTACAGGAGAAGATTACAGGTCAATAAGCCGGACGATCAAGCAGACCAGCGAAGAATACTACGGCCAAACCCTCTCATCTCTCGTAATGTCCGATCAGGTGTTCGATCAGACCGTTCGGCTAGCCCGAGCGGTCGACATATATGCTGTCAAAAGATACTCGAAGATAGTCGCTAACAGCAAATTCCTCTCACGCTTTATCAAGCGAATCTACAAACTAGACTTTGCGCCTCCCGTCGTCTACCCTGGACCGGACCCGATGCTTGAGCAATTGTCATCAAAGGACTTTGTAGGCGAGGGCGACTACATGCTCGCAGTGGGTCCACTGATCCCCCTGAAAAACGTGGACGGGATGATACTGGCCGCTTCCAAGGTGCCCTCTGCCAGACTCGTTGTCGTCGGCGAAGGTCAGGATCGGGTTTCGCTGGAAGAGAGTGCAGACAGGCTGCGCGTCCCACTTTACTTGAAGGGCAACTCTCACAGTGAGGAAGAACTTGCTATGTTGTATTCGCAGTGCATGCTTCACATCCATCTATCGCTCTATGAGCCGTTCGGGCTAACACCAGTAGAGGCGGGGCTCTTCAGGAAAGCTTCGATCGTGACCAATCACGGAGGACCTCCTGAGATAATCGTGGAGGGAGAGACCGGGTTCATCGTTGAACCCCGAGATTATGGCACAATTGCGAAGAGAATGAACGAGCTGCTCTCTAGTCCTGAACTCCGTCGCGAGATGGGACGGAAGGCGAGAAAGAGAGTCCTAGAGAATTTCACCCTTGAAAGATCGGCAAAGCAGCTTCTTGCGGAGGTCGAATCCTAGATGAAACTTCGATTATACTCCATAGTCATAATAGCCATCCTGACCCTAGTCGTACCCGCAGTATTCCTTCGCGGAACACTCCCGCAACAAACTGCTACCGAGATCGATGGACTCGCCCAGTTTGCTTCGATGCAAGGTGTTTCACTAGGGCCACTTATCTGGAGTGAAGGGTTCAACAACGCATCCACATGGACTCTCTCTGGTAGTACACCGGCTATACTCCAAGTGAACAATTCCCTCACTCTAAAGGTAGTATTACAATACAAGACAACCGCACAGACACTCTCCGTATATCACACCGTTAGCTTGCCACTCGATCAAGGACCCATTGTTACTCTCCGCCTGCAGGTGTCAGGTGGAGTGTCGTACGGGGTGAGATTTTGGGGAGTCACGGCGAGCAACAAGCCCTTTTCTGCTTGGCACGAGGGTTCCTCATTGCAGCACAGGCCGGGCCGCGGAACCTCCGAGACCATTCAGGCCAATCTTGTGTCCGAGTCTTCCATTCCTAACCCAACGCTTTCTTTGGCAGGGGCCAAAATCACACGGATGGCAATCTACATTGAGGCGGTTCCATTCATCAGCGGAACATTTTCGATGCGTCTGTTTAGCTTGAAAGCAAATTCGGTGCTGATTACGAAGGCCAACTCAAACGAGGTCGGTGGAAACTTTACGGCGCTTGTTGCTGACCTAGGACCTGCTATCGCAACCCAGAAGCTCTTCCAGGTTTTTGTTGGCCTCGACATTCAAGGCAGCTCTGACCTGAGCTATGTTCCGTACTTCACAACCGGAGCTTCAGTCGCAGCTCAGGGCTACACCTACATCACAAAAGTTGCCACAACCTACGAGCTGGCCCTCCTGTCACCACGCCAGGTGAACTCGTCTCCCTTATTCTCTGGCAATGTGCACTCGTCTTCGTTAGTGGTCTCAGCGAGGACCGGAGAGATTAGCTTCTTCCGCCTCAATAGCATCTCAATTAGGTTCTTCTCGACTCAAACTGCACAAAGTGCAAATCTCGACCCTGGAACCTCTCGTGAACTTGTGTACTATTTCTTCGTCTTCCTTTTCGTAATTCCCGTCGTCATGGTAGTTTTGGTTGTAAAGGTGTTCAAAGATGAACACTAAAGTGTTGGCGACCCTTCTAGTGGGTCTAGTAGTAAGGATCGAGATAGCATCTTTCGCAGGCCACCCAGTGGACATGGGTCTCTTCACCTACTCTGCCAGACTATACTATGAGACCGGGCGCTTTGACACGCTCTTTCCTTCCCTGCCACTCGTTTACTATGTCCAACTCCTCTTCTACTCGCTGTACGCTGTACTCAGAGATGCAGGGTTCGCCGACCGTGCTTTCTTGTATCACCCAGCCTACATGGTGGAGGGGCTTATTCTCCGGATCCCGTCAATACTCGCTGACCTTGGAATTTTCTACGTGCTTCTGAAATTTACTGGCAAGCTTCGTTATGCAGCATTCTACTTACTGAATCCGTTCACGATCTACCTGACCGGGGCTTGGGGAATGTACGATTCACTCATGATGCTACCATTGGTCACTGGCTTCGTACTAGTGGCGCGCAATCAGATGCGCTTTGCCAGTGTGTCTTTCGTAATTTCAGGCCTGTTCAAGCTTTTCGGATTTATTCCGTTTGGCTTGATGATGATCGAGAATCTATTCCAGAAGCGATTCAAGGAGTTTGCTGTACAGCTCGGCATAGGAACGGGGCTTACAGCGCTAACATTCGCGCCCTACTTCCAGTCCGGCCTACAGGACTTCTACGTTGGCTTTGTTCTCAGGTTCCTGGGAGGCAGTGGAGCCCTGTCACGATCATACAACATAATCGCCGCCTTCTCAGGGCTTCGCTTCACAGGCTCATCTCCATTCGCCTGGGTAGCCGGAGCCGCTGTGATCGGAGCGTTCGTTATCAACAGAAGAAGAAGATCGGCGTCTAGCCTGAAATCTCTCCTCCTGTGGAGCATTGTTGCCGCCGTTTCACTCAATATTTTCACGCAGTCGCAGCCACAATGGCTCTCTTGGCTGATCCCGCTTTCAATCCTCTATGCCTTCATTACACAGAGGGACGGCCTTGCAAACTTCTCTTACTTCTTCGGCGTGACGAGCACATTTCTCTCTATCACTCTCCTGCAAACCTCGACATACCTTGTGACCGGTGTCCCGTCGGCCTTGTTCAGTGCGTTCGAAGGTCTGCCGGACGCGCTGATTGTAAACGCCGTTACGGTCCTCGGCATGTTGGTCATGTTGTTGGGATATGTGTTTCTTAAGCCTACAAAGTTCAAAGTGGAAGTTGTCGTGTTGACCGCTCTCGTTTATCTGCAAGCCTACTTCTGGTTCACAATAATGAGAATCATCGTTGTTTAGGTGCATCCCTTGATCAAGACCAATCTTCGCTCCAAGTCGACGGTGATGAAGGTGTACGACAAGGAGTCGCCTGTTTACTACCCTAAGCGATTCTCCAGCGAGGGAGGAAAATACATAGATTTCATCGAGAAGGAACTCCTAATCCGCTATGGAAAAGGGCCCTCGTTGTTCGAGATTGGAACAGCAACCGGCAGATTTGTCGGATTTGTAGAAAAGACAGGGTGGGACTATACAGGTATCGATATTTCGGCCCAGATGTTGCGGCTCTCTAGGGATAACGGCTGCAAGCTCGTGCAGGGCGATGCTGAAGAGATACCACTAAGATCATCCATTTTTGACACGGTAATTTGTTTGCACACGTTTCACTTCCTTCCTAGCCCACTTGCATGCGTTCGTGAATCGCAGAGGATTCTCAAGCCCGGCGGTCTGTTGATTCTGATTTTTGAGACTGACAACTGGCTTCGGCGAATCGTGCTAAGGACCCACATGTTCAATTCAGACCAATACTACTTCAGGACACAAGAGGTAGCTGCTATGATTCAGAGTTGCGCTCTGACACCCATAGCCCAAGGCTCCGTTCTGAAGTTTCCAATGGATCTCTACAGAAGGCTACCAATCACAAAGTGGCTGAAACAACTTGATTCATCTAGCCACTGGCCCTCTTGGTTTGCAACCTTAGGGTTTGCGATTGGCCGCAAAGATGAGCCTGAAGACGGCGCTCTCGCATAACCAGTGGGTCAAGTGACAAAGGACCAGCGAAAGACATGGGAGAGCATCGGAGAAGACGACCCATACTGTGGAACGGGCGGACCGACTCGTGTCGTCCCAAAAACTGGGAAGTTTGCTCAACCAGATTCAGGGCTCCTAGACGTTATCGAGCCCAATACAACTCTGCTCGATGTCGGCTGTGGATATGGCAGAAACTCGGTTCCCATAGCTGAAGCCAAGAAAGCGTTCGTCGTGGCATGCGACATCTCTCTCAACATGTCTCGTTCAGTCAGAGAGAGGCACTTGCCCTTTGTCCTTTGCGACCTTCGCAAATTACCGTTTCGAAGGTCCAGTTTTGACTATCTAGTTTGTAGTGTCGTCCTCATCCATTTGAAACGTATTTGGATCGATGAGGCTATCGCGGAGTTGAAACGTGTCGGAAAGGAGTGTCTGATCGTTATGCCCAACCCCCTAGGCCGAGCAAGCCTGTTTGGATTCATTCCCTTTCTCGTTGGCCCGGTAATGTGGATCAGAAGAAGGGGGAACTCCAAGCTTCCCGTCTTCTCAGACATTCCCTGTCCCAGAGGATATTTGGTGAATTTCTACCTACCTTGGATGTTTCGCAGTCTGTTGGAAAATCATTTTGAAAGTGTTACCCCGAGCTATGCGAAAAGGGATAGGGTGCCTCACCCCTACATGACAGATCGAGTGTTATACATTTGCAACAATTCTAAGGGACCTATGGGCTAGCATACAGAAATTGGGATCGATAATCTTGTTTTGAATGTCGCTTGTGGTTACGGCCGAAAACTCTATCCCGTGACTCAATGTTGCGAAGTGGTCCGGATGCGGGTGCAGGCTGTTGGGATCAGAGACAATCTCTTGGAGTGGGCTTGGTTGGATAAAGGTAATTCTTGTGGTGCTGGTTTTCACCGCTCCTTTCCTCTCCATCTCGTTTTCGAGGATAACCCTGCCTGGAATCCAAGCATCGAATGTTACTCAGAATCTTCTTCCCCTCTACGGTGAGGATCATTCGGCTGTGATACTTAGCATCGGCAACTATACGAAATGGTCACTGAACCCATCTCCTTCCACAGGCGCTGCTCTAACCACCTCGATAAATAGCCTTACGCTAAAGGGTACTTTTCCGGTGAACTCCAATCCATCAGCCGTATCGATCTCTGGATCGCTTGTTGCAAACATCAGGCAATATCCAATCCTGTGTGTACAGACGAACGTCTCAAAAGGGGTTAGTTACGGAATTCGCTTCTATTCACAGAGTTCTGACGGAAGTTTCATCGCTCTCTGGAAGGACACCGACGTGCTCAATCACAGGCAAGGGACGGGCCAACCGGAAAACGTTCAGGTCAATATGATACAAGTTATCGAGGCCAACACAAACAAATCTGTTGACAGTCTCTCCCGAGCGACAATGTATGTTGAGCGTGGTCCCGGCACCAATTCCATAGACTTTAGTCTACAGTTATCGAGCTTCAAATTTCTTAGCTATAGACTTGAGCCGGCTCAATCGCGTGGTCTCTATCATGCAATATATCTCACCTTGAATTTGACAGCCCCTACTAGCTCTCTATTGACCCTACAGAGTATCCGAGTTGAGGGTCATCTAGAAGCATCAACCAATGCTGCATACGTGCTCTATCTCATAGACAGATCCGGAGTGTATAAGGGAGGAACCTACACTTATGATCCGTCAACTGCCGATCAGGTCTATGTTGTCTCTTTACGAGAAAAACTGAGTTCGTTTTCCGACAATCTTCCAACGGCTGTGCCATCAGTTGTCATCGTATCCGCGTCTGGTACATTATACCAGTTCAATCTAAAGAGCATAGTGCTCAATTACATGTCACGAGTGGAACAATCATCTTCCCTTCCGCCGAGCAAAGACCCGCCGAGCTTCTACCTTGCCATCTTCGTTTTCCTTCCCATAGCCATTGCGGTCCTTCTCTACGATCACTTTCGGAGAACGAGATTCAGAAGATCGGTCGAGAGGCAATTCCCTAAGGATTTGCCTCACGGGTAGATGCGAATGTCGTCGATACGCCATCTCCCGTTGAGAGAGGTAGCCAACTCGTTGGTGGGATCGCGGGTAATAGTCGTGTTTCTGATAGCTGCAGGCGTAGTGTTTGGTTACCGTACAGGTCAGTTTCCCCCAATTCCTGACGTGAATCTTCCCGTGCTCTACGGTCTAGCTAGATGGGATTCGGGATACTACATGGGCATAGCTAGACTTGGATACGGAGCTTTTGCAAACAACCGGGCGTATGCGTTTCTCCCCGGTTTTCCGCTGATACTCAGACTGTTGTATCCCCTATTCTTCTGGCTGGACACGGCCCCGGCCGAGGTTATGGCTGGGTTCGTGTGGAATCTTGTGGCGGTCGCTTTAGCTTCCGTTTATCTTGTTAGGCTAACGAGGCTGATAATTGGTCCTGAAGTCGCGAATCGGACTCTAGCTCTTCTTGCAGTTTATCCTTCGACATTCTTTCTTTCGGCCATTTATCCTGAAGCGACGGCTCTTCTGCTAATCGTCGCCTCTCTGTACTACCTCGAACGAGGCAAACCTTTGGTGGCGGGTCCACTAGGTTTCCTTGCCGGTCTTGTTAGGCCTGAAGGATTCCTTCTTTCTGTTCCCATCTTTGTCAAAGCACTTAGTGAGAAACGCAAACTAAGAATGATTCTGGCGTCGATCATCGTCTTTCTGAGTGCTCTCACGTTTGCCATTTTCTCATATTACACTACGGGAAGCCTGTTTACAGCGTTACAGGTTACTCGGGCATGGCCAATCTGCTCGATCTTCTGCTTCACAAACAACCCCATCTTCAATCTCCCCTTCATGATCAACCTCCTATCCATTGGCCTCGCAACTCTCTTCGTCGTCTACTCTCTAGTGAAACCGAATGCATCTGCCAGGACATTTCCATATTACCTATGGTCGTTCATCACGATCGCGATAGTCTTCTATGTTGGCGAGATGCGTTCTTGGTCGAGACTCATGCTTGTTCTACCACCTGTCTTCTGGGCTCAAGCTGAATATTCCCTCACTCACCCTAGACTCTTTCAAGGCCTCATGGTCTCTTACGCCGTAATGATGTGCCTAGCCACCATCCTCTTCGTAAACTGGTATTCAATGGTTTAGCATTGAGCCGATAGGCGTCGGCCTTGAAAGGTACACCTTCTTTTCCTGAGAAGCTCGAAGTATCAGGCTCCTAATCCATAGAACCCGGTTGTTGCTTCAAGGTTGCCTGGGGACCGGCGGTCGACAGATCCCCAAATTTCGGGCTCTATTCTCTTCCCAGTTGCTCGACTATTTCCAGATATAGTTCGTCCCGTTTTTTGCCAGAATAGTTGCGGTAGATTAGTTCCATAACGTTGTATCGCGCTTTCTCAGCAGGGTTCTGAGTTCCTCATCCTTTGACATCTGAATGGTTCTCAGATGAGGCAGACCATCAACAAATACAAGCGTCGGTCGTGGCGTTGTAGGAAAATAGAAGTCGACTGTTGTAATCGGTATCTCTACCTGTGTCAAGCAATGGATCCCCGAATGTTCTAGCTTGATTGCTAGCTCGGTTTCCAAACGGCGTTAACCGACAACTCTTAGGACCCTCAAGGCTGCAGTCTTCTTAATCACCTGAAATAGCGAGTCCCGAATTCCCGGACCCCTCTTGATTATCTCCCTATGGGCTTGACCCTAAGGGGGCCATCGCTGGCTTCTGCGTGTTCTAACAGACGAGGCTGGCGCAGAAATCCTGAAGCGAAACGCGCTCTTGAACCTTCGCAAAGTATGACTCGAGGCTAAACCGTCGAGCTAGGACTAGATCGCGCAAACGAAGGAACCGTCGCAGTACACAATCTTACCCCTGGCGATTGAGGCGCTGGAGGCAGAGCGTTCAGGGAACCGATGGCTAAGGAACGTTCATCTTAATAACGGCAGTTTTCGTTCCGCCTCGCGACTAACTTGTCTCAGACGATTCTCAACGATGACTCGCTTACGTTTGCTGAGAAGATCATTAGCATCAAAGCTGACGGAGGCAGGAAGGTCCACCTCGCGGGCGAGATTGCTGTCTTGCCCGCGGATATGGCCATGGCTCAGGACAGTACCGGACCTTTGGCGATCAAGGTCTTCCGTGAGATGGGCGTTCAGAAGGTCTGGGATCCGAAACGAATCCATCTAGTCATAGACCATAGTTTTCCTGCTCCCGACGAGAAGGTTGCCAACCTTCACATTCTGATTCGAGAATTCGCCAAGCAGCAAGGCGTCCGGCTTGTCGAGGGCAGCATATCCCACCAGCATCTTCTCGAAAACCATGTCGTGCCAGGTATGGTTCTATTTGGCGCGGACTCTCACACATGTCAGGCCGGGGCAATAGGCGCCTTTGCTACCGGTATCGGGAGTTCGGAGATGGCTGCTGTTTGGGCGAGCGGCAAGCTCTGGGTCAGAGTCCCAGAATCGATCAAGGTCGACCTTACAGGCGAGTTCAGGAAAGGAGTCTATGCACGGGACATTATCACCCACTTCATAGGAATCGTCGGCGAAGATGGCGGGAACTACAACTCACTGGAGTGGAAGGGTCCAGCGGTCAAGAATCTGTCTATCGCGTCACGTGCTTGCATTAGCAACAACTCGATGGAGTGCGGCTGTAAACTCTCCATCTTCGAAGTCGACTCTGTAACCCAAGACTATTTCAGGACGGTGGATCGAAAAGCGATGTTCGAGGTTCACGCGGGACCAAAAGCCCACTACAAGGAAGAATACGACATTGATCTAGGAACTCTTGAGCCTCAGGTCTGGGGTCCGGGTAACGAGAGTAAAGTTCGTACTGCCAGTGAGGTTGGCGATGCGCATCTTGATGAAGTCTTTATCGGATCCTCCACAAACGGACGGTTCGAAGACCTCCAGGTTGTTGGCAAGATCCTCAAGGGACACAAAGTGAAGGCCGGTACCCGTTGTATAATCACTCCTGCCTCTAGAAACGTGTTCGAAAGAGCGGTCAAAGATGGTCTAGCAGAAACCTTTCTCGAATCAGGAGCAGTTTTCACTAATGCCACCTGCGGTGCGTGCGTGGGAACACACCTCGGCGTCTTGGGAGAGAACGAAACCTGCTTGTCTACTTCTCCACGGAACTATACGGGACGAATGGGTGCCACATCCTCGAAGATCTATCTCTCGTCTCCAGCCACAGCGGCCGCTTCGGCTCTAGAGGGGCATATTGCCGATCCTAGGAGATACCTATGAGCCTCCCAGCTCGGTCCACGATCATCAGGGGCAGAACCTGGGTCTGGCCTGACGATGTGAACACGGACATTATCATACCGTTCAGATTCAAGGCCCGCACCAACGATCCTGTTGAGATGGCGAAATATGCCATGTATGGGTTCGATCCCGAATTCTACAAGAAGGTGAAGCCCGGCGATCTCTTTGTTGCAGGCCGGAACTTCGGAGGAGGGTCAAGTCGCGAGCAAGCGCCAGTTGCTATCA
>WNGJ01009767.1_pt1 | contig 10707 bp, 10 predicted proteins | sample 5400611 | NCBI WGS metagenome assembly WNGJ01 (sample SAMN13153375, study PRJNA577476) | soil metagenome | isolation source: 40 cm soil or saprolite under Garry oak tree replicate 1 | place: USA:California | collected 2016-06-15
GACATCGCCGATTATCAAAAGATGGTCGCGACTTTGCGTAGTGAAAATATTCGCGCGGAGCTTTATTTAGGCAACCCGAAGCACAGCATCGGCCAGCAAATGAAATATGCCGACCGACGCAATGCGCCGTGCGCGATCGTCCAGGGTTCGGACGAGCGAGCGAAAGGCAAGATCCAGATCAAGGATCTGATCCTCGGTGCGGGGCTCACCGACATCAAGGATCGCGATGCGTATTTGAGGAAGCAGGCCGAAGCTCAGTATGAGGTCGATCAGGACAAGCTTGTCGACGCCGTGCGCGAGGTTCTGGCGCGGCATGATGTGAAGTGGGGATAGCTATTCATTCTGGGCGTCATGCCCGGCCTTGTGCCGGGCATCCACGTCTTGTTTGATAGAAGAGATCGTGGATGGCCGGGACGAGCCCGGCCATGACGAAAAGAAACGGCAATGAGGAGACAGCAATGCCTGAGATTACCGTGAGCATGGCCGCCGGCCGCACCGAGGAACAGAAGGCCGGCATGATGCGCGACATCACGCAGGCGCTGGTGAAAAATCTCGGCGTCGATGCCGACGCGGTCGTGATCCAGATCAACGAAGCGCCGCTGCATCACAAGATGAAGGGCGGCAAGACCTTCGTCGAGCGCGCGGCCGCTGCGAAGAAGTTAACCACAGGCGCTTGTTGTCTTGCTGGGTAGTCGCTCCAGCTTCGCGCAACACGAACGGTTGTGGTTATGGGTCCCGGCGTTCGCCGGGACGACGTCGTAATGCGAATTGCGGTCTGGGATCACCGGTTTCCCATGGATGCACGCGCCGTCATCACAATCGGCATGAGCGCCGAGCGCATCCTGGTGGTGCCGCCGGAGCGCACGGTCGGGCACATTCTGCCGGGCATGCCGATGGTGTTTGCCACCCCGATGATGATCCTGGAGATGGAGCTCGCCTGCGGCGACGCCATCGCCGCCTGTCGAGAACCCGGCTGGGTCACGGTCGGCACCGAGGTCGATATTCGTCATCTTGCGGCCTCGCCGGTCGGCGCGACCGTGCGCACCATTGCGCGGGTCGCCGCGGTGGAACGCCGCGTCATCCGCTTCGAGGTCGCGGCGTTCGATGGCGAGCGCAGGATCGGCGAGGGCCGCCACGCCCGCGGCCTCGTCAATCTCGAGGCCTTCAACAAGCGCCTCGGCGCGATGTAGCACGCGTCGAACCTCGTCCTGAGAGACTGACCGAAATACACCGCATGGAACGAGGTCGTCATTGCGAGCGAAGCGAAGCAATCCAGGGCCAAGAAGAAAGAACTGGATTGCTTCGCTTCGCTCGCAATGACGGTCTTAAACGCTTCATTTGTTGACTGCTTTTCACTCATCCTCTCAGGATGAGGACGACAACTACTTCGCCAATTCCTTCGAGCGCGCCGTGGCCGCCGCGACGGCGCGAATCATCAGTTGCTGCAGGCCGTCTTCACCCATCAGCACCTCCAGCGCCGCGGCCGTGGTGCCGCCGGGCGAGGTGACGTTCTGGCGCAGTGTGGCGGATGCAAGCTCGCAGCGGTGTAAAAGCTCGCCGGAGCCAGCCACGGTCTCGCGCGCGAGCTTGGTCGCGAGCTCCTCAGGCAGGCCGGCGGCGATGCCGGCGCGCGCCAATTCTTCCGCGAGCAGAAAAACGTAAGCCGGTCCCGAGCCGGAGACGGCCGTCACCGCGTCCATCAAGCTTTCGTCATCGACCCATTCGACCGACCCGGTCGCCGACAGCAGCGCATTGGCGATGGCGCGCTGCGCGGCGCTGACCTTAGCTGCCGCCACCGCGACGGTGATGCCGCGGCCGATCGCGGCCGGCGTGTTGGGCATGGCGCGCACGATGATGTCGCCGCAGACCGCTTGCAGCGATGCGATCGTCGTGCCGGCCATGATCGAGACGGTGAGCGTCGCGGGCCCAGCGAAGGATTTCAGCGTCGCGCCGGCTTCGCGAAAGGTCTGCGGCTTCAGCGCGATCACCAGCGTGCCGGCTATGCCTGCATCCTTCGGATTGAGTTGGACGCCCTTGGCGGCGAGCGCGCCAATCTCCTGCGACGGCGAAGGCTCGATCACCACGACGCGCTTGGCATCAAGCCCCCGCGCCAGCCAGCCCGTCAGCATCGCGCCGCCCATCTTCCCCGCGCCGGCAAGCACGATCGTGCCGGCAATGTTTTGAAGCGTGTTGCTGTTCAAGGACGTCACCACGAAAGCCGCCGTCGTCCCCGCCTAGTGCGCAATCGCGCACGGGGGCGGGGACCCATAACCACAGGCGGTTCTAGTGAAGCGCGGGCAGAGCCACAAGCATTTTGCCAAACACTGACATCACGCGGTATGGGTCCCGGCTCAAGGCCGGGACGACACCGAATATGTGGCGACCGAAACCCTACGCCTCGCCCTCGGTGTCGAACATCGCGGCGCTCATGGCTTCCGTGGTTGTCTTGCCGGCCCAGACCACGAACTGGAACGCCGGGAAATAGCGCTCGCAGGCGTGGATCGCGCCGGCCAGCATGCTCTCGCATTGCGCGGTGGAGGCGGTGAGGCGGCCGGGCAGCACCAGCGCCTGCCGGTGCATGATCATGCCGGTGTGGGTCCAGATGTCGAAATGCCCGATCCAGAGCTGCTCGTTGATGGCGGCGACCAGCCGCTGCACCTCGCCGCGCCGGGCAGGCGGAATCTTCATGTCGAAGGCGCACGCCAGATGCAGCGCCTCGATCTCGCCCATCCAGGTGAAGGAGAGCTGGTAGTCGGTCCACTCGCCCTTGGAGACGATGGTGACTTCATCTTCGCCGGAACGTTCGAACGACCAGTTGTTATCGGCGGCGATGCCTTCGACCACCTCTAGCGGATGGTTCGGGGAATCAATAATGCCTTCGAGCATGGACATGCCGTCTCGACCTCTTGTTTTTCTATCTATTGATACGAACGCGGCGACCGGGCTCCGCGCCCCCTCAGCGCGTCGCTGCCGGCTGCAATCCCTGAGGGGGCCCAGGCTTGCCCGGATCAAGTGATGTGATTTGCGGAATCCGCGCAACTGGACGCCGAGTCCGTCCACAACGGAAAGGGAGCTATTCCACAGCTCATCGCCACGGTGGCTACCAATTGGAGAACAAATCGGAATCGATTCGACGCGTTAACTTTTTCGAAACGGTTCCTTCCGTCGCCCCTGGCCGGAATGTCCGCGCGGCATGGGACCATGCTGATTCGCGATGGCCAGGAGGGGTCAAGCCGCTTGCCCGCCTGCCAACGTTTGGTCATAATTCCCGGCAGGTTTGGCCATCCCGGTCAAACCGATGTTCTCAGGGCGGGGCGAAATTCCCCACCGGCGGTAAGGGCTCCTCAGTCCAAGCCCGCGAGCGCCTTCTTTCCCAAGGAAATTCTTTCCCCAGGGAAGAAGGGTCAGCAGATTCGGTGCAATTCCGAAGCCGACGGTCAAAGTCCGGATGAAAGAGAACGGCCTCTGCGCCTCACGCAGGTTTCCGCGCGGGCGTTGCTGTTCCGTGTGCCCTGATTCTGGTCCCGAAAGAGGAACGCCATGAATCAGATGTTGCAAGATCCAGAAGTAAATACCTCCGAAGTCAAAGCTCCCGAAACGATCGACCCGCCGCCAGCGCCGACGCATCCGCGATTCGCAAAACCGCAGCGCGTCGCGTTCGTGCAATCCTCGTGGCACCGCGATGTGGTGGAGGAATGCCGCATCGCGTTCCTGGCCGAGATCGAGGCGCGCCACATCGCGCGCGACAGGATCGATATTTTCGAGGTGCCGGGATCGTTCGAGATCCCGCTGCATGCGCAGATCCTGGCGAAGACGCGGCGCTACACCGCGATCGTCGCGGCCGGCCTCGTCGTCGATGGCGGCATCTACCGCCATGAATTCGTCGCCGACACCGTGATCAAGGCGCTGATGGATGTGCAGTTGCGCACCGAGGTGCCAGTGTTCTCCGCCGTGCTGACGCCGCAGCAATTCCACGAGAGCCAGGCGCATTTCGATTTCTTCCGCAAGCATTTCGCGGTCAAGGGGATCGAAGTCGCGGAGGCCTGCGCCAACACGCTGCTCAGTCTGGAACGGCTGCGCGGCCAAGTCGCGGCGGGGATCGTGCAGAGCGCGTGAGTCGGCGCATGATCCGGAAAAGTGGGCACCGGTTTTCCCTCGCGACAAACGCGGAACGCGTTTGCGCGGAGATCATGCTCAAAAGATAGAGCGACGATCGATTGATTGTCATTTCCGCCGCCGCGTTGATAAACTCGGCGGCGGAGGAGGCCTGCCCGTGGAGACGGGCGGGCCGACAAGATCATGTTCGAAGGACACGATCCCTATCTCGTCGCGCTCTCGGTCATGATCGCGATCCTGGGAGGTTACACCGGTTTCGGTCTCGCCGCGCGCATCCGCGGCACGCCCGGCGTCAGCGCGCGCACGCTGCTCGCGGGGGCGGCGGCCTTCCTCGCCGTCGGCATCTGGACCATGCATTTCGTCGGCGTGCTGGCGGCGCCGATCCCGTCTGACGCGGTCTATCTCGTGCTTCCCACCATCATCTCGTTCTTGATCTGCGCGCTGGTGGTCGGCATCTCCTTGTTCTTTGCCAGCATCGGCGAGCCGACGCTGTTGCGCGTGGCCTCCTCGGCCGTGCTGCTCGGGCTTGGCATCGCCAGCATGCACTACGTCGGTATTCACGGACTTGCCGGCCACTTTGCCATTGAACATGACGGCCCCATGATTCTCTTGTCGGTCCTGATCGCGATCATCGCCGCCTATGGGGGCTTGCGCGCGTTTCTGGCGCGCCACGACGGCATCCGGTTGACCGCAAGCGCGACCGCATTCGGTTTCGCGGTCTCGGGCATGCATTACACCGCGATGTACGGCATGCATTTCGTGCCGCTGTCGGCAGAGGCGCCCCATCATGGCAGCGGCGGGCTCGCCGCGTCGCCGCAGATCCTGGCGATCGTCGTGTCCGTGCTCTGCTTCGTGATCGCGGCGGGCTTTCTGCTCTCGCTGGTGCCCGACCCGCGCCGGCAGGCTCCGGTGGCCGCCGCCGACGCCGTCGCGCCGGCGGCCGCCGCGCCATCGAGCCCGATCGCCCTGACCTCGCCGCGGCTGATGCCGGCGCCGCTCGGCGGGATCGGCCAGCCGCCCCGCGCCATGCCCGCGCCACGTTTGCCGGTCGAGGGCGCCAATGGAACCCACTTCATCGATGCCGCGGAGGTGCGCAGCGTCAGCGCGGATGCTCATTATACCCGCGTGCATGACGGAACCCGGGAGCGGATGTGCCCGTGGTCGATTTCGGAGGCCGAAGCCCAGCTCGACCCCGGCCTGTTCGTCCGGGTGCACCGCAGCCACATCGTGGCGATCCCGCATGTGACCTTCGTCCGCAAGGAGGGCGACGGCGCGATCATCGAGCTCGACGGGCCGTCGCCGCATCGCGTGCCCGTCAGCCGCGCCAAGATCGCCGAGCTCAAGGCCCGGCTCGGGCTGGCACGGCGGCACGCTTGAGCCGACTAGGTCCGGCAGCCTGACGCATTTCGTGCGCCAAGCGGCGCAATTCGTGCGAATTTCGCCATTCCGTGAGCCAGTGGTACCCCGCGTCTTGCCGGCACAAAATTGCCGGCAGAGCCTCCCCTCAACGTCTGTGCCCCGTAAGGGCATCAAGAGACGGAGGGAGGAGACGATGATACCTGGCCCATTCAATTACCATCGGCCGGCGACGGTGGCCGACGCGGTGAAGTTGCTCGCGGACTTGGGCGATGACGCCCGCGCGCTCGCCGGCGGCCACAGCCTGGTGCCGATGATGAAGCTTCGGCTCGCCACCCCCGGCCATCTGGTCGACCTGCACGGGGTTGCCGGCCTCAAGGGCATCCGCCGCGACGGCAACGCGATCGTGATCGGCGCGATGATCACGCAAGCCGAGCTGTTGGCGTCGGACGAGATTGCGAAATCGCTGCCGATCCTGCAGGAGGCGGCGGTTCTGATCGCCGATCCGCAGGTGCGCTATCGCGGCACCATCGGCGGCAATGTCGCCAATGGCGATCCCGGTAACGACATGCCGGCGCTGATGATGACCCTGGACGCGACCTATCGCCTCGAAGGGCCGTCCGGCGGGCGCGACGTCGCCGCATCGGAATTTTATCAGGGCGCCTATTTCACCGCGCTCGAGCCCGGCGAAATCCTCACCGCGGTCTCGATCCCCGTTCCCGCCGCCGGTCACGGCTATGCTTACGAAAAACTCAAGCGCAAGGTCGGCGATTACGCGACCGCCGCTGCCGCCGTGGTGCTCACGACGTCCGGCGGCAAGGTCGCGTCTTGCGCGATCGGGCTGACCAATCTGCACGAGACGCCGCTGCTCGCGGTCGACGCCGCCAACGCCGTGATCGGCACCAGCCTCGACGCGGCGTCGCTGAAAAAGGCGGCTAGCGCGGCGGAGGCGATCATGTCGCCGGCTGCCGACGCGCGCGGGCCGGTCGAATACCGCAAGCATGTCGGCGGCATCATGGTGACGCGCGCGCTGCAGCGCGCCAAATCTAGAGCCAAGTAGCGGCCAGAGCCAAGTAGTGGCCAGAGCAGAATAAGGGAGGGAGCGATGGCAAAAACCCACATCACCATGAAGGTGAACGGCGCCGAGGTCGAAGGCCTCGTCGAGCCGCGCACGCTGCTGGTGCATTTCATCCGCGAAAACTTGGCGATGACCGGCACGCATATCGGCTGCGAGACCACCCATTGCGGGGCCTGCACCGTCGATATCGACGGCATGTCGGTGAAGAGCTGCACCATGTTCGCGGTCCAAGCCAATGGCTCCGACGTCGTCACCATCGAAGGCATGGCGAACGCCGACGGCTCGCTGTCGGCGCTGCAGGAAGGCTTTCGCATGATGCACGGCCTGCAATGCGGCTTCTGCACGCCCGGCATGATCGTGCGCGCGCATCGGCTGCTCCAGGAAAATCCCTCGCCGAGCGAGCAGGAGATCCGGATGGGCATCTCGGGGAATATCTGCCGCTGTACCGGCTATCAGAACATCGTCAAGGCGATCCAGTACGCCGCCGCCAAGATCAATGGCGTGGAATTCAAGGAGGCCGCGGAATGAACGACCTAACTCCCACGCGGGAACAACGCACCGCCGCCCTCGAAGGCATGGGGTGCAAGCGCAAGCGCGTCGAAGACATCCGCTTCACGCAAGGCAAGGGCAACTACGTCGACGACGTGAAACTGCCGGGCATGCTGCATGGCGACTTCGTTCGCTCGCCGCATGCGCATGCGCGCGTCAAGTCGATCAACAGCGAAGAAGCGCTGAAAGTGCCGGGCGTGCTCGCGGTCATCACCGCCGAGACGCTGAAGACCGTCAACCTCGCCTGGATGCCGACCTTGGCCGGCGACGTGCAGATGGTGCTCGCCGACGGCAAGGTGCTGTTCCAGAATCAAGAAGTGGCCTTCGTGGTCGCGACCGACCGTTACGCCGCCGATGACGGCATTAATAAAGTAGTGGTCGAATACGAACCGCTTCCGGTCGTGATCGATCCCTTCAAGGCGATGGACAAGGACGCCCCCGTGCTGCGCGAGGACCTCGCCGGCAAAACGACCGGCGCGCACGGCCCGCGCAAGCATCATAACCACATCTTCGAATGGACGGTCGGCGACAAGGATCTGACGGACGCGGCCTTCAAGAAGGCCGACGTCACGATCAAGGAGATGATCTCGTATCATCGCACCCATCCGTCGCCGCTCGAGACCTGCCAGTGCGTCTGCTCGTTCGACAAGGTCAAGGGCGAATTGACGATCTGGGGCACCTTCCAGGCGCCGCATGTGATCCGCACCGTGGTGTCGCTGATCGCGAAACTGCCGGAGCAGAAGATCCACGTGATATCGCCCGACATCGGCGGCGGGTTCGGCAACAAGGTCGGCGCCTATCCCGGCTACATCTGCGCCGCGGTTGCTTCGATCGTCACCGGCAAGCCGGTAAAATGGGTCGAGGACCGCATCGAGAACCTGACCGCCACTTCGTTCGCGCGCGACTATCACATGACGACCGAAATCGCCGCGACCAAGGACGGCAGGGTCACAGGGCTGCGCGTCCACGTGCTCGCCGATCACGGCGCATTCGATGCCTGCGCCGATCCGTCGAAATGGCCGGCCGGTTTCTTCAACATCGTCACCGGTTCCTACGATTTCCCGGTCGCGCATCTCGCGGTCGACGGCATCTACACCAACAAGGCGCCGGGCGGCGTCGCCTATCGCTGCTCGTTCCGCGTCACTGAAGCGGCCTATTGCATCGAGCGCGCGATGGATATCCTGGCGCAGAAGCTCGGCATGGACCCGGCCGAGTTGCGCCTGAAGAACTTCATCAAGCCGGAGCAGTTTCCCTATCATTCGGCCTTGGGCTGGGAATACGATTCCGGCGATTACCACACCGCGATGCGGAAGATGATGGAGTCGACTGACTATAAAGCGCTTCGCAAGGAGCAGGCCGACAAGCGCGCCGCGTTCAAGCGCGGCGAGACGCGCGAGATCATGGGGCTCGGGGTGTCGTTCTTCACCGAGATCGTCGGCGCCGGACCGTCGAAGAATTGCGACATTCTGGGCATTGCGATGTTCGATTCCTGCGAGATACGCATGCATCCCACAGGTGCGGGCATCGCGCGCATGGGCACCAAGAGCCAGGGCCAGGGTCACGAGACCACCTGGGCCCAGATCATCGCCACTGAAATCGGCATTCCCGCCGACAACATCATGGTGGAAGAGGGCAACACCGACACCGCGCCCTATGGACTCGGCACCTACGGCTCGCGCTCGACTCCGGTGGCGGGTGCCGCGATCGCCATGGCCGCGCGAAAGATCAAGGCCAAGGCGCAGATGATCGCCGCCTACAAGCTCGAGGTGCACGAGGACGATCTCGAATGGGACATCGACGGCTTCCGCGTCAAGGGCCTGCCGGAGAAAGTCATGTCCATGAAGGATATCTGCTGGGCGGCCTATAATTCGGTGCCGCCGGGCATGGAGCCCGGGCTGGAGGCGGTCAGCTATTACGACCCGCCCAACATGACCTATCCGTTCGGGGCCTATCTCTGCGTGATGGACATCGATGTCGATACCGGCGTCTACAAGATCCGGCGCTTCTATGCGCTCGATGATTGCGGCACGCGCATCAACCCGATGATCATCGAGGGGCAGGTGCATGGCGGCCTGACCGAAGCGTTTGCGATCGCGATGGGCCAGGAAATCCGCTACGACGACACCGGCAATGTGGTGACCGGCTCGTTCATGGATTTCTTCATGCCGACCGCGGTCGAGACCCCGCATTGGGAGACCGACTTCACGGTGACGCCGTCGCCGCATCATCCGATCGGCGCCAAGGGCGTCGGCGAAAGCCCCAATGTCGGCGGCGTGCCGGCGTTCTCCAATGCCGTCAACGACGCCTTCGCGTTCTTGGGCTCGACGCACATCCAGATGCCGCATGACTACTGGCGCAACTGGAAGGCGGCGAAGAATTTGGGAGTGTTTGCGTAACCCAGTTCCCAGTGCGGAGGGCTTCATCCTTCGAGACGCGGCGAAGGCGCCGCTCCTCAGGATGAGGTCTACTAGCTCAGGATGAGGATCTAGACCCTCATGGTGAGGAGCGCATCACGCAGGCAAGTGTACGCAGCCTGCGTAAACTTGGCTACGCCGCGCGTCTCCGGACGATGCTTCGCATCGCCGGGAGAACCATGAGGCCACGAAGAAGCGGCAATGAATAGGGCAAACCGGAGAACGCTCAGGCAATGAAAGATCGCGAAGAGATCGCGCAGGCGTTGGCGGCGGCCGGCTATATCGCCGACAGCGAACTTGCGACCGCGGTCTCGCTGATGCAGCGCTTGCGGCGGCCGCTTCTGTTGGAAGGCGAGGCGGGCGTCGGCAAGACGGAAGTGGCCAAAGCATTGGCAAGCGTGCACACGACCGAACTGATCCGCCTGCAATGCTATGAGGGCCTCGATCAATCCTCGGCGCTCTATGAGTGGAATTACCAACGGCAGTTGCTGGCGATCCAGGCCCATCATGGCGCCGACGCCGAAACCATCGAGGATCAGATCTTCTCGGAAAAATATCTCCTGGAGCGGCCGCTTTTGGCCGCGATCCGCCGCGCCAAATCGCCGGTGCTGTTGATCGACGAGATCGACCGCGCCGACGACGAGTTCGAGGCGTTCCTGCTCGAATTGCTGTCCGACTTCCAGGTCTCGATCCCCGAGCTCGGCACGATCACCGCGACCGCGATCCCGCATGTGGTGTTGACCTCGAACGGCACCCGCGAACTCTCCGACGCGCTACGCCGGCGCTGTCTCTATCACTACGTTGATTATCCCGACGTCGATCGCGAGGCGCGCATCATCATGGCGCGGATCGATGGCGCCGGCGCCTCGCTGTCGCTGCAGATCGCGCGGATGGTCGAGAGCATCAGGAAGGAAGAATTGCGCAAGGTGCCCGGTGTTGCCGAGACGCTGGACTGGGCGGCGGCGCTGGTCGGGCTCGACGTGCGCGACCTGCACGATGAGCCCGAGACGGTGCACGAAACCCTGATGTGCCTCTTGAAGACGCAGGAAGACAAGGCGCGGGTCACACGCGAGGTCACCGAACGCCTGTTGGGGAAGGTCGCATGAGCTGCTGCGGCACCAGCCCCGATTTCCCTGAGCTTGATGAGGTCTCGCGGCTCGTGTCGAAAAAACTCGCCGCGTTTCTGCGCACCTT
>WNGJ01013108.1_pt1 | contig 10707 bp, 12 predicted proteins | sample 5400611 | NCBI WGS metagenome assembly WNGJ01 (sample SAMN13153375, study PRJNA577476) | soil metagenome | isolation source: 40 cm soil or saprolite under Garry oak tree replicate 1 | place: USA:California | collected 2016-06-15
GAGCACCACAGCCGCGATATCAATGGCGAGAATGTAGGTAAAAAGGAAAACCTCGTGGTTGCCGCCGGTCGCAAGCAGAAGCGGGGTCGCGAAACCTCCCGCCAGAGCGTAGGCAGCGAGGATCTGGCTGTTCTGCGACCAGGCCATGTAGGCGTTCCACGCCGTCACCAGGATCATCGCGCCGAGAGCGGCTTCGGCGGGCAGCAGATGATATAGCTGGAAGGCCGCCCACAGCGAGAGGTAGAGAGCGCCGCTGCCGACGGCCTTGAGCGAGTAGGAAAACGCATGGAAGCCCTTATGGCGGAAGCGTTCCGACCAAACGACGACAGCAACCCCCGCAATCAGTCCGGCAAGGATACGTCCGAGGGGGCCAATGAAGTGATTGTCGATCGCCCACTTCAGAAACAGGGTAGTCGCGATCAGCAGAGCCACAATCCCGATGCGGCTGAAGAGCTGCGAACCGATCCGGTTCTCGAGCGATCCCTTGACCTTGGGAAGTTGCGTTGCAACATTCTTGGCCGGTGGCTTTTCAGCGCCCGCAGACGCCGCAGGGCGTGGAGGCGGAGGCGCCGATTGAGTTGCCGTCGCGGATGGTTGCGCATGCAACTCAGCCAGTTGCCGCTCCAGCGATTCCACCCGCGCAGCCAGGGCGGCCAGGTCTGCGGCGACTCGAACTCCCTCGTCTGGCTGCCTTCGTTGCTCCTGGTCGTCGTCCGGGGCCATGGCAATTACTTTACCTCTATCGTGCGAAGGAGTGGTACAGGAAGTCCGTCGATTGATAGTCTTTGTGCAGGAAGCGAGACAGATGCCGGTTCAAGTCCTGGTTGTCGATGACGATGCCCTAAGCCGGGAGGTGCTTGCCCTGCTGCTGCACGGCGCGGGGTATGCGGTGGAGACAGCTGATTCGGGAGACGCCGCTCTCCTGCATCTACAAACCGCGCATTTGCTGCCGCAGGTGGTCTTGACCGATCTGCAGATGCCAGGGACAACGGGCAACGAACTGGCGCTCCGGCTGCGTGGTCTATGCGGTCCTGCGACGAGGCTGCTGGCCATGAGTGCAAGCGCACCGGACGACGGGTCCGATCGGGAGTTCGATGGATTCCTGCTGAAGCCTTTCACGATGGAAATGTTCACCGCTGCGACTGCGGGCAAACCCGCTAAGGTGGCGGACGAACCAAACGGCGCGGCCTCCACCGTTCTGGATGAGGTCGTCTATAGCAAACTCGCCGGGTCGCTGCGCCCCCCTCAGTTGAAGCAGCTCTACACCCTTTGTCTTGCGGATGCCGAGGCCCGCCTTGCGATAATGCGGCAGGCGGCATCCGGCGACGACGATGCTTCCTACAAGAGAGAAGCCCACGCGATCAAAGGCGGATGTGGTATGGTGGGAGCCCTTGAGTTGCAAACACTTGCAACATCAATGGAGGAGCGGGGTTTGAGTGATGACCATGTAGCTTCGCTCAAGGAATTCATCGTGGCGTGCGAACGGCTGCGGGGTATGCTGATCGCACGCGAAATCATTCATGATCGGGCCAGCGGAGTGTCAGGAGAAGATGCGTGATGAAGGATGCAATGAAAAAGTCTGACGATGCAGGTGTAGCGGCAGCGCCTATTCGTATCGTTGTCGCTGACGATCATCCGGTGGTGCGCTTCGGCGTAAAAAACATGCTCGAGAATGAGCCCGGCTTCGAGGTCGTCGGCGAGGCCGAGGACGGCGATGTAGCGATCACCCAGACACTCGAACTAGAGCCGGACATTCTCCTGCTCGATCTGGCGATGCCGCGTCTGCCTGGATTGGAAGCCCTGCGCGCGATCCCATCTCGACCCAGCAGATCATCGAAGCCCTGCAGATTGGCGCCCGCGGCATCGTGCTCAAGGACGCAGTTGCCGGCGACCTGTCGAAGTCCCTGCGCGCCGTGCTCTCCGGCGACTACTGGATCGGCGGCGAGCGTGTCGCGAACCTGGTAACAGCGCTGAATGCCTTGATGAAAGAGGCCGCAGCCGTGCCGGAACGTAAGACCTACGGCCTTACGCCACGCGAACTCGAGGTGGTCACCTGCATCGTCGAAGGCTGCAGCAACAAGGATGTAGCCAAACAGTTCGCCATCAGCGAGGAGACGGTGAAACGGCATCTATCGAACATCTTCGATAAAACAGGTGTGTCGACGCGTCTGGAACTTGCCCTGTTTGCGATCGCCCACAAACTGGTAACGCTCGAAAGCTAACTCTCCCCGCGTGACCTCCTGCATACCTTCAGTAGAATGAAGGTATGGGCGAGGTTACGGCTTCAGAATTCGTTGATTTACTTGTCATAGGGGCCGGGCCGACCGGACTGGCCTGCGCAATCGAGGCGCAACGGGCGGGCTTTTCGGCGCTTCTGGTGGACAAGGGCTGCCTCTGCAACTCCCTCTTCCACTACCCCGCGAACATGACGTTTTTTACCACACCGGAGCTGCTTGAGATCGGCAACATGCCCTTTTCCAGCCCGAACCAGAAACCCAATCGCACCGAGGCGTTGGAATACTACCGCAAGGTAGCGGAGCACTACGCTCTGAACGTCCGACAGTATGAGAACGTTGAGCAAGTTGATGGCAGAGACGGCAACTTCACGGTCCATACGGCGGACCGGTTCGGACGCATGTCTCAGTATCGCGCGCGCAAGTTAGTGGTCGCGACCGGCTATTACGATCTGCCGAACTACCTAGGAATTCCTGGCGAAGATCTCAGCAAGGTGAAGCATTACTACCATGAGCCTCACCCTTTCCATGGGCTCGAAGTTCTGGTCATTGGCGGTAAGAACTCCGCGGCGATCGCTGCGCTTGATCTATGGCGGCACGGGGCGAACGTGACCTTGGTCCATCGCGGTCCAGAGATGCACCGCCACGTAAAGTACTGGATCCTGCCCGACATCAACAACCGAATCAAGAACGGCGAGATCAAGGCCTACTTCAACACCAATGTAACCAATATCGCAGAGGACGATGTGACCCTCGCTACGCCAGACGGGCCAGTAAAGTTGCCGAATCATTTTGTCTTCGCACTCACCGGCTATCACCCGGACTTCAGCTTCATCGAGAGCCTCGGTGTCGAGTTGGACGAAGCGAACGACCGTTGCCCGGTGTGCGATCCCGCGACGCTCGAAAGCAATGTCCCGGGGATCTATCTCGCCGGAGTGGTCGTCGCTGGTGAGCGAACCAACGAAATCTTTATTGAGAACGGGCGCTTCCATGGCCAGTTGATCGCAGAAGACCTGCGAGGAAAGCTGGTAGCCGTTTAGCCGATAACGCGGCGAAGAAAACCCTTCACCCCCACCCACGTCAATAAACAGAGCGACGCGAGCAGCATACTGAGGATGAATACGCGGTTCATGTGCGGTAGGGTCGGTGTGAGCGCCGCGCGAAGTCCTTCACTCATGTAGACAATGGGGTTGATCAGCACTCCGATTTGCAGCCAGCGGATATGAGTCAGCGCGGCCCAGGGGTAATACACGCATCCCAAAAAAGTAATCGGGATGACAACCACGCCGAAGATAAGTCCTATCTGCTGCGGCTTCACGCTCGTGCCGATAGTCAGCCCCAGCGCCCCGGCGGTCAGACTGGCAAGTGCGACAACGCCGATAAGAAACGGCCAGCTGCTGACATGGGCAACAGGCCGCGTCGCAGGAACAAAGTATGCCAGCGGAAAGACGACGCAGGCCGCGATCACGCTCTGTACCGCGCTAAAGCAGATCTTTTCGATCGCGACAGCCGGAACCGGCAAAGGACACATCACACGGTCGTCGATCTCGCGCGTGATGCCGAACTCCTGCGCCAGAGGCAGGGCCACGGCTGCAATGCCGCTAAACATGATCGCCACTGCCATCAGTCCCGGAAGAAGCACCGTGCTGAATGCGCCTCCTGCCATGGCGCCAGTCGGATTCATAGCCGCGCCCGCATTCATGTGTGGAATCACGTACGTGAAGACGAAGAGAAAGAGCAGCGGGTTCATGCAGACGCGGATGGCAAAAGGGAGAAATTCACGTCTCAGAACATGGAGATCGCGCACAAACAGCCCGGCGAAGGCCCGAGCGTATTGCATAGCTGCCGAGCTCTCGGTGCTGCGAGGCATTCGAGTAGGAGTCGGTTCGAGTTCGGCCAGTTGAGTCATAGAGCCTCGGCTGTGTAGAAGTCTACTCGCGAAGATCTCGGCCCGTAAGCCGGATGAAAACTGTCTCCAGGCTGGTCTCGGTGATCGTCAGATCGCGAAGACCGTAAGGATTCGCCTCATGAACGACTTCGGAGAGCAGGCCCTCGACCCCGTGAGCAAAGAGTCGAACCCCGTCGGGCGTAGGCTCCACGCTGGCGACGCCAGATAGCTGCTGGAGCTGTTCGATCAGGGCCGGAATATTCTCCCGGCTGCGCAGGTCGAGCTCGTAGAGCTTTTGCGCGCCAACTGAGCTCTTCAACGCGGTTGGCGTGTCCTGCACGAGGATTTTGCCGTGGTCGATGATCGCAACGCGATCGCAGAGTTCATCGGCTTCCTCCATATAGTGCGTCGTCAGCACGACGGTGATGCCTTCCTCCCGCAGGCCTCGCACGGCGTCCCACATCGCAATACGGCTCTGCGGATCGAGTCCCGCGCTCGGCTCATCGAGAAAGAGAACCTTGGGACGATGCGCGATGGCGCGGGCGATCTGAACACGCTGCGCAAGGCCCCCCGAGAGCTGTGCCGGATAAGCATCGGCTCGTTCCGCCAGATGAAACTGCGAGAGCAGCTGCTTCGTTCTCTGCCTCGCCTCCGCGCGGGAAAACCCGAAGTAGAGGCAGTGAAAGTGGATGTTTTCGAAGATGGTGCACGCCCGGTCGAGCGTGTTGTACTGCGGCACCACGCCGATACAACGGCGTGCCAGGGAAGGCGCTTTGACAACGTCAATCCCGGCAATACGCACCCGGCCGGCGGTCGGCAGAGCGCGGGTGGTGCAGATGCTGATCGTAGTCGTTTTGCCTGCGCCGTTCAGTCCGAGCAAGCCAAAGAGCTCGCCCTCCCGGACGCTGAGATCGATGCCATCGACGGCGACCACGCGCTGCTTGCCGTTGTAGATCTTTTGCAGACCTTCAATCTCTACAATCACTGCGAATTGTCCCCCCGGCGTACCTCTGATTATATGCAACAGAGACGATATTCTGACCGCAAAGTCAGTTAGCATCTTGTGCGATTAACAGCGGCGCGGTCAACACAATCCGAACTCCGCGTCCCTAAGCCATACGGATCACAATCTTGCCAAAGTGCGATGCCGACTGCATATGCAAAAAGGCCTCCCGCACCTGGTCAAGAGCAAAGACGCGGTCGATGACCGGATGTAGCCCGGCCCTCGCGATGGCTGCGTTCATCTCCTCAAACATCGCGCGAGAGCCGACGTAGATGCCCTGCACGCGAAGTTGTTTATGAAGAATCGGCGTCAAGGCAAGCGGTTCCGAAGTTGCCGCGCCCGACAGAACACCAATCTGCGCGATCATCCCCCCGACCCGGGTCGCGCGCAAAGACTGGCCGAACGTGCCCGCGCCTCCGACCTCGATGATCCGGTCTGCACCTTGCCGGCCGGTCACCTCGGAAACCCACGCCGACCATTCAGGGCGCTCCTTGTAGTTGCATCCCGCATCGAGACCAAGGCCATAGGCGCGCGCCAGTTTCTTGTCGCTCGACGACGTGCCGATCACCCTCGCTCCCAGCAGCTTTGCAAACTGCAAAGCAAAGATGGACACGCCACCAGTCCCTTGAATGACGATAGTCTCGCCTGGACGTGCCGGATGCGCGGGCTCACCGGCATGATGCAGCGCATTCCACGCCGTCACGCCCGCGCAGGGAAGTGCGGCTGCCTCTTCATAGCTAAGGTGCTCCGGAAAACGACCAACCCCATCCTGATCCAGCAGGACATACTCGGCGAGCATCCCATCGACATCTCCACCGAGCGCCGCCTTCGATTTCTCCGCGGTCAGCGGCGCATCGAGCCACCGTTGCATGAAGATACCGCAGACGCGGTCGCCCACCCGCACTCGTTTGACGCCCTCCCCGATCGCAACGACCTCCCCGGCTCCGTCCGAACACGGGATACGCGGAAGCGCCATCTTCGGGTTGTAGAACCCCTTCACCATCATCAGGTCGCGATAATTGAGCGAGACTGCATGGACCTTGATCAGCACAATGCCGGGCGCAATTTGTAACATCGGCAGTTCCACCCGCTCCAGGTGGTCCACTCCAAATTGCGTTATCGGATAGGCGTACATGTTCCCTCTGCTGACTTGGATGCGCTTCTTAGCCAAAAACGTCCAACCGGACCTGTATTGACGCGAAACTATTTATTTATTGATTTCCCACGGCGTAGAATGAGACCCATGTCGCGAGGATGGGAGAGTAAATCCGTGGAAGAACAGCAAAACCAGGCTGCCGCCCCAAAACCTGTCGCTGCAAATGATCAGGCAGAGGCGGCAGAAAACAAACGCAAGCGGCAGGCGCTCGAGCTGCAGCGGGAACGTATTCTGTCCGAGCGGACCTCAAGTCCGCACCGGCGGTCTGCGCTTTCCCTTGCGCTTGCAGATATTGAAGAGAAGCTTGCTGAGCTTGGGTGGACAATTCACCTCTAGCTCCTGCACCTCTAGCTTCTGGTTCTGCCTTCCTGAATGCCAGTCAGCCACGACGGTTGAACACCGTTGAGTTGGCCTGATCGATTGTGGTCATCACCACAGTATGAATATTGACGTGCGCTGGCCTGCTTGCGGCCCACACAATGGCATCGGCGACATCCTCAGGCTGCAGCGGCGTAATGTTCTGATACACCTTCGCCGCTCTCTCCTCGTCCCCGCGAAAACGCACAGTACTGAAATTCGTCTCCACCATCCCGGGGTCGACCGAAGTCACCCGTACCGGTGTGCCCATCAGATCGATCTTGAGTCCCTCGCTGATGGATTTCTCCGCCGCTTTGGTCGCGCAATACACGGCGCCGTTCGCATACGTGATATATGCAGCAGTCGAGCCAAGATTGATAACGTGGCCACGGCCCCGGGCAACCATGTCTGGAACAACGCTGCGCGTCACATACAGCAGACCTTTGATATTGGTATCGATCATCTCCTCCCAGTTCTGAGGGTCGTCTTCATACAGCTTGGCGAGACCTCGACTCAGCCCCGCGTTATTCACCAGAACGTCAATGTCCTTCCAGTCCGCGGGAAGGCTGGCGATCGCCGCTTCGACTTCAGAGCGCTTCTGCACATCGAGCTGAAAGGTGTGCACTGCGGGAGCGCCGGCGGCTGCGACGGTCTCCCGAAGCTCCTCTAGCGGCTCAAGACGCCGCGCACAGACAAGCAGACGCGCCCCTTCTCGCGCGAAGGCGATTGCGGTTGATCTGCCGATTCCGGAGCTCGCCCCGGTGATAAATACAGTCTTTCCCTGAAGAGTAGCCATAACTTCTTATATCCAAAAAAACGAAAGGCCGCACGGTGCGGCCCTTCGTTTTTAATTCAAGTAAAGAAAAGCTATTGAGGAGTTGTAGGTGCAGGCGTAGCATCCGGGCTGCTCTGTTCCACACCGATCGCATCGCCCGAAACCACCAGCTGCACCCTTCGATTCTGTGCGCGGCCCTGCGCCGTGCCGTTATCTGCTACCGGTTTTGCCTTGCCATAGCCCGTCGACGTGATGTTGGCTTCCTGAACCCCCTGCGTAAGAAGAAAATTCCGAACCGCATCGGCGCGATTTTCCGAGAGCTTCTGGTTATATTCATCGCTTCCAACGCTGTCCGTATAACCCTCCACCTGGAGCTTCAGGCCCGGGTAGGCCTGCAGAATTCCAGAGACCTTCGCCAGGCTGATCTGCGTAATCGGCTTCAACGTGTACTTGCCTGTGTCGAACAGCACGTCCGACATATTCACAATGAGCCCACGGGCCGATTCGCTGGTGGCAAGGACGCTGTTAAGTTGAGCGCGAAGCTTCTCACGGACAGCGTTTGCATCCGAAGCGCTCTTATTCGCGGCCAGGGCTCTCGCCTGGGCCTCGGCAGCAGCGGCTTCAGCGCGGGCACGGTCAGCATCGGCCTCAGCCTGCGCTGCCCTCGCACGTTCGGCGGCAAGCTGCGCCTGCTGTGCTTCCAGCTGCGACTGCTGTGCCTGGGTCTGCGCGTCGCGTTTCGCGTTGTCGGAGTTCAACTGCCGTTCCGCGGCCTGTCGTCGCAGAGTCACCAGGCGCGCGTCCTCGGCACGCTGTACCGCCTGACGCGCAAAGGTGACTTCCAGCATCCGGTTACCCTTTTTGTTCTGATCGATTGCGGTCGCATTTTGCAGATCCTGCATTGCCTCCTTCATGATCTCGGGAGCATATTTGTCCGCCTCCGCAGCCTGCGCAATGCGGACGGCGTTGTTTGCCTGATACAGCTCCAGCGGCGACTTTTCGTCGCGCGTAATCGGATTCTGATTGGACTTCGCTCCTTCCGTCTGGGCGTAGGTGCCGCGCGGCAGCAGCAGATAGTGAGCGTTGACCTTCTCCAGCACGCCTGCGGTCTTATCCGTCAGAATCACGTTTTGCAGCACGACAACGTCGCTCGGCTGCGTCACGGAGAAGTATGGCTCCGCCGTAACGATCATGCCGAAGGACTGCAGCGCCGTCGTCACATCGATGTTGTTCTTCGTCCCCGCCGGCAGCACCTCGCCAAGATTGTTCGGCCGTCCGTCCGGGGTGATCGCCCACAGGACATAGGTTAGATACTCGGGGCCAAATCCGTTGGCCGGGGTAAGCCCCTGAAATTTCGCCTCAATATGGATCCCCCCACGCTCGCTGGTAACCTTGGCCTGCCCCTTCGCCATGGGCATCAGCGTTGTGCCCTTGAATCCAATGTTGGTCGAACCGTAGCGGTGGAGATAGTTCACCGCATCGAGATCGCGCTGCACCACCTTCACCCGGTAGAGATAGATTCCATTGTCCTGCTTCTCAATTTGTGGCTGATCTTTCGGGGGTGTTTGCGCCGTAGGATTCGGCTCCTGGCCGAAGAGCGCTGTTGCAGTTGGTCCACAAGCCTCAAACCCCCAAACCGCGGCAGTAAGTGCTACAACACTCAAAACCTTCCGATAGCGGTTCATTCCACCGTCTCCTTGCAAAACTTTGCGACAATCCCAGCCAGTCGCCCGAACATATTGATTCTGCCACGTATCTTTTGTGTGTGCGATGCGAAAGAGCGGACGAAAGGTGTACGAATGGCGAAGACCGGTCGTTGAACCACTCTGTGGTGTCGGCAGATAAACCTAAGAAGAAAGAGGCCTTAGCAAGGCCATACACGGAAAAGACTCCCCACCATCCCGGTCACATTGCCGGGGTAGTGGGGAGTCTTTTCGCTCTAGGCGCTGTGCTGATGCTGCGGTGTGGTGCGGTGTACAAAGTGATACGGAGGCCAGGGCCCGGACAGCTGCATGCGGCAATCCTTCAGCTCCTGCGTGGCCGAGGTGTACTTGTTTTGATACCGCTCTACCGTCTTGTTGTCGATCAGATGAGCAATATCCAGCAACATCTTGCCCGTATCCATCCGCTTGCAGGTAATCTCTTCAGCGAGCGGCAGGAACATGCGATGCATCTGGATCGAAAGTGCGCGAGCCTTGGACTGGCGCTCCCGCTGACGGCTCGCGCTCTCCCGCAGGCTGGTCAGATACTGCTGGCCTACGGTCATGTCGCGAGTCGAATTGCCAGGACAGATATCGTCCACCAAGACCTTCAGGTGCATCTCGGCCTTGCCGCGCAGTCGCTCGACATTGGCCTGAAAGTGACGCTGATTCGATCGGACAGAGCGGCGCAGAGCGTCGTCGTCCTGGAACGTAGTACCAAAGCGGAAGGGAAGTACGGTCGAAAGCTTGAAGCAGTCTGCTACAACGCGGGCGTGATCCTTAGCCGCCTGCTGATCCATCCGTGCACTGTCTTCCGCGCTGTGTTCGGAGACGATGACGGCCAGATCGCTGGCGGGAAAGAGGAAAGTCTGGTTACCGAACATGCCCGTAACCCCAGTCAGAGGCATAGGGCGGCGGTGCCGGCAAAGTTCCGGAAATGCCAGTCGTTCTGCAATGCAATAGGCGTACCATGCCATATTTTTATCCTTCCAAAGCGCGCTGAAGGGTCTAACCGCCCCATCAGGAAGTTGGTTATGCAACTCAAACCGATACGTATATTGGTCGGAAGCTGTTCATGCGATTGATTTTGCTTTGGCAGGGTGCGCGATGATCGCGAACTCCACCAAACCGAAACGGATAGTATGCCTATTGAAGTACGATTGGCAACACTTTCTTCGCGGCCCTTGCACCATGCGAGGAGCAGGGGAGTTAGGAGACGGCAAGATACCAAAAGGATCGTTGAAGAGCCCTCCCGGAGTGCCGCCCCGGGAAACGTGGCGTGTTTCCGGACCTGCAAAAGGTAGGTCCGCAGAGACCTGAATCCCTGTATCTTCCGTCATTGGGCCTGCATAAATATTCATAAACCACCTAAAATGTGTGATTTAAGAGAAATTTACTGGACAGCAACACCCGTACTGCGGCAGACTCAATACAGGCACTACAAAGGCTTGTTTATGTTTCACAAAAATGTACTGAACTCCCTCGGGAGCGTCTCACTGCAACAAATCCCCGAATCGCCCCAAACCCCAGCTCGAACCCAGTTCAACATCCCAGCATCACCTGCTCGCCTTGCCCTTGTTCCTCCAGGCGGCAG
>WNGJ01009763.1_pt1 | contig 10706 bp, 9 predicted proteins | sample 5400611 | NCBI WGS metagenome assembly WNGJ01 (sample SAMN13153375, study PRJNA577476) | soil metagenome | isolation source: 40 cm soil or saprolite under Garry oak tree replicate 1 | place: USA:California | collected 2016-06-15
GTGCAATTGGCGACCGGGTAGTAGTAGAAGGCCAGAGCCAGGTGAGCACTCGAACCCGAGGTCGAAGGATCAACCGCCAACCCCGGAATGAAGTGATCGACGCCACTGCCCACAGCATCGGCTGGGATCCGGACGACGGGCGACCACGAGATTCCATTCGTGGACGTGCTGAGGACCATGTCGCTGGCGGTGCCTTTCTCGAAGCGAGCGTCCGACCAGACCACGTAGACCCGGCCTGAGCCGTCGATCTCGGCAGAGGGCAGAGGGATGCTGGCGCGAATCCCGCCTGCGGGATGGCGGAACTTCACCGGCGACACGGTGTGCGCCGCGCTCCAGCTGGCTCCGCCGTCAGTGGAGGTGAAGTCCTCGATGAGGAACGTGAAGTGGCTGAACCCGACGAATGGGACGACCACCTTGCCGCTCGGCTGCACCACCGGCTGGCCGCCGATGCCGAAGACCTTGCCGGCAGGCATCGTTGTCGTCCACGTCAAGCCGCCGTCGGTGGAGGTGGCCATTTCCTCGCGGTCACCGAGCGTGTTGTCGTCGAACTCGGTGTAGCAGTGGCCGTAGAACGGGCTGCTGGCCGTATCATCGCACACTGTCCAGTTCTTGTCGTTAAAATGCCCATCGGTATTCACCGGGACGGGATTGCTCCAGGTCAGTCCCCCATCGGTCGAGCGGCTGACGAGCACATCGACTTCGGACGTATTCCCATTGGGGAAGAGGCCCAGAAACGAGGTCAGCCAGACCCCGTGCCTGGCGTCAAAGGCCACAGAGGCATCGCTGACGGCCGCATAGATGCCCGGCAGTGTGGCGGCTGTGGTGGTGCCGGGCAGGAAGCCACTGGTAAAGCTCTTCCCACCATCGCTGGAGGTGGCGAATCCGATATCGGCAGCGCCGCCACCAAAGATGCGGCCCACCTGGAAGACGGAAACGAGGCTAGAGCCAGCGGCAAAGGTATCCGGTTCGACCTCCGTTCGGTGCTGGCTAGCGCTGTTGGTAAAGGGGTCGCTACTGAGCTGGATGAGAGTCACACTGGCAAAGGCTAGAATGGTGGTCGAAAGTGCCAACGCGAGCGCGAGGATGATCGCCACCAGGATGCCGATTGGCCTTCTCCACTGAGAAATACGGGACATCGTTGTTCCTCCTTGAAACTGGTCTTGCTAGACGTTGTGTGACGGGGTGAACACTATTGGCAGGTGATCGCATTACGAGCTTGACACGACGAGTACGCTCCACAAGTGTCAGGGGCATGCAGGCAGCTCTACTTTTCCCCCACTATAGAATACTCAAAACACCGGGCAAATGCAAGGAACCACCGTCCTGAATGCCACAAACGTTCCAGGGTGAGTTCAAGCTGCTTCCCGGTCTGGAAACGTTCCAGTATGGTTTGCTGAATAGAAGCGTTCCGGTGAACCAATAGTACCTGCTCATTGACACCCCATACCAGACTCGCCTACACTCGTCTCGAAACATTTTTGTGGACTGACCACTGCTGTCATGTCCTGGGGCAGGTGAGTATGATAGGAGCGCATGCCTACGTCGGCAAGCTCATCGGGAACTATCGGGTCAAGGCTGAAATCAGTGACAATGGTGTGAGTTGCATGTTTCGGGGAGAGCGGAATGCTGCTGCAGAGCGTCTGGTCGCTCTTAAACTCTGGTATAGCATACACCTCTCCCCGCAGAAGCAACTGCAATTTCTGCAAGAAATTCGCCTGCTCACCATGCTGAAGCATCCTCACCTGCTGCCCATCCTGGAGAGCGGCATAGACGAGGAGAGCCCATACCTGGTTACCGACTATGCTCCCAAAGGGTCCCTGCGGGATCGCATCGAGGGTCAGCCTGGCAGCCCGCTCCCGGTACAGGAAGCCTTGACCATCCTCAGAAAGGTGGGGCTGGCCCTGCAGTACGCCCATCACTTCCATCTCACGCATGGGAACCTCAAGCCGGAAAATATACTCTTCGCGGCGCAAGGAGATGTGCTGCTGTCAGACTTTGCCATCAGCACGCTCATGGAGCCGACAGACGGCGTGTCTCCGCGCACCATCCGCATGGCCAGCTACCTGGCGCCTGAGCAGTTGCAAGGGGTGACGAGCGAGGCAAGCGATCAGTACGCGCTGGGCTGTCTTGCTTATGAACTGCTCACTGGCCAGGTTCCCTTTCCCGCCATCGACTCCTCAGGGCCCAGGCACGCACAGGAAAGCCCGCAGCCTCCCACGCTGCTCAATATGCTGCTGCCTGGGCGCATGGACGAGGCGATCCTCAAAGCACTGGCAACACCGCAGGAGGCTCGCCATGCCACAGTCACAGATTTTCTCACGGCAGTAGGTTCAGCTTCCCTCTTCCAGCCACGCATGCTTCCTGTCCCTGTCACACCTCGTCCGACCCTCCCCGTTCTCTTCTCTTCATCGTTTCCCGCCCAGCCAACAAGCATGATTTCTCCCGTCCATGCCGACAAGCATCAACCGATGGACAAGGGTGATGCGCCTGGCGATGCCCAGACCCAGCAGAAGAGCGACCCGGCTGCAATTGCACAATCGATTGAGGAAGAAGATACCGTCGCTCTCTCTGTTGTCAAGGAGGCCTTACCCCCTCAAAACATGAGCCGTGAACAGGCATCTCCCCCCGTTGGTGTACCCCTGAACCCGCAGGTGGGAGCGGGGATACCTACCCATGTCGGTGTCACAGAGACAAAACCTCCCATTCCCAGCAGTGGCAGCCACCACAGCAGGAGCGGGAGTTCCAGGTTCCTCTGGGGAACGCTGGTCATCTTCTCGCTCGTCGTCGCTGCTACGATCATCAGTTTCTCTTCCTTTGGATTCCTCTCGGTCTTTTCACCCAAGACGGGCGTGCAGGCAACTCCACAGGCACCTACAAGGATTCCCTCGGCAGGGCCATCAGCGGCTCCATCACCCATACCGTCAGCAACTCCATCCTCAACCCCTTTGCCTACACCAACTCCAACCCGCCAACCCTCGGCAACGACATCCCCTCTGCCCACACCGTCGCCTTCTCCGGTACCGGAACTGACGGTGACTCCGGGCCAGTTCAACGCACAAACCGACTGTACTTTTCACAAACATTGGTACACCTGCGTTGCAACGCTGGCCTTGCCTCCCGGCGCTCAAGGCAGCGCATCATGGTCTGCATCCAGCAGCGGATTCGACCAGGTTACTTTTTCCCCGTCAGGAGGCGTGCTGTCTCCAGGACAGCAGCAACAGGTGAGCATTTCTGTGCGTAGCAGTTGCCCGGCGACCGGTTCCCTGCTGTTTTCGGACGGGAGCAAGACGGTGACAGTGACGTGGAGTTGCTGAGCTTCGCTCTCCCGATCGAGAAACAAGCAGGCATCGCCGCATATAAAGCCGAAAAGTTGGTATGCTCCATGCATGTGTGCTACACTGCATGTGGACAAAGTTTATTGCTCGCTTGAGATCAGCTAGTTCCTGCAATGCAGAACGGGGGATTTTTTGGAAGGTATCAACAATTACTTGATGGATATGGATGGAGTCATTCTGTGGGGCACGAGGCTCATTCCCGGGGCAGCGGAGTTTGTGCAGCGCCTGCGGTCAAAGGGGATTCCGTTCTTGATTCTGACTAATAACTCGCTCTATACTCCACGCGACCTGCAGGTGCGGCTGTCCTATATGGGTCTGGATGTGCCATCCGAAGCAATCTTTACGTCCGCGCTGGCGACCGCGCAGTTCCTGCATGCGCAGCGACCGGGTGGGCGGGCGTACGCTATCGGAGAGTCCGGGCTGACGACGGCGCTGCATGGCATCGGCTATATTCTAACCGATCAAGAACCAGAGTACGTGGTGTTGGGTGAGACGACCTCGTATAGCTTTGACCGCATTACCCGCGCGATCCGCTTTGTGACGGCAGGCGCGCGTTTCATTGCCACCAATCCCGATGTGATGGGGCCAGGTGAGGGAGGAATCGTCCCGGCAACCGGAGCGGTAGCGGCGTTGATCAGTGCAGCCACGGGCGTCAAGCCCTACTTCATCGGCAAACCGAATCCGCTGATGATGCGCACGGCCCTGCGTACAATCAATGCCCACTCTGAGAATTCCGTGATGATCGGGGATCGCATGGATACCGATATCGTCGCCGGGACCGAGAGCGGATTGCGCACGATCCTGGTGTTGACAGGAGTCACCACACGCGAACAGGTGGAGCGCTTTCCTTATCGCCCCACCTGGATACGGGAGTCCATCGCGGATTTGGACGTGGAATGAATATTGGGGGCATTACCTCACTGAAACAGGCTCAGCCATACAGAAGCAGTGACGCCAGGTAGAGTATGGCGGCGGCCGTCCATGCCTGGACGCCACTGGCGTAGAAGTAATCCACCAGCGCCCATGCTTGCTCGATACGAGGAGAACGAATCCAGCTTGAAGAACGTGCGGCCAGAGTGCTTCAAGCAACTGCTGGTCGTGGAAGTACGCGTCGACCTGGGCTGCTGTGATGATAAAGAGAAATGTTGCGTCAAAGGCACCATAGTAGCGCCTATCGATGACCGGCCAGCGCGCCACAATCATGCGCTGTGGCACCGGGTCCCAATATTCATGAACGATGCGACCAGGCTGTTCCTCGTTGACATCGTTGACGACGCACCCCTGCAAGTCGGCCAGGCCCCGCAGTACGCTGGCTGCCAGTTCGTGCATCCAGTCCCGGTAGGAAGCAGCATGCGAAAGAGAAAAAGAACTCTCTATTTCTATGATCTAGGCGGCTCTTCCTGGCGTATCACTGTACGGTAGCATATATTGAGGCATTGTTATGGCTCGTTCAAGTAGCAATGTCGTATCTCAAAAATGAGACAGAAGGCTCCTCCCTGCGTCAGATAAGCGGCGTATCTATGTCCTTTTTTTGGGTGCACGCCTCTGTGAGCGATATGAAGCCTTGTATGTGCTTTGCAGCCAAAATATGGACGTTTTGTGGGACTGAAAAGGGACGCCACGCCCAGCTCCCACATTTTTGTCAAATGCTTAGGAGGTACTCATGGCAGACCATTTGGATGCCCCGGGTCTAATGTCTCCTGGCGGGAATGCGAAGACAGATATCACAGACATCTACGCTTTCCAGAAGCCAGGAGACGACGACAAATCAATCTTGATCTTGAACGTGAATCCGCTCGCTCCAACGCTGGCGAAATCGTTCGAGGACAAGGGACTGTATCAACTCAAGATCGATACCGATGGTGATGCTCTCGCCGAAGTCGCGTTTCGTATCCAGTTCACGCCTGTCGATGATGACGGGCGGCAGTGGGCAACGGTTCGCCGGGACGACGGGACCAATGCAAACGATGATGAAAACAGCGGAGAGGTTATCATTGAGCACGCCCCCGTGTCTTTCGGCAGCGAGGCTCACGTCACAAAATCCGGTGATTACCGGTTCTTCGCGGGTTTACGCAGCGATCCTTTCTTCTTTGACTTGATCGGGTTTCTGCACAACTTCAGCTTTACGGGGAGTGATTTCTTCATCGACAAGAACGTGTTCGGCATTGTGCTGGAGGTGCCCAATCATGCCCTCGGCAGCAACCCAAAGATCGGCGTGTGGGCTCGGACGCTCCTTGCCACTGGAGATGCCGATGGCGGTGCTGACGACTACACTCTTGACGACCGCATGGGTCGGCCAGCGATCAACACGGTGTTCAACCACGGACCCGACAAGAACAAGTTCAACGCGATTGATCCTCCTCAGGATCGGGCACTCTTTGAGGATAGTTTTAAGGCGACGCTGGGGTCATTTGGCTACAGCGCTGACCAGGCGGATGCGATCGCGGATATATTGCTTCCCGACATCCTGACGTACGATTATAGCAGCTCCGCGGGCTTCCTCAACGGTCGCAAGCTGACGGATGATGTTATCGACATTTCCCTGGCGCTTGTGACAAACGGAAAGATCACGACGGACAAGGTCGGTCCCCACACGGACTACCTATCCCACTTCCCCTATCTGGGGAAGCCACACATGTAGGAGGTACCATCGATGAATAAGCTCAACCGTCGCACATTTTTGACGATGGCGGGTGCAAGTTCCGCCGTGGCCATCACGGGAGTAGCGGTAGCTTCCAATGAACTGTTGACAGGTAGCGGAAAGGGGAAGAGCGGTACACTGGCATTCCGCGCTGTGACCGGGATGCCTTCTCATTCAATGCCGGCCTACGCATCTTTCGTTATCGAGGGCCACGTGGACCTCGGAACACGCTCAGGGGTTATCACGAAGACGCTGTATGCAGGAAATCCCGAAGCGATGAGCAGAATCGCGTTTCCCGGACAATCACGCATCGCTCACATCACCGATGTGGAAAATGTGGGTGGCTCATTGCGCATCAGCGGTTTGATCGATGACCGTTCCCAGCTTATGCCGGGAGAGAGCGCGACATTCAGTCTCTTCATTGATCCCTCGGCAGGGGTTGCCAGGACCAATGTCTTTGGAACCGATTTAATGCTCACGCTCGAGAGGTAAACGTAGCATTCCCTGTCCAGTGCTGGCATGTGAGATGATTGCTTCCTCAAAACCCGCACTTGAGAGAGGGAAAGAGTTTTCGGGGCAGTAGGCCCTGGCACGCGGGTGAAGCAAAGGTGGCTGTATATACTATGGGGGGAGGAGTTTTCCAGTCCACCTTTGCTTTACTACTGCAGGTGGTTAATGCGGGAAGAGAAAAGAAGCAATAGAGACGAGGTGCAAGCATACCATAGACTTAAAACGCATGTTGATATGCCTGCACCTCGTCTATTGCCTCAATGAGTGAGCGAAAGATATACCCTCCTAATAGAGCCTGAGGACGCGCTGCATAGTCAGGTGACCATCCATATAGCCTGCTGTTCCGACGTAGCGGCGCATAAACTTATTTTCTCCATTGAGGGTCAGGTCGATCCGAGCCATATCGTGTTCCTGCGGAACGAGCGAATGAAACTGGAAAGTGAGCGGACCGTATTTTTGCTCGAAGAATGATGCCAGGTCGCGCTGCAGGTTGGTTACGAGGTCTTCCCCTGAAACGCGTTTTAGGGTGGATGAAAGCTCTTCCTCGCACATATAGATGTATTACCTTTCCGAATTACTCCAGGCTTTTAGCCGAGCGGGACTTCCTTACTGCTTTTTGATACGGTATCCTGGCTGCTTCGGATTACTGGGAGGCTGATAGCTTCGTTTCGGGGCGGCGTATGCGGGACTGCGTATCGACTACATCTTCGCCGACGGCATGGCGCAACAGGGCGGGGATGTCGTTAAAGTCGCTATCAAAACGGCGGGCGGCGATGACGCGGTCCGGGCGGATAAGGTAGAGGGAGCGCGGGCCAGTGTTGTAAGCGTTAGCCGCTTTGTGATCTGCATCTAATACGATGGTGATGCCTCCTTCAGCGGGAACGGCCGGCATAAGCGGAGTGATAACCAGGAAGGAAATCGGCACACCTGATATTTGCATCGGCACTTGTTGCAGCACCGCCAGTGCCATTTCAACATCTGCGGTGAAACAGAGGGCGACAAACCCCTGAGCAGATCGCGCCAGAAGCGAAACTGGCGTACCGGTGTCAGCATCGGGCAGCGTCAGCAATGGAGCGAGTGTGCCTACCTGGGGGCCGAGACGAAAACGCTTTAAGGCTGCGCTTTGCTCGCCTGAAAGTTCCGTAAAACGCCCACCCAGATAGAGACGATGATCGTCAGAGAAGATTGGTGAGTTCTTGTACGTATATGAACCTGAGCTATCACCCAGTTGGATAGAGTTGCGCATAACTTTGAACGGCTGGCTCAGCTTGAGTGTGGTGTTGCGTTTCCACTCAGCCAGACCACGTGGAGGAGTCAGGAAGCTCATGGTCTCATTGGTGCTTTCCAGGTAGGCTACAGCTGCGGCATGTCGCTCAATATGATAGGTATCGAGGAGCGATTCCTCCATTGCAAGGCCAGCACGCACCAGCGCCAGCTTCCAGACGAGGTTCCAGGCATCCTGCGCACCGCTGTTCGCTTCACTCGCACCAAATAATGACAGGGAGTGGGCCGCGCTGCCAAGAAATAACAGGCGTCCATGCTTAAACTGTTCGATGGCTCTGCGCTGGTAGCTGTGGGTATTGAGAGCGATGACTTCATAGGAACGCTGCCCAAGCATATTGACGATGCGCTGTTGAAGCGCTTCGGGTCGCCCGATTGCCGCAGGGTCTTCGCCTGGCCGAAGTTGATAGACGACGCGCACAATGCCATCGGGCAGTGGATGCAGTTGAGTGATGTAGCCTGGATTGAACGGGGCATCAAACCAGTACCAGCGTTCATGGGGATTTTCCAACTTCGTCAATATGTCCAGGCTCAAAAAACGCTGGTCGGGCGTTGTACCCGTGTGGTTAATGCCCAGGGCGTCATGCATGGGCGTAGGCGGGCCATTCGTAACAAGCAGATAGGGAACGCGCAGGTATTTATTGCCTCCCGGAGTCGCCAGTTCGATATCGACTCCTTCATGATCCTGGACCATGCCTCTCACCGAGTGCTGCCAGAGGACCTGGCATCCACCCACGCGCTGCAAGATTTGTAATAGCAGGTGTTCCAGTGTGGCCTGGTGTATATTTAGCAGGCGCGGGTACGGCATTCCTGGTTCATAGACAGCCAAAGGCGCGCGATAAAGTTGAGACTTACGAAAGAGGACACGTTCTCCAGTTGGAATGACGCCGTTTGCGACGATTTGCTGGCCGGACTGGCTCCAGGTATCCAGGATGGCGAGGGTAGATTGGTCGAGAAGCGCCAGCTGGTTGCTCTCAAGCGACGTACCGGAGCCTTCATCAACCACTACGCTGGGTATGCGATAATATGCCAGCCCCAGTGCTGTGATGAGACCAACCGGATTAGCCCCAACAATGATGATGGGATCATGCCAATGCGTTGCAGCCGAGAGTTGCGCAAGGTCGTCCGATACCATATCAGTACCCTGTTCACTTTATCTCACTAAGCTCTACAGTATATCAACATGCTCAACTATTCAGACGAATACGCTTGCAAAGCATAACTACCTGAAGCTGAAGTAGTACTCTTTGCCCTTGACAACTCTTTCTCGCTGCCATACACTCCAAAAGGAGATTCCTCCTAATAGGTGACAGGCAAATAAGCGAAAAAAGGTGGCATGAGCATGACACAGGGCATTCCAGAAGAAACGACTAGCGAAACCCTTCCATTTGCTTTGGAGGCGGAGCTTTCGCAACTGCCGCAGCTTCCTCCAGGGGTTTTTATACCTGCTCCAGGTACTACACCCCGCCGTAGAACACGCTGGCCAGATGCCATAGATGTCATTTTTGAGAAAGACCCGGCCTGTCGCAATATCTTCGAGGCGCTGCTCTATCAAGGGCTGTGGGCTATTTTTTACCATCGCATCGCCCACGCGCTCTACAAGGCGCATATCCCGTTTGTGCCGCGCCTGATCTCGCAATTCGCGCGTTTTATGACGGGCGGCATCGAAATTCACCCCGGCGCAAAGATCGGCAAGCGCTTTTTCATCGATCATGGCGCGGGCATTGTGATCGGCGAAACCACGGAGATCGGCGATAACGTCATGCTCTATCACCAGGTGACGCTGGGCGCGACAGGCTGGTGGCGTCCTGGACCCGGACGTTTGAAGAAACGCCATCCGACGATCGAAGACGATGTAACGATAGGTGTTGGCGCCGCCATCCTGGGGTCAATCACTATTGGCAGGGGCAGCAAGATTGGGGCGATGGCGCTGGTACTCGAATCGGTGCCGCCCAATTCGGTTGTCGCCGCCAAGCCCGCCGAACTCCTGGTTAAGAGCGGCGAACCTCTCCAGCAGCACCAGGAATTGACGCAGGGTTGGAATGGAGAGATGGATTACCAGATATAGTCTTCTCAATACGTTAAAATCGTGCTGATCACCATCTCCCAGAAGCGTTCTACTTCCAGCGCGTAACCGACGCGCGCATTTGGGGCTTTGCCGAGCTTGCCATAGACATCACACACTGTTCTCCCGGTTGTCCATGCGCCTGTCATTTCAATGGCGACGTACATGTTGTGCGCATATAAGATGGTTGGGTCAACGACGGCGGCAACCGCGCAGGGATCGTGCACCGGCGGGGCAGGAAAGCCAAAGACGTTGCGATAGGTGCCAGCAAAGAAGACAAGGAGATCGGAGGCAAAGGTGGCAACAGGACGTTGTGCGGCGCGCAAGCGCGCTGTTACCTCCGGCGTTGCCAGCGCCGGGTGAGTGACTTCCAGGGGAACCATCGTGATGGGGTGACGTTGCCGAGTCCGATTGCTCCGCCCATCAGTGAAATAGCTTTGATTTTGGGGATAATGACGGGTTCGCGGCGCATGGCAGTGGCAATATTGGTGAGTGGGCCGGTTGGAACGAGGGTGATATCTCCATCCGAGCTAAGCAATAGCTCGATCAGCAGATCGACGGCGTGGCGGGGGTCAAGCTCGATATCGGGTTCGGGGATATGCGGGCCATCCATGCCCGATTCTCCATGAATATCGGGTGCGTGTTTCGCCGGGCGCACAAGCGGGCGGTCCATGCCCATGGCGATTGGGATATGGCGGATATTTGCCAACGAGCAGACTTTCAGCGCGTTGCGCGTCGTCTTCTCTACCGATTGGTTGCCAGCCACGGTCGTTATGGCAAGCAGGTCAATCTCTGGATGGTGGGCTGCCAGCAAGATGGCAATAGCGTCGTCATGTCCGGGGTCGCAATCGAGGATGATTTTGTGCTTCATACG
>WNGJ01010146.1_pt1 | contig 10706 bp, 9 predicted proteins | sample 5400611 | NCBI WGS metagenome assembly WNGJ01 (sample SAMN13153375, study PRJNA577476) | soil metagenome | isolation source: 40 cm soil or saprolite under Garry oak tree replicate 1 | place: USA:California | collected 2016-06-15
GTAACAGGATCGGTGATAAACTGGGTGTCGCCAATGCTGATAAGATTGACGGTGACTGCTTGCCCGGAGAGAATAACGGTAGCCTGCGCCTTGATTTTGTCCGGCAAGACCACATCTCCATCGGCGTTGCGGATTTGAAACTGGCTTCCTGCGGTACTGCCTGCATTCTGCACGCGCATCACAACGTGAAACGCGCTCACACTGCTGAAGCTCTTATGGACCGCGGCCAGCAACTGTTGTGCCGTGGGCTTCGGACTTGCTCCATTGAAAGGCGAGTGCTGCCAGGGCAGATTGCAACTGGCAAGTAGCAGCGTGGTTGCCAGGCAGAGCAGCATGAGTAGCGATGTGCGACGGATTGAAATATGTGATGAAATCATCGGTGACGCCTCCCCGAATCTCGTCTATAAAAGCGTTGCTGAAACAAATCAACGCAAGCGCTAGACTGTTTCGGGGAGGATGGTACTATGTGTTGCAAGATAAGTCAACCTGTATTAATACGATACACTTAGAGAATCTGAATAACTATAATTTCTCTAGCTTCGCGAAATCCATGCTCAATCGTTTCTTGCCATGTTTCCCTGCGAATTGTATGTCGAGAAACTCGGTATCGTTCACCACCTCACTTTTGAGAACAATACCTTCGCCAAACTTGTCATGCCGTACTCGGTCCCCGGCCTTGTATTGCTGTACCCTTGGTTCGGCCTTTGTTCTTCTACTGCCGAATGTAGTTCCCCCTCCCGTACTATACGTTTCTCGCGTGCCTCGGCCGTAAGTGCGCCCGCTCTCTCGCGTGGAGTAGGTATCCTGGTTGAAGTCGTAATCGTCGTCATCCCCATCACTGCGGCGATTTGGGCGGGTGCTGCTCGCACCCGCGCGGGCAATAAGGGGCAGTGGGATATCCTCGAGGAAACGCGATGGCTCTGTGGGTTGGCTCTCACCCCAGAACGAGCGTCGACGCGCTCGTACCAGGTAGAGGCGCTGCATGGCGCGGGTGAAGCCGACATAAGCCAGGCGGCGTTCCTCCTCCAATTGTTCCGGTTTATCGACCGAGCGGGAATGCGGCAGGGAGCCTTCGTCCATACCGACAATGAATACGACCGGGTACTCCAATCCCTTAGCGGCGTGCAAAGTAATCAAAGTCACGGCGTCGTTATTCTCCTCGTTGATGAGTGTTCCATCCTCGCTGGATTGCGTGGTATCCGCGCCGCCTACCAGCGCAACATTCTCAAGGAACAGCTCGAGGGCCGCGCGTGTCTCAATCTCGGAGTAATCTTCGGCCACGCGGCGCAGTTCCAGCACGTTAGCCCAGCGATCCAGCTCCTGGTCTGCAGACGCGCGCAGCTCGGGACCCAGGCCGCTCTTTTCCGCGATCCTATCCATCAGTTCAGGCAGTTGCAGTTCATCCATAGCATGCACGAGGTCAATCATAAGCTGCCCAAAACCGGCCAGCGCGGTCTTCGCCGCTCTACCCAGGATTGGATGTTGCTCGGCCTGCTGGATGGCATCGTAGAGCGGCAACCTTTTTTCGTCAGCCCATTGTTTTAGTTCGCCCACTGTCTTGGGACCGATTTTGCGGTTAGGTACGTTGATGATGCGCTGCAGGCTCATCTCGTCATGCGGGTTTGCCAGCAAGCGCAGGTAGGCAAGCATATCCTTGATTTCCTTGCGCTCATAGAACTTACGACTGCCGATGACCTTGTAAGGGATGTTTGCCCGCAGGAACTGTTCTTCCAGCGCACGCGATTGCGCGTTTGTGCGATACATAACCGCCACTTCACCGCGTTTCTGGATGTCACCGCGTGCCAGCAAACGACTGATCTCACGTGCCGTGTATAACCCCTCGTCTTCCTCGTTGTAGGCCTCGTGGTAAATAAGCTTTTCGCCTTTGCCTAACGCTGTCCACAAGTGCTTGTCCTTACGCATAGTGTTACGTCTCACCACACCCTGCGCTGCATCAAGGATGGTTTGCGTTGAGCGGTAGTTCTGTTCCAGCATAATAATCTTCGTATGCGGGAAATCGCGTTCAAAGCGCTGCACATTCTCGGCGCTGGCGCCGCGCCATGTATAAATCATCTGGTCGTCATCGCCCACCACGCAGACGTTTCCCAGACCTTCGTGCTTGTCGTCTGTACCATAGCCCAGCAGGCGCACCAGCTTGTACTGCGGCAGGTTACAGTCCTGGAACTCGTCGACATGAATATAGTGCCAGCGCTTCTGGTACTTTCGTAGCACATCAGGTTCGCGCCGCCACAGTTGCTCTGTCATCATCAGCAGATCGTCGAAATCGACGCCATTATTGGCACGCAGCAGTTTTTGATAGACTTTATAGACCCGCGCTGCTACCTCTTCAATATATTTCGCGGCCCGCTCGGCCATCTGCTCTGGTCCATACATATCATTTTTCGCGCGGGAGATCATCCCCTGTATCGTCACCGGCCTGTATTGCTTATCATCAAGGTTGAGTTCTCGAATAGCCTGCTTTATCAGGATCATCTGATCCTCTGTATCAAAGATGGCAAAGGATTTATTCATTCCCAGGGGAGCGAGATAATCCGCTTCATAGCGCAGCACGCGGGCGCAGATAGCATGAAAAGTGCCGATGGTCATTTCCTTGGATTCATTGACACCCACCAGCTTTTCCAATCGCTCCCGCATCTCTTTAGCCGCTTTATTCGTGAATGTCACGGCCAGGATGCGCCATGGCGAAACCTGTTCATGCTGCACGAGGTAAGCAATGCGGTGAGTAATGACGCGAGTCTTGCCACTGCCCGGCCCTGCCAGGATGAGCACCGGCCCTTGCGTGGTAGTGACGGCTCTCTGCTGCGGATCGTTGAGCCCCGCTAATAAATCTTTTTGTTCGGGCATGGTCGTCACGCTGCCGATGGTCTGAGCAGCCAGCGAACCACAGTCTCGTCGGGGGCGGTCGAGAGCTGTTCAACCAGATAATAGAGCACAGATGCCTCATTCACCTGTACTATTTTCTGTTGTGCCAGCTCTGAGAGGGAGGGGAAGCGGCCTTTGACAATCCTGACTACTGCATTTTGCAGCCCTTTTACCTCACCTTTTACCTCGCCCTTAGCCAGTCCTTTAGCCAGTCCTTTGGCCTCACCCTCAGCTTCCGCCTCGGCTTTTTTCTTCTGGACCCATGGATCTTGTTCTATCAGGTTATCCCACATATCCAATCGCTCCTGTACCCTGCGTTTGTCTTCTGGAGACACTATGTCAGCCCGGCGCAACAATATACCGAGCCACTTGAATTGCCGTGCTAACATCGTATCATCACGCTGGTAGTGCTCTGCCTGTTTCCGTCGATGCCTTGCCATTATTGAACATATGCCCTTCCTACGTAACTTGTTCAAATCATACCACGGCCTTATCCTAGAGACAAGTAGTGTTCTTAATGGCCAGAGCTTGTGAGTAGAGCAGTGGAAAGGATAGCGGAGAGAAAATCACCTGAACAGGATGTTCAATCCTCTCTATTTCATCTATACTAGCCTCATGAACGAAATTATCCCGGTGCAAGAAGCTCCTCGTAAAACACCGAACCAGGTACTCGTCTATAGCGGAATCCTGTTTGCCGTCGTCGCCTGGGGCGCATCATTCGTTGCTGCTCGCTTTCTTTTATACCCCCAGACTCCTGGTCAGGCTGTACTCAGTCCCACCGTGCTGGCTGCATTGCGCTTCAGCATTGCCTCATTGTTCTTTGTAGTGCCACTTGTACGTGCAGTTATTCAGCATCAGGTCACTCGCCGCGATCTCCTGCTGATGGGCTTGCTGGGGCAAATCACCTTTTCCCTCTACTTCTGGCTGCAGTATACAGGTGTGCAGAAGACAAATGCCAGTATCTCCTCGATCCTGGTAGTCGGCCTGATCCCCGTGGTCACGGCCTTTTTTGCCCAATTTTTCGGTGAAGAACGCCTGAATATAATCACTTTCGGAGCACTGCTGCTCGGCTTTCTTGGCGTAACTATTATCGTTCTACAGAAACAGCTCAGTGTGACATTGGAATCCGGTTTCCTCTTCGGGGCAGTATGCCTGGTCAGTAACGCCTTCGCCTTCGCAATCTATTCAAACCTGAGTAAACGCTGGATGCGGCACATCCCGCCGCTGGTGATGACAGGCGGCACGATGACCAGCGGCGCGATCGGCCTGTTGCTGCTCTCGCTCCTCGATCCCTCGAGCAATCGCTGGAGCGAAGTTGCAAAGTTGGACATACTTCAATGGGTGGCGCTGCTCTTTCTAGCACTGGTCTGCTCGGTAATAGCCTATTTTGCCTACAACGTCGCTCTGACCAGGATTGATGCTTCTCGCGTGGCAGTCTATATCTATTTCGAGCCGGTAATCACGGTTCTGCTCGGAATAACGCTGCTCGGTGAACATTTGAGTTGGCAGACCATTGTCGGTGCAGCGACGATTGGAGGATCAGTAGCGATAGTGAATTTGATCAAAAGGCAGATCTGGGCGTCATGTAGGGGCTGGGCTTGTCCCGGCTCGCTCTCGACAGCCTCTTTCCGGTATGCTACACTTTATCTAGAACCTATATGCAGGAGGGTAAAGTGGCATGGCTGAACCGTGGGACGACAGTTTAAAAACATTCATCAATGAAAATCCGCAGGACTTTGTGACGTGGTTACTAGAGGATGCACAGTTCAAGAAAAAGCTGCAAACTGAGTTTAAAACACGGACCATCAGGGCTGATGGCCTATTGGAAGCGGCGCAGCATGGCAAGGATATGCTATTGCAGATCGAGTTTCAATCAACCAATGATCCAACTATTGGCGAGCGTCTCCTGGAGTATAGTTTTGAGGCAAAGCGTACACATAAACTGCCTGTTTATTCGTGCGTGATCTATCTGAGAGTTGTCGGTGAGGTGCAGCAATCACCTTTGCGTTGGACACTTCCTGACGATCGACAGGTATTGCGCTTTGATTATCGGATCATTGAACTTGCAAAAATTCCTACAGACGAACTTCGGCAAAAAGATCTGAAGGGGCTGTTACCACTGTTGATCTTGACCCAAGGTGGAGCAACGCACGAAGTGGTGGAGGAAGTCATCAGCAAGCTGGTGGCCTCTGAACAACAGGAACTACTACCAATAACAGAGCTTTTATCGTCGCTGGTTTTTACAAGTGGTCCTGACAGAGAGTGGATTCTATGGAGGTTTAATCAGATGCAGAATATACTACGAGAGACATGGGCATATCAGGAGATCTTGCAAGAGGGAGAACTTGAAGGATTGCGTCGGGCGCTTCTAAAAATTGTACAGAAACACTTTCCTGAGATGATAGACGTAACGCAGAAGCAAATTGAAGGTATTACCAACCCGGCATCTTTGGAAGATTTGCTCGTCAACATAAGCTCCGCCCAGAATCTTCAGGAAGCTCTACAGGCCCTTGTCACATTAGATAAAGGTGAAAAGAAAGACTGACGCGAAGCGAGACTGTAGATAATAGTGCTACACAGGCAGGGCATCACGTTTGCCACGCTCCTCGGAGATACGTATCATCAGACCACCCACAATCACGCACGCAGCGAAGCACACACCTATCGCAAAGAGAGGAAGGCGAAAGCTCACCCCGTATAAGATGCTGAGCCCGCTGGCCCCCACAAAAGACCCAAACAAACCGAAAGCGCTGTACATGCTCTGCACTCGTGCCCGTGCGTCGGCAAGTGAAGAGGCGGCAACATGTGCATCAACCGCAGGCTGTACCAGCGCATAGACGACTCCATGTACCGCGAACAGTACGGCCACGGGCCACGCGATGTTCAACAAACCGTACGCGAAGTAAAGGGGCACCTGCGCCAGGCCAAAAACCAGGATCAGCACAGAGCGACGTGCCCGGTCTGCCAGCCTCCCGCTGATGGGCGACGTAATGATATTGGGTATTGCCCATGCCGTGTATGTCAGGCCAATCAGCGCAATCGACGCGCCCAGGTGATCATGCATCCAGAGCGGTACAAGAGCAATATCGAAACCGACATAGAGGTAGTCGCCGAACGCCAGAATATATGCCCCAATCAAGGGCAGCGTAAAAAGCGCGCGATACGGCACAGCTCTTGCACGCTCGCGGTCTTCTATGCTCCTTTTTCTTTCGACGCGAATCATCATAATGACAAGCAGCACGGCAGCCAGGCGAAACACGACGGCAAGAATAAAGACGCTGGCGTAGCTCACGGTAGCAAGCAGACCGCCAATAGCTGGTCCCAGCAGAAAGCCCATATTGAAGAACGCGCTAAAGATGCCATAGGCTGCCCCGCGATTCTCGGGTGGCACAACATCCGCGATCAAAGCGCGAGCAGATGGTAGGGTCGCTGCCCCCGCCATGCCTTCTGCGAAGCGTAAAACCACAAATAAGATCGGATCGGTGATGAAGAGATAAGCCAGCGAGAGCGCTGCCTGAGCAATCAGGCTGATCACCATGATACGTTTGCGGCCCCAGCGATCTGCCATCCAGCCGCTGGGGTACTGGAATACGAAATTGGAAATGAGGTAGGATGAAGCCATGGCCCCAATGATAGCAAGTGAAGCTCCACGCGACTGAGCATACAGCACACGCACAGGCACTATCAGGCCATCCACTGCAAACCTCTTGCGACCTGGCTGCGGTTGGTGTATTATATAGCAGGTTCGCACTCTTAATACGAGAGTGCTAAAAGAGAGTTGAGGAGATCCTCACCCATTCAGTATAAAAAAATTGGGAGGAATAGTATGCCAACAGTGAGTGTAAAGCTTCGGCCACTGGGCGATCGTGTAGTGGTCAAGGCTACATCCCGTGAAACTGTCACCAAAAGTGGCATCGTGCTGCCAGATACCGCGAAAGAGAAGCCCCAGGAGGGTGAAATCCTGGCAGCAGGTCCTGGTAAAGTGCTGGACAACGGCAAGCGTGTAACGCTGGAGGTAAAGGTTGGACAGAAGATACTGTTCGCCAAGTATGGCGGGACCGAGGTCAAGATAGACGGCGAAGAGTATTTGATCCTGCGCGAGAGCGATATTATGGGTATTGTTGAATAGGAGAGTTTTTCGTGGCAAAAAGACTACAATTTGATGAAAATGCGCGCCATTCCCTCAAGAAGGGTATGGATACGCTGGCGGACGTGGTGAAAGTAACGCTTGGCCCCAGGGGGCGCAACGTCGTACTGGACAAGAAGTTCGGCGCACCGGCGATTACGAACGACGGTGTGACAGTCGCTCGCGATATCGATCTGCCTGATCCCTTTGAGAACATGGGCGCGCAGTTGCTCAAAGAGGTTGCGACTAAAACAAATGACGTCGCGGGTGACGGCACTACGACAGCGACGGTATTGGCGCAGGCCATTATCACTGAAGGCTTGAGGAACCTGGCAGCAGGAGCAAATCCCATGATCCTGCGTAAAGGCCTCGAGAAAGGCACCGAGGCCCTCATCGAAGAGATCAAGTCGATGAGCAAGCCGGTTGAGACCCAGGAAGAGATTGCCCAGGTTGCTTCGATTTCCGCCGCTGATCCCGAAATCGGCGCCCTCATCGCCGAGGTGATGGATAAGGTCGGCAAAGATGGCGTGATTACCGTCGAAGAGGGCCGTGGCCTGGCAATGGAAAAAGAGTATACCGAGGGCATGCAGTTCGATCGTGGCTATCTCTCCTCCTATATGGCGACTAATATGGATCGCATGGAAGCTGAGATGTCCAACCCCTACATCCTCATTACGGATAAGAAGATCAGTGCCGTGGCAGATATTCTGCCGCTGCTGGAGCGCGTCGTACAGACGGGCCGTAAAGAGTTGGTGATCATCGCCGAGGATGTCGATGGTGAGGCCCTGGCTACCCTGGTAGTCAATAAGCTGCGCGGCATTTTCAGCGTTCTGGCGGTGAAGGCTCCTGGCTTCGGCGACCGCCGCGAGGCGATGCTGGAAGATATCGCTGTTTTAACGGGTGGAAGGGTTATTACCGAGAAGGCTGGGCTCAAGCTGGAGAGCGCAACACTGCGAGACCTGGGCCACGCCCGCACGGTGATTGCCAACAAGGATGTTACAACCATCGTTGAAGGCGCCGGAACACAAGAAGCTATTCAGGCCCGCGTACGCCAGATCCGTGCCCAGATCGAGGAGACGACGAGCGACTATGATCGTGAGAAGCTCCAGGAACGCCTGGCGAAGCTGGCCGGTGGGGTCGGCGTGATTAAAGTAGGCGCAGCCACCGAGGTAGAGCTGAAAGAGAAGAAGCATCGCGTTGAGGATGCTCTCTCTGCCACGCGTGCCGCTATCGAGGAAGGTATCGTGGCTGGCGGCGGCTCGGTGCTGGTCCACGCTGTCCCTATCCTGGACAAGGTTCACGTTGCTCCCGGCGATGAGGCGACAGGTGTAAAAATCCTGCGCCGCGCACTTGAGGAGCCGCTGCGCCAGATCGCTCTCAACGCCGGTCGCGATGGCGCGGTTACTGCCGCTGCAGTGAGTGCGCTCCCCCACGGCCATGGCTTTGATGCCATGAAGGGCGAATATGTCGATATGTTTAAGTCCGGTATCGTCGATCCCCTGAAGGTGACGCGCTCTGCATTGCAGAATGCTGCCAGTATCGCGGGTATGTTCCTGACGACCGATGCATTGATTACCGATGCTCCAGAGGAGCAGGCCGCGCCTGCCATGCCTGGTGGTATGGGCGGCATGGGTGGCATGGATGGCATGATGTAGCAGTGTCACCTCATCATACCAGAGCACGTTGAGTTGTCATCGCGGGACATTCAGAGCGTGTCTGATGCTCCGAGTCTTCGCCCTCTCTTGCCCGGTGCTTGCGCGGCTTCGCCGCGCAAAAAATGGAGTATGTGGTGTGGAACATGCGCCTGGCGCATGTTCCACACCACATACTCCATCAGGCGAGCGCCGCAGGCGCGAGCAAGCGATCGTGATGGCAATCAGGCAGACTCTCACAAAGGATGTCCCGCGATGATTATTTTGTGGTGTAACGGCAATACTGGCTCTCACGAGAGAGAGGCTTTCATGCTGCTTGACGCTTGTTGAGCGCTTTTCCTTTGTTGATGATGTTGATGACCCAGGCGCTGTTGCTGTTTGTGATGGTAGTAAGAACGAGCCTCTGTTCAGAGGTCAGTGTTGGGGCGGTAATATCGGTATTTATGCGTTCACCGTTGAACGCTAGATGGAGGAGGGCATCGACGATTCTAAGTAAGCTATGTGCAGTTGCTGTGCCGAAGGCTTCTATGAGCATGGGGATAGCAGCGCTCGCCGCACGAGGCCCAAGGTCATAGAAAGCACGGGTGATGTCATCCACGATACAGGTATCAGTCCAGGGAAGCTCAAGGTACAGGTCCGCGACTGGTCCCGTCTCTACGAGTGTATCCACAAGCACGCGAATCGCTTCGGGTGGCGTATCATGGCGGTCCAGTCTTGCCAGAGCTAGAGCTGCGGCCAGTTTCACGAGGTCGCTTCCCTCCCCTTTGAGCACCTCTAACAACAATTGTTGCGATGCCAGGTCGTATTCGGCGCTCAACGCGCCCAGGCTTAAAAGCATACTGGACCTGGCCAGTTCGTCTTCTTCTGCAGCTATATACACATGAAGCACGGGAATGATGGCAGCAGCATACTCTTTGAAACAGGCGAGTGTATATGCTGCGCATGTCCTGATCGTCGCTTCCCCGTGTTTCAGCAGGTCCAGATAGACTTCGATGCCTTCTCTCACCGCCTCATAGACGTTTTGTACATACTCGCCTTCCTGTACGAATCGGTCTGTATGCGCTTGTCTCTCCTGTTCGGCGGTACCGTATGCCGGGTGCTGCTGGGTGTCCATATACGAGTTCCCGCGTGCTATATAAGCGAGGAGGAGTAACAGTTCGTCTTTGTCTTGTATGAGGTCATCTTGCAATCGCTCTATAAGAAGTCGTACAGCGGAGGCTGTTTCCTTGCTTAGAGTGCTTTGATGCCAGATGTTATGGTAGAGCGTTTCTAACGCTTCATCGTGAGCTTGAACTTCGTCTAGTTGTAGTGAGCCGGGCAATCTTTGCTCTTCAGCGACCTCACCATTGCTATGTTCGAGTTCTTGCATGCCTATTCTATCCAGGGTATTTAGAAAACTCCTATTGCCATGTGACGTTGGCTAACTCGCCATCAGGGCGATTTAAAAGTCGCGCCTACGGCGCGTTTAGAGTTGTTTGGGTGGGTTTTTCGTGGGCTATGCCCACGAAAAACCCACCCAAACAACCAAAAAGGCCCGCTTGCGGGCCAGTTTGAGGGAGAAAAACGACTTTTATATTGCCCTGACTCGCCATTGACTGCGGTTGACAATGCGAGCTCGCGGTGGTAGACGCCAACACTCCACTCGTCGATCAGGAGTTCCTTGATTCCTTTTAGCATGCCACGCAGGTCTCCATGGAGAATGAAATGAATTATTTGACTTTATTTCACAAAGCCAGCACTATTGGGTACGCTGGGAACAGGATGAGAGGAGAAGAACGTCACGCTTGCAGTCGCATGGTACACCTGGATATGGCAGCGATGGGAAAAAGAAAGAACGCACTCACACCGGCACGACGAAGCGGCATGGCACTGGACCGGTTCGTTCGCAGCGTTCCTGCACGGGCACCCCCACCAGCTCCGAAAGCAGCGTCTCGGCGAGGTCACAGACCTGTGGATGCTCTCGCACCACCGCCGCGAACGGGCACCGATACCCGATAATACACAACGTTTCCCCCACTGTCTCTCGTTCCATCAGCCCGCCCAGT
>WNGJ01012805.1_pt1 | contig 10706 bp, 4 predicted proteins | sample 5400611 | NCBI WGS metagenome assembly WNGJ01 (sample SAMN13153375, study PRJNA577476) | soil metagenome | isolation source: 40 cm soil or saprolite under Garry oak tree replicate 1 | place: USA:California | collected 2016-06-15
CCACGTTCTTTTTTTTGTGCTCAGCGTCAGCGTGGCGACGGGGCTGCCTTCGGTGGTGAGCCGCGTGATTCGCAGCGGTGAAATGCGGCGTCCAAGTTCGCGAAGCGTTGCCCGCATGGCATTTCTGACCTTGCGTGCGCCCATTGCGGCCGGATTGATTTTGCTCCTGCTTTCGTGCGGCGTGATTCTGGGTGTCCCGGCGGATTCAGACGCCTCGCGCAGATATTTCAGCGCAAGTCCCAGACGCTGGGCGGCTGAAGCATTCCGGCTGGTGGGTTATCGTCCTTATGCGGATTTGATTGAAGCGACTCTCGTTCCGCCACGGGCGCGCCTGGCAAGTGCAAACGACGCACCCGGAGACGGTGCCGGCGCCAGGTTGAATGAAAATAGCCTGCGCTATGCGAGAGCGTATCGCGCAGTGCTCGGCGGAGCGCGGCTATGGCGCGCTGATCTTGTAGGCGCATATCTGACCGAGGCGGATTTGCGCAACGCCAACCTTCGAGAGGCCCACCTTCGTGATGCCGTGCTTGATCACGCCCGGGCCGACCATGCTTTATTCATCTCCGCGGATGGTAAGGACGCGAACCTCACTGGCGCGGACCTCCGCGGCAGCGATATGACTTACTCGATATTCGAGAACGCAAGTTTCGCGGGAGCAAAACTTGCTGGCGCCTCGCTCTACGGTGCATATTTGTGTCACACGAATTGGCTGCGTGCGGATTTGACGCGCAGCGACATGCGCGACACGCAAATGCAAGAAGCCGAGTTTTCGTTGGCGAATCTTGAGTTGACGGATTTTTCCGGAGCGAAGTTGACTGGCGCCCAATTTGCCGGAGCGCAGTTCAAAGGCACTATTTTGCTCGGCGCGGACTTGCGGAATACGGGATTGCGCGGCGCCATTTTCCCGGGAGCAGTGTTGCGAGATGCTCCGATGGACGGCGCACAACTCGACGGAGCGGATTTCCGCGGGGCTCTCGGCTTGACCGCAATCCAGGTCTGCTCTTCACGTGGATGGAGCACCGCCCAATTCGACGCCGACGTACTCCAAGCCGTGCAAGCCCAATGCGGTGCGAAATAACTCTGACCGGACCCTCTCGGGATCCATTCTCATCTGAGGAAACCATTTTCCCCCGGAACTGAACGTTGCAGTATTTTTTGCGCAGCGCGTAGAAGGGTGCTGCACGTAAATATGTGCTGCATATCGTTCCATGGGGGCGTTCCATGAAAACCAAAGACACGCCGACAAAACAGAAAGCCAACATACGTTGAAACTGGACCGGGATCTTATCCGGGAAATTCGAATTCTTGCGGCTGAGGAAGACACATCGATCAGCGCGCTCCTGGCTGTGCACCTTCAGGAAATCGTGAAAAACCGGAGTGGCTACGACGAAGCAAAGAAGCGGGCGATTGCCAGAATGCGCAAGGGCTATGATCTCCGGTTCACTCCTCCTAGGTCTCGCGTCGAGCTCTGTGAGCGATAAGTTGTTGGAAGACACGAATCTTCTGGTTTATGCCTACGATCGTTCTGCAGGCGCGAAACACCGAGTTGCGCTCGAGTTGGTGCGCAACATTCGGATTCGGGCGCTCCTGTCATCAGCACGCAAGTGCTGCAGGAACTTGCGGTATGTCTTCGGCGCGAAGTGGTTCGTCCACTGGACTCAAAGGAAATCCGTAAGATCGTCACCGAGCTTCAAGAGTGGGAAGTCTTCGTGAACAACGGCGAGTCGGTATTGCGTGCACTCGAAATTGAGCAGCAATATCAAATTCTCTACACTGAAGATCTTAATGACGGACAAGTATTTGGCGGCGTGTGGGTGGTTAATCCGTTCAAGTCGTGACCGTTGTTGGCGAACCGTGCGTCCCACGGCTGAAGCGATTGCCGGGTAGCTTCAAACAACTCTACTGTTCTTCGCCAAAAAGTTTGATGTCCGCAGGGCCCTCGCTAAGCGGTGTCGCCTCACGCCCCTGAACGAGTTCGCGAATTTGCTCAACGATATCCGGATTCGCGAGCGTCGTGATGTCGCCGGTATGCATGCGATTGGAAATCGCGGCAAGCACGCGACGCATGATCTTCCCCGACCGCGTTTTCGGCATGTCCGGCACCACATGGATTCTCTTCGGACGCGCGATCTTTCCGATCATCGTTTCGATGGTGTGCATGACCTTGTCGATCACCTGCTTATTCGGATGTAGTCCCGGCTTGATCGAAATATAAACTTCCGGCACCCGCCCTTTGATTTCGTCAACCACGGGCACAACCGCTGCTTCGGCGATTTCCGGCACCGTAAGGCAGGCGGATTCGATCTCTTTTGTGCCGAGACGATGTCCGGCGACGTTGATCACGTCGTCTACGCGGCCAAGAATGCGGTAGTAGCCATCCGCAGAAATCATCGCGCCATCGCCCGCGAAGTACGGCCAATCGCGCCAGTCAGTGCTATTCGGATCCTTGCAATACTTCGAATAGTATTGCTTCGTGAAGCGTTCGGGTTCGCCCCAAATGGTCTGCATGATTCCCGGCCACGGGTTCCGAATACATATATTGCCCGCTGCATTCTGCCCGGGCTTCACCTCTTTGCCGTTTTCATCCCAAATCACAGGATAGATTCCGAGCGCCGCGGGCCCTGCGCTCCCGGGCTTCATCGGATCGAGTGCCGGCTTTGTCGTGCACAAAAAGCCGCCTGTTTCCGTTTGCCACCACGTGTCCACAATGGCCGCGTTGCCTTTCCCAACCACGTCGAAATACCATCGCCAGACTTCTGGCTCGATTGGTTCGCCCACCGTCGTCATGTGCTTGAATTTGTAGTTGTACTTGGCGGGTTCGTCGGGCCCGGCTTTACGCAACATGCGAATCGCCGTCGGCGAAGTGTGGAAAATATTCACATCTAGTCGTTCGGCGATGCGCCACGGACGGCCCGCGTCCGGGAATTGCGGCACTCCTTCGTAGAGAACGCTCGTAGCGGCGAGCGCGAGCGGTCCATAAACGATGTACGAGTGACCAGTAATCCAGCCAATGTCCGCCATGCACCAGTAAACGTCACCGGGATGAATGTCCTGGTAATACTTCGACGTCCCCGCGACGTATGCCAGATATCCGCCGGTGCGATGCTGGCATCCTTTGGGTTTTCCGGTCGTGCCGCTGGTGTACATCAGGAAGAGCGGCGCTTCAGCGTCGAGCGAAACAGGTTCAACGATTTTTCCGGCGTAATCTTTTAAAACTTCTTCGACGATGAAATCCCGGCCCATGACTATCGCTGCTTCCGACGACGTCCTTCCGGGATTCCGCCGCCAGACGAGCACCTTGTCAATTTCCTGGCCCTCTTTTTTCGCTATTTCGATGGCAATATCCGCATTGCCCTTATGATCGACCCATTTTCCGTTGCGCCAATATCCATCGGCATAAATCAAAACGCGGCTCCCGGAGTCTGCCGCTCGCAGTCCGCAGGCTTCGCCGCTGAATCCGCCAAACACCACCGAGTGAACAACGCCAAGCCGCGCGCATGCCAGCATCGTGATCGGTAATTCAGGAATCATCGGCATGTGGATCGTTACGCGATCACCGGCTTTCAGTCCCGCAAAGTCGCGCAACATCGCCGCAGTTTCGTTCACGCGAACATAAAGCTCTCGATACGTCAAAACTCGCGGCGCTTCCTGCTCTGGTTCAGGAACAAAAATAAACGCCGCCTTGTTTTTGTGCGTGGCCAGATGCCGATCCACGCAGTTGTAGCAGACGTTCAACTTCCCGCCGACGAACCACTTCCAAAAGGGAGGATGCTCCGTATCCAACGTGGTGTGCCAGTAGCTGTCCCAGTCCAGAAGATCCGCGTACTGCCGGTAGCATTCCGGAAATCTCTCTTCACGAAACGACTCGACAAAAGCCGGATCGACAAGATTCGCTTGCGCAATGAAGCTCGCGGGCGGACGAAACAGTTCCTCTTCTTTCCAATGAACCGCAATCTGCGCCTCATTCGATTTTGGTTCCATTGCGGGCTTGACCGCGGCCGCGCTCTTCGTTTGCGGTTTTGCGTTGGACTTCCTGATTTCTTTCGGACGAGATTTAGCCACGGCGGAAAATTCCTTTCCTGGAAACGATTAGCCAGAGTGCACGAGGGATCGCGTTAAGTTGTGTCACGAGTCCGGACTGCGCCCTCGCAGCCGTCAGTCCGCCTAAAATGGTTCGACAAAAAATGATGCTACTGGAGTGTGGAGCGAGTCAATCGGTCGCATTGTGCAGTGCGGGCGCTCCGGGCTTCGCGCCTCCGACCTCGTCCCAGATGCGCGTTCCGTGCGTTTCCTTCAACAGCAGGCTGCCTACGACGAACGTCAAAGCGGCCACACTCATCGGGTAATACAATCCGGCATAAATGTTACCCGTAGCGGCGCAGCTCCATAATCCAATCAGCGGCAGTAGCCCGCCAAACACGCCGTTTCCGATGTGATATGGAAGCGATAGCGATGTGTACCGAATCTTCGCCGGGAACGCTTCCACAAGATACGCTGCGATCGGCCCATAAATCATGCACACGTAAATCACCTGAATGAAAACGAGCAGCACCAGCTTGGGCACATTCGGTGACGGCGCTTCCTTTGCCGGAACCAGTGCCCCGGTTTTCGGATCAGTCGTCATTGCCGTCAGTTTCGTTGCCCCCGTGGCCTTGTCTTTCGCAGGAGCTACGGTCTCAACGTTGTTTCCAGCGGCGTCATGCATGGCATGGTAGATCGGAATGTACGTCACAACAGCGATCAGGCATGCCGCCATCATCAACCACTTGCGTCCGATCTTGTCGGAGAGCGCGCCGAATACCGTAAAAAACGGCATCGCGCAAACTAGTGCGATCGCCACGATAATGTTCGCCTGCTTAACGTTGACCTTTAAAATCGTTTGCAGATAGAACAACGCGTAGAACTGTCCGGTGTACCACACCACGCCTTGTCCCGCCGTCGCTCCGAAGAGCGAAATCAAGACCCGCTTCAAGTTGTCCCACTTCGTAAACGCATCTTTCAGCGGTTGCGCGGAAGCCATCCCCGCGCTCTTGATTTGCGTGAAGATTGGTGATTCCTTCATCTTCAAGCGAACATAGAGTGAGATTGTTACAAGGAGAATGGAAGCCAGAAACGGCACGCGCCAGCCCCACGCGTTGAAGCTTTCCTTGCTCATGCTTTGCTGCGTCAACAGAATCGCAATCAGCGACACGAACAAACCAAATGTTGCAGTGATCTGGATGAAGCTGGTGTAGTAACCCCGCTTTTTGTCAGGAACGTGCTCCGCAACATAGACCGCTGCCCCGCCGTATTCGCCGCCAAGCGCCAATCCCTGCAGAACTCGAATCACAATCAACGTGATTGGCGCGAACCACTTCGCCGTTTGATACGTGGGAAGGAGTCCGATCAAAGCCGTCGCACCGCCCATGATGGACAGTGTCACCAGGAACGCGTACTTGCGCCCGACAAGATCGCCGATTCGTCCGAAGAAAAGCGCGCCAAACGGTCGCACCAGAAATCCGACGGCAAATGTTGCCAGGTACGCGATGTAAGCGAAGGTGTCGTTTCCGGGAGGATAAAACTTCAGTGAAAGGACTGCCGCAAGGCTTCCAAAAATATAAAAGTCGTACCACTCGATCATCGTGCCCACGGAAGAGGCGAGAATGACTCGCCACAGACCGTGCTCGCTCGTTCCGTCTAATGCAATTGCAGTCGTGCGGCTTGCCATGCTTCCTCCTGAATAGCGCGCCGCCGAGGCAAAGCTGAGCCTTGAGGCGGAACTCCAGAGCGAACCGGGTTTCAGGGTTCGTACTCACAAACCCTGACTTGAAACCGAAAACTCTCTTGCGTAATCCGTGCCAGTTGCTCCCTGAGTACCCCCCTGTGACGCTTGCCCGCATGAGCGGACAAATGCGTCAGGTCTTCAGAAAAAAAGCCCTGGTCGGCGCCTTCATATCGCGTAAGCGCCGCCATGTCAAGAACATCGCACAAACCCTCCTGCACCTCCGGCAAGATGACTCGCTTCGGAGCTCTTCTTCAGAGTTGACCGCTTGCCACGATGGTTCGGCACACACCAGCCATCGCTACCCTCAACCCGATTCCAACTCAGATCTACCCAGACTTGCCACGAATATATGAAAGTATGTATATGAAGCATCCAATTTGTCATTTTTCAAAGAAAAATCGGAGATAATCCATTTCTCCCTTACATCTAAGTTATTTAAAAATATGGCCTTAGAGAAAATTGAGAGTGGCGAAGAGATTGCAAGTTTGAGTATTCAGTAGGAAAGTGCCAGGTCTGTTTGCAGGGGGCGAGGAAATTCCGTTGAGTTTCCTTTGCAGAAGAACAGGTTGAACGCGAAATCGACTTTTTGGGTGCCTTTCCATCTAGCAGGACGAACAACGTTTCGGGACTAACCATCCAGGCTTGAATCTACGTTTCTAGCCTCTGGGTAGAGGTGTGTCCTCTCACTGCGTCCGTCCATTTCGAACGTTCTTTTCACGAAGGCCATTCGTTCCACGAAAGGCCACTCTCTTCACGAAAGGTAGGATGAATGAGAAGAATCACTTTGTTTGCATTGATTGCAGCGTTGGCTCTTCTGACCGGTAACTCCGCAGCGTTCGGTCAAGCCACCGCCAGCGGCACCATCCAAGGAACAGTCCTGGATAAATCGCAAGCAGCCGTAGGCGGTGCAGTCGTTGAGGCCACGAATAAGGCGACCGGCTCAGTTCGAAGCACCGCTTCCAGCGATTCCGGATACTATCGCTTCGAGTTACTCTCCGCGGGAGTCTACACGGTCAAGATCGCGAAGGCAGGGTTTTCCAGTTTCGAGCAGACTGGGGAATTGCTCGTCGGCCAAACGCTAACGATCAACGCTGAACTCAAAGTCGGTGCTTCGACCGAGATAATCGAAGTTACCAGTACTGCTCCCATCGCCGATATAGACAAGACTGATGTGGGAGTAAATATCACGCCTAAAGATGTTCAAGAACTTCCTCTGCTAGGACGAGATGTCGCGACGCTGGCTACCCTTGCACCCGGCGTTCGTGCGACTGACTCCTACGATCCCACTAAGAACCGATACGCGGTTATCTCAATCAACGGACAAGGCGGACGCAACGTAAATGTCACCGTGAACGGCGTCGACAACAAAGACAGCACCGTTGGCGGAACGGTTATGCAGCTGCCACTCGAGGCTGTCGCCGAATTCGTGATCAGCACGCAGCGTTTTTCAGCCGCCAACGGCCGGTCGGAAGGCGCAGCGATCAATATGATTACCAAGTCCGGAACGAACGATTATCACGGTTCGCTGTTCGGCTTTTTCCGTGATCAGGCACTCAATGCCAAGAACGTCTTTGAAGGAGAAAAGGGACCTTACAGTCGCCAATTTTTTGGCGGATCTTTTGGAGCTCCTATCGTCAAAGACAAATTATTCGGATTCTTCGCGTTGGAAAGACAACGGGAGAGCACGAGCCTTGCGGAAACGCCGTTTGCCTTTGACCAGCTGTCACTAGTGACTGCCCTTGGAGCGGAGCCGGCATCTACGATTCCCACGCCATTCTACGAATGGAGGTATAACGGACGCATCGATTATCGGTTCAACGATCGCCAGACTGCTTACATCAGCTACACTTCGCAGTCAAACGAAGGACAAAACGATCAGTCGGATGGGCTCGGTGACCTCACTGGTGGCAATTTCACAAAAAATCATTTGCAGCTAGCTAACTTCACCTTGAATTCTGTGTTCACACCTACACTCGTGAACAGCTTTACGTTTGGCTATCAATTCTGGAACAATATTATCGACAGCAACATCAATGCGCCCTACACGACATTCGCTGGGGGCGAATGGTTTGGCACCAACACCAACGTTCCGCAAGAGTCCTATCAGCGCAAGTTCCAGTTCCGCGATGACCTGACCAAGACGATTCGCAATCACAATCTGAAATTTGGTGTGGATTATATTTACAATCCCAAATTTGGAGGGTTCTTCAAGTCAAACTCTACGCTGGAAATCGATTTCGGAGGCGATCCTAGTGACATTATCGCGAACACTGGCGGACAGTATCCCAACAGCTTTGCGAGCCCCGGAGCCGTAACCAGCATGTCGATTAGCGTTGGAGATCCATACTTTATTCTTAGTGGCAAGCAGCTAGGTTTGTATCTGCAGGACGATTGGAAAATTACCCGCAGATTCACGTTAAATCTGGGTGTGCGCTGGGATAAGGACTATAACCTGATCGGTGCGAGCGCTATCAAGAATAGCCGGACATTTCAAGAACTGCAGGCTATTGGAAGTCCGTTCTCTTCTTCTCTTCCGCACGATGACAACAAAGACTTCAGTCCTCGCATCGGCTTTGCCTACGACCTTACTGGAAGTGGCAAGCATGTGGTGCGTGGTGGATATGGCTTGTACTATGGAAATGTGTACGAGAACATTCCTCTATTCATGATTCAACAGGCCAATCCCACAATCTACCAAGGCGTATTCTCGATCGCCTCGGGCGACGAAGTGCCCGGCACGGGCATTCTACTAAGCGATTGGCGCTATGGTGTCGATCCGATGCCCACAATTCCGCCACCATCCTCAGAGCTCAATCCCGGTTCTACAGGCCGTTTGATGCATCCGGACTATCGCAACCCGGTATCCGAAGAATTCAACGTTGGTTATCAATGGGCCCTTACGAACAATTCGGTGTTTGAGGCAGAGTATGTTCACACATTGGGCTTGCACCAGAACAAGACCGTCAACATCAACCCAACCGATCTCAACGGCGTGCGTCCTTTGTCACAAGCATTTTCGGACGCTGGCGTACCAGTGCTCGGTAGAATCAGTGTTGAGGAATCCATCGCTCGTTCACGTTACGATGGCATGAACCTCAGCTATCGGCAGCGCATGACCAAGCACTTCAGTCTCAACGCTAACTACACACTCTCGCGCGCAGTGGGCTGGGCGATCGATAGTTCTGGGTTCCGAAACTACCCACACGATCCTCGCAACATCTGGGATCCGCGTGACTTTGGGAACACGCCGAATGATGAGCGCCATCACATCGCTCTCAGCGGAGTGGTTTCTCTACCATGGGGTTTTCAGGTCGCTCCTATTCTGCAGTTCGGAACGGCTCGTCCATTCGATCTAACCTCTAGCTACGATCCACTTGGCGTCGGTAGCGGCTATGCTCGACCCGCCATTGTGCCGACTGATGACCCGACTGATTACGCTACCTATGCTCATTCAAACAAAAGTACGGTCAATGCTTGTCTGACCGATGGTTCATGTCATCAGGCCGGTTACGATACTTTGCGCGGTGACAATTTCTTCCAGTTGGACGCGCGAGTTAGTAAGAGCATCCATCTTGCGGAGCGCTACAATCTGCAGTTGATGTTTCAAGGCTTCAATCTGACCAATCGTGCGAACTACGGTAATAACTTCGTGAACTCGACCGGCTCCGGCAGCTTCTTGCAGCCGGCGGGCTTCATCAATCCGAGCACAAGCTCTGCGGTGCTTCCTCGCGCCTTCGTGGGCGAGTTCGGCGTCCGCTTTACGTTCTAAACTAATCGGAGCTCACGCTCCGCGTAGCGCGATCACCGGGGCTGGCGCGAAAGCGGCAGCCCTTTGTTCTGGTACGCCGAGCAGGGTTCGATAGCTTGGAGGTGAAAGTCCTCTTCACAACCTGATGAGGGTGAAGTGATAGCGAGCGCAAGGGCGTCGCCGTGAGGCGGGGTCTGAAGGAAGCGTGGAGCAGACACGCGAGCCGATGAACAAGAACTGGATAGGAGGCCTACGGTGCCGGGCGAGCGGGCAGATGATTTTTTCCTTCCAGACTTTCCTGCGTTAACGCTATACTCTTCCTAGGGAATGCCACGCCGTTCCTCATCCAAAAAAACAAACAAAGTTTCGAAGTCGCTTTCTCGAAAGTGTCATTCTGCTGCGGCTTCTCATTCCTCATCTGTGAACTCTTATTTGCAACAACTCGGCGAAAAGCTCCGTGCTGTTCGTGCACGCCGTGGAATGTCTCTTCGGCAGCTCGCCAAAGAATCCGCGCTGTCCGCGCGTTTTTTGGCAAAGGTCGAGCTCGGTCGCGGCAACATCTCAATTGGCCGGCTGCATCAGGTTGCCCATGTGCTTGACGTCTCCATTGAGACTCTGGCGGCGGACGGCCAGCCCGCTGCTCCTCCGTTCGAGCAATCCACCGCATTCTTGAAGAAACTTCCGCCCGGCCAGCTGCGCGATGCCCACAAGCTTCTTCTTGAAAAATTCGGCGGGGTCGATTCCGCGTCGCGGCATTCGCGCATCGCTTTGATTGGTCTGCGCGGTGCCGGAAAATCCACGCTTGGCTCACTGCTCGCGCACAGGCTAGGCTTTCCGTTCATCGAACTCGACAAACAAATTGAGCGCGGCTCCGGCCTCACTCTAACGATCATCTTCGATCTTTACGGTGCCAGCGGCTTCCGCCGCATGGAGCGCGAAGCTCTCGAAGCCGTTTTCGCCAAACATCCCCGGTTCGTGCTTGCCGCCGGCGGCAGCATCGTCTCCGATCCCGGTACGTATAATCGCGTCCTCAGCGGGTGCTTTACCATCTGGCTCCGCGCGAAGGCGGAGGAGCACATGGCTCGCGTGCTCGCCCAAGGCGACCGCCGCCCCATGGCACACAATCGTCAAGCCATGCGCGATCTTCGCCGCATTCTTTGGAGCAGGGAAGCCCTTTATCGCCAAGCAGATGCA
>WNGJ01013683.1_pt1 | contig 10706 bp, 5 predicted proteins | sample 5400611 | NCBI WGS metagenome assembly WNGJ01 (sample SAMN13153375, study PRJNA577476) | soil metagenome | isolation source: 40 cm soil or saprolite under Garry oak tree replicate 1 | place: USA:California | collected 2016-06-15
AACGTGCTGGAGTCCATCACCATCAAGCACGCCTAATGGTGCATTCGGCCTGGTTCGTCCTCGCGATCGTGCTGGTCGCGCTCGCCTTCGATTTCATCAACGGCTTTCACGACGCGGCAAACTCCATTGCCACGGTCGTTTCGACCCGGGTCCTGTCGCCGTCCGCGGCGGTTGTCTGGGCGGCGGCGTTCAATTTCATCGCCGTCTTTCTGTTCGGGACGGCGGTCGCGAAGACCATGGGGAAAGGGCTCGTCGATCTCGCGGTGGTCGACGCGACCGTGATCTTGGCCGGCCTCATCGGGGCGATCGTGTGGGACCTGATCACGTGGTGGCTCGGGCTCCCGACGTCGTCCTCCCACGCGCTCATCGGCGGCTATGGCGGGGCCGCCGTGGCGAAGGCGGGCTTCACGGCACTGCTCTTTCCCGGGAAGTGGATCTCTACCCTGGCCTTCATCGTCGTCGCGCCGGTGATGGGTCTGACGCTCGCGCTGGTGCTCACGGTCGCACTGTCCTGGGCGCTGCGCCGCTCCTTACCGCGCAGGGTGGATCGTGTTTTCCGGGTGCTGCAGCTAGGTTCGGCGGCCGCGTATTCTTTGGGCCACGGCTCCAACGACGCCCAGAAGACGATGGGGATCATCGTCGGGTTGCTGGTGGCCGAGCAGCGCGTCCTCACCGACTTTCCGGTGTCAGCGCTGCATCTGACGGACGCGGGCGTAGTGCCGGCGTGGGTCATCATCGCCTGCGGCGCGGCCATGGGGCTTGGCACCATGTCCGGCGGGTGGCGCATCGTCAAGACGATGGGACAGCGGCTCACCAAGCTCACGCCCTTCGGCGGCTTCTGCGCCGAAACGAGTGGCGCCATCACGCTGTTCATCGCGTCGCATTTCGGCATCCCGGTCAGCACCACCCACACAATCACCGGCGCGATTTCGGGTGTGGGCGCGGCGCAGCGCCTCTCGGCGGTGCGGTGGGGTGTGGCGGGACGCATCGTGTGGGCGTGGATTCTCACGATCCCGGCGGCGGCGGGGGTCGCGGGCGTAGCGTATTTCGTCTTGCGTGCACTGATCTAAGACGTCATCCGTCATTCGTTCTTACGGACGACGGAGGACGGACGACGGATGACTCAGAGCCCGAGGACCTCGACGACCGTCTGGGCGATCGCGGCGTCCTGCACGCCCACGCCGGTGAGGTCTGCGACGGTAATCTCGCTCGCGCTCTCCCGTCCGGGGAGCCGACCGGCGGCCAAGTCGCCGAGCTCGGCGTACACCTTGTCGCGGGTCACCAGACCGGCCGCCATGGCGTGGTGCAGGTTGCCGTAGCGCTCCGTCTGGAACACGCGGTCCGCCACCAGCTTGTCGGCCCGCGCGAGCAACGCCGGCTCGAGCTCGATCTTCTCCGGGCTGCCGGTTCCCACAGACGTGATGTGCGTGCCCGGGCCCACCCATGAGGCCATCACGAGCGGCGTGGTGCTGGCCGTCGCCGTGACGATCACCCGGTGGTCGCGCACGGCGGACTCGAGCGCCGGGGCGATGCGCGTCTCGACCGCTTGACCGAGCTCTTTCGCGAGCCCTTCGGCGCGCTCGCGGGTGCGATTCCACAGGGTGAGCCGTGCGAGTGGCATCTGCGCAAGCATGGCCCGGGCGGTGAGACGGGCGAGCGCGCCGGCGCCCACCAGCAGGGCCTCGTGCGTGTCCTTGGGCGCCAGATACTTGAGGGTCAGGGCCACCGCCGCCGCCGTGCGGAAGTCGGTGAGGTAGCCGTGCTCCTCGAGCAGCACGGCGGGGACGCCCGTGTCCGCGTCGAGCAGCAGAAACATGCCGTCGCCGGAGGGCAGGCCGCGGGCGCGGTTGCGGTAGAACCCCGTCGCCACTTTGAGGACGATGTGCCGTCCGCCCGCGAGGTGCGCGCCTTTCACGTGCACCTCGGCTTGTTGCTCGCGCAGCTCGAGCACCATCGGGTCCGGGAGGGCGGCCTCACCGCGCCCGAGCGCACGAAAGCCCCGCTCGACGGCCGCGATCGCCACACTGAAGGGGACCTTGTCCCGGAACGCCTCGAGCGGGACGACCCGCATCTCAGTCGGCGAACACGCGCTTCAGACCCCGCTCGGTCTCGGCGAGCGCTTCCCGGAAGTGGTGCAGCTCCTCCCCGAAGCCGAACCGGATGTGGTTCGGCAACCCGAAGTGATCGCCCGGCACGAGCAGCACGCCAGCTAAAGGTGTCGCCGAACCGCTTCAGCCACTGCTCGATCACCGGGTAGTTGGAGCGGAGGATCCCGCGGGTGCGCGCGAGCACCTGCTCCCGTACGCGGGGCTCGAGCGCCACGGCAGCCAGGTGGTCGCTCGCGCCCGCCGGTCCGATCGTGGTGTAGTCGTGCCGCGCCCAGGCTTCGTTCGAGAACCCGGGCGGGGCGACCACCCAGCCGATCCGCAACCCCGGCAGCCCGTACGCCTTCGAGAGACCGTTCACGACGATGACGCGCTCGTAGCTGCCCCAGAACGACGGCGTCGTCGCGCCGTCGCGCTCCGCTCCCTGGTAGACCTCGTCCGCGAGCAGCCATGCACCGACCTCCGCCGCACGACTCAGGATGGCCTGCCGCATCTCGTTCGACAGCACGTGTCCCGTCGGATTGTGCGGATTGGTGACCACCACCAGCTTCGTGCCCGGTGCGATGGCGCTCCGCACCTCGTCGGGGGAGGGCTCCCACGCCGCCTCGGCGCGCAGCGTGAAGCCGCGCACCTGGGCGCCAAAGTTCTGGGCGAGCCCCCAGGTCTGGAGGTAGTTCGGCAGCATGACGGCGACCTTGTCGCCGGCCTCGACCAGCCGCCAGCACACCACGAAGTTCGCCTCGGCGCTGCCGGTCGTGACTAGGATCTGCTCCGGCGCGACCCCGTCGTACAGCGCCGCGATACGACCGCGAAGCAGGTCGGTCCCGTTCGACTGGCTGTAGCCGAGTCGCACGTCGAGCAGCGGCGCCGGGGACGCGCCCGCCAGCTCGAGCAACTCGTGGATCGAGAGCGGGTGCACGCCGGACTCGGACAGGTTGTAGCGCACCCGGTTCTCCCAGGTGCTCTGCCAGCGCTCCAGCTCGAATGGAACGAACCGCAAGAAACCTCCTGGTGCCGGGTTAGGTGTCAGGTGCCAGTAAAGTGAGGTCGTGAGGCCGTTCCAGCCAGTAATCCGGCGCGAGGTCCTCCAAGTGTGAGCGGTCGAACGGTCCCCACAGGACCGCCGCGGTCTTCACGCCCGCGGCCTTGCCGCACTCGACGTCGTGCCGTGAGTCACCCACGAACACGGCGTCCGTGGCCGGCGCGCCCAGCCGCTCGAGCGCCGTGAACACCGGCTCGGGGTGCGGCTTGGGGTGCGTGACTTCGTCCGCGCCGACAATGACCTGGAAAGCATCCTCGAGCCCGGCGACGCGGAGCCCGCGCACGGCGCCGCTCCGCATCTTGCTCGTGACAAGGCCGAGAGTCTTGCCACGATCCCGCAGCGCCCGCACCGCCTCCACCACGCCGTCATACGGACGCACCAGCTCGTCGTGGTGGGCGAGGTTGTACGCGCGGTACGTGGCCACCATGGCCTCGATCTCGGCGGGGTCGTCGGTGAAGTGCCGGAACTGTACCCACAGCGGGGTGCCCAGCCCCTGCATCCAGACGTCGTCCGACGGCTCCTGCCCGCGGTGCAAGCGCATCGTGTGGCGGTACGAGCGGAGGATGAGCTCGATGGAGTCGATGAGCGTGCCGTCGAGATCGAAGAGGAACGTTGAGAGAGGCACGCCGGAAGGTAACTTTGACGGTCGCAAACGCCATGCACAATTTCGAGACCGTCCTCACGCTGCTCGTCGGCGTCACCCTCCTGGCGCTGATGGCGCGTCGCTTCCAGCTCCCCACCCCCGCGGTGCTCGTTGTGGGCGGGCTCCTGGTCGCCGTGGTCCCTGGGCTCCCCACGGTGCAGTTCGACCCGCAGCTCGTGTTCCTGATATTCATCCCGCCGCTTCTCTATAGGGCCTCGTTGCTGGCCTCCTATCGCGACGTGCGGGCCAACTTTCGACCGATCCTGTCCCTCGGTGTAGGACACGTGCTGTTCGCAACGATCGTGATTGCCTGGGTTGCGCACAACGCGATTCCTGGCCTGCCGTGGGCGTCAGCGTTCGCGCTCGGTGCCGTCGTCTCGCCGCCTGACGTCGCGGCCGCGACGGCGTTCCTGCGGCGCCTCCCGATGCCGCGACGTGTCGTGACGATCCTCGAGGGCGAGAGCATGATCAACGACGCGGCCGCGATCGTCGCGTACCGCGTGGCCGTCGCGGCCGCGGTGACCGGCGCGTTCTCGCTCATGGGTGCGGCCGGACGGTTCGTGGTGGTCGGCACGGGCGGTGTATTGGTTGGTCTGGCCGTGGGATGGCTCCTGGCTGCGGTTCGCCGCCACATTCATGATCCCGAGGTGGAAAACACCATCTCGCTGCTCTCAGGTTACGCGGCGTATCTCCCCGCCGAACACTTCGGCGTGTCCGGGATCCTGGCGGTGGTCGCCATGGGGATCTATCTGGGGCGCGTGGGGCCCCGGTTCGTGGCGGCAGACACGCGGGTTCAGAACGCCGGCATGTGGGACGTGGTCGTGTTCGTGCTCGAGGGGCTCATTTTCATCCTCACGGGTCTCGCGCTGCGGCCCATCCTGGAAGGCCTGAGCGGCGCAGCCGCGCTCGAGCTCGCGCGCGCCGCAGTCCTCGTGAGCCTGGCCGTGGTCATCGCGCGGCTGTTGTGGGTTTACTTCGCCGGGAATTTTCGCTGGATGCTGGGGTCCCGGCTCCGCCCACGCGAGCCCCGGCCGCGCTGGCAGGTGTTGACGGTCGTGGGCTGGGCTGGCCTACGAGGCGGTGACACCCTCATTCTCGCCGCCGCCATCCCCACCGTGACGGCCGCCGGCACACCCTTCCCCGGCCGCGACGCCATCATCGCTCTCTCGTACGGCGTCATTCTGGTCACGCTACTCGGCCAAGGGTTCACGCTCGCGCCGCTGATGCGGAGGCTGGGCGTGCGCGAAACGGGTGAGGAGGAGGAGCGCGAAGAGATCGCCGCCAGGCTCCTCGCCTCGGAGGCGGCACTGGCCCGGCTCGAGGAACTCGCGTCGGCGCCGTGGATGCACCCGGGCGCACTGTCGCATACCCGCGATCGTTATCGCCACCGCACGCGCCACCTGCGCGGCCACGCGGACGGCGTGCTCGACGACCCGATAGAGGCCAAGTCTGTCGCGAACCTGCGGCTGGCCCGAGAGCTGCTCGCCGCAGAGCGGCAGGAGCTGCTCCGCATGCGCGACAACGGTGCGATCTCTGACGCCGTGATGCGACGTGTTCAGCAAGAGCTCGACTACGAAGAGCTCCTGCTCCATCACGAGTGATCTTCACTCAGCACGACCGCCGCGATCAATTCGACCTGCGGCGCCTCGGCGTCGGTCGCGACGGGTGGCAGACGCTCATGCAACGCCAGCACGTCGCGCACTGCGAGCGGAGCGCGGCGGGCCAGCAGATCTTCGAGGAGTAGCTCTTCACCGGCCGTCATGCCGAGCGCGAGCCGCGACACGAGGCCATCGAGCCGGGCGAGGTCGGCGTGGCGACGCTCGGTGGCCGCGCGGCGTGCCGCGGCCAGCACCCACGGGATGAGCCGACGACTGAGGCGGTCCCGGTGGGCCCCGCGCCAGCGCGCGTCCTCGAGCGCAGCCAGTCGGCTGCGGAGGAGCGGCGCCGCCCGTCGGATCGCCCGCTCCAGCGCCGCGCGGTCAAACGGCACGGGCTCCGCCGCGGCTGCCTGCTCGAGCAGTCGCGTCGCGCGGGCGGGATCGGCCCGGGCGCCCGCGTTGGTGACGACGACGCCCTCCACCTGACGCCCCAGCTGCACCACGAGCACGACGGCACGCTCCGCCGCCGCGACCGCCGCGCAGGTCCCGGGCGCAGTGGGCGGCCCCGCACGGGCGGCGAGTCCCTGCAGCCGATCGCACCAATCGAGCCCGTGGGGGCCGGCCCCGGCTCGCGATTGCGTGCGCCGCTTCGCCACCAACCGTCGCTCTATAGCCAGGGCATTGGCGAGCGGCGGCGGCGGGAGGAACGTCACCGTCTCGATGCGCTCATGTGGCGAGCCGGCGCGGTCGATTCGGCCCACGCGCTGCGCCAGGCGCGCGGGGCTCCAGGGAAGGTCGTAGTGGATGACTCGGCCCGCGTCCTGGAGATTCAGCCCCTCGCTCAAGATATCGGTTGCGATCAGGACGTCCGTTTCGAGCGCCAAGCGGGGAAGGGGAGCACCCTGCGCTCGCGGCGCGAAGGCGCGGAGCACGTCCCCCCGCCCCGTGGGCTCCTTGCCGAACCAGCCCCGCTCTCCCGTCACCGCCGCGAGGCGGTGGCCTCGGAGCCGGCGCATCAGGTAATGCACCGTGGCCCGCGGTTGGACGAAGACGATCGTCTTTCCCACGCGCGCCTCGAGCAGGCGGGCGAGCGCGTCCGCCTTGGAATCAGTCAGTGATGCCGCGAACGCGCGCAGCCGCTGCACCACATCTCGGTCCCGCTCGGTCGCGGCGCCGGGTCCGGGCGGAAGGACCAGAGGGAAGAGCGCGAGCTGCAGCTCGTCGGATCCGGCAGGAAACAGCCGCCTGAAATCACGGCGCCCGAGCGCCCTCCCCTGCGCCGCGGCCGCTGCGCCGTGCTCGAGGAACGCTTCGTACCGTGCGAGGGTCGCGCGAAACGCGGGCAGGCTCGAAGCGAGCTGCGACAGGAGGAGCAGGCGAAACAGGGCCGCCGCCTCGCCGCCCGCCTCGAGCTGGCCGACTCCGGTCACGAGCTCCTGGAGTTGTACGTCGGGCGCCGTACCGACGCGTATCGCCTCGCCGGCCGCGCGTTCGGGGAAGGGAAGCGCGCCCGACCCGGTGTCGTACCCCGCCTGCACGCGCTCGCGCGAGCGCGACACGCTCAGTCGGGCCGCGGCGGCGGTCACAGCATGCGGATCGGCGTCGCCCCGGGCCGCGTGGCACAGCGAGGGCACGCCCAGCGCCGTGAGGTCGTGGTCCCGCAAGAAGAGGCGGAACAGATGAAACAGATCGGCGATCCGGTTGTGCACCGGCGTGGCCGTAACGAGGAGCACGCGCGCACCGACCACGAGCTTGGCGAGCGCGCGGTAGCGGTTGGTGAGGGGGTTTCGGAAGCTGTGGGCTTCGTCGATGACGAACAGGCGGCAACGGGCGGCAGCAGGCGGCAAGGGGCGGTAACGGTTCACGCTGAGCGACTCATGCGTGATGATCGGGGCGTCGGCGTCGTACCGCTCCAGCAGGCCGCGCCATTGGCGCACCAGCACCGCCGGCACGACCAGCGCGAACGGTTCGCTGAGCGCGAGGGCGACGGCGAGCGAGACGTATGACTTGCCAAGGCCGACGGCGTCCGCGAGCAGCGCGCCCCCGTGGCGCCCTAAGATGCCCGTGAGCCGCTCAGCCGCGGGGACCTGGTGCGGGGCGAGCCATGCCGGCCATGGAGTCCTGCCTTCGAGCGCGAGCGGCGTGAGGTCGAGCAGCGCGCGCGCCCCGAGCGCCGCGACCGCCGGTGCCGGGCCGATCGCCCCCGGCGTGAGGAGACACGCGAGCGGCTCGGGGAGCGGCGCGAGGTGCTCAGAGAGGATCCGCGGCGGATGCGTCCAGTGCACGGCGGTCCGCGGCCTCCAGCTCGTACATGTCGGCAATGGCGTCGTCGTCGGACACGTTCGCCCGCCCCTGGTCCGCGAGGGCGCGCCACTGCGGCGGGTTGGCGGGCGGGAGTGGCAGTGCCCGCACGACGCCCGCGTTGAAGCGGCGGAAGCCGCCGCGGGCGGGATCGGCGGAGAGCCGGGCGAGGGCGGTGAGCCAACGAGAGTTGAAGAGCGCCGCCAGCGCGTGCGCGTCGTCCGCGGCGCGGGTGGCGATGCCGTAGACGGTGTTCAGCGGAACGACGCCGACGTCGGGCACAACGGCCGCGAGTCGGCGCGCGAGGTCCGGCCAGATCACGCGGCACGGGGCGTCGGCGAGGGCGATACGGAACAGCTGCCAAGCCGGACCGCCGCGGTAATCGCTGCGTCTGCATAGGCGCTCGACGTGTGGCTCGAGGGCACGCGCCAGCTCCGCCGGAAGGCGGGCCAGCGGACGGCCGTCGGGTCCGTGGGTCCACAGTAGGTGCGCCCGCGGCGTCGCACGCCACGGTCCGAGGTCCCGGCCCCGGACGACGGGGCGGGTCAGCGGTCCCGGTTGCGCCACCAGGAACAGATCGTCCGCACCGGTCTTCACACCGAGCTGCGGGGTCCAGCGATCGCCCACCGTGGGACAGACCGCTCGCAGGTGACGTGCGATCCGAGTGGCCCCACCTGCAAGGATCCACGGGCCGTCGGTCGCGAGGGCGCGCTGCGGGATCGTCGGGGCTCCGGTCTTGGGGCCGAGGGCCGTGGCCACCCGGTCGCGGCCGGTCGGCTCGATCCGCGCAGCCACGAGCGCCATGGGATAGATGGCGGCCTCCCCCCCGAACGCGCTCCCCTGGGCGACCGGAGCCACCCGTTCGAGGCGGGTGCTTGTGGCGAGCCGCCGCCGCAGCGGCTCCGCGTACCCACTGGACGCGAACTTTGCGGGAACGAGGAGCGCCACCGCGCCACCGGGAGCGGCGAGCTCGAGGGCGCGCTCCACGAACGCGACCGCGAGGTCGGGTAGATGCGCAAATCCGGGCCCGCCCGCCGGCCGCCAAGTGGTATAGCGGGTGGCCAGCGTCTCCCGCACTTGGGCGGGCACCCGCTCGCCGCGCACCCAGGGCGGGTTCCCGGCAACCAGATCGAACCCGCCGCGCGCCAGGATGTCGGCGAAATGCGATTCGAACGCGAAGAACGGGGCACCGCCCTCGCGGGAGAGACGGCGCGCGGCCATCCGGAGCTCGCGGCGACTCGCGCGCACGCGCCGGAGCAGAGCGCGCTCGTCCGGCCGGAGCCCCCGGCGCCGTCCGAATAGATCGCGATCCTTACCCGCGGCGACCAGCTCGGCGGCGCGTCGCTCGAGCGCCGCGACCGCTGCCGCGAACAAGCGTCGTGCGAGCGCCCCCTCGGCCCCGGCGAGCTCACCCAGCGCCTGCTGCTTGGCCGGTCCGGCGAGGCTGAAGAGCGCGCCCCGGGCGCTCGTGAGCCGCTCGACCTCCCGGGACGGAGCGATGGTTGCGGTGGCGCCGCCGAGCGCGCGGGCCAGCGTGAGTGGGTCGATCAGGGCATCTCCCTGCCGCACGTGCCCGTCCAGGTTCGGCAGAGGAGCGATCCGGGCGAGGTCGGCTTCGTCCTGGTCCGCCACGAGGGCGAGCCACAGACGCAGCTCGGCGAGCCGCACGGCGGTGAGTTTCAGGTCCACACCGAAGAGGGAATGCGCCACCACGTCGCGGCGGACCGTAGCGGTGGGTCGTTCGCCCGCGGCGCAACGCAGCTGCGTGAGCTCCTCCAGCGCGCCGAGCAGAAACGCCCCTGAGCCGACGGCCGGGTCGAGCACGGCGACGCGGCGGAGATCGGGCCGCGCATCGGGCGGGTCGCCGTGGTGCAGCCAGCGCTCCGCGGCCATTGGGGCGAGGCCGAAGCGGTGGACGAGGATCGCGGCCAGACCGGCGCGCACGATCTCGCGCACCAGGGATGCAGGCGTGTAGTAGCTGCCGCTCGCGCGTCGCTCGGCGGGGTCCATCACGCCCTCGAACACGCGGCCCAGCATGTCGGGCGCGACGCACTGGCCGACATCGTCCGCCTCGCGCGCCGAGAAATGGAATCGCTCGAACAGCCCGTCGAACGCGTCGCGCCAGTCGGCGTTGCTCCAGCGGACCGGGCCCTCGCGCCGCTCGAGCGCGGTGGGCTCGAAGAGCCCGCCGTTCAGAAACGGCAGGCGGCCCAGTGCGCGAGCCGCGCCGGAGCGCCCGGACGCCGGCCGATTCAGGGCGCCGAAGCACAGCGGATCGAACACCTGGCGGTGGAAGTGGCGCCGGCTGGCGACGCTCTCATCGAAACGGTGGATCAGATAGCGCCGGTCGCCGTCCAGCCAGCCCTTCGCCTGCACGAAGTAGAGGAACAGCACCCGGGTGAGCGCGGTGAGCGCGAGGGTGTGGCGCTCGGACCGGCTGCGGGGCGCCGCCAGGCGGTCCGTCAGCCGCTCCAGCGTGGCCCGGAACACCCGGAAGAACCGCGGGGTGACGCCTTCGCTCGCGAGCGCTTCGCCGATCCGCAGGCTGAGCGCGAGCGACGTTTCTCCCGCGAGGGGGCTGAAGCGCTCCAGCGTCGCGAGCGAGCCGCCGGGCGGTTGCTCCAGGGGAATGGTGGCGAGGCGGACCGCACGGCCTCCGCCGCTTTCCCCACGCGCGGTCGCGCGCCAACCCGCGCACACGAGACGCCGCGGGCCCGTGCCGAGCGCGCATGCGAGGCCGCGCTCGGCTTGCGCGGCCAGGCGCCGCGCCGCCGCGCGGACCGCCCGCTCCGGGTCGCGTGCCTCGATCGCGAACACGCGGAACGCATCGTGTCGCGCCACCAGGGCCGCGCGGATCACGCCCGCCCCTTCGGCCTGGGCCGGACCGAGCCAGGGTCCGGGTGGCACGGGCTCCCACGCCGCGTGAAACCCGAGCGCCCCAAAGAGGTGGCGAAGATCGTCGATCTGCTCGGTGCGGGCGAGAAGTTCCCGCAGCACCACGGGACCCCTGGTTCGGA
>WNGJ01010165.1_pt1 | contig 10705 bp, 10 predicted proteins | sample 5400611 | NCBI WGS metagenome assembly WNGJ01 (sample SAMN13153375, study PRJNA577476) | soil metagenome | isolation source: 40 cm soil or saprolite under Garry oak tree replicate 1 | place: USA:California | collected 2016-06-15
TGTCAATGTGGGATTCGGTCTCTGGTTGATCGCGAGACACGAAACCAAGAATCCGAACCGGGCGCTGCTTGAAACGCAAATGCGGGAGCAGATCGCGAAATCACTGGAGCATGCTGCGGCGACATTAACGCCAGCCCCAGACGCCTTAGGGGTAAGCGAAATTATAATTCCAGCTGCAACTGGGAAACTGGACGCTGTCGCAGACCAAGTGGTTACCATCGCTTCCCGATTCGGCGGTTCCGCTACGAAGGGGCTTCCAGATCGAGGCCGGATCAGCATCCTTGTCGATCTACCCGCGAATCGGGAGTCGGAATTTCGCGCAGCAATTGCGTCGATTGGCGGAGGTCCGGCGTCATCCGCCTTCGCCGAGGCTACGGCGGACAAGACGCCGCCGGCTACAGCAACGAGCCCCGCTGCAGCCGCGAAGAAAAGTTTTGTTGTACAGATTGTCGAGGAACCAGCAAAGTCAGATTGATGACAAGAACCCTCGTGAATGTGCCGCCTCTCCCCTTTCGCAAAGGGGGGAGGACTGAGGTGAGGGATTTCTGGCGTAGGCGATGATTGCAGTCACATTTGCGTTGCCGGCGGAAAGCTCGGATTTCTTACGCCATCTGCGCAATCAATCTCGCACCGATCGTAGTGGCATCCGCACAATTCGCGGCACGATTGAGGATCGCGCGGTTGAAGTTTTTCATACCGGCGTGGGAGAAAAGGTTTGCCGCCAGCGAGTGGCAGAATTTCTCCAGGATCAGCAATTCGGTCTTTTGATCAGCAGTGGATTTGCAGGCGCGCTTAACGATAAGCTGCAAATCGGCGATCTCCTCCTCGCGAAGAATTTTTCGACAGTCGAGCTGACCGAGGTGGGCTCATCCTTTTCACGTTTGCCGATTCATGAAGCCGATCTGTTAACCGTGCGTGCGTTAATCGATTCCAATGATGAGCGAAACAAAATTGCGCGCACATCGGGTGCGGCCGCGGTCGACATGGAGACGGAATTCATTGCGCGCGCCTGCGCTGAACATGGCATTCCCCTACTCTCCCTGCGCGTCATTACCGATACGCCGAGCGAACCGTTCCCGGCGCCGCCGAATGTCTTATTCGACATCGAACAGCAGCAAACTCGCTTCCTAACGGTGGCGACCTTCTTCATTGCGCGTCCGAATCGCGTCCCGCAGCTCATTCAGTTCGCGAGAAGAATTGCACGTGTGCGAAAAATTCTTGCAAGCGCGCTCTTCGATGTGATGCGCGGCATGGGCTGATGCAGCACACGGGCGCGGGCGCGTCGCGCAGCGACGCGACTACAGTTGTGCTGGCTCTATGTGCACCAGCACGTCCGCGATACGCGAGTCGCTTTGCTGGATCGCGCGTTTTACTCGATGCGCGATCTCGTGACCCTCATGGACGGAAATGTTGCCATCCACTCGGGCGTGGAGATCGACGTAAAAATCCAACCCCATTTTTCGGGCGCGACATTTCTCAACTTCGAGGACGCCAGGAACCGAGCTGGCAACTGAACAGACGGACTTGACGATTTTTCGGGGCGCGGTGTCCATGATTTCGTAAAATGCAGGCCGCAAAAGCCGAATGCCATTTGCCGCGATGACTGCGCAGGCAAAAAGGGCCGCCCAATCGTCCGCACTTTGCCAGCGCTTGCCGCCTATCAAGGCCACAGAAATGCCAATGAATGCAGCGGCGGACGTGAGCGCATCGCTACGATGATGCCAGGCATCGGTTTGCACAGCTGTGCTTTCCACGTCTCGTCCGATCCGATTGACGTAACGAAACAAAGTTTCCTTCACGATGACTACGACAATCAATATTACGAGTGTGTAAGGGGCCGGCGCGTGATGCGGCAGAAAAATCTCGCGCATACTTTGGACGGCGAGGCCAATTGCGGCAGCCAGAACTCCAACTGCAACAATTATGGCTGCGATCGGCTCAGCTTTCCCATGGCCGTAAGGATGAGTCGCGTCAGGTGGGCGCGCTGCAACTTTCAGCCCACCCCAGATGACAAACGAACCGGCAACATCCATACCCGACTCGATACCATCGGCGATTAGCACATAGGCGTTCCCAAAGAAGCCACCGAGAATTTTTGCTGTGGCGAAAATGAAGTTCACGATCATGCCGAAGAGCGCGACACGCGTTCCGGTCTGCCAAGCAGATGAAGTCATCCCGCCAGACGTGCTGTGAGTTTGCAGATTGGTCCCGGGCGCGTGAGGATGCTGTGGCGAGGACATTGATGAAGAAAAGTATAAACGCAGCCGTGTACGAAACACACGGAAATCCAGCGGACGTCTTGCGTGTTGAATCACGACGCTGGCCGACGCCAGCCGAGGGCGAAGCGGTTATAAAAATGCGCGCCGCGCCGATCAATCCGGCCGACTTAAATCAGATCGAAGGAAAATATCCGGTGCGACCAGAGCTCCCGGCAACGCCCGGGTTCGAAGGTGCGGGAGTGGTTGTCGATCTTGGCGCGAAGGTGACGAATGTTGCCGTGGGTGACCTGGTAATCTTGCCGCACAACGTCGGCACATGGCGTGACGCCGTTGTCGTGAAAGCCGAAGATCTCGTCGTTGTACCTGCGGGAATCGAGCCTGTCGATGCGGCAATGTTGAAAATCAATCCGATGACCGCGTGGCGTTTGCTGCACGATTATGTCGATCTCAAAAAAGGAGATTGGCTCATACAAAACGCAGCAAATTCCGCTGCCGGCCGCGCCGTGATTCAAATCGCAGGCGAGCTGGGCTACAAAACGGTGAACGTTGTCCGACGCGCGGAATTGATTGACGAACTGCGCACGGAAGGCGGCGACCTCGTGCTCGTCGATGGCGAAAATCTTCGCGATGAAGTGAAGGGCGCTACCGGCGGCGCACCGATCCGTTTGGGATTGAATGCTGTTGGCGGCGAGAGCGCACTGCGGCTTGCGAATTGTCTCGCGCCTGGATCAACCCTGGTGACGTTCGGAGCAATGAGCTTGCAGCCACTGAAAATTCCCAACGGGTTGCTTATTTTCAAGGACCTCCGTTTCCGCGGCATCTGGATCAACAAATGGTACGATAACGCGACCAAAGAGCAGCGCATGGAAGCATTCCGGTCACTTTTTGAAATGGCAAAACGCGGTCTGTTAAAGACGAAGGTCGAAAAAGCCTACCCGCTGAGCGAAGTGAAAGTGGCAGTTGCGCATGCTGCGCAAGGCAAACGCGGCGGAAAAATTATTTTGGAGTTCGGCGACTAAGCGCCGGCTCATCTGCCGTGCAAAACGAAGAAGCCAGCCGCACGGCGCTACTCATTGCTGCGAGCCTGGTGCTTCTGCATGGCCATCCCAAATACTCCGGCCTCGTCTCGAAGACTTCCGCAGCTTTGTGCGCTCACATGCTAGAGAGGTATTCGCTCCAGACGCGTTTGCTCTTAAAAATTGTTCGACAGGGCTGGTTTCGACCGATCGCGAAGTTGATCGAGCGCGTGACGATCCAAGGAATTTTGTTGCATTACGTCTTGCGAAAGAAATGTATCGCCGCGCTCGCGCGCTCAGCGCTTGGTAACGGAACTACGCAAGTCGTCATAATCGGCGGAGGCTTTGATCCGCTCAGTTTCGAATTACACAAGAATTTCCGAGACGTACGATTTTGGGAGATAGATCATCCGGCAACGCAACGCCACAAAGTGCGCGCCTTTTTCAAAATCGACCGTAAACGATTGCATTTTATCCCGGTTGACTTGAACGCCGCTGCTCTCAATGGAGAGGCTCTGATCAATAGCGGCTTTGATCCAGCTCACCGGACATTCTGGATAGCTGAGGGACTCTTGATGTATCTGCCGTCAGATATCGTTTCCTTGTTGATGAGAACATTGAAAGGTCTGAGCTCTTCGGGCAGCCAGTTTGCATTTACATTCATGGAAAAACAGAGCGACGGCCGGATTCGCTTCCATTCACAAAGCAAACTGGTCGATTGCTGGTTGCGTGGACGCGGCGAACCATTCCTCTGGGGCACGACGCGAGGTGAACTTGTTGATCTTATGCGTCCCTGGTGCGTGATCCGATTTTTCGATCACGATAATCTGCGCGAACTGGGGCCCGGCCTGGCCGATGAACCAATCGCCAAAGGCGAGGTGATTTGCCTGGCTGAGATTTGACTTACTCAACTAAGCTTCCTCCATGCTGACGCGGCGCGAATTCATACGCACGGCGGCGCTTTTCGCGCTTGCGCCGCGCATCTTCGCAGAACCGGAGATTTGGGTTAATGACGTCCATTCCCAGCTCAATCGCACTCGCGTTCGCGAGCTGCTGAGACCGCACACCAGCGACGAACTCGCGGCGATTGTGCATTCTGCGTCGCGAAAAGGCCTGCCTATCTCCGTTTCAGGCTGTCGGCATTCGATGGGCGGACAACAATTTGCCACAGACAGCATTTGCATCGATGCGCGCTCACTCGAGCGCGTGATTTCATTCGATCAAGAGCGCGGTTTGATTGAAGCGGAAGCCGGCATTCAATGGCCGAAATTGATTCGCACTTATCTGGACGCCCAAGCAGACAAGGCGAAGCAATGGGGTATTGCTCAAAAGCAAACCGGCGCCGACACGTTCACGCTCGGGGGAAGTCTCTCATCGAACGTGCACGGGCGCGGGCTGGCAATGAAGCCGCTGATTTCTAACATCGAATCATTCACCCTGATCAACGCCGATGGGAAATCGATTCGCTGTTCGCGCGATGAGAACAACGAATTGTTTCGACTCGCAACCGGTGGATACGGCCTTTTTGGATTAATCGATAGCGTGAGGCTTCGGCTCGTACCGCGGCAAAAATTGCGACGTGTAGTCGAGATAATTCGCGCAGACGATCTGCCCAAACGCTTTGAAGAACGCATCGCGCAAAAGTTTCTCTACGGGGATTTTCAGTTTTTAGTCGATGAAAAGTCGCCGGACTTTTTGCAGCGCGGAGTGTTTTCTTGTTACGAGCCGATCGACGAACGCGAACCGATTGTCGCCAAAAAGGAGTTGCGCGATGATGACTGGCTGGAGCTGCTGCGGCTTGCTTATACCGATCGCGAAAAGGCTTTCGAGCGTTACAGCGATTACTATTTGTCGACGAACGGGCAGACTTATTGGTCCGACACGAATCAACTTGGCGCGTATTTGCCGAATTACGCGCAGAAGATCCGGGAACAAATCGGAGGAGAAGAATCGAGCCTCATCATTACCGAAATTTATGTTCCGCGCACTGACCTTCCAGACTTTCTGGCGCAGGCGGCGGAACTGTTGCGCTCGAATCGCACGATCGTCATTTACGGTACAGTTCGACTCATCGAAAAAGACGATGAGAGTTTCCTCGCGTGGGCGAAAGAACCTTATGCGTGCGTCATTTTCAATCTGCTCAGCTTTCATACACCGCGAGGCATCGAAGCGTCGGCGCGTTCCTTTCGCGGGTTAATCGATTTGGCGATAGCCCGCGGTGGCAGTTATTACCTGACGTATCATAAATTCGCCAAACCCGAGCAAGTCATTGCGTGCTACCCGCAGTTCAAACGATTTCTCGACCTGAAGAAAAAGTACGATCCCACTGAACGCTTTCAGAGTGATTGGTATCGATACTATCGGAAGCTGTTAGCAAGCGGATGACCAAAGGAACAGAAGCAGGATCCTTTAATGCAGCCGTTTGCCATCGTTGCTCTGGTTTTGATTCTCGCGCGCGCAATCACTGAACTGTGGCTGAGCCAACTCAACCAACGTCATGTGCGCGCGCATGCGAACGAAGTGCCGATTGCATTTCGCGGAGTCATTGACGACGCGACGTATCGCCGTTCGGTTGATTACACGCTGGCCAAGAGCCACTTTGGAGATGTTGCCAACTTGTTCGATGTCATGCTGCTCATTGCCGTGCTTTTCAGCGGCGTATTGCCATGGGCGTTTGCAAGATTCAGCGCGACCTTCGGCACTTCGATCCCGGCGATGGCTGGTTTCCTTGTCTCTACAGGCATCGCGTTGAGCATCCCGGCGTTACCGTTCGCCTGGTATGCGCAATTCAAGCTCGAAGAGCGATTCGGTTTCAATACCACGACGATGAAGACGTGGATATTCGATCGTGTGAAAGGATTGCTACTCGCGCTGCTGCTGGGCTATCCGCTGCTTGCGCTGGTGTTGAAACTGATGGTGTGGACTGGCGCAAACTGGTGGCTTTGGGCGGCGACGGTTGTCATCGCGTTTCAATTGTTCCTGCTGCTCGTTGCGCCGGCGGTGATTATGCCGCTTTTCAACAAGTTCACACCGCTGCCGAAAGGAGCGTTGCGCGAACGCCTCTTTGCGTTGGCGCAGCGCACGGATTTTCCCACGCGCAGCATCGAGGTGATGGATGGCAGCAAACGCTCGCGTCACTCCAACGCCTTCTTTACCGGACTCGGACGTTTTCGAAAAATTGTCCTGTTCGACACACTCATCGCGCAGCTCACCGAGCCGGAACTGGAATCCGTACTTGCGCATGAAATTGGCCACTATAAGAAGCGCCACGTACTGAAGTTGCTCGGGGTTTCCATTGCTGGCGTCTTCGTGGCGTTCGCCGCGATTGCATGGCTGGCGCGTCAGCAATGGTTTTATCGCGCGTTTGGTTTCGAGCATCAGGGAGGCTTTGCCGCTGCGAGTGTCGTCCCTGCGATGCTACTGTTTGCGCTGCTGGCGGGCACCATAAGTTTCTGGCTTTCGCCCTTTATTCACACCTGGTCGCGCCGTTTTGAGTACGAGGCGGACGCATTCGCGCATGCGACAATGGGAGAGGCGCAATCGCTCATTCATGCACTGCGCAAATTGAGCGAAAAGAATCTGAGCAATCTCATTCCGCACCCGCTCTACAGCGGTTTTTATTACTCGCATCCGACCCTGCTCGAACGCGAACGCGCGCTGCAATAAGATCGGCGCTTGACACAAGCGCCGCTACACCGTGCGCTCTTGTGGCATGTCGAGAGTCATCGTTGTTGGCGCGGGAATTAACGGAGTTACCGCCGCGATTGAATTAACAAAACGCAGTCACAAAGTCACCCTTATCGATCCAGGACCGCTGCCGCACCCGCTCGCGGCGTCCACCGATATCAGTAAAGCCGTGCGCAGGGCTTACGGCGCGGACGAGGATTACACAGCGCTAGCCGAGCGCTCGATCAAACTCTGGCGCAAATGGAATGAGGAATTCGGTGTGGAATTGTATCGAGAAGTCAGCGTGATGTTCGTGCGCGGGCAGGAAATGAAGACAGGCGATTTTGAATGCGAAAGTTTCAAACTCTTAAAGCGGCGTGGACACAAGATTGAGCGCATGAACTCGCCGCAGCTGTGGAACCGTTTTCCGGCGTGGAATCCGAAACTCTATCAGGATGGCGTTCTTGAGCTGGAGGCCGGATATGCGGAGAGCGGTCGCGTCGTTGCAACATTAGTTGGGCGCGCAAAATCACTCGGAATTGAACTGCGGGAAGGGGCCAGATTCTTGCGGTTGGATGAAGGCGATGATCGTGTGAAAGGGATCGTGCTGGATGATGGCCAACGAATCGCCGGTGACTCTGTCGTCATGGCAGTGGGCGCGTGGACGCCGTATCTGCTGTCGTTTACGAAAAAGTTCTTTCGTGCCAACGGCCAGCCGGTCTTTCACCTAAAGCCTCGACAGCCCGAGCTATTCGCGCCCGAGCGTTTCCCGGTTTTCGGCGCGGACATTACGACGACCGGCTATTACGGATTTCCACTCAATCGCGACGGCGTGGTAAAGATCGCAAATCACGGTCCTGGCCGGGAGATGTCGCCCGAATCTCCCAAACGTGCTGTCACTGTCGAAGATAAAGGGAACTTGCGCGAATTTCTATCATCGACATTTCCTTTGCTGGCAGATGCGCCAATTGTACATACGCGCGTCTGCATGTATTGCGATACGCACGATGGACATTTTTGGATCGCACCCGATCCGGAGCGCGAAGGATTAGTAATTGCCGCGGGGGACTGTGGGCATGGATTTAAGTTTGCGCCCGTGCTTGGCGAAATCATTGCCGACGCAGTAGAAGGAAAAGACAACACATTGCTGGCAAAATTTCGGTGGCGACCGGATGTGCGCGCGGGAAGCGGGACCGATGTCGCACGGTTTCAGGGAAATCTGTAGCCGTCGCCGTGTGGGCGACGCGATACATAGATTCGTTGCAACATCAGGACCGCGCTTCGCACAGCGAAGCGGCTATAGCCAAATCTGGCAGCTAAGAAGCCGTCGCCCCTTGGGCTGTCTCCCTTTTTGGCCGGCGCTTTAGCAGTGTGATTTGCTTGATGCGCGCGGAATCGGATGGGCTCCATGTGGCAACGTCCGGATCGTCCTTAAAAGCGTTGTGGACGAGGCGCCGCTCGTAGGAATTCATTGGTTCAAGCTGAAGCGAACGGCCCGTGATGCGAACGCGGTCAGCCAATTCTCGCACGCGTTGCACGATGCGATCTTCGCGCATGGAACGGTAGTGTTCGCAATCGACGATGACTTTTTCAGCGTCTTTGTCTTTGGCTTGCAGCAGCCGATTAAGCAAAAACTGGATGGCCTCGAGCGTCTCGCCGTCACGTCCAATGAGGCGCCGGCTTTCCTCGGTATAAATCTGCAGCGTCGGGTTGCCACCTTCATTGGTGGTCTCCTCGATTTGCACAACGAAACCGAGATAACCGAGCATGGTGTCGAGCAGATCCTTCGGGGTCATCATCGTTTTCGTTTTCCGGCGGGTGCAACTTTTTCGAGCGTCGGCGTGGGTTGTCGTTTGTTCTGATAAAATTGCAGGATGCTGAAAAGATTTTGTGCAGTGTAATACAATGCCAGGGCTGCCGCAAAATTGTAGCAGATAAATAGAAAGATCAGCGGCGTAAACATCATCACTCGGCGCTGCGTGGGATCGCCCGTCTTGGGCGTCATCGCCATGAGCCAGATCTGGGTCGCAGCCATGCAGAGCGGAATAATGTTGATCGGCCAGCCGAGCAACGGCAGATGCGCTATCGTGTCCGGCTGAGAAAGATCTTTTACCCAAAGAAACTTTGCGTTTCGCAATTCCACCGCCTGGCCGAGCATTTTGAACAGACCGAAGAAGATCGGGATTTGGATCATCATCGGCAAACAGCCGCCGACCGGATTAATGCCGTATTGCTTGTAAAGCTTCATCATCTCCTGGTTCACCCGGGTTGGATCGTCTTTGTACTTGTCCCTTAATTCCTGCATCTTCGGGGAGAGCGCAGCCATCTGGCGCATGGAGCGATTGGCTTTGTTTTGGATTGGCCAAAGCGTGAGTTTGATGATGGTGGTCAGAGCCAGGATAGCCAGACCGTAGTCATGCAACCAACTGTGCAGCAGGTTCATGAAATTGAGCAGAAACTGGCACACTATTTTGAACATCCCGAAGTCCATGACCTCGGCTTCATTGTGCGGGAGTTGCGCCAGACGATGATAAAGCTTCGGGCCAGCGTAGATCTCAAAACGTGCGCTGTAGGTTTGGCCGGGCTGCAAATGAAATCCCGGCATCCCGAGCGAACCTTCAATGCCGAGCAGCTTTTCGTCGGGCGAGCGTTCGATGTCGAAACGCCGGCCCCATACGGCCGTTGCCTTGGCAGTGAGCGGCGCCATTAAAGTAGTGAAAAATTGATTGCTCACCGCAACCCATTCCGCGCCGGCAATACTCTCCTGGTAATAACGCCGGGCAGCGCGCTGCCCGAGACCAAGAAAACCGCCACTGCTTCCGAACCAACCGACATCAATTCCTTTCGCTTTTCCGTCGATGCACCAGACTAGACGCGTGTATGAAGGATAATCCCTTGGATGAATTGGGGCCGCGGAGCCAAGCGCCACAAAGTAGCCGCCGCTTTGATAGGGCTTGTCACCCCGGTTCTCGAGATCAACGTCCATTTCGATCACGTAGTTGTCTTTGTTCTCTGGAGATTTTTCGAAGAAGAACTTTTTTCGAACAACGACTTGCTCGGCCGTCGTGCGCTCAAATTGCACAGTGGAATTCGACTCGACAGACGCGGTAAACTCGGGGAGCGTCGGCGCGGACACCGCCGCGATTTGTCAGGCGCAGCTCAACGTCAGAATTACGCAATGTCTCAATCTTCTCGGCAAAGCTCGGAGTTGGTTCACTGCTTGGTGCAGCTTCGGCTACGGGAGTCGGCGATGGCGAAGACGCAAGAATTGCGGGAGTTGCCGTGGCCGAAGTCTGTCCCGGCGCAGCACCGACGGGAGTGGGCCTCGAGGCCATCTGCTTTGCCAGATAGATTTCCCACAGGACGAGGCCAACGACACAAAGAGCGACGACAATCCACGCAGTTCGATCCATAAATCGTAGGTTTGGCCAGAGGCGCTATTCAGCGCAGTTGGACCCGACATTTAATCCCGATCCCAAACCCTCGATGCCAGATGGGGTTCTTTTGCCATTGGGTACGGGGTCATATCCACATCCACCCCACGGCTGGCATCGAGCGAGACGCTTCAATCCCAGCCAGCTTCCGTGGCGGATCCCATGCACCTCGACTGCTTCCAAAAAATATGCCGAACAAGTCGGCGTAAATCGGCAGCCAGAATTAGGACCGCAAAGCATACGCAGCAACGGCGAGAGCGTGCACTGATAAATGCGAATGAAAAAACGAACCAGTCCGAGCATCAAAGCAGGATAGAAGCGCGCTTTGCCAGACGCAACCATTCATGTTCCAGCGCGCGATAGTCCGCAG
>WNGJ01011317.1_pt1 | contig 10703 bp, 8 predicted proteins | sample 5400611 | NCBI WGS metagenome assembly WNGJ01 (sample SAMN13153375, study PRJNA577476) | soil metagenome | isolation source: 40 cm soil or saprolite under Garry oak tree replicate 1 | place: USA:California | collected 2016-06-15
TCCAATCGATTGTCCGGAGCCCCGGGAGGGGTGCCCGCAGCGAGGGACTGGATCCTCGCGGACGCCGCGGTGATCTGGATGTCCGCGGAGCCGTGGTTAGTCACCGTCAGGATGCCGACGATCTTCCCGTCCGGGCCGGACGGATGGACGACGTTTTGGACGGACGCCACGATCGTCAAGTGGGTGTCGTCGACCAGGGTCACGGTCATCCGTAGCAACGTCGGAGAGGCCATCGCGGTGAGCAGCAGGAGGACGGAGAGAATCGGGAGCGGAGCGAGGTGCTTCTTCTTGCCCCACGGCGCACGACGAAAGCGGGTTGCTATGGGGAGTAGCCCTCGAAGTCCGAATCGCGGCGAGGCAGAGACGAATCCCATTGTTGAGACCAATCCCCGGACCGCGGTTCAGCCCATATAACCATTATGGCGAAGCCGCGATGCGACGGTTCGAAGTCCTCAAATCGAAACGCGAGGAAGGCCAAAGTCTGGTCGGAAGAGAGTCAAGTGCGGATGGCCTGGATGAGGATTACGTCATCAGACCGCGCAGCTTACGGCAAAATCGTCTTATACTCTTACGGAAACTGCGCCTTGCCCCCATGGAGGGATTTCGTGGCGGTTAGTGAATACCGGCCTGCGCTCGGCCAAGCTGCCCCAGCGAAGAGCAAAGCGCTTAGGGTCCTGGCCGCGATTCCTGCCTTCAACGAAGGGCCAACCATCGGCTCGGTGGTCTTGCGTGCTCGGCAGTACGCGCAAGAGGTCGTGGTCATCGACGACGGGTCCACGGACGACACCGCGGAAATCGCAGGACTCGCCGGAGCGGTCGTCTTGACCCATCCCGTGAATCAAGGCTATGGTGGCGCCCTACGCTCATGCTTCGCTTATGGACGAGAGAGCGTGGCAGGCGTGATGGTCGTTCTCGACGGAGACGGTCAGCATGATCCTGCCGACATCCCGCGCGTCCTGGAGCCGATCCTATCGGGCCGAGCGGACGTTTCCGTGGGCTCTCGTTTTCTTCAGAAGAATGCCACCGAGGTTCCGAGGTATAGGCGGGTTGGAATTGGCATCCTAACAATCTTGACCAACCTCGGGACCAAGAATGGAACCAGGCTTCGTGACGCGCAGAGCGGCTTCCGAGCGTACTCGCGCAGAGCTATGGAGGTCATTGACCCGCGAGACATCGACATGGGCGCCAGCACGGAGATCATCTGGGATGCGAATCGGCATGGTTTAGTTGTCACAGAAGTGCCGATCCAAGCCACCTATCGGGAAAGCAGGTCCAGGCGAAATCCGTTGCAACACGGGTTGAGCGTAGTGGGGTCCATGGTTCGCTATGTGGAGACAGAGCATCCGTTACTGTTCTTCGCAGTGCCAGGCATCGCGCTTGCGATGCTCGGAGTTGGACTGGGCTACTTCGTCTTGGACGTTTATCGCAAGGGCCTAGGATTCCCGATTGGATGGGCGCTCGTTACGGTACTAGTGCTGCTCCTCGGGATGCTGCTCGCCTTTACGGGACTCATTTTGCACGCTGTTATCAACGCGAACAAGCGATCAAAGTGACCAATTCTCGGGCGACTGGGTCGAAATAAACGAATGCTGGAACCGGGTGTGACAGATTGGATGACCTTCCTGTCGTGAGCGTGATGATTCCGACCAAGAACAACCAGGATACAGTATTCCGCTGCATTGACTCAGTTTTGTCGGTCGACTATCCAGCAGAGAAGTTGGAAATCCTCGTTCTCGACTCCTCGTCACCACCTTTGACGCTACCCGAAGGAGTCAAGGATCGGGTCACAATCCTTTTTCGTGACTACTCGCCGCCGGCCGCCTACAACTCGCTACTCCCTCGTGCGAAAGGAGACATCGTCGCTTTCATCGACTCGGACGCGGTCGCGGATCGAACTTGGCTCCGGCGACTCATTGATGGATTCACCGACCAACAGGCCGGGGCCGTCGGTGGGCACATTAGGACCTGGAACCGCGAAAATCCTCTCGCCCGCTCTATCGGCTACGAACTCGAAGGAAGATATCTCCGGATGCCTGATCGCATTCTCAGAATCTCGACGTCGAATCTCGCCGTGCGGAAAGACGTGCTGGTGAGAATAGGTGGTTTTGACGAGCGACTACGAACTGGGTACGATGCCAAACTCGGACTTGAGATAAACAAGCTCGGCTACGCGATCAAGTTCAACCCTGAGGCAGTCGTATATCACTACCATCGACCCTCGTTTGCGAAGTTCTTCCAGCAGCAGCGGACGTATGCGGTCAACGATGTCATGCTGTACCTCAGTGGGTTTCCCATGCGCCAAGATAACGTGACCACCCCATGGATGCTGGTAGAGTTGAGCGGCTGGATTCTAGCTGCGGTTCTGGGCCTGGCCGCGGTTCTGACAGCAATCGCCTGGAACGGGCTTGGGACAGTTCCGGCCGTATCTGCGTTTCTTGCGCTCCTTGTTGTCTTGCTTGCATCAATGATGTTTCGCGGGCTGGCAGCCGCGGTTGCACGGCGGGACCCAGTAGCGTTGGTTTTCTATCCGGTGATGCTAGCCACGAGGGCCGCGGCCTGGATCATCGGAGGTCTTGAAGGCATGATTAAGCTAGTACGCAGAACGGACAAAGCGTAGACCGCGTCTTCGCGGCCGAATCCTGTGGCTAGAGGCGGCAGGGAGCTCACGGCGTGCCTCGAGGTGAGCATTGGCGCGCCAAGGCTGATTCCAGTAATCTACGAGCGACCATCGGTAGCCCTACTCATGATACAGACCCCAACGGACCCAGCATGCATCCCGCAGCCCCTCTCGTCTACGAGGAGGATCCGCGGATGTTCAAACTTGCAGAGAGGAATCGGCCAAGAGAAGTACCTTTTGTGTTATCAGCGCGCCATAGCGCTGATAGGATCGAGCGGCTCAAGGCAGGTCCTTAGGGCGCAGAGGTGTACGAAACGAAGGTGATATTCGTCACGCCGGACAATGTCCGCGAGGCTCCGGGGGGGATAGGTGGAATTCTTGCCTCATTGAGCGACAGGCTTGGTAGAGAGGGATACGAATTCGCCGCTGTTGTGCCCAATCGTCGAGCGTCGCGTGCTCCGTCGGTCGCGCAAACGGTGCGGGTCGAGGAAATCGATGCGAAGTCTTTGCGACGCCAAATCGCGAATTACGACCCCGGCGACACCGTTGTGCACTTCAACTATCCGCTCCTCCATCCCGAGCTCATCCTCGCCGCTACGGCGTCGATCCCGACGATAGCAACTATTCACACTACAGCCATTGGCGAGCTGAAGTCGTTGGCAACGGTGTCGCCCGCCTCGCTGACGCCCAGCGATGCGGCATTTGTCGGAACGTTTCCGTTCCAGTATCTTGCTGAAGCGAGAGGGAGTAAGGCCTCGGCCGTGATCGGTGTTTCGCGCTCGGTGATGAACGAAACGACTACAAGTCACGCCCACGCTAGGAATTGGCGGTGGCAAGTCCTACAAAATGGTGTTGACCTCAACCTATTCAGACCCGGAGGCCGCGAGGGGCCGTCAGAACGGCCGACTTTGCTCTTTGTCGGCCGCCATATCGCACGCAAAGGTATCGCCGACCTTGTGCGCGCCTTCGGGAGGATTAGGCTCCATCCGTCTAGGCCGATTCTGGTACTGGCGGGGAGGCCTTCGGCTGCGACCTACCGGCTAATCCAACAGTACCTTCCCCCGGCCGGAAGAAGGGATGTCAGAATCGTAGGATTCGTTTCCCGTCACGACCTTGTAAGGCTGCTTTCAGACGCAACGGCTCTGGTGTTTCCGTCGCATTACGAAGGCTGTCCTCTCGCGGTACTAGAGGCGCTCGGCACTGGCTGCCCCGTGGTCGGGTATGCAATCCCCTCCCTCGTGGAAATTGTAGGAGGAGAGCAGAGTGGATGTGTGCTCGTCCCGCCGTTCGACGTTGAGGGATTGAGCAGAGCGATTGCTCAGCTACTCGACTCTTCTGAATACCAAGCCGTGCTGCGGAACCGAGCCATCAACCTAGCGAAAGCGTCGTTTGACCTTGAGCGGGTGGCGACGAGTTACCGACGGCTCTATGAGACGGCGGTAGAAGGAGGTTGAACTCGTGACCGCCGCTCAACCAACGGTTCCAAAGTGGCGCACTCGGGTTGCATTGATCACCTATACGCCGCCGAATTCACACGGAGGAGTCGAGCGCCAAATTCAGAGCGCGCTCGAAAGCGCGCGGACTGACAAGGGGTTTGACGTTTCAATCCTCAGAGCAGCATCCGCCCGCAGTCCGTTCCTCCTGTCGGTCGCAGAACTCTTTCTAGCCCAGATACGACAGCGACGATTCCTTCTCGACCAGTCGGTGCTCGACTGCCAGGAGTTTTCGGGCCTGCCTGTCATCATCTTTGGCAAACTCAGACGGAAGGAAAGACCTTCATTCCTGGTTCACTGCCACGGACCGCTTTTTCGGGAATTGACGGAGATGCCAGCCCACAAAGCACCGATTCTAACAAAGAGTGGTCGAATCGTAAGCCATGCGATCTTGACGGTCATGGAATGGATTTCGGCCCGCGGGGCGGATATCGTGGCTTGCGACTCCTCTGACACTCTTGACATCGTGTGTGACAAATACGGAGTGCCTAGAGGCAGGTGCCTGACGTTCCCAAAGGGCATTAACCCTCTCGTATTCCACCCGGAACCTAGCCCAGCGCTGTCCCCCGAATCGGGGAATCTCGAAAGTCGAAAATTCATCCTGTTTGTAGGTAGAGTGGATCCTCGAAAGCGCGTTCTTGAGTTGTTGCAATGGTTCCGAGGATCCACCTTGTATGGTGAAACTCTTCTAGTACTGGTGGGGCCCCGCGCCAGTGGGAGATACGCGCGGCAGGTGGATGATTTAGTGCGGAAGGCCGGCCCGCGAATCAAGCGTAACGTAGAGATTTCTGATTCTGAACTAAACAAGCTCTATGCGGCAGCTGGATGCCTAGTCATGGCCTCATGGAGCGAGGGCGAAGGACTTGTGGCCCTAGAGGCGATCGCCTCCGGATGCCCCGTCGTCTGTCCAACGACAGTTGCGGAGCTGTTAAGAAGGGATTTCCCTGGAATTGAACTCCAGCGCTTCGACGATTGGTCGGTACTCTCAGATGCCGTGGGTCGCGCTATCGCCACCCCGATCGACCAGCGCCGGCGAAATGCTGAATACCTCTTGACCCATGGCACGCGAGAGGCAGAGTGGAGGTTGCTCAGGGATGCGTGGCTGCGACTTGCGCGAATGAGGTGAATTGGGATAATGAATGAGGCTGCCGCGACAACGAAGAAACTTGTGGCCATCGGATGGATTGCGGCCTTGTTCATCCTTGAGAGGCTGCCGTTGTTCCTGGTCGATGCTCCATATCTATCCCAGTACGAATACAGAGGAGTTTTCGGTGCATACCAAATCGTTAGCACGGGACACTTGTCCACATTCCCTTCAGTCACGAGTGTGGTTGGGTTCGCGTCATTCTATCGCGACTTCCCAGGCACGCCAATACTCTGGGCAATCTCGTCAGAACTAACGGGGATTCCGGTTCTCGGGTTTGCAATCGTTCCGGCCTTCTCGGTACTCGCAGCCGTATGCTTCTATCTGATCGCTCTGAGAATTTCGGGTTCTTACCTTCCCTCGTTCCTCGTTACCATCTTGTTTACCTCCGTTCCGTTCCAATTTGCCTATGCGGTTTCGAGCTTTGTCTACACTTATCTTGTTTTCATGATAGCGCTGTTTTGTCTTCTTCGCGCCCAGCAGAAACCATCGGCCGGATTCTCTATCCTGACGATGGTGTTGTTCGCGTCCCTTTTACTCGCTAACTACACGGCCGCGACATTCTTCCTACTCATCGGGTTCAGCTTGTGGCTGTTTCGCGACCGCTCCACTTCGTCGCGTGGTGTGACGAGAAGAGCACCAGTAGCCCTTCTAGTAATGTTCGCGGGGTACCTCTATGAGACGGAGCTCTTCCGAAAACTCCTAACAAGTGCTGGTTACGGAACCTTCCACCGGCTAGATCCGCTCGGGTTCCTCACGGGAGCCACCGTAGATCCTGCTGTCGGACTTCCAATATACAGAGACGCGCTCGCCTCAAGCCTTTCATACCTGAACCTCGCGCCGATGGCCATCGTTCTGCTAGCGGGGGTTGTTGTGTTTCTGACCACCCGCAAAGAGCCTAGGCGGACCGAAAGAGAAACAATGTACGCATTTCCGCTGTTGGTCTCTTGGCTCATGTTCGTCTGCTTGATGACGGTTGTTGTCGACATACGACGCGGACTTGACTTTGTGGTCATCGGGGGTCTCCCGCTCGTCCTACTTGCTTTTCGGAAGGTCTTCGGGCAAAAATCTCGAAGCCGGAAAGAAGCAGTAGCAGTCGCAGCAGTCGTATTCGCGCTTCTAATACCGTCCGTGGGAACAGTCCCAATTCTCCTTAGCGACACCTACTGGAGGGATACGTATGATTACCGATCCGAGTCGAGAGCGATTAGCTGGCTGAACGTGGTCGGCTTGGAGTGCGCACCTTTTCTTTCTGATGTAAAGGCTGCGGGCTTCGCGCTGGTGATATCCAAATTCCTTCCGTTCGCTCCGCATGAAGACCTACCGGGGTCGTTCAACGTTTTGTATGCAGACAATCCGAATTCGCAATACGCAGCCTTTGCATCTGGCTACGTGTTCCTTTCAACTAGAATGGACCACGTCTATTTCGGGTTCGTCCAGAACTTCGACAGCCCAGGCCATTCAACCATGGACGCTGATCCACAGTTCAACAGAATCTACGACTCCGGCGGAGCGATTCTCCTAGAAAACAGAGCATTGACGGAGAAGGACGCATTCTGCTCCGGAGGCGCATAGCTGAACGATGAGCGCTCCGTCCTCAAGCCACAGGATGCCGTGGTTGAGGTACTCCTAATCGATTATCCAACGCTCAGGCTCGCCGAGGCTCTGAGCAAGCGATGGACGGTTCCCCCACTTGCCTTCACAGCCCTTGCTTTGCTAGCTCGAATCCTTGCTGCTGTTGCCTTTGTGGAGGGTTTGCTTCCTTGGGGGGCGATTGGGGTCTTCGCCGGAATGCTATTTGACGGAACGGACGGAAAGCTCGCGAGAATCCAAAGCCACGATGCCGAAAGAGTGGGCGCACTCGATTTCATCTCCGACCAGGTTGCAACCCTAGTGCTTGTTGGTGCCCTGATATTTCGTCTTTCCCCGGTTGGAACACTCGCCGCAATCTCGGCCTACGCATGGCTGGCTCTGTACGTAATATGCCTCGCGGTCGGATCCACGTACTTCAGGCTCTTGCCAGATGCAATGCGGGAACCGGAGTCCGGATTTGGCGAACAAGTTCCGGTGGGATCGGGCAAGAGCAGTCTATTGGAGAGGCTCGCGCAAACGTACTCGTCCACGGCTCGAAGACTTGCCAGATTCCGTCTGACGCCGTACCCGACGATTGTCGATTCCGAATTCGTGATGTTCATCGTATATCCTCTCGTGCAGCAAACTTGGATAGTTTGGCTAGCAGCGTTGCTCATTGTACCGAACTTGATGTTCCTTCTCGGGAGCGTCCTTTTCGTCCTTTCGAAGTCCACAGGCGACCGTCCTCGCTAGGGCGCAGCGGGTACCGCCCCCCGAAGGTCTGGTACCGCGCCACGCATTTGCCTTTGGAGTAATGGACAGCAAACTCTGCCGAGTTCCCCGAGAATTACTCCCTTAAGCCAGGCCCACGATGCCGAGGACGTGCGCTCGGACTAGCATTCTCCGCGCTTCCCTGGGTCGCGGCAGGTGGGAGCTATGAGGAACAAACTCCCGTCATCTGGAGAGGATTGGGCAGGCTGCACCGAGCGGACACTGAGTCGCGGGAAAACCGTTAAGCGACCGTCTCCCCTCCACGGGGCCCAGAGGTCGGCCTGTGCGGGTGCACTTTCAAGAGAAGCCGTGGGATCTAATCGCTGCCGTCGCGTACACCCTCGTGCTGGCGGCGACCCTGCTCATTCTGAACGTCGGCAACATTCTCGCAATCCTGTTCATGTTCTTCTTCCCCGGATACGTTCTCGTGGCCGCGCTGTTCCCCGGATCACGCTCGGGGATGAAGCCGGACCTCGACTGGATCGAGCGGCTCGTCTTCTCAATCGGCTCGAGCGTCGCCGTGGTGCCGCTCCTCGGGCTCATCCTGAACTTGACGCCGTTCGGAATCCGTTTCGCCCCAATCGTCGCGTCAATCGCGCTCTTCACCGTCGGCGTCGGCTACACGGCTTATTGGCGGCGGATGCAGCTGCCCGCGGGGCGGCGGCTCTCACTAACCTTAAACCTCGCGCTGCCGGATTGGAAAAGAGCCGGTGCGTTCGACAAGGGCCTGACCCTCGCGCTCGTCTCGAGCATCGTCGTCGCAGGCGGCACCATCATTTTCGTCGTTCTAGCTCCCCGTCCAGCTGAACGCTTTACAGATTTCTACGTGCTTGGGCCAGGCGGCAATGCCTCTGGTTACCCGACCGCCCTCAAAGTGTCCCAGCCCGGGACCATAATCCTTGGCATAGCGAACCACGAATCCACGAGCGTGGCCTACACCGTTAGAATTGACCTAGTCGGCGTGCAAGTCGTCTATAACGTCACGTCGGGCTCAAACATGACCGTCGAGATCAACCGTACGATGTGGTCCTCATTCAGCGTCACCCTTGCAGACGGCCGGAACTGGACCCAAAGCGAAACCTTCTCGATTACGTCTGTCGGCCTGTGGAAAGTCCAGTTCGTTCTCTTCCGCGACAACGAGTTCTCCAGTGCGTATAGGGAGCTCCATTTTATCGTTCGCGTGACCTAAGGCCTGAGACTACTTCGTCCGAGGTCTTCGAATAATCACGCAACGGTCGGGGGTTGAAGGAGAGCTCGGAGCTCGCTGCTGTCAGGTAGTGGAGCGCCAAGACGTCCAGCGGAGTGGTGGCAACAGCGGAATCTCCGCTTTGAACGTCGCGTCCGAGTAGGCAGGCATGGAACCGACCTTGTATATCGCAGAGCTTGTCCGGATAACCTTGGAATCGCAGGCGAAGCGATCGCACTCGCTAAGAAACGAATCGTGACTCGTCGGCCCTGCGGAGCCAAGAGAGGCCGGCGAAAGAATCGTCAGAGGTACGGATCGGATCCGACGCTCAACTCCTCCTTGGTAATCCAGTCCGACAAAGCCAGCCGCCGCTTCGAGAATTTTCAAGGGGGGATTCTGGAAGGCGTTGCTCGAGCTGGATGCGAGAGCAGCAATCTCCGAAGCATTCAGGGCGCGATTGTAGACGAGGACCTCGTCGACCGTTCCGTTGAAGAAGTTGTTCACCGAATAGCCAGAAGTCCCGATCTTGATGCTGCTCGAGCGTATTGTTGTCGTCGGCGCAACGACGGAAAGCTGCTCGACGCCGTCGAGATAGCCTGTCACTGCCGTCCCATCGAACGTCGCCGCGAGATGATACCAGGTTCCCGATATGACGCTTGAACTGAGGCGTCTGTCGACGACCGTGTTTCCGGAAGCGTCCGTGGTTTTGAAGGCGACAAACGTGTCGCTGAAGTAGAACGTCGCGTCGTGTCTCGTGCCAATTGACCCAGAGGGCGATCGTCCACTGCCCGCCCACAGCGACGGTTGCATCGACCTTGTCGTCCCCACCGTCGAAGTCCCTCGCGTGACCGACCTTCCCTACGATGTCCGTCGTGCCGGCGATTGTTCCGTGATGTCCATTCCCGCTGAGGTCTTCCATCTTCCCATTCGTGGTCAGGGTCTCCATGTTGTAGGAGAGGACGAGGCCACCGGCCGGCGGTGGCGGGGGCGGTACCATGGCGGCGATGTCAGCATCGGTTAGCGCGCGATTGTAGACGAGGACCTCGTCGACCGTTCCGTTGAAGAAGTTGTTCACCGAATAGCCAGAAGTCCCGATCTTGATGCTGCTCGAGCGTATTGTTGTCGCATCAGCGCTGGCGGAAAACACCTGGAAGCCATTGAAGTAGCCTTTCGCGGTCGTCCCGTCGAACGTCGCCGCGAGATGATACCAGGTTCCCGATATGACGCTTGAACTGAGGCGTCTGTCGACGACCGTGTTTCCGGAAGCGTCCGTGGTTTTGAAGGCGACAAACGTGTCGCTGAAGTAGAACGTCGCGTCGTGTCCGATCGTCCAGGAGGTGAGCCCGCCTACCGGGACGAAGGCGGCGATTTGGTCGGACATACCGTCGAACTCCTTCGCCTGACCGACCTTTCCAAGGACGTCCGTGGTGCCGGTGATCGTCCCATCGTTCCCGTTCCCCGAGAGATCCTTCATCTTCCCGTCCGCGGTGAGATTCTCCATATCAAAGGACAGGATGGGATCATTGGATGTTGCCCGGTTTGGAGCGAGCCCCTGGATCTCCGAAGCATTCAGGGCGCGATTGTAGACGAGGACCTCGTCGACGATCCCGTTGAAGAAGTTGTTCACCTCACTACCCGGAGTCCCGACCTTGATGCTGCTCGAGCGGATCGTCGTCGCCGGACCGGCGACGGCAAACGCCTCGACGCCGTCGAGGTAGGCCCTTACGATCGTCCCATCGAACGTCGCCGCGAGATGATACCAGACCCCCGGATTGATACTCGAACTGAGGCGTCTGTCGACGACCGTGTTTCCGGAAGCGTCCGTGGTTTTGAAGGCGACAAACGTGTCGCTGAAGTAGAACGTCGCGTCGTGTCCCATGCCCAGGCCGATTGGATGCTCATAGGTGTTCGGCCCGTCGT
>WNGJ01008889.1_pt1 | contig 10702 bp, 19 predicted proteins | sample 5400611 | NCBI WGS metagenome assembly WNGJ01 (sample SAMN13153375, study PRJNA577476) | soil metagenome | isolation source: 40 cm soil or saprolite under Garry oak tree replicate 1 | place: USA:California | collected 2016-06-15
GTTGGCCGCTGACCAGCACGTCGAGCAACGAGCCCCTCTCGGCCGGGAGCGACGCGATCTTCCGGTCGAGCAGCGCGCCGGTCTTTGCGATTGCACGCAGGTCGACCGCACCGAGGTCGTAGCTCTCGAGAAAATGCAGTAACGCCTCGCGCGGCAGTGCCTCAGTTTGAAAATCGGGCCCCTTGGCTAGCGTGCGCGGCTGCCGCAGTAATTGCGTTTCGGTTGGTGGGCTAAATTCTACCCGCCATGCCCGCCGTTCTCAGGTCCGTCCTTTTCCAACGACTTTGCGAAGATGACGATGGGAATGATGAACATGAGGAGAGCAGCGACGAAAACGACGGCCAGTGCAGTCTCCGCTTGGGCCCAAAAGAACATCCAGGCTAGAGTCATGATCATTCCCGCGGCGATGGCAGCGATATTGACGGTAACCCGTGCGGTGTCCCACTCTCCCCTTTTTCCGCTCGGATCATTGTCGCCTTGTGGTGCTCGTGCCCTGTTCATGAATCATCTGCCCTTTCGTGTGCGATTTGAAAAACGGGAGAATTGTACCATAGCGCAAGACGCCTCGCGCCCGCCGCTGTCCATCTCCGCGTCGATCACGGCAAAATACGCGATGTCCTGCATGCGGTCCTCGCCGATGTCGAGCACGGCGTAGCGCCGTTCGCCGAACCCCGCCGGCACCAGCCAGGCGCGCACGCGGGTGGGCAAGGAACTTCGAACATTTACCGGGCCGCGGCTCGACGGCGAAGCCGCGCCACAGGTGGAGTAGCCAAGCACGTCGCGGCCCGGCGCGAACACCCGGCCGGCATATTCTCGCCGCTGGGGGTGCTCCGCAACGGCGATCCGCCAGACGTGCTGATCAGTCCCCGGCTCGACTCGATCGGTAGTGGGCTCCTTTGATTAAGGCAGCGCTCGATAGTGCCTCAATTCGAAATACGGCTATTGCGGCCACAGGCCAGCCCCCGTTAGTAAGAGAATGCCACCGAGCACGATAAGTACGAGGCCAGGCCAATTCGCTTTCAGTTCAAACCCGGCACCAGGCCTACGGGGCTCCAGAGTGTCACGTGGTACTCCCAGTGATACTCCCGAAGATGTTCGTTTCGTAGCATCACTGAACCGCGCTCGCCAGATAGGCTGAGCCGCCATGAATACCAGCCCGCCTAGAACGAATAGCGCACCGAGCCAGATGACTAGCATCCTCGCCTCCGCTAGATTGTATTCTCCCATGCCTCCAGCACATCCACGATATCACCAATCTCCCAAAGCCGCTTGGTGACGTTTGCGGCCATCGCCGGCGTTGTCCGCAGGGTCTTACACCGGGCGAACGATGCCATCGCCATCGGCGCGCTCGCGGCCGAGCGCCCGTTGCAACCCATTGCCGACGCCATCACCTCATTAAGCATGCCGGCGCCGCCCAACGCCGCGGTGAAGTCTAAAGTCATGCCGTTTGAATGTAGTCGCGCAGAGCCGCAGACTCGTGCTCGATTTCGTGCAGGCGATGCTTGACCACATCACCGATCGACACGATGCCGACGAGTTGACCATCTTCGACAACGGGCACGTGACGGAACTTCCCGGCCGTCATGCTTTCCATGATGGCGGCGATGGTTTCTCCCCTCGCGCAGGTGACCACCTTGCGGGTCATCACTTGCCCGACCGGCTCATCGAGCGCGCGCTCTCTCCGCTCGGCCAATGCGCGCACGACATCGCGCTCCGAGACGATGCCGACCACTCGGCGATCGGCGCCAAGAATGACCAGCGTGCCGATGCGGCGATCGGCCAAGATCTTCACGGCTGCCGCGAGACTGGCGGTGGGCTCGATCGTGACGACGTTGTTGCCCTTCGATTCAAGAATTGCCTTGACGGTCATGGGACCTTCCTCCCTTGCCGAGGTTGCCGGTTGGCGTGCACGGCCGATTCTAAGTTAAAGCCAGCGCATGCGCCCGGGGTTCCCGGGCGTCCGGCTCAAGAGAACCTGGAGTCCGCAATGCCAGACCCACGATCGCGCATGGAGGTCAACCGCGGGTCGGATGCACCCTGTTGGGATGTGTCGGACGGATAATCGAACGCAAATGTACCGCTGGCAAGGGGCCAGGAGACCGCATCTAGACCGCATCGTTAGCGCAGCTTTGGCTCGGTATCCGCCTGGCCCCGATCGCAGGCATGGCGCGGAACCGGGTCAAAAACCGCGAAGAGCAGAAGGTCGGCGAGAAATCCGCCGGGTAGTGTCTCTGTTTGAACCTTGCGAAATTATGGCGGCGGCACGGCGCCGGTCGATCGCCTTGGCTTCCTGAGCGTCGATCAGCGCCACCACGCCATCATCTCCATCAGCTTGTCCGTGAGACCGGCGGCCATGGCCGGCATCACCCTGAGCGTCTTGTGGATGCGAATCCAGTTGTACCACACGAAGTACAACGCAAGCGCATGGCAATGGTTGTCGATCTTTTTCGAGAAGGCGTTGGTCACTCGCGTGAACGGACGCATCGACATGCGCATCGTGAGGTTCTGCCGCTCGACGTAGGACGTGCTGACATGCTCCTGCTCGGGATTGCTGATAATCCGCGCCTTCCGGGTGCCGATGCATTCGGGCGGACTGTAGCGGCGCTGGCCTTCAGGGGCCTGCCCATAGAGCTTCACCAGTTGGGCATAAATTCACGTGGTGCTCGAAATTGTCGAACACAGCGTCAAGGTAGGCCCGCCAGCCGTCCGTTGTGAGTTGGACGCGGTTCGCCAGCCGGACCTTTAGGTGGCTGATAAAGAGGTTCGCGGCCTTGGCGTCCCGGCTGCCGACCATCCACGACACGATCAGCTTGGCCTCGGATTCCCTTTTGTTAGCCACGCGAACGGCAATGTCACCGGCCGCAAAGCAGTGTCACTCGCGATCCCTAGCTACGGCTCGGGTGGCGGTGGGTGAAACCATCCAAAGGGGCCGGGCTCTCTCGGGAGCCTCGGCCCCTTTGCCTGCTAGGGCTTGCGCCAGCGGGTCGCGGCGGCTCTGTGGGCGATTTGTACGCGTTCCTCGGGGCTCAGCTTAGCCGCTCTGGCCTTGCCGCCCTTGCGCTCGAGAGCGGCGGCGGCCCGGTCCTTGCCATCATCGGGCGGCCTATCCTCGACCTCTCCCGTCGCGATCCTGCCGACCATGACGGCGGCGCCGATCACGTCGGCCGGTCGCTTCTCGCCTCGCGGCATAGGTAGTTTTCCTGTGCTAAACTGCGGACGCTAAGGTAGACCCGATGCCGACCCCAGACGAGGCGCCCCCCGTAGTCGAGTGCCCGAACTGTGCGGCACCCATGAGGCTCGTCCGCACCTTCCCGAAGGTCAACCCATATCCTGAGCTTCACAGCTTCCTGTGCGACGCATGCCGGCACGTTGAAACTCGCGAAGTGCAGTAGCAAGAACGGCGCCAAATATCCCATGAATCCGCAACCAGCGATAGGCCCCGCATCGCCAGCAACCTATTGATTCTACGTCATAATTGAAACTGAGACACTGCTATCCGCCGATATGAGCCTGACAGGCGACGCTTTGCTCGCCTGCAGTCGAGATCGAGCACCCACACGCCCACGAAAACGACGACGCGCAGGTCGCGGTCGCCGCAACACCCGCGAGATATCGCAGCGGGCCGAACCGTCGCGCGACCGCCGTTCCGAAGGGTAGCAGCCAAATCGTATTCGCGCCAAGATGGACGAAATCCCCGTGGATCAATGAATAGACATTGAGCCCGAACCACACGCCCACGAAAACGACGGTGAACAGGTCGATGGGACGAAAAACAACGCGCGCGAGCGCGCTTATCTTGCGCTCGCGCGGGGATCGTCGATCAGCGTTTCGAGAACTGGAACGAGCGGACGGATCGCTGACATGCTGCGAATCATCATGGACGCACTTCGCACCGGGGTGGTCACGACCCACTACCCCGCGGAGCCGAGCGTGCCGCCGGACGATTTCGGGGGGCACCCGTGCTTCGTCCCGGCGGCCGCCTGCCCCTCCCGCCGTCTGCGCCCCGGGTGCGCTCTCGGAGCATCTCGACGCCGGCCGTCGTCACGTTGCCCTCGACCTCGCCTGGTGCGTCTTCTGCGGCCGCTGTGCCGAGGATCCCTGGACCGGCGCGGTTGCCATGGGACGGGACTTCGAGCTCGCGGCGCGCTGCCGCGGCGACCTGCGGTGGGTATGACAAGCGCCTCCCGGCAATAGGCATTCATCGTGTCGATGAGATACCAGGCACGCTTGTAGCTCATCCCCATGCTTCGGCCGGTGGCAGCGATCGAGCCTATCTCGCTTGGGCGTGGCGCCGATGATGACCAGCAGGCACTGGGCGTCGTCCTCCAGCCGGGCCTGCACGTGGATGCCGTCGACCCAGAAGTAGACATAGCGCTTGGCCGAGAGATCGCGCCTGCTCCAGCGCACGTGCTCCTCCGACCAGGCGTCCTTGAGCCGCCCGACGGTCGAAGCCGAGAGCCCGCCGGCCTCCTTGCCGAGCAGCGCAACAAGCGCCTCCTCGAAGTCGCCGGTGGAGAAGATGTTGCCTTGGCCGGTCAGGACCACCACCTGGGCATTCGACGTGCGCAACTGCACGAGCGCTGCTTGGGTACGAGCCCGATCCAAAGCCGAGAAGTCCCGGCCTGATCGGAAAGCCCTCGGATCAGCGACGGAGGCAACCAGAGCGGTGGCCAGCGCCGGGCCGACGCCGGGGATCGCGTCGAGCCGCTTGCTCGCCTCGTTGGATCGGTGCCAGGCCATGATCCGCCGGTCGAACTCCAGAATCTGCACCTTCAGCGCCCGCAGCTGGGCGCCGAGAGCGCCGAGACAGGCGCGCGCTATCTCCGGCACCCGCTCGTCCCTGGCGTCGGCGACAACCTTGAGAAGTTCCTCGACACCATTGCGTCCGACCGGTGCGACGACCCCAAACTCGGCCAGATGCGCGCGGATCGCATTGATCACGGCGGTCTGCTGGCGGATGAACAGGTGGCGCGTGCGGTGCAGCATCAGGCAGCTCTGCTGCTCGGGCGTCTTGGTCGCGACAAAGCGCACGCTGGCCCTGGTGACCGCTTCGCAGATTCCCACCCGGCGCTCCGAGCTCAGGGTCCTGCCTATTGAGCTGCCGATGACCCGCTTCCCCAACGGAATCGCTACTTTGAAGAATCGCACGCTCAGCCCCGTTGCGCGGCTTTTCATCGACACTGCCCGCGAAGTCGCAAGGCCGCTGGCGAAGAAAACATGATAGCGCGATGTCGGCTTTTGATGCTGTGGACGGCTCCTTCACCGGCACATAAGTGCCAGGGTCGCCGATGGGGTGACCCGATTCGGAGGAGCCAAAGATGCAAGCGGTCACGACAATCGGTCTCGACATCGCAAAGTCTGTTTTCCAGGTTCATGGCATCGACGCGCAAGGCAATGTGATCGTCCGCTGGCAGCTCAAGCGCCGCTACGTGCTGGCGTTCTTCCAGAGGCTGCCGCCGTGCCTCGTCGGCATTGAAGCCTGCGCGTCGTCACATCATTGGTCGCGCGAGCTCCAGGCGCTGGGCCACACGGTGCGCCCTGATGCCGCCGGCCTACGTGAAGCCCTACGTCAATCGGCAGAAGAACGATGCCGCCGACGCCGAGGCAAACCTCAATGCGGAATCTGGAAAAACCGTCAGGAAGTGCCCGGTCGGCGCGAATCTACTCTGAAAAAGGAATGCCGCCCATGTTCGTCACGAGGGCCTTGGCCTTGGGCAACGCCATGAACGCCAAAAAAACCTTGGCTGGCTCCGTTATGGTGGCTTCCTTGTGAATAAACCCGATGGTGATTTCACTGGGATAGTCGGCATCGCTCGGGTACCTGCCGTCGATTTTCAGGATGCGCAGGCACGGCTCGAGAATCTTCGAATATGCCCGCCGTCCTTGGCGAACTTGCCCAAAGCCTAAAGCATTCCGAGCTTTGTGAGCTCACGAAGTCCGCCAACTTGCAGCGTCGCCACGTCCGTACTGAGAACGGTACGTTGCTCTCCTGGCCGACAATAGAAGAAACGTGCGTCCCTCATTTGTACGCCTAACTGTACTCTTGGTATTACCTCCGCTGGATTGTGCGCAGACGCAGAGCCGATGGCGTACCACACATCGGCGTCATTCGAGTGCGGGCCAGTAACTTTGAATCCAGGCGTGATCCGTCTTTTGATAAACTCGACCCAGTACCCTAGCCTATCGCGGTTTTCCGCAATGCTTGTCATCTGTTCCTCCCAATAGGCGCATGTTCCTCCCGACAAGCGCACGACGAATGTTACTGCCCCGGCCCCCGAAAGCCGCCTACTTACGCCCGCCGTGGAGCCCCGAATTGATGCGCGTCTTCAGGATCGCGGACGCTGTTTTACCTGTCTTGGGGGTACGGCCGATCCGCTGACCCTTCTTGCGCACCACGAACGATCCGAAGGAGGAAAGCTTGACGATCTCGCCGCGCTCGAGACAATCGGTGATCTCTTTGAGCACCAGCTCGAGCACGCGGGCGCCAGCGCCTAATCCTGCTCAATTCGTTCTCGCTAGCTTCGCTCATTGCCCTCGATCGTCCGCCGAGCAAAACGACTCGATGCTCGCCCGGTCTATTTCTTCGCCTTCGGGACCTGTAATGCGCTGCACGGAGTACCTTTTGGCGAGAAGAGAGCACGCTTGCGCGAGCGCGGCTTCGCGAGACCCAGCACAGGCCACGTTTGATCTCGCCCCCTTGCGTCTTGGAAATGCAGGACCCAGCTCATGAGATGCATCTACGAAATGACGACAAAGCCCCGGCTTTCGGCGCGACGTTACGCGATCCCTCCGTAGCGATTAAGGTCGGGTTTCCCGACGTCCGCCGGATGATGTAAAGGCAATAAAAGCAGGATCAGACTTATTTTTCAACATAGAAAAAGTGACACCAGATGGGCCAAAAATCGCCGCTGAAAAAGCGTCATGCTCCGCTCCTCCTCGGCTACATGCGTATCTCGACAGCTGACGGTTTGCAGGTGCTTGACCGGCAACGCGATACCCTCATCGCAGCTGGCGTTGCCAAAATTTACAGCGACACAGCGAGCGGCAAAAAGGAAGACAGTCAAGGCCTTGAAGCCTGCCTCAAGGCCGTCCGTGACGGCGATACGCTGGTTGTCTGTGGGCCTGAACGCCTTTGCCGGAACTCTCGGCACGTGGTCGACCTCGTGAACACACTTATGGAGCGTGGCGTCCACCTGCGGGTGATCCTCGCCGACGCATTGAGGGGCGACAAAGGCTCCGATAGACACCGAAGCCAAAGTCCAGGGGATCAAGGAGCGGCGGTTCAGCGAAGCTGGCTGTTGATGTTGCTGAACGTATTATTCAGCTTGGTACCAAGACCGTTGACAGCGACGATGATGGCGACCGAAATGCCGGGGCGATGAGGCCGTAGCCGTTCAAACGGTACACGAAACAGGAGCGCTTGTCATCATGCAAAGCAACAATTCTTCCCCGACTGATCGCGAGATTCCCGCTATTTTCAATGCCATTGGAGCGCTCGGCCGAGCGTCTTACGGGAGAGCGCCTAGTGGTCCATACGGAGCGGGAAAACAGTGAAGGCAGTGACGTATATCCCTCGCCCGCGAGCGCTACTTTTTTAGCCAAGGAGGAGGCTTCAATTGCTTTTGTTCCTGCTCAGAAAGACGACCCCATGCATAACTAGCCTCTTTCTTGGCTTGGAAGTGCGAAGTTAATGCGGTTTTTATCTCAAGAGGAGTTGGAACATGGTTCCCGTCAATCTCTTGGCGATTGGCGAGCATGTCCATTGGCGTGGACTGACCGTGAATTGAGATAGCGCATCGTTTCCAATCTGAAAAGAGCGGCGATGCAAACGCGCTGAGATTTCTTATTAGGCTTTCTGCTGTAGATGTTGCGGATTCGTACGAAGTCATTTTTGCAAAATAATCGTCGTATGCGACGGTCATGTCGATACTCCTAGATATTTCCTGCTAGTTTTGCATCTTTTCTCGATTTGTTTTTCTCTCGCTTGTCCCGCTTGGGACTTCCGTTTGCGCGGGCCTTCGATCCACGCTCCCGAGGGTTTCGATCCCGTCCCCGGTCCATCCGTCGATCCCTTTGCAGGAACCGCCGGAATCACCTTGCGTGCGTCAGACGCACGCTGTGCGTTTATGCACAGTCTCGCAAATTTCGAAAAGGAAAATTTCCTGCTTGTTCCCTAGCCTTCCTTGCGCCCGGCCGAGCCCAGATCGGCCTAGATTCGCCCATAATACCCAATCTTTTGGGCCGCAAGCGATTTATAACACATTGGAATGACTGCGATGCTTTGTTAATGCACCAGACCGCCCAGAGTTTCCACGTTTCGTCAAGATTGCCACAATTCACTGGCCCACTACCGAAGTTTCCGACAGGGACAGCGCATCTTCCGAGGCGAGTAGCCCGAGCGGGCCGGACGTCAAACGCTGCGTTCCGCCCCGCCCATGACGGCAATCTCGCCGCGGGTCTTTGAGTGATCGTGAACACTATCGGCCATCGGGGATGCTATATCTGGTTGATTTGCGCCGACCCGGCCGAGCGCTGGGCAAAGGAGGCGAGATGAGAGATCCGGTCGACACCTACATGAACAATCTCGTGCCCATGGTGGTCGAGCAGACTAACCGCGGCGAGCGCGCCTACGACATCTATTCGCGGCTGCTGAAGGAACGCATCGTGTTCATAACGGGCCCGATCGAGGACGATATGGCGTCGCTGGTGGTGGCGCAACTCCTGTTCCTCGAGGCCGACAACCCGAAGAAAGAGGTCGCGATGTACATCAATTCCCCGGGCGGCGTGATCACCTCCGGACTTGCAATCTACGACACCATGCAGTTCGTCCGCCCGGCGGTGTCCACCCTGTGCATCGGCCAGGCGGCGTCGGCCGGATCGCTGGTGCTTGCGGCAGGCGCCAAGGACCTGCGTTTCGCGCTGCCGAACGCCCGGATCATTGTCCACCAGCCGTCCGGCGGGTTCCAAGGCCCGGCGACCGACATCATGCTCCACGCCCAGGAGATCCTGAATCTGAAAAAGCGCCTAAATGAAATATACGCGAGGCACACCGGTCAGCCGCTCAAGAATATCGAGGACGCGCTGGAGCGCGACACGTTCATGACCGCCGACATGGCCAAGGATTTCGGCCTGATCGACAAGGTGATCGAGAAACGGCCTGTCGAAGACCCTGCGGCCAAGGTATAGGCGAACCACGAAGAGAGCGACCGGCGATACGAGGTATGTGCACGCTCCTACCAGAAACACGGGAATGAAGAAGAAGGGCGTATTGTTGCCTTCGTCGCCAAGGTACGTCCGCGAGACGAGATGATCTTTGGAATAGCAGGTATGATGGAAGTTGCGGAAGAACATAAGGAGGATTGCCCGATGTGGCTGCATCTCCAGACGTGGGTTCCCGTATTGATCGTCGCTTTGATTGCTGTGATCTGCTTCATCGCAATGTCGCACCAAAAGCCTCATCCGTAACCCTCACGACCCGGATGGTGGCGACGCCGTCCCGAGGATGGAAGCCCCGGCTGGGGCTGCTCATTCATTTTATATGGCCAATGACGCTCCTTCCCTACACGGTGCTCAGTGGCTTGGTGCGCTCCTGATCGTGGTTTCGATCCCGATCGTCATTTGGGCGGCACGCGAGCTGCGCCTACCGCGCCAAGAATGGCTGGGTGGTCATTTTCGCCGCCGGGCGCGACATGGCCGGAAGGCTCATGCAAGTCATCGACCCGCGACGCGCTCCTGCCAGTTCTTCCACCGAACCGATCAACTCCTCCGTCGGTCGCGGCGACGAGCGCCGCCGTCTGCTGGAAAGCTGGTGCGCCGAGCGCAGCGTATCCGACATCATGGAAACGCTCGCCGCGGCCGGCATTCCCGTCGGCCCCGTGCGCAGCATCCCCGAAGTGACGAACGATCCGCACACTTGGCAGCGGGAGATGCAGACCAAGCAGCCGGACGCGCTCGCGGGCGAAATCCATGTTCCCGGCCTGCCGGTGAAAATGTCCGGCACGCCCGGCCGCATTGGTCCTGTTTCCGAGCCCCGGCCAACACACGGACGAAATCCTTACCTCGCTGCTCAACTACGACGAAGTGCTCCTCGAATCCCTGCGCTCCGCGAACGTCATCGCCTGAACGATGTCGCCCCTATCGCGTGCGGGTGGGGATGTGCATGGGAGAAGCCTGGCGCGTGCCGCGACACGGCGCCGATTGCGACGCCGCCGGCCGGTCTATATGGTCCCGCCCGTTTGTTGCAAGCGGCCGGAGAAACCATGACGGCGGTGTGCAATGCGCCGGAGCTGCACGCGCGCGCGATCAGGCTTTGGCTGCTCACGATCGCCGCCCTCGTGCTCGTCATGGTGCTGGTGGGCGGGGCGACGCGGATGACCGAGTCCGGCCTGTCGATCGTCGAGTGGCAGCCGGTTGCCGGCACGATGCCGCCGCTCTCGGCGGCCGAGTGGCAGGCGGAGTTCGAAAAATACCGGGCAACGCCGCAATACCGGCACCTCAACAGCGGCATGCGCCTCGACGACTTCAAGACCATTTACTGGTGGGAGTGGGTGCATCGCCTGCTTGGGCGGCTGGTCGGCGCGGCGTTCCTGCTGCCGTTCCTGTGGTTCCTGTGGCGCGGCTGGGTGGCGCCGCGGCTGCGCCCGCGCCTGTGGACAATCTTCGGGCTCGGCGCGCTGCAAGGCGCGGTCGGCTGGTGGATGGT
>WNGJ01008891.1_pt1 | contig 10701 bp, 12 predicted proteins | sample 5400611 | NCBI WGS metagenome assembly WNGJ01 (sample SAMN13153375, study PRJNA577476) | soil metagenome | isolation source: 40 cm soil or saprolite under Garry oak tree replicate 1 | place: USA:California | collected 2016-06-15
CAAGCTCGTCGAGGTTATCGTTGAAGGCGCCGCCTCGGCCAAATCGGCGCGACGCATCGCCATGTCGATCGCCAATTCGCCCCTGGTGAAGACCGCAATCGCCGGTGAGGATGCCAACTGGGGGCGCGTCGTCATGGCGGTCGGCAAGGCCGGGGAGCCGGCGGACCGCGACCGCTTGTCGATCTGGTTCAACGGCATCAGGGTCGCCCACAAGGGAATGCGTGACCCCGACTATGACGAGGCCGAAGTGTCGGACGCAATGAAGAATCAGGTTATCGAGCTCAAGGTCGGGCTCGGCATCGGGCGCGGCCGCGACCGCGTCCTCACCTGCGACCTCACCAAAGAGTATGTGGCGATTAATGGCGATTACCGGTCGTGAAGCTTGTTCTCGTCGCCGCATGCGCGCTGGTCGATGCCGACGGACGGGTTCTGCTTGCGCAACGCCCGGCCGGACGCGCGATGGCCGGATTGTGGGAGTTTCCGGGCGGCAAGGTGGAAGCAGGCGAACGGCCGGAACAGACGCTCATCCGCGAACTCAGAGAGGAATTGGGAATTACCGTCACCGACGCGTGCATTGCCCCGCTCACCTTTGCGAGCCACGGATATCCCGACTTTCATCTTCTCATGCCGCTCTATGTGTGCCGGCGCTGGGAGGGCGCCGTAACCCCGAAGGAAGGCCAAAGGCTCGCCTGGGTCAGACCAAACCGTCTGCGCGACTACGAAATGCCGCCCGCCGACGTGCCGCTGATATCGCATCTTGCGGCGCTGTTATGATCGCACCTTTCACCTTTCCGGCTTTTCGCCGGTGGCGATTTCGGTCGTGCCGAGCGCGTCCGCGAGCCGCTGCTTGGCGGAGCCGGGGCGCAGCGGCTTCTGCTGGCTTTCATGAGGCGACCAGCCCGACAGCCATATGATGTCGAAACTCGCCCGCACCCTGCCGTCCGCATCGGCAAAGCGTGCCGCGTAGACCTCCATGGCTCGCATCAAGGTCGCCCGGCGCAACGGGACGCGGCGGCGTTCGACCAGGGGATTTGTGGCCCCCATGCGACGCAAGTCGTGCAGCAGTCCTAGCGGGGTGGCGTAACGTACCGTGATGCGATCGACATCGGTCACCGGCAGCGCGAAGCCGGCGCGCTGCAGCAGCGCGCCGAGGTCGCGCAGGTCCGGAAACGGTGCCACGCGGGGCGACACGCCGCCGTCAAGCTCGCTCTCCGCCATCGCGACGCTGTGGCGCAACTCAGCGAGCGTATCGCCGCCGAGAAGCGCCGCAAGAAACAGCCCATCCGGCTTCAACGCGCGGCGGACCTGCGCCAATACGCCCGGAAGATCGTTGACAGCCTGCAAGGAAAGGCCGGAAACGACGAGATCGAGCGTATTGTTAGCAAACGGGAGGGCCTCTTCGTCGCCGACAACGCGCAACGCCGCCGTTGCGGCGTGATCGTCTGGGCCGATCATCGGGTCGAGCGCAATCATGGCGCCGATGGCGCCGTCACGCAGAAGCGCAGTCCGCACAGCGGCCGTCGGGGTGCCGAGATCAACCGCGAGATCGAACCGGCGCAGCACCAAGCGAAGCCGGTGAGCAAATTCGTCCGCAACCTGATCGAGCAGGAATGTCGCCGGGCCGAGCCGCAATCCCCGCTGCCGGCGCGCCCGCAACAGCGATCGATCGAATATGAGCGGAGGCGTCATTGGGCTCTCCAGTCTGTTTAGTCTGGTTCCGCTGACGTTGCGGCGCTAACGTACGGGGATGTCCGAGACCGAGCCTTCCGTCAATCATGCCAACCAAGGGTCGGTTTTCGCCCGCGTCGCCCAATTCGGCCGTGCCGCCCTGGGCGTTGCGCTCGATGTGGCGTTGCCCCCTTTATGTGCGTCGTGCCGCACGCCGCTCGGCAATCCCGGCGGGCTGTGTCCGGCGTGCTGGTCACGCGTGTCGTTCATCGCCCCACCCTATTGCGAGCGCCTCGGCATCCCATTCACCTACGATCCGGGGCCTGGAATCTTGTCCATGGAGGCGATCGCGGATCCGCCCGCCTATGGACGGGCGCGCGCCGCCGTACGCTACGATGACATCGCTCGCGATCTTGTCCATCTACTTAAATATGGTGACCGACTCGACCTCACCACTTCCATGGGTCAGTGGATGGCGCGCGCCGGCCGGGCTTGCTCGATGACGCGGATGGGCTCGTGCCGGTCCCGCTGCACTGGCGAAGACTGTGGGGGCGGCGGTTCAATCAAGCTGCGGCACTCGCAAAGGTGGTGGCTGCGGACGCCGGAGTGCCGCTTCTGACCGCGGCCCTCAGACGCGTGCGTGCCACCTCCCAGCAGGTCGGCTTGTCGCGCAGCGCGCGAGCCGTGAACGTCCAGGGCGCATTCGCCGTAACGCCGGGCGGCAAGACCGCGATTTACGGCAAGCGGCTTGTTCTTGTCGACGACGTGCTGACATCCGGCGCAACCGTCGATGCCTGTGCCAGAGCCCTGCTGCGCGGCGGCGCCAGCAATGTGGACGTGCTGGTCTTTGCCCGGGTTGTCGCGGCGGCGCGGGTTCCCATATAGTGAAAGACGCCGTAGCGCAGGGTCGATGAGAATGCCTCCCATCGTGGTTTATACGACTCCCTATTGTTCTTACTGTGTTTCGGCCAAGGCATTGCTTCGACGCAAGGGCGTCGAATTCACCGAAATCAGCGTCGCGGGCGCACCGGATCGGCGCGCCGAGATGGTGGAGCGCGCCAACGGCCTTACCACGGTGCCGCAAATCTTCATCGGGTGCGATCATGTAGGCGGTTCAGACGAGCTTCATGCGCTTGATGGAGCCGGCAAGCTCGATTCGTTGCTTGCCGGTTGAGAACGAGGGCTCTCATGGTTTCAACCGCCGCGACCTTCCGGGTCGCCCTCATCCAAATGCGCTCCGGGCGCTCCCCGGCCACCAATCTTGACGCCGCGACCAAATCGATCCGCGAGGCGAAAGCGGGCGGCGCCGACTACGTGCAAACGCCCGAAATGACCAACATCCTCGAGGCCAGACGCGACGCCCTCATGACGGCGATCGTGCCGGAACACGAGGATTCCTCGCTGGCGGCGTTCCGCGACCTCGCGCGGCAGCACCGGCTTTGGCTCCACATCGGCTCGCTTGCCCTCAAGATTTCGCCGGATCGCGCCGTGAACCGTGGCTTTCTCATCGACCCGCAGGGTGAGATCGCGGCGCGTTACGACAAAATCCACATGTTCGACGTCGACCTCGCCAACGGCGAGAGCTACCGGGAATCGCGCAGTTATGCACCCGGCGAACACGCCGTAACGGCCGCTCTTCCGTGGGGCCGGCTTGGTCTTACGATCTGCTATGATCTGCGCTTTCCGGCCCTTTACCGTGCTCTTGCCGAGGCTGGAAGCATGTTTCTGGCGATCCCGTCGTCGTTCACCAAGCAGACCGGCGAGGCCCACTGGCATGTGCTCAACCGCGCGCGCGCGATCGAGAACGGTTGCTTCGTCTTCGCGTCGGCGCAGGGCGGCAGCCACGAGAACGGCCGCGACACGTTTGGCCACTCGCTCATCGTCGACCCCTGGGGCCGCGTGCTCGCTGAGGGCGGCGTTGATCCTGCCGTTGTGATCGCCGAAATTGACCCTGCCGCTGTCGCTACCGCACGCGCTCGCATTCCTTCGCTCCTGCATGGCCGGCGCTTCGAAATTGTCGATCCGATGACGAAGCCGGCGCACCTTCATGTCGTTTGAGTCACAGAAATGATCCGGTACACACTCGTCTGCAACAAGCGACACGAATTCGAAAGCTGGTTCGCGAATTCGGCCGCCTATGACAAGCAGGCAAAGCGCGGCCTCGTCACCTGTCCGTTGTGCGGCAGCGCGAAGGTCGAGAAGGCTCTGATGACGCCCAAGCTCGCCCGGGCCGATACGCCGTCGAACCACGAAGCAGCGCCGGCACATCCCCCTCCCTCCCCTGGCCCACATGCCGGCGAAGGCGGAGAGGGGGATGCTGCGCCCGCCGCCGCGAAGGTCCCGACGCCGGTCGCCATGATCTCACCGCAGGAACAGGAGTTTCGCCGGAAGCTTCGGGAAATGCGTGACCACCTTGTCAAAAATGCCGAGAACGTCGGGCAGCGGTTTCCTGAGGAAGCGCGCAAGATGCATTACGGCGAGGCCGAGCACCGTTCGATCTACGGAGTTGCGTCGCCTAAAGACGCCAAGGCGCTGCACGAGGAAGGCATCGAGTTCTCGGCGCTTCCAGTGCTGCCGGACGAGCACAATTAGTCACGGATGGGATGGCGGCGCATCGCTTCGAACGCTTTCCGACGTCAATTGGCACAACAATACCAGCGCGTCGCTGCGATTCCCGGCGGTCAGTGCGGCTGAGGCGGCGCGACCGCCTCAGCTGCCAAGCCGGGTGAGCGCCTCGCGCGCTTGGCGTTTGGCGTCGGGCTCGCGGTCCTGCGCGGCGACGGCGCGGTAGAGGTCGAGCGCCTGAGACATGTCGCGCTCGGTGCCTTCGCCCTTCTCCAGCGCCTCAGCGAGATGGAGGCGACACGTTATGGGAGGTTACAGCTCCGCTGTAACCTCCGTGTCTCCAACGGCCTCGTTGCTTCAGTTGGTGGCGAAACAGTAGATCCTGCCAGCGCCTCCGGTGTTGATGAGCGACTGTTTGCTGCACCCCTGGCTCATGTGCGTTGCGTTCCACGAAATGTTCCCGCCACCCGAGCGGTCGCTGTGGCCGAGCATGGCGCGCGCGCGATCCGCCGGAACGTTCGGGTTCTGCTGCGCCAGGGTCATGGCGTCCGAGGTCCAATTGTTGCACGTGTGATCGTTGCCGTCGGTGAACGCCCGGCCTTGGGAGTCAGAACCCGTCATGATGTCGTGCTGGTTGCCGCCGGGAGGAGACCCCACCCCCGGAACCTCGCCACCCTTGGCATCGAGGGCCGTCGCGCGCTGGATGTTGTTGCGGTCGCGCTGCACGTCACCATGCAGATCGGCGACGTTGCTGGCGATCAGTTGGCCCTTGACGTTGAACCAGGGGCCGGCGCCGATGCGATCGCGGGCGTTGATACGTGGTTGGTTGCCACGCTGTTCCTGGCTGAGATAGGCATGCCAAGTGCGCGCGGCGGCTTGCCCACCGATCGCCTGGGCCTCGTTTTGGCAAATCTGGTCGGCGCCTGCGAGCCCGCCAAGGTTGCCCGTGCCCGACGGGTTCTCGGCAATGAAGAAGCTCGCGAGCTGGGGGTTCATCTGTGGCTGCTGCTGCTGGGCCTGCGCCAGCATGGCGGCCGATCCCAGAAGAGCGAGGGCAACGGTGGAAAGAGCGATCGTTCTCGTCATTGTGGATTTCCTCCCTTTTACGAGGGTGCCACCTTACATTCATCGTGTGTCGCCCGCAATGCGCAGCCGCTCCGAAGTTGGCCCGCGCCTGCCGGGTCTTTCAGGGCTCTGTCTGCTGGCATAAGGATGATGACCGCTTCGGGTCACGGGCAGCTCGGCGACGCGCGGGTAATTCCAGCGTCCCTGGCAACGGTCCTAATTGACCGTTTCGCGCCGCTATCGATGCGCGAATCATCCTCGCCAGCTGAATTTCGGCGCCGTGTCGTTCGTTACGGCCGATCACTGGGAAATAAACACTTTCAGCGCGTTGAACAGCGCCTTTGCGTCGTACTGACCTTGATACACTGGCGGCGGCGCGGGGCCGCGCTTGAGCAGGACGTAGATCGCCTCCCACGCCGAGCGGACGGAGCATTCGATGGTGAAAGCTATTTCCCTCGGAACCTCGACGTACTGGCCGATGAGTCCGAGATTGGTCGCCCCCTCTGGAACCGCGGGAGGCCTGTCGCCGCGGCTCCGGGAAGCCAGATATTGTTGACATAGGGCATGTTGCAAGGCACGCAAATCGAAGACGCCGTGATCGCGGCCAAGTGCCGGTCGAACCGAAGGTGCCGCAGCGTCTCCTCCAGGATCTCCGCGCCGGTACATTGATCCATGCGTTTGCGCACAAAATCGCCGTTGCGCTCGGGATACAGACCGTAGCCCCACCAGACGCTCGTGCCCGGCGGCTGGCCGATGATTTCTGGCTGGTGGAAGATGGACAGCGACAGAACCCAGCCCGAGTCCTTCAGAGTTACGAGCCCGCCGCATCCCAGCTCGCTGCCGGTCAGCGCGGAGATTCGCTCGATGAATTCGGTCCCTCTGTCGGTGACCGTGAAAGTCACCCAGCGCGACAAGGGCATCCGGGCCTCCCCGAAGAATGCGTCGGGTTTTCCGAATTTCGGGCTCCCCTTGGCGAGGCGCGTCCATAGCGCCCAGGACCGTCCGCTCGGCCGCGGACGCGGCGCCTCGGTCATCGATCCCGCCGAAAGGTCGGCCGCTTGCGATCCGGTGGTCACGAGCACGAGATCCTCCGGCGCGACCGCGACCGAAGTCGCGCTGCCGCCCCGTTCATAGTCAAGTCGATCGACAGTCATGCGGCCGGGCGACGGCGCGAAACCGATGTCCTGCACGAAGGCGCCGGTGAGGAAGTTCACGCCGCGCGGGCGCAGCCACGCGACTAGCGGTTCGATGAACGCTTGGTGCTGATTGATGGGCGTGCGCATCACGCCAGTCATGTCCGACAGGTGACCGAACAAGTACAGGAAGCGGTTCATGTAGTGCCGAAACTCGATCGCGCTGTGCTCGGGCAGCGACCCCATGATCGTCGACCAGAGGAGCCAGAATTCGGTCGAGAAAAATCGCCGAGAAAAGAACTCCACGATGCGCCGCCTGTCCAGCATCGCTTCGGGCGTCAGCAGAACCCGCGCAAGGCTGAGGCCGTCACCCAGGCTCAGGCCGAAACGTGGGCCATGCACGACGCGGCCGTCGCGATCGAAGATGTGTGCGCTGTCATGGTACGGCTCGCCAGTATTGAACGCGAAGAATTCCTCTGTGACGGAAATAGAGGGATTGCTTGCGGAGGGAATCGACTTGAGCAGTTCGAACGTGCAGCGGAATTCCTTGTCGAACACTGAGCCAGGCAGGTTGTAGCCACTCTCCGCGCTGCCGCCGAGAAAGAACCCGCCGCCCACCTGCTCGTCCGCCTCGTAGATCGTGACGTCCTCGCCGGACACCCCCGCATTCCGGATGAGAAGCGCGGCCGCCGCCAGTCCGCCAAATCCTCCACCGATGATGTGCGCCCTCATCGGCTTTCTCCCCGGACTCTGGGGCGGCGCTTTGAAGCCGACCACCCACCTCAACTGCCGCCGGTCGCTGCAAGCGACCATGCTGCTACGGTACCGCCGAGCAGCGTAATAAACTCGCGCCGCGTAATGCCGAGCATGGGCATTCCTTCGAAGCAGACGCTTTGCGGAGCAAGGGGCGCCGTCGGTTCCCCTCCTAGCTCGACTAGTCTATTAGAAGGATAGCACCATTACCCGGTGACAAGATAGAGTGCTGCGCTGCGGAATCCAGGTCGCCTCCGTCGCCTGAATTATGTCGCCGATGGGTCACGAAGAGCCGCGCCGGAGAACGGGCCGGCGCTGCGGGACTTTCCTCGATAGCTGACGCCGCTGAGGATACCGGCGATCCGGAATCAGCTTCTCCGGCTCGCTCAATTCGCCCAAATCAGCAGCACGACGCCGATTACGATCACGGTAATGCCCAATCCTTCCCGGGCTGACACCGGCTGCCGGAACACGAAATGTGAAATCGCCTGGGCGAACAGCACTTCGACCAGCGCAAGGGTCCGCACACTGGCGGCGGTCGCCAGCGCGAAGGCCAGAAACCAGAATTGCGAGGCGAGCGCCCCCATAAATCCCGCGAATACCGACGGCCGCCACGCGGCGAAGATCGCCGCCAGTACCGCGCGGTCGCGCAGCGCAAGATAGAGGGTCAGCAGTATCGACTGGACCATGAGACCAGCCGCCACCGTAAAGGTCGTCGCCATGGCGTAGCTCGGGTCCTGCAGGCTCAGGATGGCGCCCCGAAAGCCGATCGCCGACAGGGCAAAGCATGCGCCTGCCGAGAGGCCGAGTACCATCGGCCACCGGCCGCCGCCCGATGCGTCGCCCAAGGGGCCGGCCTTCGTCGACATGACGATGACGCCCGCAGTTGCAATCACGATGGCGGCAGCCATCATCGGCGTCACGGCATCACCGAGAAACAGGAGGCCGAACAGCGCCACCTGCACGGGCTCGGTCTTGATATACACAATTGCGACCACGAACGACCGCTCCCTCATGGCGGCCAGCATGAGAGCTGTGGCGGCGATCTGGGTGAGCGCGCCATCGAGGAGCCACGGCCAAAAGCTCAGCGTGGGTCGCGGCAGCGTCCCGCCCGCCCCGAGCATCGCCAGCAGGAAGACCACGGCGAACGGGCAGCCGAACAGGAACCGCACCTGGGTTGCCCCGACTGTGCCGAGTTTGCCGGTCAGTTCCCTTTGGGCGGCATTGCGCACGGTCTGGGCGGCTGCCGCGACGATCGTGAACGCGGCCCAGAGCCAGCTCGAATCGGCCACTTTCAATCCGTCCGGGCCTTTTCGGCCGTCAGCATGTAGTTCACGTCCATGTCGGGCGACAACCGCCATTGGTCGGTCAGCGGATTGTAGATGACGCCGGTTTCGCCGATGACCTCAATGCCGGCGTGCCGCATGGCATATTCAAGTTCGCCGGGGGTGACGAATTTATCCCATCGGTGGGTGCCGCGGGGCAGCCAGCGCAGCACGTATTCGGCGCCCACGATGGCGAGCGCAAAGCTCTTGAGCGTGCGGTTGAGGGTTGCGGCGATCATGAGCCCGCCGGGCTTGACCATGTCGGCGCAACAGGACACGAACCGGCCGACGTCGGCGACGTGTTCGACCACTTCCATGGCCAGCACCACGTCAAACCGTTCGCCGGCGCTGGCGAGAGCCTCGGCGGCCGTCACCCGATAGTCGATCGTGAGGCCGCCACGCTCCGCGTGCAGCTTCGCGGCCTTGATGTTGTCCGGCGACGGATCGGCTCCCACCATGCTCGCGCCGAGCCGGGCGAGCGGCTCGCACAAAATGCCGCCGCCACAGCCGATATCGAGAATGCGGATGCCATCGAGGCAAGGCGGATGACCGGCGTTGCGCCCGAACTGCCGGCACACCGCATCCCGGATATAGGTGAGCCGGACCGGATTGAACCTATGCAGCACCGCCATCTTTCCGCGCGGGTCCCACCACTCTCCGGCGAGCCGGGAGAAGCGGCTGACCTCAGCGGCATCGACGGTAGCGTCGGCAAGCGTGTCTGAATTCATCGTCTCGTCGGCCATGTTAACGATTTCGCCTCATTTCTTGCGGCGGCAGCACCGGCTGCTCGGCCGGTCCGCTCCGTGTAGCACGAAAACACCCTTGGACGTGTCCATGCCAATGCGCATAATCTTCGCGGACGATGACAATGGATCTGGTTTTCCAGATAAAAGGGAGGAGTCCAATGCAAATGAAAATGTTGGTTGCGGCAGCCACCGCCGGCTTGGCGGCGCTGCTCGTTGGGGCGGGGCTTGCCCCAGTCGCGGCCCAGACCAGGACGACGCTCGACATCTATGTCGTCGATGTGGAGGGCGGCAACGCCACGCTGTTCGTTTCACCTTCTGGCGAATCTGTCCTGATCGACACCGGGAACTTTGCCCCCGAGGCGGCGATCCGCGACGCCGAGCGCATTGCCGCGGCCGCCAAGGATGCCCGCCTTACCCAGATCGATCATTTGATTACTACGCACTGGCACGGCGATCATTTCGGCGGAATGGCGGAAGTCGCCAAACGCATTCCGATCCGCGAATACATCGACCACGGCCCTAACATTCAGCCGGCTCCGGCTTTCGACGAATTCTTCGCCAAGACCTATCCGGCCCTCCACGGCGCCGCCAAGCATGCGGTTGCAAAACCCGGCGATACCGTCGCGGTCACGGGGCTGGACTGGCGCATCGTGACCGCGGCCGGAGCTGTGCAGAAGGCACCGCTCGCGGGCGGCGGCGCTGCGAACACGTCTTGCGCGACTTTCAAGCCGCAAGACCCCGATCCGACCGAGAACGCCCAATCGGTCGGCAGCATCGTGACGTTCGGCAAGTTCCGTGTGGCGCATCTCGGTGACCTCACCTGGAACAAGGAATTCGAGCTGATGTGCCCGAACAATCCGATCGGAACGATCGACTTGTTCGTCGTCTCGCATCACGGGCTCGGGGTCTCGAATTCGCCCGCGCTGGTGCACGGCCTGCGTCCCCGCGTCGCCGTCGTGAATAACGGCACTCGCAAGGGCGCCGTCCCGGCTTCGATGCAGACGCTGTTTTCCTCTCCCGGCATCGAGGATGTCTGGCAGATCCATTTTTCCCAGCTTAGCGGGCAAGAGTACACCGTGCCGGGAATGTTTATTGCGAACAGCATCGACGACCCCTTGACTGCCATGCCGATCCAGCCAATCGCGGCGCCCGCGCCGGGCCCCAACACGCCGCCGCCACCGGCGCACAATGGACCGGCGTATTGGATCAAGGTCTCCGCGCAAACGGATGGCACTTTCACGGTGACCAATGCGCGCAACGGCTTCGCCAAGACCTACGGGCCCGGCGGCAGGACAGGGACGAATTAGAGCGCTGGTGAATGGAGCCGGCGTCGTGGCGTCCACGGTCGCCACCTTGAGTGCAGGCGCGGGCGGGGTTTGACCCCCGCCCATTCCGGAGTGATGTCAGCCGCCCTCGCCGCAGTGACAACCAAGGCGAGGGCGGCTA
>WNGJ01070080.1_pt1 | contig 10700 bp, 9 predicted proteins | sample 5400611 | NCBI WGS metagenome assembly WNGJ01 (sample SAMN13153375, study PRJNA577476) | soil metagenome | isolation source: 40 cm soil or saprolite under Garry oak tree replicate 1 | place: USA:California | collected 2016-06-15
CCGGCGTGGTCAAACCACGTTTCATCATTGAAATTCGCCACATCTACCACGAGTGTGTCGCCCTCCCAATGGCCGCGCGAGTCTCCCATCCAGGTTGAAGGAAGCCCTTCGGCATGCTTGCTCCCATTCACCGGAATCATGCGAAGCGCGTGAGCGAATTCGTAACGAATCGCGATGTTATCGGAAGTCTGAACAATCTCGAACGGATAGGGCATATACGTCGCACGCGGCACGCCCGGCAAAAAACAGTTCGCTTCGGCGGGGTCGGCGGTCATCCGTTTTGCGCGGTTTTGCTCCTTTTTCGCCAGCGCCTGCGACTGGTATGGGATTTCACCGCCTTCCACGACGCCCAAACCCGGAGGAATGCCCAATTCTCCTCCGTGATCCTGAATGTTCCAGGCAGCCGTGTTCAACACTTGCCAAATACCGTTCAGGTTGGGTTTGCCGTCTGCTGTCCGGGGGAGGGCTGCGGGAGATTGAGCTGCTACAGAAAGTTCCAACGCGAGGAAGCCGGCAGCGGCGGCCAACACTAGGATCAAAACCCTAGATTTCGAGGGTGCTAACATAATCGACAAATCAGCCTCTTGAGGAGGGCAGATTTTGAAAATTGGATGAAGCGAAATCTCAAATCCGAAATCCGAAATTGCAAATTGGACTATGCAAACTGCGACAGTCCAATCTGAGATTTCGAAATTTCGGATTTGAGATGCAGGATTCGTCCAATTTCAAAATTCCCTAGCCGGATTCTCCTCAACTCAGTAAGTTCAGTCAAACAGTTCCGGGAAATAAAACGTCAGCACGCGGTTCTGAAGGGCGCTGGCGATCATAATTTCTCTGTGCTTTGGAATTACGGCTATCCCGGAATTTTGTCCTCCGCCGGTGATCTGCTTGACCGGAATTCTCCAGCGCGGGGCAACGTCTCCATCATCATTGATACTCCAAACGGCCCAGCCGTCCATCGAGTTGGTCAAGATCAATCCCTTTTCGGCGTAGACGGTAATTTGTCCGCCGCCGAATCCTCCAGTCTTGGGTCCTCGAATGATTCGCAAGGGTTTGGTGTTGCCCTCGGCAGTGCGATCGAAAATCAGCAGGCCATTGCTCTTGACGACTAATAAATTGTGAATGGGATCCACGGCAACTTGCGGAGTCGAGTTCCGGATCTGCGTATCGGGGCCGGCAAGCATTCGTTTTGGAGCGACGTCTCCGTTGCCCATACGATCGAATACCAGTACGCCTTCGGGTCCGCCCGTCCCGGCGCCTCGATATCCACCGGAGCCGATCGGAAGAAATATCTCGTTGTGCGCTGGATCGGCGGTGACAGTGCTGAGAGCGGCATAGCCCATGCCGAGGATCTGCGTTTTCGGTCCCTGAATGACGCGAATAGGAGCTTCTTCTCCGTTGACGGATCCGCGGAAAGTCAAAATGGCCTGCGTCAGCGGGCTATTCACAACGATTTCGTCGTGAATCGGATCGTAGGAAAAACCATGCATGGTCCTGCTGAGCAGCGTTTTCTGACCCTCGATCGTTCTTACCGGCGGCTGATTCTCCTTCGCCTCCCGGGCGAAGGCCGCAATCTGCGGATGGGTCACTCAGTTCGGCAATTTCAGAGAAACCTTATTTGAAGGTGCGCTGCGGATCGTGCGCAGCGGCGCGACATTCCCATCCGCATTGAGCGAAAAGACTTCGGCAGAAGAATTACCGAAGTTCGAAACCCACAATTCCTTGTTCTTCGAATCCACGAACACGCCTGAAGGATTTGCCAGACCGGTGCGGTTCCCTTTGATCACGCGCCTGGGAGCCACGTTGCCCTGATCGGTTCCCTTGAACACAAGGACGGAATGGCCCATGTCGTTGGCGACGTACAGATTTCCCGTGTCCGGATCGATGGTCATTTGCGCAGGCCAATTCATCTGCGTCTTCGGACCCTGAATGACTCGCAATGGGGCGGCATCGCCCTCGGCATTTAGCGGGTAGGCGGAAATCGAAGGATCTTCGAACCGGCCGGTGCCCGCAATCCTGTAGTCGCTGACATGACCCCAATTTGCGGCGTAGAGCAACTTGTTCTTGGGATCGATCGCGATTCCATGCACGTCCGATAGCCGGGTGCTTTCACCCTGCAGGCTGCGCAATGGCTTCTCATTTCCGGATGCTTCCTTACGGTACACCGCCACCTCGGGCGGGTACTGCACTCCGACAAAGAGTTCCTGCTTATCTTCATCGACAGCCAACGCAAATCCGCGATGAGGCGTGGCGAGAATACGCGCGGGTTTGATATTTCCCTTTGCGTCGCGAGGAAACACGACCACCTTGTCGCCGGTGTCCGTCTCGACCGAATAGATGTCTCCATTCTTCGGATCAATATAAAGGCCATTGTTGAACTGGATGTCCGTTTCGGGCCCCGAGATGATTCGTTTGGGTTCGGTAAACGGCGCGTCAGGCTCTGTATTATCCAGCCGGTTGAATACGCGGAGGCCCCACATGTTGTTATCCATGAGGATCACTTCGTCGAAACGCGTATCAACCGCGACGGCACTATAAATCGGATCCTTGTCCCGGATCGTGCGGATCGGGGGACGAGTGATGATCCCCGTCTCCCCAGATTGGGGCGATCCTGCATACACCGAACTGTTCCCAAACGCGGCAAATAAGTTGCTATCTTCCGGCACTGCCGGCGCAGGCGGCGGACACCAGTCTGGACTCGTTGGGAAATCTTGGATCGACACCAATTGCGGATAGCCTGCCGGACGACGCGCGCTCGGTCGTTCAATCCGGGTCAAACAGAAAACGACTGTGACGAGCGCTACGGCAACGGTTGCTTTACCGACGCTGTGCCATTTTTTATGCATGAATCCCCTCTTTTGGAACGGATTGAAGCGAATGTACTAAAAGCGGCTATTTCAACGCAATTCGTATCTGAACAAAGTTCGCTAAAGCGCCAGCCAGCCCCCGTCGACGTGCAGCATCTGGCCCGTCACATAGGATGCTGCATCAGAGGCGAGATAGATGGCAGCACCCACGATTTCTGCGGGGTGGCCGAGGCGTCCGAGCGGCACCTGCCGAATCAGAGACTCGAAATGCTTTGGGCTTTCGCGTAAGCCTTTGGTGAGATCTGTTTCGATGAACCCTGGCGCGATCGCATTGACCAGAACCTGATGCGGCGCCCATTCCACAGCAAGTACACGCGTGAGTTGATGGATCGCACCCTTCGCCGAACAGTACGCAACGAGCCGGGGAAGAGCAACCGTGCCACCGATCGAGCTGATATTGATGACACGTCCAGATTTCCGAGGAATCATCACGCGGCCGGCTGCGCGGCAGCATAGAAAAACACCCTTCAAATTGACCTTCAAGATCTCGTCCCACTCGGCTTCGGCCATGGTTTCGGCGGGCTTGAAGTAAGGCGATATGCCGGCATTGTTGACCAGAATGTCGAGACGCCCGAAGTTGGCGACAGTCGTGTCGATGAGACGGCCGACCTCTGTGGCGTCACTGACGTCGGCGACTACGGCGAGACTCTCGCCGCCGGCGGCCACAATCGCGGAGGCGGCCGTTTGTGTCGTTTCAGGATCGCGGCCGTTCACCGTCACGGCCGCGCCCGCGCCGGCCAAACCTTCGGCAATGGCGCGGCCGATACCCCGGCTGCTGCCGGTCACGATGGCAACTTTCCCTTCCAGCGAAAATTGACGGAGTACATCCATAGAATTGGTTCGCTACACTCCCGCCACCCAGCGCGTATAACTCTTGACACGTTCCCGATCGTATTCCCGCAGAATTGTGAGCTTCTCGGCCTCGAGCGATCCCTCAGCATGGATCGCGAGCGTGGCCTGATAACCGCCGAAGTCACCGGTCGTGAGATCCGAAATCAGGTTGATCATCCGTAATCGGTGCTCGCCTGAAACACCAGCGGCTCCGCCGAGGTAGCGCTCAATGTATTTGCCCGTTTCCGGATTTTTTAGATCCTCCTCGCCTGGCCCGGTGACCAACAAACCGCCGGTCAAATCCTGCACGTGCATTAGTGCTTGATGGTAATTGGAAGCGAAGTGCAGTTTCGCGATGTTTACCGCCGCAGTGTCCGGAACCGCTATTCCATCTTTTAACGTGCAGCGGATCGCCGACATTTTCGTCAACATGCGGACCGTCTCGGCATAGCTGATCAACCACGTGAGCTTTTCGCGAACGTGGCCGGCGCGTTCGATCCCGTTTTGCTCGGCAATCAACAGACTGCTGCCGGTCAGCAGATCCAGCAGCGGCAGCTTGTAGGAGATTGCCGTGAACCTGTGAAATTCTACAAACGTTTTGGCTAAAGCTCCGGCAAACTGCCACTCACCATTCATGAAGACACGCTCGTTTGGAACGAAGACGTCGTCAAAAATCGTCAGAGTCTCCATCATCTTATGGCGAGAGCTGATGGGGTGAGTGAATCGGTTGTCGTGACCCGCGCCGTAAGGGCTCGCGATCTGTTTGAGACCGGGCGTGTTCAACGGTATGCAAAAGGAAACAGCGTAATCCTTATCGGCTTCTGTCAAATTCCGGGTTGGAATGACGAACAGTTCATTCGCATTGGGCGTAACCGACGTGTGAACTTTCGCACCCCTGACCACAATGCCTCCAGGCCTCCGGTCCACAACGCGGACATAGTAATCCGGATGATCCTGTTCGACCGGTCCACGGCTCCGGTCGCCTTTGACATCGGTCTGCGCGACAGCCATAGCCAAATCATTTTCCCGGCAATGCTCATAAAGCGCGCGCACGCGCGGAAGGTATTCGGTCCCGAGCTTTTCGTCCATCTGCTTCGCAATCAGATGCAGCGCGAAGAGGCAATCGGTGCCGATTTCCTTAACCAAGACAACCAATGTGCGTCCGAGGCGCGTCGAAGTCTCGATCAATTCGCTGCGTTTGAGGAGATCTTCGGAAACTCTGGGGATCTTGAAGTATCTGCTATATTCATCGCCCGATCCGGGATCCCGATAGACGGTCAAATCGCGGTGCTCTGGTTGATGGGCCATTGCATAGTCGATTGCCGCATGGTTCACGGCGATGCCGATGACCGGGTGCTTCCTCTCCCAGGACCATGGGACAAAAAGTTTGACGTCGGCAGATTGTAACGCACAGAAGTTTTCACGAAGCGGGTCGTGGCATCCGGATTCTCTTTTTGTCCGAATTTGTCCGTATCAGATGGCCGGTCGCTTGCTCGTTTCTAACGGCATGCAAGAATTATTGAGACCTGTCTTTAGAGCCCGCGAGCTCCATCGGAAATTCGGTTTAAGAGTCACGATTGGCCTGGCTCTGAAGAAACTCATCTCGCCGGTCGCACGCCTCGGCAGCGTTTATTTGATGGAGTGCGATTTACGGGCGGGTTTACCGGCCGTGGAGCTGGTTCAAGGAATTATTGCGCGCGAGGCATTCGTCGAAGACATTGACCTACTGGATGGAATCTCAGGGAACCCCGGGAAGAACCGCGATACCATCGAGCGGTTCAAGCGTGGCGACCGCTGGTTTGTGGGCATCGACAGCAGTACCGGAAAGATTGTCAACTGCCGATGGGTTACAACAGCCTGGGAGCTGATTCCGGAGCTTGAACACAAGATCGTACCCAAACCCGGCGAAGCATTCATTTACGGACTCTATACCGCGCCGGGATATCGCCGGCGCGGCATCGATTCGTTCACCCGTCAATACACCTACGATCTTCTGTATCGAACCAGCGGAATTACGACCGTCCTGGCGACGATATTTGCGGAGAATACCGTCAGTCTGAAAGCCGGAAGAAAGTTCCTCAAGAAAATCGGACGGATCTGGTACATCTCTGTGCTGGGTGGCCGCACGCGCGTTTTCTGGTGGCCGAACCCGAAGATGCCGCGTCTGCTGCCTGCTCCGCGAGTCAGCCGCGCCAGCGGCCAACGAGTCTTCGGCTGATTCCACGTCAAATCTTGGAACTTACAATCTGAAATTATTTAAAATTTCAGACTTCAAGATTGGAAATTGAGATTTTGGTACTGGAGCTTTGTCATGAAAGCGATATGGAACGAGACCGTCGTAGCCGAAAGCGGCCACACTGTGGTGGTCGAAGGCAACCACTACTTTCCTCCGGCATCTCTCAAGACCGAGTACTTTCGCAAAAGCGAGACCCACACGACCTGCCACTGGAAAGGCGAGGCCAGTTATTACGATATCGTCGTGAATGGGAAAGCGAATAAAGATGCCGCCTGGTACTACCCGGATCCGAGCGACGCGGCGAAAGAAATCAAAGGGCACGTCGCGTTTTGGAGGGGTGTGCAAGTCACCGGCTGATCTGGAATCTGAAACTCCGTCGCGTTGACGATCGTTTTAACCTGCCATTCACATTTTCGGCTGGGAAGCGAATGAATTCCCCACTTTCGGGCTAGTCCGAAAGTGTATTCACTCGCACCGGCGAACCCGGATAACGCCACGAAAGTACCACACAAAGCCTACTACTAAAACCCGATTGACCGACCTTTACCAAAGCACCATTGGCGGATAGTCATCCTCAAACAAGAATCACGAGCTTGAGCCTGTGTTGTCGTCCGTATGCGGCTGCCAGGCCAGGGGAAGGGGATTTTGCTCCTTTTCAGAAGTTTTCACGGAGGAACCAAACGAAAATGAAACGTCTCGCACTCTCAATGACGATTCTGGGCGTGGCGTGGTGGCTGTGGACCGTACGTGTCATCAACGCGGCTAATGACCGGTATATCGTCGCCCAGTTCACCAATGGCACATCCCAACAGACGGGGGGAGTCAATGCAACCCTCGACCTGACGGTGTTTAACGACATCCGTAACCTTTCTTATCCGAACCACTTCATTCAGTGGATCCATGTGACGGTGCCTTTTGGCTTCACAGGCTCCGGCCCGGGCGGGGCTTTCACCAACTCCGATTTTATCCCTCCATCGGGATGGAGCGTTTCTTCTATTGCCGGTAACGTGATCACGTTCATCTCCGCTTCAACCGACTACACATTCAATGCGGGCCAAAGCCGCACGTTCCTGCTCAAAGTGCATACTCCCCTGGCCACCGCCTGCCCGGGAACGACCTACACGTTTCCAGTTCTCGGCAACCAGTCGACCAATGGCGGTAATGGGAACACCTACAAATACAGGCCGAACGCTCCGCTTCCCACAGTTGCGGTCACCAACTGTATCACCCCGACTTACGTGGTTTTAAATTCCGTCCAACCGAGTAGCATCTTCACTACCGGCAACAGCCAGACCGTCGCATTAAAGGCAACCCTGACGACGCTGGCGGGCCACGACGCTGTGGGCAATCCTATAGCGGGTGCCCCGATACCGAACGAGCCGTTGACCTTCAATGAGGGTAGCGCGGCGATCACGACATGCCAGGAAGGAGCAACGCCTCTGACGAATTCCTCTGGAGTCGCGACCTGCACTTACACACCGTTAACCGGGCCAGTTACGCCGTTGGTCGCCGGTAATTACGACGAGAGCGCGTCCTTCGCGGGAGATTCAGTACCTTTTCCCCCTTACGGCGGCAGCAATAGCTCGACCAAGCAGCTTACAGTAAGTGCGACCGCCACCAGCCTGACGGTGCCGGACGCATCAGGTCCGTACGGCGGCTCGGTGAACCTGACTGCGACCCTCGCCAGCGGAGCAGGCCAGACGGGCATTTCCGGACAGATGATAACCTTCTACTTGAACGGCAGCAGCGTCGGTCCCGCTACTACGAACAACTCGGGAGTGGCGACTCTAAACAACGTCAGTATCGCAGGAATAGAAGGGGGTACCTACCCGGGATATATAAAGGCCAGCTTCGCCGGGAACGGGACATACGACGCAATCACCAATTACGCACAACTTGTTGTGACGCCAGTGGGCCAGACGATCACTTTTAATGGGCCCGGAGATCAGGCCCTTCCTAACGGATCGGTTGGCATCAGCGCCACCGATAGCGCGAGTTTACTGGTGACCTTTACCAGCGACACTCCAAACGTCTGTACCGTTGGGACGGGGACACTGAACGGCTCTATTACGAGCGCCACGGTGTCATTCGTCTCACTCGGCCTGTGCAGCATCACGGCCTCGCAAAGCGGCAACAGCAGTTACGGCGCGGCAACGCCCGTCACGCAGACATTCAACATCGGCAACGCGTCGATGACCTGCACGTTGGGCTACATGACGGTGATCTACACAGGTCTGGAGCAGTCGCCGACCTGCAGCACTAATGTTTCAGGCACGTCGTGCAAAGCGGATAACCCACAAATCAGCGCCGGCTCCTATCCGGAAAAAGCGGTCTCCCAGACGGCGGGCTACACGTGCTCGGGGGCGGCGAGTACGGGCACCTTTATCATCAACAAGGCCACGCCCACGATCACCCGACGATCACCTGGAACAACCCTGCCGATATCACCTACGGGACGGAGCTGGGCGCAACGCAATTGAATGCGACGGCATCGGTCGCGGGCAGTTTCGTGTATACGCCGGCGGCTGACGCGGTGCTCAATGCGGGCGCTGGTCAAACCTTACACGCCGCCTTCACGCCCACCGACACGGGCAACTACAACACGGCGTCGAAGGATGTGACGATCAACGTGCTGAAGGCGACGCCGACGATCACCTGGAACAACCCCGCTGACATCACCTACGGGACGGCTCTGGGCGGAACGCAATTGAATGCGACGGCATCGGTCGCGGGCAGTTTCGTGTATACGCCGGCGGCCGGTGTGGTACTCAACGTGGGCGCCGGTCAAACGTTACACGCCGACTTCACACCGACCGACACAGGCAACTACAACACGGCGTCGAAGGATGCGACGATCAATGTCCTGAAGGCGACCCCAATTATCACCTGGAACAACCCGGCCGATATCAGCTACGGAACCGCGCTGGGCAGCACGCAGTTGAACGCGACCGCACCTGTGGCGGGGAGCTTCGTCTACACGCCGGCGTCGGGCACGGTGCTCAACGTGGGCAGTGGTCAAACCTTGCACGTGGCGTTCACTCCGACGGATACAGCCAACTACAACACGGCGTCGAAGGATGTGACGATCAACGTCACTGCAGCGGCCCAGATCATCACATTCCGGTCCTTCATCGTGGCCGCCACGGCGACTTCGGGCGGGCCGGTGACGTTCAGCAGTGGCGACCTGAGCATCTGCACTGTAACGGCAACCGATCCTCCGACCAACCAGGCGGGACAATACACAGCGCTGGCTACGCTGGTGGGTTCCAATACCGACTGGACCAAGTGCAAGGTCCTGGCGGACCAGACCGGTACTCCTGAATACAACGCGGCTCCACAGGGAACCGCTATTCTGGGTAATCCCGCCCAACAATGATCGGCGAGCCGGGGCAAGCAGTTCCGCCCCGGCTCTCCGGTCGCCAACGATTTCACAAACCCGGCTTCCTTGGCGGAAGAAGCCGGGTTCTTTTTTTTAGGGCAGATGTTTTTTACGCGGGCTTCTCAGTGCTTCTCGGTTGGAAGCTGAGGACTCGGGGGCTCCGGCGGCATCGGGGGGATATTCCAGTGCTGGAGCCGGAACATTTGATTATCGCAAAAGGCTTCGATGAGTTCTCCATCCGGAACGAGCGTCAGCGGGATTGTATTCGTCCACGGTTTTACAAAAGCCTTGGGGTCGTCGATTGTAATAACAAGGTCCATGTGACCCACACTGGCCCGCTTAAATCGCTCGATAACGTGAAGTGCGTCGCTGTTTGGATAGGCCATGTTGGCGCTGAGCCAGCCGCCATCGCGGAATCCTGTGCTATCGACCACGAACGTGTCGCCTTCCCATCTGCCGACCGAATAACCCAGCCAAGTCGGGTCCACCTCACTTGCTTTCGGCAGCGGGCGGCCGTCCGTAAAGACCTGACGGAACATCATTCCTACGAACGATTCATGCAGAAATGCTGTGAGCATCGGCGTCTGAAGGATCTTGAAGGGGCTGCGTGTGTCGATACGCGGCACACCCAGCGGTAAGCAATAGCCGTAGGGATCATCGACATGATTACGGTCCCGGCGCTGTTTCTGAACCGCAGTCGCCCAAGGCGTCAATTGCACATCGCCGGGCTTGAGGCCGTTGGCCAGGTCGTGGAAGTAGATCATGTTGCCCACGTCCCAGACACCCGAAAGATCGGGATGACCGTCCGCCGCGCGCGGCGCGGGCGCAGAGAGGTCGGCCTTTCCGTTGGGCAGACGCGGGATCCCCGGCGTTTTGACCTGCGGCCATTGAGCATACGTGGTCGATGTGCCGGCATAAGCCGTTATCGCGACAAGAACGATACGCGCGATGGTCATGCACTCCTCCGGAATGGCTCAGTGGGAACGTCTGGATTTTACCAATGGAAAGTGAGATCAGGAAGTATGATTTCCCGCAATCGGCGAAACACCAGCGCAATTCAATTGGGATTGCCCATCAGCAGGAACGGTGCCCAGTAATACGGATGGGGATGCTCATCGCGAACGGACAACATGGCAGATCGCAGGCTTTGGCCCTTAGTTCCGCCGGCGGCCAAATAGCCATAGAACGATTTCATCAGATCCGCGGTCGTCCGGTCATTGACATCCCACAGACTAAGAACAACCGAAGTTGCGCCTGCGTAGAGAAAGCCGCGAATCAAACCCAGCAGTTCGTCACCGGCCACGACGTTACTTAAACCGGTACCGCATCCGCTCAAAGTCACCAGACTCGCCGATGTCCGAAGGTTATAGATATCGAAAAAATTGAT
>WNGJ01017031.1_pt1 | contig 10698 bp, 10 predicted proteins | sample 5400611 | NCBI WGS metagenome assembly WNGJ01 (sample SAMN13153375, study PRJNA577476) | soil metagenome | isolation source: 40 cm soil or saprolite under Garry oak tree replicate 1 | place: USA:California | collected 2016-06-15
GCGGGGCCAGGACTACAAGCTGGAGCTGATCGCCGACAAGGTGGAGGGCGACGAGGTCAGCGTCTACCACACGGGGGACTTCATCGACCTCTGCCGAGGTCCGCACGTCGCTACCACGCGGGACCTCAAAGCGTTCAAGCTGCTGCGGGTCGCCGGCGCCTACTGGCGCGGGGATGAGAAGAAGCCGCAGCTCACGCGCATCTACGGCACGTCATGGCCTTCGCAGAAAGAGCTCGACGAGTACCTGAAGTTCCTCGAGGAGGCCGAGAAGCGCGACCACAAGCGGCTTGGCAAAGAGCTGAAGCTGTTCACCGTCGACGAGCGCGTTGGCGCCGGCTTGCCCCTGTGGCTGCCCAACGGCGCCACTATCCGCCGCGAGCTGGAACGTTTCATCGTCGACGAGGAGCTATCACGCGGATACCTGCACGTCCGCACGCCTGACGTCGCGCGTCTCGAGCTGTATAAGACGAGCGGCCACGCCCAGCTGTACGCCGACAACATGTACCCCCCGATGAAGGTCGAGGACGGCGAGGAGCTCGAGCTCAGGCCCGTCAACTGTCCGCACCACATCGTCATCTACCAATCCGACCTGCGCAGCTATCGCGATCTGCCGATGCGCATCGCGGAGATCGGCAACAACTGGCGCTACGAGCGGTCCGGCATCGACGAGTTCTCATACCGCCTCTCGACACGCGACGACATGAAGGAGAAATGGCTCGGGACGGAAGAACAGTGGAAGCGTGCGCAGGACGCGCTCGCAGAAGCGCTAACGTCGATGGGGCAGACCTATCAGGTCGGCGTGGGGGATGCCGCGTTCTACGGCCCGAAGATCGACTTCCAGGTGAGGGACGCCCACCGCCGCGAGTTCACGAACTCCACAGTGCAGATCGACTTCCAGCTGCCTGAGCGATTCCAGCTCGAGTACGTCGGCGAGGACGGATCGCGACAGCGGCCGGTGATGGTGCATCGCGGCGCTGCGGGCTCGATGGAGCGGCTCTTCAGCTACCTCATCGAGCGCTACGCCGGCGCGTTCCCGACGTGGCTGCATCCGGTCCAGGTGGTGGTCGCGCCGCTGACCGATGCTCAGCATGACGCTGCCAGGGAGATCTCGGACCGGATGCGTAGTGCCAAGATCCGGGTCGAGCTGGACGCCCGCAACCAGAAGGTCGACCGCAAGGTGCGCGACGCCAAGCTCCAGAAGGTTCCCTACATCGTCGTCATCGGGCCGAGAGACGTGGAGGCCGGCGTGATCTCAGTTCGCAACCGCGCGGACGAAAGGACGCAGGAAACCGTTGAGGCCTTTGTCGAGCGAGTGACGAAGGAGATCGCCGACCGCCGCCGCTAACTGTCGAGCGTGATCCTGATCTCAGTGTGCTGTCCACGACCGAGCAACTCGATGTTCCCAACGGTGGACGATTTCGAATTGTTCTGAACGCGAATCGTCCCGCTGGCGGCGTCCGTGCTGGCCTTCCAGTCTCCCGAATTGAGGTGCGAGGAATACCAGGTCGTTACCGTGGAAACGTCGTCGGTGGACTCCAGCGTCATGCGGCACTCGCGGGTGTCGCCTGGCGGCAGGCCGCTGCCGTAATAGGTGTTCTCGCTCGTCACGGTCGCACCCGGATACGCAGGGAAGCCCGAGGGCAGGCAGCTCAAGCCCCCGCGCTGGAAGTTGGTGAACAGCGACGCCAGGCCTAGCACGCCCGCAATCACAGCCACAATGACTAGCACGGCGCAGCCGCCGATCAGCCACCATATCCAGCGTGTCGGCCGTCGCGTGGTCGCCACCTGGCCAGTCGGAACCCACTGCGTGCCGTCCCACCGCCAGCGTCCGTCTGGCGAGATTTGCCCGGTCGAGGTGGGAGGCCCCGCGCTTGCCATGCCTTCGTTATAGCCCGGCGGGCTAGAGGCCGCCTGGGATGGTGCCTCCACAAACGCCCTGGGCGCTGACCGGCACGATGTTGCCGGTCGCCACGTCGCCGATTCTTGGCTGCAGCTGCGCGTCGCCGCCGGCGAGGACGTGAGTGTCATCGATCCAGCCGCATGCGAGCAGGTCGAGCGTCTGCTTGGCGCCCGCGAACGTGGTGGCGTTGTCGACGATCAGAGCGACCCGAGTGCCGTCAGGCGACAGGTAAGCAGGCGTTGGGCCCTGGATCGGGTATGTCCGGACGGTTGCGCCGGTCCAGCTGAGGACGTGGACCTGGTTGAAGGCGCTGTTCTCGCACAGCGCTCCGCCAGGGGTGGCCGAGCCGACAGGGATGCATGAGCTGCCGCCGAGCGTGAACTTGCGTCCCGCTGTTGCCGGGTCCACCACGTGCAGCTCCTGCGGGCCGCAGCACGTCGGCCCGCCGCCCTGCGTGCAGGAGGGAACTTTCGCCACCACGAGGCTGCCATTCCCGTGCCAGCCGATGGGCCACAGTGTGTAGGCGCCTGTCTCGGTGAACACCTTCACGTGGTTGGTGCCCCCGTTGAGGTCTTCGATGTACAGGACGGTGGTAGCGCCGCCGGCGCTGTAAGTGTTCTCGACCACGGCGATTCGCTGATCGTCAGGGCTGACGGTGAACATGCTGCGGATCGAGGCGCCGGTGGGCACGTGCGTGGAAACGCCGGTGACGCCATTGGGCGAGAGGAAGTTGACGTTGCCCGACTGGCCGAGGAAGTAGGCGCGCGTGCTGCTCGTGCTCACCGGCTGCGGCAGCAACGCGGCAGCGCTGTCGCCGCATGTGACCGGCGCTGGGTTGCTGGGCGTGGCGCTCGCGACGACCTTGCCGGTGGTGTCGACCAGGCTCACCGAGTAGGTATCGCCGTTACCGACCGCGACCAGAACGCCGTAGTGAGCAACAGGCACGGGAGGCGCAGAGGGCGAAGGGGTCGGCGAGGTGTTGTCCGACGCTGACGGTGACGCCCCCGGCGATTGTCTTGCCGCTGTGCTCGACGATCCACAGGCGGCGACCAGAAGGATGGCTACGGCGTAGGCAACGACCTTCAAGAGACCGCGCGTATTTTGAGCCCTCCCAGATCTGTGCGTCATGGGCCGTTCATCAGCAGGTGAACGAGCGCCTGCACCTGCCGTTACGTTTCCGGTACCATCCTCGGGCTGAAGCAGGGCACGACCCTCACCCCCAGGCGCCAGCCAAAAGGGTCCAGAAAGTGCGGACGGCTTCCAGCTGTCCGTTTTGTTTTATTTGAAGCGATTGGAGGAATAGCAGAACCCTGAACTTGACCGAGGTAGCGTCCCATAGCGTTTAAGGAGCTAAGGATCAACGAGCAGATCCGCAGCTCCGAGGTGCGGCTGATCGATGACCAGAACAACCAGCTTGGCGTGCTTTCTCTTGACGCCGCGCTGCGCATCGCCAACGAGAAGGGACTGGACCTCGTCGAGGTGGCGCCGCAAGCGAGCCCGCCGGTCTGCCGCCTGATGGACTACGGACGATTCAAGTTCGAGACCATCAAGCGCGAGAAGGACCAGCGCCGCAAGCAGAACGTCATCAAGCTCAAGGAGATGAAGCTGCGGCCGAAGGTGGCCGAGCACGATTTCCAGACCAAGTTCAAAGGGCTGAAGCAGTTCCTCGAAGCAGGCGAGAAGGTAAAGGTGACGATCATGTTCAGGGGCCGCGAGATGGTGCATCAAGACATCGGCCGCAAGATCCTCGAAAGGGTCGCCGATGACGCGCGCATGTTCGCGGTGGTCGAGCGGCAGCCGCTGCTCGAGGGCAAGAACCTGTTCATGATCCTGGCGCCGAGCCGGCAGGGCGCTGTGGCTGTCGCGGCCGCAGCCGCGGCACCGAAGGAGTCGGCGACCAGTGCCTAAGCTCAAGACCCGCAAAGGCATCGCCAAGCGCGTGCGCGTGACGCGGAACGGCAAGATAGTGCGCCGCAACTCCTGGATGAGCCACCGCCTCCACCAGAAGTCGAAGAAGCACAAGCGCAAAGACCACACCGAGCAGCCCGTGTTCAAGGGCGACCGCAAAGCAGTCCGCCGGGCGCTGGGGATCTAGGCCGAGATGGCACGAGTCAAGCGCGGCGTTCCTGCGCATCGCCGCCACAAGGGGATCCTCGACCGGGCCAAGGGCTTCCGGCTTTCCAAGAAACTGCTCTTCCGTCCCGCCAACGAGGCGGTCCTGCACGCTCTGGCCTACGCCTACCGCGACCGGCGCCGCCGCAAGCGCGAGATGCGGCAGCTCTGGATCGCGCGGATCAACGCCGCGTCGAGGCAATCGGGTCTGCCTTACAACAAGCTGATGCACGGCCTTCGCCAGGCCGGAGTGGAGATCGACCGCAAGGTGCTGGCTGACCTGGCCGTGCGCGACAGCGGTTCCTTTGCCCGGCTGGTGGAGGTTGCCAAGAACAACCTCTAGCCAGCCACAGATCATCTCCAGCCCGGACAACGAGGTGGTCCGCCGTCTGCGGCGCCTCGCCTTCCGGCGTGAACCAGGCCTTGCCCTCCTGGAAGGTCCGCGCGTTCTCAGGGAGGCCAAGGAGGCCGGGCTCGCCTTCGAGCTCATCGCGGTCCGCGACGGCGACAAGCTGCCGTTCCATTCCGAGTCGCGAGTGACCCTCACGCCGGCGGCGTATCGGGCCGCGACGCAGACTGTGACGCCGCAGGGTGTGATGGCGATCGTCCGCGTGCACGAGGCCACTCCGGCCGAGGCGGCACGGGCGGCGCGGAACGCCGGCTGGCCGCTGATCGTGCTCGATCGCGTGCAGGACCCTGGCAACGTGGGCGCCATCTGCCGCTCGGCGGCTGCCGCGGGCGCGCCGGCGCTGGCGGTCCTGACCGGATGCGCCGACCCGTTCGGCGCGAAGGCCGTGCGCGCGTCGGCCGGCAACATCTTCAAGCTCGTGGTCGCTCGGGCCGCGTGGGCGGACCTTTCGGATCTCGACGGCTACGGCGCAGCGTCGAGCGGCGGGACGACGCTGACCGACGCACCCGTGGAAAATGCCGGAATGATCGTGTTCGGCAGCGAGGCTCATGGTCTCTCGCGCGGCGACATGAAGCTCGTCACGATCCCATTGGGCCGCGGCGTCGAGTCGCTGAACGTGGCGGCCGCGGCCGCGGTGATCCTGTTCGAGATCGCGCGCAGGAAGTCGGCGTGAGCCAAGCCACGGAGCTTCGCGACAGCGCTCTCGCCGCAATCGCGAAGGCACACGACGGCGCCGAGCTGGAAGCGATCGAGGTCGAATACCTCGGGCGCCGCGACGGCAAGATCAGCCGCCAGCTGCTGTCGGGAATCGCGCAGCTCGATCCATCGCAGCGCGCGACGCTTGGGCAGGAGGCCAATGAGGCGAAGAGGGCGGTCGAGGCCGCCCTCGCCGCGCGACGCTCCGAACATGAGACAGCGCGGCTTTCAGATATCGGCGAGAGCGAGGAGATCGACATCACGTTTCCTGGGCCCCCGCTCGAGCGGGGCCACGCGCATGTGCTCAGCCAGGTGCGCAGGGAGCTCGAGGTGATCTTCGCTCGGATCGGCTACACGGTGGAGGAAGGGCCGGAGATCGAGAGCGACTGGTACAACTTCGAAGCCCTCAACCTGCCGAAGGGCCATGCGTCACGCGATGTGCAGGAAACGTTCTTCCTCGACGCCAGCGAAGAGGTCGTGCTGCGCACCCACACCTCGCCTGTGCAGATCCGCGGAATGCAGCGCATCGGCACCCCGCCGATCTACATCATCGCGCCGGGCCGCGTGTACCGCCGCGACAACCTCGACGCGACCCACCTTCCTTACTTCATGCAGCTGGAAGGACTCGCAGTCGACGAAGGCCTGACTGTCGGGGATCTGAAAGGCACGCTGCTCTACATGGTCCAGTCGCTCTTCGGTAGCGAGCGCAGCGTGCGGATGCGGCCCCATCACTTCGGCTACACCGAACCGAGCTACGAGTTCGACACCATGTGCGGACGCTGCATGGGCAAGGGATGTCGCAGCTGCGGCGGCCAGGGCTGGCTGGAGACAGGGGGATGCGGCATGGTCCACCCGCAGGTGCTTCGCAACGGCGGCATCGACCCCGAGCGCTACTCGGGCTACGCGTGGGGCTTCGGCATCGAGCGCATGGCGCTGCTCAAGTACGACGTCGAAGACCTCCGCCTCTTCTACGAAAACGATTTGCGTTTCAACAGGCAGTTCTAACGATGCGAATCTCCTACGAGTGGCTCGGCGACTACGTCGACACGAAGGGCCTGTCCGCGCAAGACGCCGCGGAGATCCTCACGATGTCAGGCACCAAGATCGAATCGGTCAAGGTGCTCGACCTGTCCGCGATCATCGTCGGCCGCGTGCTCGAGCAGAAGGACCACCCGACCTCGAACAAGCCGCTATGGATCCATCAGGTCGACATCGGCGGCGGCAAGGTGGTCCAGATCATCGCCGGCGCACCGAACGCGGTGGCCGGCACCCTGGTGCCGGTAGCGCTTCCAGGCACGCGCGTCCCCAGCGGCACGCTCGTTCGCGACGCGAAGATCGCGGGCGAAGCGGGCCAGGGGCTGCTGTGCTCGGCAGACGAGCTGCTGCTCGGCGAGGATCGCGAGCCGAAGATCATGCTGCTCGATCGCGGCGAGCCGGGCGAATCGCTGGCGAAGTACATCCCGCCCGACGCGATCCTCGAAGCCGAGATCACACCCAACCGCCCTGACTGCCTGGGTCACATCGGAGTCGCACGCGAGCTCGGCGCGGCGGCCGGCCGCGATTTCAAAGCGAACTTCATGCCGCCTTACATCGAGGGTGTCCAGCCGCCGGCGGGCGAGCTCATCGACATCGCCATCGATGCCCCCGACCTGTGCAGCCGCTTCGTCGCGGTCCCAATCACCGGCGTGAAGGTCGGACCGAGCCCTGACTGGGTGCAGCGCCGCCTGCGCGCGGCCGGGGTGCGCCCGATCAGCAACGTGGTCGACGCCACCGCTTACGTGATGCTCGAGCATGCCAAGCCAACTCACGTATTCGACGCCGGCAAGCTTGCGGGCAAACAGCTTCACGTGCGCGAGGCGCGTGAGGGCGAGTCGCTCCTGTGCCTCGACGGGCAGACGCGCAAGGTGGGTCCGGGCATGCTCGTGGTCGCCGACGCCAAGGGGCCGGTGGCCATCGGAGGCATCATCGGCGGCGAGGAGAGCGGCGTCTCGGACGCGACCACCGACGTGGTCATCGAGTCGGCCGGTTGGGACGGCGTCAACATCCGCGCCACCTCACGCGCCCTTGGTCTGCGCACCGATGCCTCGCTCCGCCACGAGAAAGGCCTGGCCCCCGAGACTGCGATGGCGGCTGCCCGCCGCGCTGCGGCGCTGGTGCGGGATTGGGCAGGCGGCCAGGTGCATGCGGACTGGGTGGACGTCTACCCGCGGCCGCAGGAGCCGGTCCGCATCCAGCTCGAGCCGCAGAAGATCGACGGGCTGCTAGGCGTGATCGTCCCGCGCGACGAATCGCAGCGAATCCTGCGCGACCTCGACTTCCAGGTGCGCGCTGACAACGGGACGTGGGACGTGCTGCCTCCAGTTTTCCGGCTCGACGTCGAGCTGCCCGAGGACGTCGTCGAGGAGGTCGGGCGCATCTACGGGATCGACCGAATCCCGGCCACGCTGCCGGGCTCACGGCGTACGAGCTGGAACGTCGCCCCGCCCGAGGACCACCAATGGATGCTGCGCGACGTATTGCTCGGCGCAGGGTTCGACGAGGTGGTTGCGCCGGCGCTCGTGCCTCAGCGCTTGCTGAAACGGCTGGGGCTGGCGGATGGTGCCAGGACGCTGTTCAACCCGATGAGCGATGAGCTGGACACGATGAGGACCTCGCTGCTGCCGTCTCTCCTCTCGGTGGCCCGCTACAACCAGAACCGAACCGCTGAGCGGGTCGACGTGTTCGAGCTGGCGCGTGTTTACCGCGGCAAGCGTGCTGACGGGCTTGCCGACGAGCAGATCCGCCTGACCGTGCTGGCGCGAGTGGACGCGAGCCCGGATGCAGGGAGGCGCGGGTTTTTGCGTTTGAAGTCCGTGATGGACCGCTTCGCGCAGGACCTTGTGGTCGGGACCGTGCGCTACCTACGCGCATCGCCGCACCTCTATCACCCGGGCCGGACCGCATCCATCACGGTGGGCGGCAGCGAGATCGGCGTCGTTGGCGAGCTTCATCCGTCGACGCTGGCCGTTTTCGACCTCGACGGACGCGCGGTGGCGCTCGACTTCGATGCAGAGGCGCTGATCGCTGCTCGCGGCCAGCGCAAGGCGCTTCACCGCACCATCAAGGACGCGGGCGGGAATTCGCTGGAGAACCTTCGCGCCTTCGACGAATACCGCGGCGACCAGGTCGCCGAGGGGCGCAAAAGCATCGCCTTTACCTTGACTTTCCGGAGCCCCGAGCGCACCCTGACGGACGCCGAAGTGGAGAAAGCGATGTCCGAGATCAGGAAACGCTTGGAGAAGAAGCACGGCGCGGGGGTGCGGGCGTGACCTGGGTGGACATTCTCCCCATCGCCTTGATCGTCATCTACGGGGCCCTCGGCCTGTTCACCGGAGTTCTGCGACGGATCATCGGCCTGCTCGCGATCTACATCGGGTTCATCGCGGCGACGGGGATGGGGCTGCAGGCGGCCAACATCATCCAGCAGGCGTCGGCGACGGAGACGCCGGACGCACGGATCTACGGGTTCTTCGGTCTGCTTCTCATCGTCCTGGTCGGGATCGACGGAGCCGCGCAGCTGGCCCATCGCCAGATTCAGATCGAGGCCATCGTCTGGAACCGGGTCTCGGGCGTGGTCATCGGCGTCATCACGGCGCTGCTTCTCTCAGTTGTCGTCGTCTATGAGCTCGAGGCGGCGGGCCACCCCAGCGGGAGCGGTCAACTGGCCGGCACGCAGGCGGTGATCCGGGGCGCGGTCGATGGCTCCCGCTTTGCCGTGCCGCTTGTCAACTCGATTGGCAGGCCAATCATCGCGGTGTTCCAGCCGGCCCTTCCCTTCGACCCGCACCAGTACTTCAGCCGCGGCCCAGTAGGCTGACTTTCGGTTTGACGCAGTCGTTCTTCGAGGACCTGCGCGAGCGCGCCGTCGAGATCCATGTCGAGGATCACCTGCGTGCGCGCATCGAGCGAGGCGACAAGCTGCGCGTGAAGCTCGGTCTCGACCCGACCGCACCGGACATCCATATCGGGCACCTGGTCGTGCTCGACGTGCTGCGTGCATTCCAGGACCACGGGCACACGGTCGTCCTGATCGTCGGTGATTTCACCGCGATGATCGGTGACCCGAGCGGGCGCTCAGAGACGCGGCCGATCCTCACGCGCGAACAGGTCGACGCCAACGCGAAGACCTACTTCGATCAGATCTTCCTGGTGCTCGATCGCGACAGGACCGAGGTGCATGGCAATGCGGAGTGGCTCGCGGAGCTGAGCGCCGCCGACGTGCTGCGCCTTCTCGGCAAGGCAACGCTCCAGCAGGTGCTGCAGCGCGAGGATTTCGCCCAGCGTTTCAAGGAAGGTGCCGCGATCGGCGCGCACGAGATCCTGTATCCCTTCAACCAGGCGTATGACTCGGTGGCGGTGCGGGCCGACGTCGAGATAGGCGGCACCGATCAGCTCTTCAACCTGCTCTTCGGCCGCGACATCCAGGAGGCGTACGGACAGGAGCCGCAGGACATCGCGGTGTTCCCGCTGCTCGAGGGCCTTGATGGCACGCAGAAGATGTCGAAGTCGCTCGGCAACTACATCGGCGTGAGCGAGGCGCCGGAGCAGATCTACGGCAAGACGATGTCCATTCCCGACCGACTGCTCGAGAAGTACGTGCGCCTTACGTCCGGCCTTGGCCGCAAAGAGAGGGACGAGGTTCTCGCGCTGAAGCCGCGCGACGCCAAGGCGGCCCTTGCCCGCCGGCTCGTGCAACGCCTGCACGGGGAGGAGGCTGCCGCGCGTGCCGAGGCGGACTTCGACACCAGGTTCCGCGACCGAGGGATGCCGCAGGACATACCGGAGCGTTCAGTCGCCAACCTGGAAGACCTCCCTGGCGTCCTCGTCGAGGCGGGCCTGGCGCCGAGCCGAGGCCGCGCCCGGGGCCTCATCGAGCAGGGTGGAGTGCGGGTCAACGGCGAGAAGATCGGTCTGGACTGGAAGCTGCAGGACGGAGACGTGGTGCAGGTGGGCAAGAGAAATTTCGTTCGAATCCGGAAGCGATAGAATCGACGAAAGTATGTTCGGAGGCTCTGTCTAGCCATGTCTGGCCATTCGAAATGGGCCGGCATCAAGCACAAGAAGGCGATCGTCGACGCCAAGCGGGGGCAGGCGTTCACTCGCGCGAGCCGTGAGATCACGATCTCTGCTAAGGAGGGTGGCGGTAACCCCGACGGCAACTTCCGGCTGAGGCTCGCGATGCAGAAGGCGCGCGAGATCAACATGCCGACCGACCGCATCCAGTCGGCGATCAAGCGCGGCACCGGCGAGCTGGCGGGCGAGAGGCTGGAGGAGATCCGTTACGAGGGCTACGGCCCGGCAGGCGTGGCGATCATGGTCGACGCCCTGTCCGACAATCGCAACAGAACGTCCGCGTCCATCCGCCACCGCTTCTCCAAGGGCGGCGGCAACCTGGCCGAGTCGAACGCGGTGGGGTGGATGTTCGAGCGCAAGGGAGCGATTTCGGTCGGCGCGGGCAAGCAGGACCCGGAGGATGTCGGGCTAGCGGCTATCGAGGCCGGCGCGGACGACGTCCAGGTCGAGGGCAAATCCGTGGACATCA
>WNGJ01036529.1_pt1 | contig 10698 bp, 9 predicted proteins | sample 5400611 | NCBI WGS metagenome assembly WNGJ01 (sample SAMN13153375, study PRJNA577476) | soil metagenome | isolation source: 40 cm soil or saprolite under Garry oak tree replicate 1 | place: USA:California | collected 2016-06-15
CACAAAGTGCGCGAACTCTACGACGCGCTCACCAAACGCGGCATTGACGTGAAATTCGGGATCCATCCTGTGGCCGGACGCATGCCGGGTCATATGAACGTGCTGCTTGCCGAAGCCGACATTCCCTACGACAAACTTCTCGATAGGGATGAGATCAACGGCGAGTTCCCGCAGACCGATGTCGCGCTGGTCATTGGCGCAAACGACGTCACCAATCCTGCCGCACGCACCGATCACGCCAGCCCGATTTTTGGCATGCCCATCCTCGACGTGGACAAGGCGCGCACGGTGATGGTGATCAAGCGCAGCATGGGCGCGGGCTTCGCGGGAATTGAAAATCCGCTCTACTATATGGACAAAGCGCTGATGCTCTTTGGCGATGCCAAGAATTTCGTTGGCGCTATTGTCCGCGAGCTGGCCGGCGGCCACGAATAAGGATTCCGAGCTGTCCTGCGATCAGCCGAATGGTCATCCCGACTCACGAGCCGTGAGTCTCCCGCGGCCGGTGACGGGGGGGGCGGCATTTTCCGCCTCAGAATCTTGGATAAGTGCCGCGGTCCGAGCCCATTATTTCGCGTCGTGAAAAATGATTCCCAGGGTGTAACGCGTCCCGCGATGCACGCGGCTAACTCCGTGCTTCATGTTCACACGATAATAGCCGCGCGTGCCGCGCACCGGGCGGTAGCGCGTCGTGAAGATAATCGCTTGGCCTTGACCGGCATGCACCACTTCGGCTTTGGATTGCGCCCGTGGTTGCTGTTCGACTAAAAGAAACTCCCCGCCTTCCCAGTCGCGGCCTGGCTGCCCAAGCAAGAAAACCATCTGCAACGGAAAAGCGACTTCGCCGTAAATATCCTGATGCAGGCAGTTGTATCCGCCCTCTTCGTAGTGCAGCAGCAACGGTGTGGGCTTGATCTGCCCGGCTTTGTGACAAATCCTCAAAAACGCCTTATGCTCGGCGGGAAAACGTGGGCTCTCGTCTCCGAGAAGGTCGGCCCACTGGTTGGCTACTTTGGCGAGATGCGCATAAGCGCTGGTTCGGAGCGACGAGACGATTTCCGGCAGCGGATTGCCAAAGTATTTGTAATCTCCGACACCAAAACGGTAGCGCTCCATCACGATCTGGCTGCGGAACCGGCTTGCCTCGGCGTACTTACCGCATAACCGCGCTCGGAAAGGGAATTCCTCGCCGCTTCCCAATCCAGCGCGGCGATGCGTTCCTCGACGGAGTGAGCCGCCGATGTTTCTCGAGCTGGTTCGACCACGGCATTCCTCGGTGGCAGCTAATCGAGAGCGCCAAACGCGCAGTTTAGACCAGTTGAGAGCTGGCGTTCTATCCGGTATGCGCCGCCAAATCGTTTCTCCTTTGCCCGCTCGGTGCGCCGATCTTATTGCCTACCGAGGAAGCCTTTTCTGAGCGTGCTCCGAACCTCCCCATTCGGTGCTATAGTGGTGGGCGTCAAATGCAATTTCTGCCGCGTTTAAGGAGGTTCGCATGAGTCAGAAACCGACCCTTCACAACGGTTCGCGCCGGGCATTCCTCCAATGGTCCGCCGCAGCCGCGGCCGTCTCCGCTTTTCGTATCGTGAATGAGCCTCTGCTCGCCGCTGCGGCTATCGACCGCGATCTTCAGCATTTTCCTCCCGGCTCTGTGGTCATCAACGCCAACGAGAACCCTCTGGGGCCGTGTGACCTGGCGAGAAAAGCGCTCGGCGAAATTATCCCGGAGGGAGGGCGCTATTGCTGGTGGCTAAAGGAGGAGCTCACGAAATCGTTTGCAGACTCGGTCGGTGTAAAACCGGAAAACGTCGCGATTTTCCCGGGCTCGAGCGAGCCACTGCATTTTTCCGTGATGGCGTTTACTTCGCCCAGCCGTAGCTACGTCACCGCCGACCCCGGCTATGAATCCGGAATGCACTCATCCAAATTCTCGGGTGCGCGCGTGGTCAAGACCGCGCTCACCAAATCCTACGCGCACGACATTCCGGCCATGCTTGCAGCCGCGCCCGACGCCGGCCTTTTCTACGTTTGCACGCCGAACAACCCCACCGGGACTCTCACGCCGCACTCCGCCATCGAAGAATTGCTGGCCCAAAAACCGAAGGGCTCCGTCGCGCTTGTCGACGAAGCGTACATCCATTTTGCGGACCTGAGCGCCACGACCATCGACCTGGTGAAAACCGGCCAGGACATTATTGTGCTGCGCACCTTCTCAAAGATTTACGGCATGGCGGGCTTGCGCTGCGGCGCGGCCATCGCTCGGCCCGATTTGCTCGAGAAACTGATTCCCCAGAGCGGCGGAAGCGCCATGCCCATCACCGCGCTGGTCGCCGCGTCTGCCAGCCTCAAGCACGAGCATTTGGTTCCCGAGCGCAAACTCATCAACACTACGATTCGCCAGAAAGCCTTCGATTGGCTCGGCAGTCAGGGGTACTCTTTCACGCCGTCACAGGCCAACTTCTTCATGCTGGACGCCAAGCGCCCCGCAAAGCAGGTGATCGACGCGCTGGCTGCTAAAAAGGTGTTTATCGGCCGCATCTGGCCGGCTTGGCCCACTCATCTGCGCATCTCGGTTGGCACGCCGGCGGATATGGACTCTTTCCAGTCTGCGTTCACCGCGGTCATGAAGAATTCCACGAGCGTCAGTTATGCGCTCCCGGCAAGGTCGGCCGATTCGAACCGCGACTACTTCTACGCCGACGGCCAAAGGTTCCCGCGCGCATAGGGCACCACAGAAGTGGAGTCTAATTCCGGAGGGCCAAATCGTCGAAAGTCGAGATGGCTCATCATTGGGTTCGTCTGCTACTTCGCCATCATGGTGAATGCGCTACGACGCGCCATCGTTTTGCCTAGCCCCATTTTCGGGCTGTGCGCCCTTTTCGACTTTGGCACCATCGTGGTATTTATTGTGGAATCAGAACAATGCCCCTGCATAATGAGCGCGGCCGGTCCCACATCGGAAAGTAACAGCCAAGACAACCGAGGAGCTAAGCTAAGGCTGATCTGTGCTAACTCAGCATCCGGAATCGGGCCGACTACCATGGCTCACGACCTTACGAATTTCCAAGCTGCCTCCATGGCCCCCCGGTTTGCGTTGGTAAAATGGAATAATTCGTTGAGCACGGCTTCGGAGGTAAGCAGTGGCATGCGCAACTGACGAAAGACAGCTTTGCAGAGGTTGTGCCAGGGGTCGCGCGAATCCAGTATCGCGAGGATCGCGCCGGTGTCAATGAGCGCGCTTGCGGCCATATTTTTCCTGAAGTCGCCGGCGTACCGTTTCGCGCACTCGTTCAGCGTGATACGGGCCGAACCCTGCGATGGTGCCAAAGCAGCGTTCCGCGGCGGCGTGCAGCCTGCGCTGGGCTTCGTCGTCCTCCGCTAGTTCCGCAGAGTTTTCCGCGAGCCAGGCACGCGCCGCTTGCTCCAGTACGGCAGAAAGCGGCGGTTGATAGGCAGATGTGATTTGCCGTTTCCGCTGGTCCCATTCGCTTTGTCATTGGGCCCATTACGTCCACGGTCTGCCGCGTGACTGTTCCCTGCTTGTTGATCCCCTCAGACTACCCAGCACCTCTGCGGAACCGAATCAAATGGCTGTCAAGTGCAACAACCCAGAAATTCAGAATTCTTTACCTTGAACGAGAAACTAATTGCCCAAACCGTTTCCTCACCTCGGATCGAACTCTTCCCGACAAATCATCTCTTCACTAATGCGGCGCGCTTCGCGAAACGTCGCCGCTGTTTGAGGATCGTCGCTCTTCGTGTCTTGAAGCAGCCGGTCGAGCTCCTCGTCAAAGAGCCGGCCGATCAATTCCGGCGTGTGTGCGACCGCGGTGCCGCTATCATCAAGAATTTCGGCCTGGCGCGAATGGCGCATGCGCTGCGCGATCATCAGGCGGTAGATCCGGTCCGTCGCCAAGTCCTCCATGTAGCCATCGAGCAAACTAGCGCCTTTCCCGCGGAGAACGCCGTTGCGGTATCGAATCACCGTGCGAATGGCCCCGCGTGTTCCCGCCACCGTCCGCTTGCCCGCGCCCTCTGGCAGCGGCCGCAAATCCGGATGCGCGTTGGCGTTCAGCGGCCGCCCCTGCAACTGGTTGGGGACGGGGAACTGGCTCACCGCGATTTCGTTTTGGTCGGGATGCCCCGTCCACGCGCCGTCCATCAACGAATTCGACTCGTTCTTCTTGTCTTCGGCAAGCACTTTCAGAGCGCGCCTGTTCAGCTCTGCGTCTTCGCGACTCGGATAGAGGGCGGTCATTCCGCCAATCGCCAGTATTCCGTGCTTGTGGCAAATCTCCGGCATCAAATTGCGCAGGTTTTGGAAAAACGCGACGTTGTGAGGAATCGTGTTGCGGTCCGGCAGCACCCACTCAGGATCCTCCAGGTTGAAGTGGATCAGGCTGGCCATGTAGTCCCAGCGCCCGAGGTTCAGGCCGACAATGTGGTCCCGCAGATTCCACGCGAACTCTTCCATCTGAAATGCAAGCGGATGTGACTCGACCAGCGCCATGCACTTGATGGCGTTCTTCGGCAGCCCTTTCCGCAGGGCAACCATCTGGAAGAGATCACGCCACCACAGCGCTTCGTCCGCCGATTCGGATTTGGGGATAAAGATGCACAGCGGATGCTTCAGCGCGCTGAAATCCAGTTGATACGCGACCATGGCCACGTCAAAGACAGAAGCGGGCAACAGTTCGAAGGGCAAAACCCCGGCCTGATGGAGGTGCAAGCCGCGCGGCCGCGTGAAAATGACCGTAGAGCTGGGATTGATGCCGAGGGTGTTATTGCGCTTGTGGTCGAAGTAGGTCAGCCGTCCCGCCAGCGCTTCCAGAATGTTTTTGATGCCCTGCGCGTTGTGTTCCCACGTGTTCGCCGTCGAGTCTTCCAGGTCCAGCATCACGCCCGGCGCGCGGGAATTCAGCATTTTCACCACAAGTTCCGCGTCGTCTGCCGGACCTGTCATTTGATTGCGCTGGTCCGCGCACCACGCCGGCAGTTCGATCTTCCAGGAACTCATCGTCGCAACCGATGGCGGCAGGTAGGAAGGAACCTTCCCCGCGTGTGCTTCCGCCAGCGTGTTTTCGCGGCGCGCAACCAACGCCCTCTGGCGCAGCGTTAGTGCCGCGTGCAACGGGGCAAGGAAATCCAGGAATCCTTCCGGCAGATCGCGTTCCGGGGCAAAGTCCCGAGGGGCCGTATTGACCGGCACGATCCGGTTGGAAAAAGGAAGTGGCCGAAGCGCCGGATTCGGCCGGATAGTAGCGGTTGCCATGATGCTGGTCAGTCCTTTCCACTTCGTAATTCGACCGAGGACCAGTTGTGGGTCCGAGAAGGCAATTCGATGTCCAACAGGGCCAAAATGCTCGCTATTAAACCTTTCGCCGTCAAAGAGATAGAGGATCCGCGAAAACCTTCGCAGGAAATGTCGTGGCGGCGCCCGGCACCATCGGCACGCTAACCCGGGTCAAGAAAGTCAGCATCCCGCGCGTCGCCGAAGCGCTGAAGGAAACTGCGCGGCGCGCTTCAGGCCAGTTGGAGAGAAGCGGCGTCGGCGCTTCCTGATCGGGAGTGCTTCTCATCGGCTTATGGTGTCGAGACGAATTCGCCTGCGAAATCTTAAATGCGTTTTTTTGAATTAGCCGCCACCACCAAATTATTCTTCACGGAAAATACGTTGGGAACCTGATTCGCGCGCAAGTTTGCGAGATTTCTGTCCATCTCGCTATCGACCACGCCCTCCAGCGTGACGTTGCCGTTCTTCACGATGATGTGAATAGCCGCAATAGGTTGATTCGCGTATCGCTGCATGCCAGCTTCGCCGTAAATCGCTCGAAACACTGCGCGACGCAACTGATCATCCATCGGTGACAGCGGTAAAACCTCAATGTCATTCTTGACCGAAGCCACGCCTTCGATACTTTTCACCGCCGTCTCGGCGTCCGACTTGAGGACCGGCCGGGTCACTTGGCCAAGCAGCGTGACTTTGTCTCTGTCGATGCGAAACGCCAGATTATCGAACACCGAGTACCAGGGCAGCATGACCAGTTGGTGGCGCACTTGCTTAGCCAATCTCTCCCGGTATTTCTCTTCACCGCGCTCGTGCTTGTTTTCTTGCGCGGGCAGGGCTTCTCCACGAGGCGCGGCCGCAACCGGTGAGACGAACAACAGCGATATGAATAGGGCCTGAAGCTGCTTTTTCATCCTTACCCTCCTCGTCCACTCCGTTCCTGCCTACCAGCAGTTAGATTCAAGAGGCAGGGCTGAGGGCTGCATGAAAAAAATCTCCTGCGAATGCTAACATGATATTTGGAAAGAGAAATTCGCCGAGACACAGAAACTTTTCTTGAAAAGGGGCGCAGGGAGCGACGTTTATCGAAACCGATTTGCAGCTCTCGCGCGACGCGCATTTCGTGGCTGTCCACGACGGCACGGTGAATCGCACCACCAACGGGCGAGGGTCGGTGCACGACCTGACGCTTGCAGAATTGCGCGAACTCGACGCGGGCTCTTGGTTCGGGAGCGAGTTTTCCGGCGAGCGCATCCCCACGCTGGAGGAGATCCTGCAGTTCTCCAAAAAAAATGACGTGGTGTTTTACCTGGAAATGAAACCCAGCGGAGCCTGGGGCGGGGAGCATGCGGTAATCGCGGCACTGTGCGAATCGGGTGAAATTCCGCGCGCGGTGGTCATCTCATTTGACGCATCCATGGTACTGAATGTGCACAGCATCGAGCCCACGGTGATGACTGGATTGCTTTATGACGGGCAGCTCGAAAAACCGGTAGAGAAGGCCGTGGAAATTGGCGCGCGGCAACTGGTGGTGCGGGGAGACTTGGTTACGCCGGCCCTACTGGAGCAGGCGCGCAAGAAGGATTTGCAGGTTGTCTGCTGGACGATCAATCAGCCGGCGCACATGCGCCTGCTGATCGAAGCAGGCGTTCACGGAATCATGAGCGACTATCCCGATCGTGTAGTGGCGGCGCTGAAAAAAGAATCCGAAACTGTTTTGTGACTGCGACGATCGAACACACATCAGCCGCCCTCCAGCAGTGCGTGAAGAGCAGCAAGCTGCCCGACGGTGAGCTGCTCGGCGCGCGCGTCAGAGCGCAGATTTAGGGAGCCAAGCGCTGCACGAATTCTTGCGGGCCTGACGAGAGACCGCAGGTTGTTGACCAGCGTCTTGCGCTTTTGCGAGAAGGACAACTTCACAAAATTCAGAAAGCGAGTCTCGTCCTTCAGGGCGAGCTTGGCGCGTTCGCCAGGAAGACGCAGCGCGATTAGCGCGGACGTCACTGCGGGGGGCGGTCGGAATGTTTCGCGCGGAATTTCGAAGGCCAGCTCCGGGCGCGTGTAAAACTGTGTGACCACGGAAAGATAACCATAATCTCGCGTGCTGGGCGTGGCGGCGAGGCGCGCTGCGACTTCGGTCTGAATGACGAAGTGCATTTCGTCGATGAGCGATGCGAACGTGAAGAGGTGATGCAGGATCGGCGAGGTGATGTAGTAGGGAAGATTGCCGTAAATGCGGATGCGGCGGCCGGAAGCGAGCCGAGCGAGATCGGTTTTGAGTATGTCGTCGTGGACGACTGTGAGTCTCGGGAAATCCTTGGCGAGGCGTCGAAGGCCGGCGGCGAGCGCGGGATCCACCTCAATGCCAGCGACGGGGCCACCAGCGGCGAGCAGATGGCGCGTCATTTCGCCGTGGCCTGCGCCAATCTCGATCCAACAGTGTTGGTCGTCGGCAGACAGCGGCGCGGTGGAATGTGGGGATACGCGAATAGCGCGGGCGATCTGCTCGCGCCAGTCAAGATCTGCGAGAAAATGCTGACCAAGGCGTTGGCGAGGCATCGGGGAGAACAGTTTACCAGCATGGGGCTCGACCGGTTTGGACCTGGACACCGAGAAAAACACCGAGAGAAATAGCTTGACAGGGGGCCGTGGAGGAAAATATAAGGACCCGGTTGTCTAGACAAGTGGTGTAAGAAGTGGAATGACTCGGCCTCGACAAGCATAGCGCTATTCCTCTCTACCACCGGATTCAGCAGCATCTTCTGCAAGACATTTGTGCCGCCATGTTGAAGCCGGGGAAACCGCTTCCTTCCGAGGAGGTCATTTCCAAGCGTCTGCGCGTCAGCCGTATGACAGCGCGGCAGGCCCTTAAGTCGCTGTGCAGTTTGGGAGTGGCACACAGCCAGCGGGGAAAGGCATTACGGACCCGAAAGGCGGCGCCGTTGCCAATGCAACCGTGACCGTAACGAACACGGATCAAAATATTGCGGTCCGCCCAGTTGCAACCGACAGCAAGGCCAATATGTTGTGCCGCTTCTGCCCGTGGGCCGGTACAGCGTTACGGCGGAAGCGACCGGCTTCAAGAAGGCCATACAGACGGGTATCGTTCTCGCCATCTCGCACTCGAAGTGGGCTCGGTCAATGAAAGCGTCACTGTGAAAGGTAGCGCCGTCCAGGTGGACACGCAGAGTGCCACTGGCGTTCGCTGCGCCGCCTGCCTCGCAAACAGTGGAAACAAGCGAGCGTCCTGGCGCCATCCGCGGACCGGGATTTTGGCGCACCGAGCTCTCCCTTTTCAAGAACATTAAATTCACAGAGCGCTTCACCGGCCAGTTGCGTTTTGAAACTTTCAACACGTTCAACCACACCAATCCCATTTGCTGCGCCTCGAAACATCGACGCGCGATCCGCGAATCCTGCAGCTTGGGATGAAAGTCAACTTCTAGGGTTCGAAACGAAAGCCAAAGCTGAAAACGGCCTCGAACAATTGCGGCGGTTTTCGTTTTGGCAGCTTTTTTGTGAGCATGTTGCAGACTAAGACGCGGACGGTTCCCCGGCCAAATTGGGCGAGTGCTTTGCTGAAGCTCGGCTTTTTTAAGAATAGCTGCGGCCGCGGTACGGGCATCCATGGAAGCAGGGTCGGTGGATGGGGGGCAGAGGTTAGAGAACCCAGGAGGAAGACAGGACATGAAAATCAGAATTGATTATCACGACAGATTTCGCGAGGAGCCGCTGCGGGCGATGCTCGCGCTCGAGAAATACGTGCACCAGTGCGGGCTGGAGCCGAAGCTGCTCGAGCTGGTGAAGATGCGCGCGTCGCAGATCAACGGCTGCGCGTATTGTATCGACATGCATGCCAAGGACGCGCGGGCGCTGGGCGAGACCGAACAACGCCTGTACGCGTTGAACGCATGGCGCGAGACGCCGTTCTACAGCGAGCGCGAACGCGCGGCGCTGGAATGGACCGAGGCAGTAACCCTGGTGTCGCAAACGCACGTTCCAGACGAGGTGTATGAAGCTGTGCGCGAGCATTTCAGCGAAAAAGAGCTGCTGGATTTGACGTTTGCGGTGGTAGCGATCAATTCGTGGAACCGACTGGCGATTTCGTTGCGGGCGATTCCGGGCACATATCAGCCGAAGAAGTCGTCTGCGGCGGCGTCGTGAGCAAGCAGCCAAAAAGGACCTGTTGGGGTTGGTTTCCGCAGCGAGGGTGCTGCTGGTTTGGTCTGCCCATTCCTCGCTTCGCTCGGAATGACAACGTGATGAACGGCATGCCAACTTGGCACGGTTGAGACGGCGCAAACTAGCCGGGCGGAGAGCGCTCGCGTGGCGTAAAATGGGTGTGTATCCGGCAAACGGACCATCCATGAGAGTTTTGTTTGTGGCACCGGAAGGGCTGCCGTTTTCGAAGACCGGCGGCCTCGCGGACGTGGTGGAAGCACTGCCGAAGGCGCTGGTGGCCGAGGGCCACGAAGTGGCCGTGGTGTTGCCGCGCTACCGCGGGACCGCAGCCGCGGCGGTGGTGATTCCGAGCCTGACGATTCCCATGGGCGCGCGCCTGCGCTTTCCCGCGATTGCGGACGGCGCGGTACGCTCCGGAGTGCGGTACTTCTTCGTGGATGATCCTGCGTATTTTGACCGCGAAGGGCTGTACGGAAGCGGCGGAAAAGATTATCCGGACAACGCGGAGCGTTATGCGGAGTTTTGCCGCGCGGCGATCGAGGTAGCGAAACAGTTTTGGCCCGCAGACGTGTTTCATTGCCACGACTGGCAGACGGCGCTGGTGCCGGTGCTGCTGCGGACGTCGTACAGTGAAGATCCACTGGTAAAGAACATCCCGGTGGTCTTTACGATTCACAATATGGGCTATCACGGACAGTTTCCGAGGGATGTGTTGGAGCGTGTGGGGCTGCCGCCTAGGCTGTTTAACTCCGAGGGAATCGAGTTTTACGGCAGCGTGAACTTCTTGAAGGGCGGACTGGTTTACTCGGATTATTTGACCACGGTGAGCCGGAAGTACGCGCAGGAAATCCAGACGAAGGAGTTTGGTCATGGACTGGATGGCGTGGCGAGGAAACGGGCCGACCGGCTGGTGGGAATTTTGAATGGCGTGGATTACACGGCGTGGGATCCCGCGAAAGACGAGCTGATTGCGGCGAATTATTCAGCCGAGGATTTGGGCGGCAAGCAGGTGTGCAAGCAGGATTTGCTGGAAGTATTCGCGCTGCCGCCGGAGCCCCTCAAGCGGCCAGTCATCGGAATCGTTTCGCGCTTCGTGGACCAAAAGGGGTTTGATCTGATCGCGGAGCAGGCGCACGAGTTGATGAACGAAGATTTGGTGCTGGTGGTGTTGGGAACGGGTGACCGTAAATATGCAAGGCTGTTCCGTGCGCTGGCGGCAGCGTATCCGG
>WNGJ01008901.1_pt1 | contig 10694 bp, 8 predicted proteins | sample 5400611 | NCBI WGS metagenome assembly WNGJ01 (sample SAMN13153375, study PRJNA577476) | soil metagenome | isolation source: 40 cm soil or saprolite under Garry oak tree replicate 1 | place: USA:California | collected 2016-06-15
CCCCAGCGTTGTACCCGGCCGCAGCCAGCCGTCACGATCAGGGTCTGGCCCAGCGGGTGGCTGTGCCATGCTGTCCGAGCGCCCGGCTCGAACGTGACACTGGCGCCGACCGCGCGTGCCGGATCGGGTGCCTCGAACAGGGGGTCAATGCGTACCGTTCCGGTAAAATACTCGGCCGGTCCTTTGCCGGAAGGTTGTGAGCCACTTCTTTTGATGTCCATTTTCTGAATTCCTCCACCATGCCTGCAAAAGCAGAGAGGAATGGTCTCTGTCTGGTGGTAATTATAGACACCCTGGAGCACAGGGTGATAGAATGATTGTCGAAAATGATTGTCTGATTCTGCAAATCTTCCAGATGGATGATGGAGAAACAAGAGAAGAGGTTCCTAATGGATGTGATGATCCACCAGCAGGCAGAACGCGAGGCACAGCGGGTGCAAGCCAACCGCGAGGAACTGGTTGAGCGGATCGCGCGGGCCATCCGCGAAGATGGGCCCGCCCAGCCGCTCCAAGGGCTTCACCTGTACCGTTCCTCCTTGCCTCTGGAGCCGGTTCACAGCGTGGTCGAGCCATCCTTCTGCGTGATTGCCCAGGGCAGCAAGGAGGTCCTTCTGGGCGACAGCCGCTACCGGTACGACCCCTCACAGTATCTGCTCGCCACCGTCGAGATGCCCCGCGTCAGCCAGGTCCTGGAAGCTTCGAAGGAGCGGCCCTACCTCAGTCTCCGCCTGGAACTCGCCCCCACCCTCGTCGGCTCGGTCATGGTTGAAGCCGGTCACCCCTCGCCTCCAGGCGAGGCTTCTGTGAGGGCCATCGATGTCAGCCCGTTGGATGTGAACCTGCTGGACGCCTTCGTGCGGCTCGTCAGGCTCCTGGATTCCCCTGCCGAAGCGCGAGTCCTCCAGCCGCTGATCACGCGGGAAATTATCTACTGGCTCCTGGTGGGAGAGCAAGGTGCCCGGCTCCGTCACCTGGCGATCCTGGGGGGCTACACCTCCTCCATCGCCAGAGCGGTCGAGCGACTCCGTCACGACTTCGACCAGCCACTTCGCATCGAGGATATCGCGCGAGAGCTGGGAATGAGCGTCTCGGGTTTCCACCACCACTTCAAGGCCGTCACGGCGATGAGCCCCTTGCAGTTCCAGAAGCAGCTACGGCTCCAGGAGGCCCGCCGTCTGATGCTGGGCGAAGACCTGGACGCGGCAAGTGCAGCCTATCGCGTGGGCTACCACGACGCCTCCCACTTCAATCGGGAGTACAAAAGCCTCTTCGGCGTCCCACCGATGCGCGACGTGCAACGGCTGCGGGAAGCCGCCAGCGCTTTCCCTAGTCGATGAGCCAGAAGGCACATCCGACACGTAGCATGATCTGCCTCACTCAACGGGCCACTGCCCCCATATGTGCCGACAGTGTTGGTCTGGTTCTCTTCATCGGCACCTCCAGAAAAAACGAAGAGGATCACACTGCAAAGAAAAGATTATGCAAAAGATGCCCGTATTGCCCGCTACCCTGCCTCTGGTGAGTCGGCAGCTTACCTAGCGCTCCCCCTGCTTTGGTTTAACGTTCTTCAGGTCAGGCTGCTCACTAGATTAGTAAAAACACGCGGGCTACGAGGAAGCGATTGAGTGCGCGCAGGAGCGCGGAGTGAAGATTCCCATGATGGAGTAAATGAGTTCCCGCCCCCACTCATTTACCCCATCATCCCTGGATTACGGAGTCGGTGACTGCGATGTATCCAACTTCCATGTACCGTTCTCATTGACGAGCGTGACCTTTGAAAGGATTGGGGGGACTGTACTATTGCCAACAACGATCTGCACATCGGCACTAGCGGTTGAACCGCTTTGTTGTACGTTGCTAACCGTACAACTTTTGATCCCACCAACCTGGGGTGAGTTCAATGCTTGAAATCCCTGAGTAAATTGTGCCACGCTGGTCTTACTTTGCGCGCTCGCTGAGAGTTGGTTAAATGCTCCTTGCACATCATTGTTTTTGATCGCATTACAATAAGCAGTGAGGGTCTTGGTCGGTGTAGAAATGCCGAAGCCCTGGTTAATCTTCCAGGTTCCGCTTTCCTGAATCAATGTCACGCTCGCGCTCTCCGATGCAACAGAACCATAACCTAGCATCAATGTCGCGGTCGCACTGTTGCCTGATATCATAGGCGAAGTGTGTGTGCATGAACTCGTTTTACTATTCTTATCAGATTCGGCATTGGCAAATTGTGACTCAGTAAAAGAGCCTTGTAAGCTCGATGAAAGCTGATTGTAAGCCGATTGATAATCACCGCTCTGCAAGCTGCTGCAATAGGTATCCAGCGTTTGCACTGGCGTCGAGGTCGAGCGGTTCAGGTAGAGATATCCGGCTATACCACCACCTATGACCAGCAAGAGTAGGATCACTACAGCGATAATCAAACCGGTGCGCTTTTTTTGGGAAGGTTGTGCCGCAGACACAGGAGGAACAGCCTGGGAGCCAGGCATGCCGGGCGCATCGAATTGACCAGGAACAGGTGCAGGCGCGGCGCCTGCCCAAGATGGCTGCTCTGGAGGATAACCGGACTGCGCGGGTTGAGCACCTGGATAGGCAGGCTGTTGCGGCTGCTGGTAGTGGGGATAGCCGGGCGCTGTATTGGCATTATAGTTGGAATAAGTCGAAGGCGGCTGCGGTTGCTGGTAGCCGGGATAACCGGGCTGTGCGGGATAATTCGGTGATGATGGTGCCTGCTGGTAGCTGGGCTGTGACGCCGGGTTATAACCAGACGAAAGGGGCCAGGGTTGGGTCGGGGCTACATTTGGAGTATATCCAGGATCAGCATATTCATGAGAACCGGCTCTGACTGTCACATCATCGGAGCCAGCGATTTCGTAGGTGAGCCTGGTCGAACCAATACGAATCACGTCATTTGAGACAAGCAGCCGCGGAACTCTTGGAGAAAGTCGCTGCTCATTGACAAAGGTGCCGTTAGTACTGCCCAGGTCAGTCAGCACATAGCCCTGCGCGTCGGGGCGGATTTCGGCATGATGCGAAGACGCTTGCGCGTCTTGTATTACGAACTGATTATCTGCCGAGCGCCCGATGATGAAGGTGTTCGTGGTCAGTGTGATGAGTCCATTGGGACTGTTCAGACTGGCTTCCATACTATGCTCCTTGTTAACCTACTGGCCAGGCACCTGTCCCTGATCGATTTTCCACGTGCCGTTCTCGTTGACTAACTTATAGGTAGTGGTTAGTGGAGGATTACTTGCATTATTGGCACCGGCGGTAAGGACCACTGTGGCAGTGGCAGTTGAACCACTTTGCTGGACGTTGCTAAATGTGCAACCCTTGACCCCTCCAATCTGGGGTGCATCTAGTATCTGAAATCCCTGAGAAATTCTCTGCACACTCGTCTGGGTCTGAGCGTGTGCTGAAAGTTGATTAAAAACCCCCTGAGCATCACTATTCTGCAACGCAGTGCAATAGGCTTGCAGCGTTTTCTCCGGCGTTGAGCGGTTCAGGTAGAGGTATCCGCCTATACCCCCAACAACCAGCAAGAGCAGGATCACTATACCGATAACCAAACCGGTGCGCCTTTTTTTCGGAGCTTGCGCAGCAGGTGCCTGGTAGCCAGGGGCGCCATATTGACCGGGTGCAGCGGCCAGGGGCGGCTGCTGTGGAGGATAACCGGGTTGCGCTTGCGGGTAGCCGGGATAGGCGGGCGCGGCATCGGCGTTATAGTTGGAATAGGCGGACGGCTGCGGCTGCGGGTACGCGGGATAACCGGGCTGCGCGGGATAATTTGGCGACGAAGACGGTTGCTGCTGGTAATCTGCATAACCTGGCTGCGAACCCGGATTATAGCCAGGCGCGGAGTATGGTGGTTGAGGCGCGGCCATTGTCGGAGAATATCCAGGATTGGCATACTCACCGGAACTGGCCCTGACCGTCGCATCGTAGGAGCCAGCGATTTCGTAGGTGAGCGTGGTCGAACCAATACGAATCACCTCACCTGAGGTGAGCAGGCGCGGAACTCTGGGAGAAAGTCGCTGCTCATTGACGAAGGTGCCGTTGGTGCTGCCCAGATCAGTCAGCACATAACCCTGCGCGTCAGGTCGGATTTCGGCATGATGCGAAGACGCCTGCGGGTCTTGTATTACGAACTGATTATCTGGTAAACGACCGATAGTGAGGGTGTTCGTGGTAAGTTGAATGCGTCCATTGGGACTGTTCAGACTGGCTTCCATACTATGCTCCTTTGATGCTACTACGTTATAGTTGACAACCAGGTCAAACTGGTTCGTCCTGTTAGTTATGTGTAGTGTATCATGCCTGTTACCCTTTGTCTGAGAAGCATGCCACAGGAAGGATGCTGAATTCCTCACACCTGTATGTGTGCCGGCTATCTGCCATTAATCTTCCAATCGCCATCACTTTTAGGATTCAGGTCCTGGCTAAGGGCGACAGGCACGGATGTTGTCACTCCTGTCGCATCGGTAAACGAGACATTGGCGGTAGCAGTCAGGCCAGATGTGTTTACTGAGCTAAATGTGCAGGTCACTCCCTGAAACGATTGCGCGAATTCCGCTTCTGTATGTGCCTGTTGGTAAGTACTCGACAATTGATCATATGCCGTCTGGAAATCCGCGCCCCGCAAAGCGTTGCAGAAGCGCGTCAGCGTTAAAGCTGGAGTGGTGAGTAAATTTCTGATTTTCCAGGTATTATTCTCCTGATCGAGCGCGATAGGGCTGGTGAAGGTTTGTCCGCTTGACATCTCGGTCATATTGGCGGTTGCTGTGTTTCCGGTGACCGAAGTAGTCTGAAGTGTGCAGGCAGTGATTCGCCCCTGCGCCTTGATATCGCCCGCGAACTGCGGCTCTGCCAGTACATTTTGCAATGAAGATGAGAGCTGGTCATACGCACCTTGATAATTTTGTCCCAGGAGTGCGTCGCAAAAGGCACTGCTAGTTTTCTCCGGGGTTGAGCGCGTGAAAAATATATAGGCTGCTCCACCGACGACACCAACAATGAGGAGCACACTGACAATAATCCAGAGAGTGCGGCGTGTTGCGCGCCGAGCAGGCTGCGCGGGTGGAGCGTAGCCGGGCATAGAACCAGGATATCCTGGGTAGAAGCCGGGATAACCGGGGGGTATATAAGGCTGTTGCGCATACTGCGGCATATACACTTGCTGCTGAAACTGCGGTGGCGGCGTATTGGCTTGCGGCGAAGCGTAAGCGGGATTCGTTCCCGGAGGTGGCTGCGAGCCTGGTGGAACTGGGGGAAGTGGGAGAACTACACCATAAGCGCTATGCGAAGGATCAATATTCGCGAGGGTGGGCATGGCGGCAGAGTTCGCGGCGGCCTCGTCGGAGCTCCGGTTGGGAGCCTGGGCATACTGCGGTGCGTCATTTTCTTCAAACATCAGGGTTGTATCCCCAAGGGTAATAGAGTTGCCGGGAGCGAGTTGGTGCGGTGTATTCCAGTCGAGGCGTTGCTCATTGACGTAGACGCCATGCGTGCTGCCTAGATCAGTAATGGTATAACTCTGGCCCTCCTGTCGAATTTCGGCATGATGCGCCGAGACTTTGACATCGTTCAACACCAGTGAATTATCCGGGCTACTCCCAATGGTAAATATTGCCGACTCGATTACAGTTCTTCCCGTGGGTCCACTCAATGCCGCTTCCATGGTCTATACCTCCAGTGAAAAGTTATCCGTTTGTCTGCGGACTAGATTGCTGCCCCTGCAGGTTATCGATCTTCCAGGCGCCGTTGGCATCCTGCACTAATGTGACGCTAGTTAAACTGGTAGCGGTGCTACCAGGCGATGTCGGCGTTTGAGCCAACCCTATAGTGATAGTAGCCGTAGCGGTAGAGCCGTTGACGACCACGGGCGAATGTGTACACGAGGTCACTTTCGTAGATGAAATTGCGCTTATAAAGAGTTGCGCTCCAAATTGTTTCTGCAATTTATCCGAGAGCTGGTTATACGCCAGTTGCCCATTATTCGCTAAGAACGCACTGCAAAAGGTATCGAGCGTTTTATCAGGCGTGGAACGGTTCAGCACTGCACCAAGTGCGACGCCAGCGACAAGGACGGCAAGCAAAATGCCCAGGGAGATCAATGCTCTTCGACGGTCCTTCTGCCACAATTGCGCCTGGGGTGGGTACGTAGTCATACCATCACTGACCCAGGGCTGGGGTGTATAGGGGAGTTGCTGGGGCACAACAGGTGAGGAGGCGACTACCTGGACCGCAGGCTGAGAAGCCAGAAATCCAACCGGCCCGTAGCCTGTATCGGCGATAGAGTTGGCCGGTCCACCGGCAGCGACCATATTCACCGGCGCTTGCGCGCCATTAACGCGAGCATCAACCACCGCGGACGGCAAGGAGGAGGTGTCATAGATAAAACTGCTATCGCCAATCTGGATTGTATCGCCTGGTTGAAGTGAGCGCGCGACGTTGGGGCTGAGCCACTGGCCATTCAGGCGTGTGCCATACGCGCTCCCCAGGTCAACAATCGCATATCCAGTTTCATTGGGGCGTATGAGCGCGTGATGGGCTGCTGTTTTGATGTCGGTGACAATCAATTGATTATCTGGATCATAGCCAATAGTTAGTTCTTCTGGTCCCAGCACAGTGCGCCCCAGCGGCCCATTCAATACTGCTTCCATTATTACTCCTACGCCTTGCGTCCTGACTCACAGAAACGCGATTATGCATAGTAACAAAAGAAACAGGTCATTCCCGCATCTCTTTATTAGCCTGCATTATCGCGTCCTCATAGTGTTGGCAGGATGGATAGGTGCCTGCTACAAAGAGGGAACGGCAGAATTTCGCGACTATACTCAAGTGCATTCTAGCATACATCCGGTACCCTGTCGAGTCTACATCTGCTGTTGAACTTGCCTTTAACGGTAAACCGTGCAATAATTGGTGGGGTTCGTGCCCACATTTTCTTGAAAGGCGGCAGATGTTGAACGAGCATATTGAATCTCCGCTTCAATCCAGTAGTGTCATTAGCACCAGCAGGTTGACCAAGGCGTTCGGCAAACTGGTTGCAGTCAATGACCTTCATCTTGAGGTGATGCGCGGTGATGTTTTTGGCTTTCTTGGCCCAAATGGGTCCGGCAAGACCACGACCATTCGCATGCTGCTCGGACTGATCCGTCCAACTGCGGGGCGGGTGGTAATTTTTGGCATGGATAATACTTATCAGTTGCCCGCCATCCTCCAGCGAGTCGGGGCCATTGTTGAAACTCCTGTCTTTTACCCGTTTCTCTCGGGCATGGATAACCTCCACGCGGTAGCTGCGGCCTCTGGCATGCGTTCGGGCAAGGCCAATCGACGGCGCATCGATGAGGTGCTTGAGCTGGCTGAACTGCGCGCGCAGGCGAAATTGGCCTATCGCAAATATTCCCTCGGCATGAAGCAGCGCCTGGGTATCGCGGCTGCGCTGCTGGCCGATCCTGAACTGGTGCTGTTAGACGAGCCAACCAACGGGCTTGACCCGGCAGGCATGTTTGAAATCCGCCAACTGATCCATCGCCTGGCCGCGCTTGGAAAGACTATCTTTCTCTCCAGTCACCTGCTGAACGAGGTGCAGCAAGTATGCAATCGCGTGGCCATTCTCCAGAAGGGCAATCTCATCAAGCAGGGGAACGTCCACGAGCTGATGCGCGGCAGCGAGCAGGTACTTGTGCGCTTGAATACGCCAGAGGAAACGCAAAGGGCGTTTGATGTGCTGCGCGAGGCCAAAGATCGGGGTGCAGACTGGATAAGCGCATTTCGTATCGAAATGAACCGGCAGGGGGAACCGGCGCTGCGCATAGATGCACCGAAAGCGCACTCGGCGGAGATCAATGCGCTGCTTGCCAGCCACGATCTCTTTGCGGCTGAGCTGCACCCATATGAGGGCAGCCTGGAAGAGGTCTTCCTGCAACTGACTGCTCCAGTGGCTGGAGGGCGACGCGGCATGGCCGGGCTGGCTGATAGCTCACCCATTGCCGCAACCATACCAGGCGCATCTCTTCCCTCCAATGCTCCGCCCACCTACGATCCATCCAAAGACGGAAAGGCAGGTCTTCAATGAACATCTCGCCAGAGTTGCCTACGAGCGCGGGAAAAGAGATACCTCAGCCGGTACGCAGCAGTTCCGTGGTTATGGGGCGGCAAGACTACCTGTCTGTGACGCTGCGTCTGATTGGAATGGAACTGTACAAACTGCGCCGCCGCAGGATGTCGAAGGTTGTGGGGAGCATCGCCGCCGCGTTGGCTATTATCCTGTTCTTGTTGATTTCGATTGGCACCCTTTTAACGCTGAATGCGCCCGCGGAAAGTTTCGCGCCGCCATGCCAGACGCTGTCAAATCCGGGCGCAACCCCTGCAAACGGCAATCCTGGGCCAGGTCAGCCAATAAACTGCCCGACGCCTTCGCCCGCCCAGTTAGAACAACTGCGGCACGACGCCCTGGAAAGCGTATCCACACCTTTACGCTTACCCATTTCATTGAACGTTGCAGTACAGTTCGTCCTTACGCCCTGTACCGTCTTAATTATTATCCTGATCGGCACAATGGCAGGGGGCGAATATAGCATCGGAACTGTTCGCCTGCTCTTCACGCGCGGACCAACACGTACACAATTTTTACTTGCTAAACTTGGAGCGGCCTTCATCTCCGTCTTGATCGGCATATTGATGATGGTCATCCTCGGTGTCCTGACAGGCCAGGTACTCAATCCGGTGAGCGGTTTCCCACAGACTGGCGACTTTTTGAACGCCGACTGGGTGGGACATGCGTTGCTATACCTGTTCATCGCCATGCTCAACTGGTTTATGTATGGGGCGATTGCGGTCTTCTTTAGCGTATTAGGACGATCAACAGTGGCAGGTATTGTTGGAGCATTAACCTGGTTCTTCGTTGAGCCAATCCTGGGTGGTGTCCTGGCGCTGATTAGCAATTTCAGTCGCGGGCCTTTTGGAGATATCCTGAAGGCTATCCCGGATTACTTTATTGGGAATAACTTTGGGGCCTTGCTTGGAGATCAGGCGCACTATCTTTTTGGTTACAACCCTCCAACTCTGTCCACTATCCATGCCTTGATCGTACTTCCATGTTACTTTGTGCTGTTTATCGGCCTGGCATGGTGGCTCAACAAGCGGAGAGATGTCACGAATTAACACCACTACCATCAAAGAATACGCCTATTCGCTTGGCTTCGATATGGCGCGCATCACCGGCGCGGAAGAATTCGCAGAGACCGAGCAAGTCATCAAAGAACGCATCGCGCAAGGCCTCATGGATGGTCTTCCCTGGTTCACAACAGAGCGCGCCTCGGTATCGTGCCATCCAAACGCGCTTTTACCAGAGGCACAGTCCATCATCACCCTGGCGATGTTCTACCTCACCGAACAACCGGACGAGCAAGAGGATGGGGCACTGCGAGGGCGCATCTCCCGCTACGCCTGGGGTGATGACTATCACGAGATCATCAAGCCAAAACTACAGCAATTCGCAACGTGGCTGCGCGACTATGCACGCAACGAGATCGAGAATGTGGAGACACGCCTCTTTGTGGACACGGGGCGTATGGTAGACCGCGCAGTAGCGCAACGAGCAGGATTGGGCTGGTATGGGAAAAACACGAACATCCTGACGAAAGGCTGGGGATCGTGGGTTTTTCTGGCAGAGATCGTAACCAATCTCCCCCTGGGAGGTGAAGGGGGAAGTCGCTACGACGCGCCTTCGAAGGCAAGCTGTGGTAGCTGTGAAATCTGCCTGCATGCCTGCCCAACAGGCGCCTTGCCCGCTCCTTACGTGCTGGACAACACGCGCTGTATCTCGTTTCTGACCATCGAACTGCGCGGCAGCATACCACTCGAACTGCGCCCATTGATGGGCAACCTGATTTTTGGATGTGATATCTGCCAGCAGGTCTGCCCCGTCAATATCGTTGCTGAGCGCCGCCTGGGATTAAGGAAAGATGGCAGGATAAGCAGCCCTCCTTCGCAACCTGTATCGTTTCACCCCCGCCAGGAATTTCGACCACGCGAAGACACCGGCAGCAGCCCGGCGTTGATCCCTCTGCTTTCCTTAACGGAAGAGCAGTTTCGCGAGCGCTTCCGGCTAAGCCCTATCCGGCGCACCAAACGACGCGGACTCTTGCGCAACGTTTGTGTTGCGCTCGGCAATACCGGTGACCCACAGGCCATTCCAGCGCTGGTGGGAGCACTACACGATGTTGAGCCATTGGTGCGCGGTCATGCAGCCTGGGCACTTGGGAGGATTGGAGGAGAGGAGGCAAAACAGGCGTTAGAGGATGCATTGGAGCACGAGGAAGATTTAGAGGCGCAGAAAGAGATTCGCTGCGCGTTGGAACAATGGCATTAAACCCCTGCACCTCTCATATCTGATAAAAGTGAAAAATGAAAAGTAAAAGGCCAAAAACGATCGCAACAAAAAGGACGCCATTGGTGGCGTCCTCTAAAAAAGAATAATTACCTCAATTTTGCCGAGACCAGCCAGCCGAGAGAGAGACAGGCTCGCTCTCCTGCGTGCCGCGAAGATACTGTATGTGAACAAGCCGTTAGATCATTAGGGCCGCTTGGCTGCACCTGTTACCAGGCGTGCGCCCGCGGTCTATCTACCAGGTGGTCTGCCTGGGATCTTCATCACTCTCTCGAGAAAGTGATGGGAACACTCATCTTGGGGG
>WNGJ01008904.1_pt1 | contig 10692 bp, 10 predicted proteins | sample 5400611 | NCBI WGS metagenome assembly WNGJ01 (sample SAMN13153375, study PRJNA577476) | soil metagenome | isolation source: 40 cm soil or saprolite under Garry oak tree replicate 1 | place: USA:California | collected 2016-06-15
TTGTACCCCGACGCCCCGAAGCCGCCGTGCACCATCGGCTACGAAGTGGCCGGCGCGGTCGATGCCGTAGGTGAGGGGGTCACCACAATCCGCCGTGGAGACCTGGTCATCGCGACAATGCGGTTCGGCGGTCAAAGCGAGATGGTCGTCGTCCCCACGAGCTCGGTGTTTCCCCTCCCCCCCAGCTGGACCTTCGAGCAGGGCGCCGCTTTTCCGGTCGTGTATCTCACCGCGCATCACATGCTGGTGCGCGTGGCCGCGGTGCAACGTGGGGAGACGGTGCTGGTGCACGCCGCTGCCGGCGGGGTGGGGCTCGCCGTCGCCGAGCTGGGACGTATTCTCGGCTTCCGCGTGCTGGGGCTCGCCTCCGCCGCGAAACACGAGGTCCTGCGCGAATACGGCGTCGAGCCGCTCGACGGCCGCAACCCGCGCTGGTTCGACGCGGTCCGCGCCACCGCCCCGGATGGCGTGGACGTGGTGCTCGACGCCGTCGGCGGCGACTCCTGGGGGCACGGCTACCGCCTGCTGGCGCCCGCCGGCCGGCTGGTCTGCTACGGGGCGTCGGTGCTGTCCCAGGGCTCGCGGCGCAATCTGGTGAGAACGCTGTGGCGGCTGCTGCGCTTCCCGCGGTTCGGCCCGCTTACGCTGATGAACGACAACCGCAGCGTCGCGGGCGTGAACCTGGGACACCTCTGGAAGGAGCGGGCGCGGCTCGAGCCGCAGATCGCGGCCCTTGTCGGTTACGCGCGCGAGGGGAAGCTCACACCGCGCGTGGACCGCGCCTTTCCACTCGCCGAGGCGGCCGCGGCGCACCGCTACATCCACGAGCGGCGCAATGTGGGGAAGGTAGTGCTGACGTTTGACTGACGTCAGACATCTGACGTCAGTATTTGAGCCCCGTCTTCTCCGCAAACGCCTTCACCGCCGCTTCCTGCTCGGGACTGAGTTTCTCGGGGATCTGCACGTGGACCTCGACGAACTGGTCCCCGCGCCGGCCGTTCTTCTCGATCCCCTGCCCCGGAATGCGGAACTTCTGCCCGTGCTGGGTGCCGGGCGGCACGCGCAGCACGACGCGCCGGTCGTCCAGCGTGCGCACGCGGATGCGCGTGCCGAGCATCGCCTGGACCAGGTTGATCGGCACGGTGCACAGCACGTCGAGTCCCTCGCGACGGAAGAAGTGGTCGGGCTCGACCTTGAAGACCGCCACGACATCGCCCTTGCCCTTCGCCCCCTGACCGCGCAACCGCACCCGCGTGCCGTCTTCCGTCCCCGGCTGGACGCTGAGCATCAGGCCCTTCTCGACCCGCACCTCCCCCGCTCCCTGGCACGTGGGGCAGCGCTCCGAGGGGATGTGCCCTTTGCCGCGGCACATCGGGCACGGCCGGTTCACAGCGAATCCTCCCTGCCCGAACGACACTGTGCCGCGGCCCTTGCACTCGGGGCACGTCTTGATCGTCGCGCCGGGCGCCGCTCCCTTCCCACCGCAGGTGGGGCACACTTCCGGCATCGGGAGCGTGATGGGGACCTTCCCGCCGAGCGCGGCGACCTTGAACGGGATCGAGACCGTGACCTCGATTGACTCGTCCGCCTCCTCCTCCTCGCGAGTGCCGCGGCGGCCGAAGATGGACGAGAACAGGTCTCCGAGGCCGCCGAACGAGCCGAGATCGGAGAGATCGAAGTCGAGGCCCGCTCCTCCCGGTGGCGTTCCCCCCGGCCCGGTGCGCGACCCGGCGCCGCCGTACCCGGCGAACGCGCCGTAGCGACGCAACTGGTCGTACTTCTTGCGTTTCTCCGGATCGCTCAAGACATCGTGCGCTTCGCTGATTTCCTTGAAGCGCTCGGCCGACTGCGGGGTGTTGGGGTTGCGGTCGGGATGGTGCTGCTTCGCGAGCCGGCGGAACGCCTTCTTGATCTCGTCCGTCGTCGCCGTCTCGGAGACCCCCAGGATCTGATAATAGTCGCGCGGTGGTGCCATGTTACCCTTCCCCCATCCCCCTTCCCCCTTCCCCGGTTTCTCCCTCCCCCGACCATTTGAGCACCAGCACGCGCGCTGGCCGGACGAGCTGCCCGCCGAGCCGGTAGCCCGCCTGCAGCACTTGACCCACCGTGTTGTCCTGTTCGGCCGACGGCGCGGGCGCCACGGTCACCGCTTCGTGCACGGCGGGATCGAACCGCACGCCCGACTCATCGAGCCGTCGCACGCCGAGGGCTTCCAGCTCTTTCCAGATCTTGCGCTCGACCAGGTCCACCCCGTCGTGAATCGTCTTGGCGTCCGTCGTCGCGGGATCGACGTGGGCAAAGCGAGCCAGGTCGTCGAGGGCATCCACCAGCCGTTGCACCACATCCGCCTGCGCCTTCCCCCACGTCTCGGTCCGCTCCCGGCTCATGCGCTTCTTGTAGTTGTCGAATTCGGCGGCGACCCGCAGGTAGCGGTCCTGGACCTCCGCCAGCTGGGCCTCCAGACGTGCGACCGCCTCGGGGGCCGGCTCGACCACCGCCGCCCCCTCCGGCCCTTGGCCTGGCTGCTGGGGCGTTTGCGTCTCTTTGTCTTTCTTGTTCATAGCCTTCCCGGTGACGGGCAACCTGCGTGCCGCCGTGTTCGGTCGTTTTGGCGGCCCACAGCGTGTACGATCATCGGAAAATGAAGTTTCACAACAAGATAGCCGCTGGCGCCAACACTGTCGAGGAGGTCAGCCGAGACCGAGCGACTGCAGAAACGCCACCGTGTCGTCGAGCGGCTTCTCGGGCTCGGGATCGTGGAGCAGCTCGTGATAGCGCTCGGCGTACCAGCGCACCTGCGCCGGCGCGTGGATGCTGTCGGCGAACGCGCGGGCCTGATGGGCGTCGGTGATCCGGTCCTCCCCGGCCAAGAGGAACAGCGCCGGCGTCTCGATGCGATGGGCGTCGGCGGGGACCGCGCGATGTGCCCACTGAATCTCTCGCCACGCACCCGCAGTCATCACGCGGTGCACCAGCGGATCGGCATCGTACGCCGGCGCGACGGCGGGATCGCGGCTGAGGCGCGCGCTGGCCAGGTCGATCGGCAGCGCCAGCGTCGGCCACAGGTCGGCGAGCACCCGGCCCAGCAGCACCTTCCACCATCGGGGCTGGAAGGCCAGGCCGAGCCACGGGGAGACGAGCACGGCCCCGGCCAGCGCGTCCCCGGGCTGGGTCTCGAGGTAACGCAGGGCGACGAGTCCGCCGAACGACAGGCCGAGGAGCACTTGTGGGGCGGCGGTGCGCTTGCGAACGACGCGCCGGAACGCCTGCAGGTCGCCCATGAGCTGGCTGAAGCGCGAGAGGTGGCCCCGCCGCCCGCTCGACCGCCCGTGGCCGCGCCAGTCGAGCACGTAGACGGCGAAGCCCTCGCGCCGCAAGCGCTCGGCGACGGCGGTCCAGCGTCCGCCGTGGTCCGACCAGCCGTGCAGCACGAGGATCGCCGCGCGCGGGGACTCCGGCTCGACGGCCTCGTAGTGCAGCGGCAGCCCGTCGGGCGCGACCAGGGAGGGCATCAGGCCGCTCCCAGCAATCGCCGCAAGAGATCGAGCGCCGCCTGTGCGCCGCGACGGCGGATCTCCTCGCGGTCGCCCGGGAAAATGCGCTTGAGCGCGCGGACGTTCTCGCCGACGGCGCCGGCGAGCCACACGGTGCCCACCGGCTTCTCCGGCGTCCCACCGGACGGCCCGGCGATGCCCGTGACCGCGAGGGCGCAAAAGGCGTTGAAGACGCGTTGCGCTCCCGCGGCCATCGCGCGGACGGTCTCCTCGGACACCGCCCCGTGCTGCTCGACGATGTCGGACGGAACCCCGAGGAGATCAGTTTTTGCGCCGTTCGCGTAAGCGACCACGCCCCCGACGAACACGTCTGAGGCGCCGGGGACGGCCGTGAGCCGCTCGCCCAGCAGGCCACCGGTGCACGATTCCGCCACGGCGAGGCGGCCGCGGCGGGCGCGCACGGCGTCGAGCACCACTGCCGCGAGATCTGCGCCGTCCTCGCCGTAACAATGGTCGCCGCCGCGGCTGCGGACGAGCGCCGCCGCCGCCTCGAGCCGGCGCTCGGCGTCCTCGCGCGGCAGCGCCCACGCGGTCAGGCGCAGGTCCACGCCATCTTCGGAGGGCAGGTACGCGAGCGTCAGGGGTGCGATTTCCTCCTCGACGCCCGTCAACCGCTCCGCGAGGGCCGATTCGGGGATGCCGGTGGTGCGCACGGAGCGGGACAGCACGACCGCCGTCGGGCCCCCCGTCCGCGTCTGCCGCGCGACGAGCCGGGGCAGCACTTCCTCGACCAGGAGCCCGCGCATCTCGCGCGGCACGCCGGGCAGCATGACGACGAGCCCGCGCTCGCCGTCGATCCAGAGACCCGGCGCGGTGCCGCGCGGGTTGGGGAGCACGGTGGCCCCCTCGGGGATCATCGCCTGGGAGCGGTTCACCTCAGGCATGGGCCAGCGACCGAGGCGGCGAAAGCGCTCCTCGAGGCCGCGCAGCAGGGCGTCGTCGAGCACGAGGGGGCGGCCCAGGAGCTCCGCCACGACGATCTTGGTCACGTCGTCGCGCGTGGGGCCGAGGCCGCCGGTAGTGAGCACCGCGCCGGTGCGCGCGAGGGCCTCCGCGACGGCGCCGCGGATGGCGTCGCCGCGGTCGGCGACGGTCGTGTGGCAGTCGATCTCCACGCCGGCCGCAGCGAGCGCCCGGCCCAGCTCAGCGGCGTTGGTATCCACAGTGTGGCCGAGCAGCAGCTCGGTGCCGACGGTCAGGAGTTCGAGCTTCACCCGCGCCCCTTCAGGAGCGCGCGATACCGATAGAGGTAGACGATCAGCGAGTACACGGTCAGGAGCACGGCGCCGGCGAGGGTGATGGAGACGAAATACCCGTGGAAGCGATCCCAGAAGTTGCGGAACGAGCCCGCCCAGCGGTGCGCCGCCAGCGCGTCCTTCCACGCGAACCACGCGATCGTCGCGCCGATGAAGACGTTCTGCACGACCGCCTTGGCCTTCCCCGGGCCTGCTGCCGGTATCAGAATGCCGCGCCGCTTCGCGAAGAAGCGGAAGCCGGTCATCAGCACCTCGCGCCCCACCAGCAGCAGCGCGACCCAGAGCGGCAGGCTGCCCCACCAGGGGATGCGGTAGTCGACCAGGATGCTCGGGTGCCGGGTGATCCAGAAAATGGGTATCAACGTGGCGAACAGCAGCCACTTGTCGGCGATGGGATCGAGGAGCTGGCCCAACTCGCTGACCTGGTGATAGCGGCGCGCGAGGTAGCCGTCCACCGCGTCGGAGATCGCCGCGGCGAGGAAGACGAGAAACGCGATGACCTTGGGCCAATACCCGGAAATGAACGGCAGCAGGGCGATGACCGGCGTGAGGCAGATCCGGGCCAGCGTGAGGATGTTCGGCAATGTCCACCGCATGGGGGATCCCGCCTCGGTCAGCTCAGCGTCTTCAGCACCATCTTGCTGACGGCCTTGAGCGTGTCGAACACGCCGTCGCCGCGGACCGCGACGGCTTCGTAATATCCCGCGCGACCGACCCACTGCCCGCCCGCGTTCCCGACGAGGAACTCGCCCTGGTGCGCGGGATCGGGGGTGACCTTCTGCTGCACGGCTTCTTCGACGGGCCAGCCCGGATTGAGCGCCGCCTGGAGGTCCTTGATCGGCGCCGCGTTGGGCAGGTCGCGCTTGTTGTACTGGATGATGAACGGGATCTTCGTCAGGTCGTACCCGTATTCGGCCATGTTGTCGTAGAGGTTCTGCATGGATTCGACGTTGGCCTCCATGCGCTCCACCTGGCTGTCGGCGACGAACACGATGCCGTCCACGCCCTTGAGGATGAGCTTGCGGCTGGCGTTGTAGTACACCTGGCCGGGCACGGTGTAAAGGTGGAAGCGGGTCTTGAAGCCGCGGATCGTCCCCAGGTCCACCGGGAGGAAGTCGAAGAACAGGGTGCGCTCGGTCTCGGTGGCCAGCGAGATCATCTTGCCACGGGTGTTGGGCGACACCTTGCCGTAGATGTGCTCCAAGTTCGTCGTCTTGCCGCCCAGGCCGGGGCCGTAATAGACGAGCTTGCAGTTGATCTCGCGGGACGCGTAGTTGATCATCGACATAGATCGCGCGTCCCCTTACCCGAAGAGTTTGTCAATTTCGTCTTCCGCCCCTTCGAGGAGGCCCGGCTTCTGTTCGGCCGGGCCCGTCCGCACGCGGTTGAACATCTCCTCGAACACCTTGTTCAAGTTTTCGACGACCGCCTTGGCCTTCAATTTGACGAGACCCAGGGTGGCCCGGCTGTCGAAGAGCACGACGAGGATCACCCGCTTGGCCACGTCGGCCAGATACATGGACTCCCGCTCGCCCTGATGCACGAGCGAAGCGAACTCGGGCTCGCCGATCATTTTCGCGAGCTGGTCGTTGGCGCTGAAGTCGGCGGCGGTGAGGGAAGCGAAGGCCGTGGGGTCGAATTGCGGCGTCTCGCCCACGGTGGCCACGAGCTGGCCCGTGCGGTCCACGAGGAGCGCGCAGCGCGCGTTCGAGTCCCGCAGAAACGCCTGCAGGTGTTGTTGGATCTGTTTGAAGTCGTTCTCACTGAACGACCAGCTGGCGGCACCCGTCATCGCGCTCCTCGGCTCACTCCTCCCCCATCTCGCGCCGCGCGGCCAGCGCCTGCGCGATCGTCACGCCGTCGGCATACTCCAGATCGCCCCCGACGGGCAGGCCGCGCGCGATCCGGGTCACGCGCACGCCCGTGGGACGCAACACCTGCTGCAGGTACGTCGCGGTCACCTCACCCTCCATCGACGGGTTGGTCGCGACGATCACCTCGCGCACCCCGGCCCCGTTCCGCACCCGCTCGATCAGCGGGCCGATGCGCAGGGCCTCGGGACCCACGCCGTCCAGCGGCGACACGCGGCCGCCGAGCACGTGGTAGCGCCCCCGGTAGCGGCCCGCGCGCTCGATGGCGGCGACGTCTTTCGCCTCCTCCACCACGCACAGCAGCGTGGGATCGCGCCGCGGGTCGCGGCAGATCGCGCACGGATCCTCGTCGGAGAGATTCCCGCAGGCGCCACACGGGGTCACCTGCGCGCGCACGCGCCGGATCGCCTGCGCCAGCCGCTCGGCGGCGTCCGCCGGCTGCTTGAGCAGGTGGAACGCGAGCCGCTGCGCGGTCTTGGATCCGATCCCGGGGAGCTTGGCCAGCTCCGTCACGAGATCTTCAATGGCCGACACGTCGTGTTACAATGGCAGCTGGAACGGGAACGGCATACCCCCGGCGAGCTTCCGCACTTCGGCCTGCTGCAGCTCGGCGGCCCGCTTCTGCGCCTCCGCCACCGCGGCCAGCACCAGGTCCTCGAGCATTTCCACGTCGCCCTGGCGCACCACCTCCGGGGCGATCGTGATGGCGCGGATCTGGCCCCGGCCGTCCGCGGTCGCCTGCACCATCCCCCCGCCGGCCGACACTGTCACCGTCTGCTGCGCCAGCTGAGACTGGATCTCGGTCAGCCGCCCCTGCATCTGCTGCCCCAACTGGAGCAGGCTGGATAAATCCGCCATACGTCGAAAGTTACCCCTGGCCTATAGGTGTCGCAAGCTACTCGAGCAGCTCCAGATCCAGGGCGTCGATCGCCGCGCCCAACGTCTGATCCTTGGCGCGCAGCGACTTCAACCGCTCCGCGTTGGCAGTCTCCGTCGTGAGGCGCGCCGGCCGCTCGCCACGCCCGGCCGCGGCCTGCCCGACCCCCTCCACGCGGATCCGCACCGGCTCGGTGAGATACTCTCCCACGAGCTTGGCGAGCGCGTCGCGCTTGTGGTCGATGCCCGTCGCGTGACCGGCGTTGCCGTCGAGCACGCGGATGGCGACGACCCCGCGCTCGGCGGCGACGACGGCCGTCTCTCCCAACAGCGTCCCGAGCATCGGACTCGCCACGCGCGCGTGGGCGACGACGCTCGGCCAGAGCGCTTGCAGTCGCTCGACGGAGAGCGGGCCCTTTTCGGGGGGGCGGTCCGCCGGCGCCGGCACTGACGGCGTGGGGTGTGGGATGTGGCGTGTGGGGCTCGCGGTGGCGGAGTCTCGCATGACGGGCGGTTTTCCCACATCCCACCCCCCACTCCCCACGCCTTTGCCCAAGGCCTTCAATACTTCACCCAGCTCGACCGTCCGATCCATCATCGCCCAGCGCAGGAGCAGCAGCTCCACGACGAGCCGCGGGTTGCCGCTGCGCCGCAGCTGCGGCTCGATGTCGGCCAGGAGGGCCAGCAGACGCACGACGTCCGCCGGCGGCAGTCGCGGGGCGGCGCCCCGCACGAGCTGCACCAGGCCCTCGGTCAGGCCCTCGGGCTGCCCGCCCATGCCGACGAGCAGGACGGCCCGGAGCACCTCGCCGGCGCCCCCGACGAATTCCCCCAGGTCCGCGCCCGCCTCGACGAGGCGGTCCACGAGCGGAAACACCGCCGCGGCATCGCGCTCGGCCACGAGGCGCAGCGTCTCGCCGTAGAGATCGTCGGCGATGAGCCCGAGCACCTCCCGCACCCGCTCCGCGGTGATCGGCCCGTCGCCGAACGAGCCCACCTGGTCGAGCAGCGACAGCGCGTCGCGCATCCCGCCGTCCGCGCTCCGCGCGATGAGGCGCAGGGCATCCTCGTCGGCGGCGATCTTCTCCGTGGCGCACACCTGCTGCAGCCGTTCCACGATCGCGTGCGGCCCGATGCGCCGGAAGTCGAAGCGCTGCAGACGCGACAGAATCGGCGCCGCGGTCTGGGCGATCTTCAGCGGTTCGGTGGTGGCGAAGACGAAGACGACGCGGGGCGGCGGCTCCTCGAGAATCTTGAGGAGGGCGTTCCACGCCTCCCGCGTGAGCATGTGCGCTTCATCAACGATGTAGACCTTGTGGCCGTGCTCGACGCTCGCCGCGTACATCGCGCGCTCGCGCAGGTCGCGGGCATCGTCGACGCCGCGATTCGACGCCGCGTCCAGCTCGACGACGTCGAGGTTCGCCTGGCCGTTCCAGATCCGGGTGCAGGAGTCGCAAGTGCCGCACGGCTCACCGTCCCGCTGGTTGGGGCAGTTCAACGCCATGGCGAGGACCCGCGCCGCCGTGGTCTTGCCCACGCCGCGCGGGCCCGCGAACAGGTAGCCGTGCGCGGTGCGACCCTGGGCGACGGCCCCCCGCAGGGCCGCGGCCACGTGATCCTGCACGATCAGCTCGGAAAACTTCCGGGGACGGTATTTGCGGGCGAGAGCGATCATCGATGCACGCGGAACATAGCAGGGCGGCGTCGACTTGTGCAGAGCTTGGCTAGGGACGGCGGGCGCGCACCGAGGCGGTGAGATCCGTCCGCAGCCCCGAGGCCTGCACGGCGAGGTTCGTCGCGCTGCCGCCGGCGCGACCGGGACGCAACGTCACGTGGCCGCCCAGGCTATCGGTCGTGACCCCCAGCACCTTAAGCACGCGGCCGTCACCGACCGCGGCGAGCAGCCCACGGACGGGCAGCGGATTACCAAACGCATCGGTGGGGATCACCAGCAGATTCGACGCCGCGTCGGGATCGAGCTCGAGACGGCGCGTCACCGTATCCCGCCCGCGCAGCACCAGGAGTCGCGCGGCCGGACCCGGCGCTGGGTAGAACGTCGCCTGGCGGACGATCGCGCCGAGCGTCGCGGTCACCGTTGTCGCGGCGGCGCGCGGACCGAATTCCAGATCCACCCACACGGCACCCGCGGCATCGGTGTGGTCGGGCGGCGACAGCAAGCGGCCGTTGGCGACCCTGAGGGTGACGGGAAGGCCGGGAATCGGCGCGCCCGCCGAGTCCCGCGCCTCGAAGATCAGCGGCACCGCCGTCCGTCGCCCCACGACCCCCCGCTGGCCCGTGCCCGCCACCCAGCCCGTGCCCGTCGGCGACGGCCGGGGCGTACGCGCTCCCCCCGGCCGCGTCGTCGCCACGGGCACCGGCCGCGATGCGGCGGCGGGGAGCGTGATGAACTCCACGCCGGTCCGGCCGGTGAGCATCGTCCCGTCCGCGGCCTCGACGCTGAGCGAGCGGGTGATCGGCGCGGACGCCGCCCGCACCCGGAACGAGGCGATGCCCCGTGCGTCCGTCACGGCGACGGCATCCGGTCCCGCCCCCACCGTTCCGCTCATCCCGCCGCTGCCGCGGAGCACAAGCCGGACGCCCGGCGCCGGCTGCGCCCCCTGTCGCACGGCGACGGCGACGACTACCTCGCTCCCCGCCTCCACCGTGACGCGGGATTGCAGCGGCACGACGACGGCCGCAGCGGGGGACGCGGGAGGCGGCGGCGCGGCGGGCCGGGCCGCCTGGCTCCGCCGGCACGTCGCGATCCGGCTCAGCATCAGCGAATCGGCGCCGAGCGCAGCGAGATCGATTCGGTCGCGCGTGGTGGGCGTGAAGGAGACGCAGTTGCGGCCGATCAAGTCGGCGATCTCGCGGTGCGAGAGCGCGCCCCCGCTCAGCAGACGGATGAGATCGGTCTTGCGCAGCGGCTCGGAAGTCTGAGCGTCCACACGGGGCGCCGTCCCCAGGAGGAGCACCACCAGCACCCCCCTCACGGCCGCGTGCATCCCGACCGGTCAAAGTGCCGCTCCACGCTGTCGACGCCGGCATAGAGGGCGCGGTCACGCCCGGCGCGCGCCGCGTCGAGCACGCCGACCTTGGACTTGCCGCGCACATTATACGCCGTCCACTCATCTT
>WNGJ01008906.1_pt1 | contig 10691 bp, 7 predicted proteins | sample 5400611 | NCBI WGS metagenome assembly WNGJ01 (sample SAMN13153375, study PRJNA577476) | soil metagenome | isolation source: 40 cm soil or saprolite under Garry oak tree replicate 1 | place: USA:California | collected 2016-06-15
AGAATGACCGTCATCGAGTCGCAGGCACCCAACCGCTAGCCCATATAGAATCGCCAGCGCAGAACGCGCACTGTGTCCCGGACCATGTAGAACTCGATGAGATCCGTCGCGCTCGGCAGTTGATAGCTGAGCACGGTGGAGTCCGAGAGAACCTTTGTGTAGTTAGGGGGCCCGAGAATGGTGAGAAGGTGCGACCGGGTGGTCAAGCCGAAGGTGATGACCGGAGGGAGCCCGGGCAGTGGCCCCCACAGTCGGATATCCGGCAGGATCTCTCAGCGGCACGATGGCTTTCGGGCTGCACGAAGCGCCCGTTGCAGAGTCTTGGTCCTTACGAGCTTGTTCCCTGGGAACTCGAGCGTATCACCGCGCACGACCCGTTTGTACGGGCGAAACTCGAGCGTGTTACCGCGGATGACCCCTGTGTCGGCTCCGAGTTGCTCGATAGCCTCCTTTGGGTTTAACCTCCATGTCAGCCGCACCGTGTCGCCTGCCCGTTCGGCTTTCAGCGCCGCCAACGGCGGACCGGGCTCTCCTTCGTACTCGATGTAGAAGGCTACGAGCTCGTCCGTCGCGTCAACGAGGACGACCTCCCTGCCGAGCAAGTCGCCTTGCGGAGTCCCGCGAACGTTTCCGTAGACTCCGCCTGACTCGATCGGGTAGGCCCTCGAGGAAGCGTGCTCGGATCCTGCGGAATGTTAGAGGCACACTGTCGACTACCGCCCTCGTGCGGGTATTGACGGTCTCGAGCATGCCAGAGAACCCGCCACTGGATTCTTGCCCGGTGAACTGGTACGTCCTGTAAAACTGCTCTTGCGAACGAAACCAGACGCGCCCGGTTGCCTCCGTTCTCACTTCACAGAGCGGAGTGGGGTCGAGCACACCGTATAGGCTGCTAGTTCCGGAGCTTCGATCGAGGTTGAGGAGCCAGACAATTCCCTCTTCGGAAACTGCCCAGTAGAGGCCCTTGAGCTACAGCCTCACTGTGTCTGGGAAATTCCACGCCCGAAGCCGCCTCTCCTGCTCGGCGGTGCGTCGAGGTTTGAGGGCCCATTGGATCCAAGCATCTAGGCGGCTCGAACCCAGAGGGGAGCTGAACGGTACGAGCGGACCGCACAGCATGCAAAGAATGCTCCTCATCAAGCTTCCTGCCATACCGTCACTCCTTGACGCTAGTGGTCGGCGATGATTCGGTAGGTCGTACCATTCTTCACTAGGTAATCCGGCACATAAGCCCGGCTAACATGCAGAAATCGACTGACAACATTCCCAGCACCATCCAGCTCGGCCACAGGCTTGAGCTGGTTCTGGTACAGCCACGCCTGGACCCGGGAGGTGTAGCCCTCATTGAGCTCCGTTCATACAGTTGTTGAAGTAGTCTTCCACCCTTTGCGCCGCAGCTCTCCGATCCGAATACGAAGAAGGGGGCTTGATCTGGAAATGAACGACGTCCGGAGTTGGATTCCCATTAGCGTCCGTGAATGTCCCACCCCATTGGAAACCGGCCTCTGACATTACCGACACGATGGTCGGTGCGTCCCAGGTGAAAAGGGTTTGGTCAATCGTCTTGCCGTACTGTGTGGCCACGAGCAGGTCGGTGGCATACCCCAACTGGTGCCAGGATGGCCCCCTTTTCAGATCGGCCACAGGAATATTCGGTGTAGGCGTGCCCATGCGTTGCAAGTGGTCGGCCTGAGGGGCTCGCAGGCGCGCGTGGGAACCAGCACACTTTTCGGGCTACCGCGCCCCTTCATTCACCGCACTGGAACGCGATATGCTTCTCCACCACGGAACTATCCTGTTGGCCGAGAATCTCGGCGCGTATCCGCAAAGCGTCGCAGCCGCTTTCGTAGACCACGAACGTCTCAAACCACTTGTCACTCTTCTCGCTAAACAGACCGATTCGCGGCCTGCGATCGACGAGCACGGTGCCGTCCGTCTTCTTGACCGTCAGATGGATCTTGCGACCGGACGCGTACCTTCTGCGCTCCCCCATAATCGCGACCTTTATCAGGACTTCCTCGGATGGGTTCGGGTCAAACGTCCCGCCCATTGGTGTATTGAAGAGCGCGTCTGCACTCGTGTCGGCGATGTTTGCCGACAGGGAGTCCTTCTGGTTGAAGTAGAGAAACGCCCGGACGGCGGCAATCCGGTAGGGGCCGGGCTCCGGATGCTGAGCCCGTGCCGGAACTGTAGCCACAATCGCGAGACGCCGAGGATCACGTCAATCCGGTGCGACAGCAAGTAGGCCATTCGTCGAGAGAACCCAACTATGGAAGTCTGGGTCGGCTCCGTCCGCAATCCACTTATGGACAGGTTCCGGCCGACGGTAGGGAGAGTAGTTGAGATAAGATGCGTGACAGTCTCGGACTCCCGCGCCGGTGCGCACGAGATCATGAGCACGAGCCACGGGTACGTCGACGCGACGAGCAGGCGATGATACCCACCCGAGCACGCTCATTCCGGCGGCAATACGACCTCGAGCGGCGTGGCGCTGTGCTTCACCGAAGCGGTCCCCATCTGGCCTTCGTAATTGCGCCCCCAGCAGTACACTCGGTCATCGGTCGTCACCCCACAGGTGTGCTCCTCCCCCGCACTGAGCATCTGGAACGTGAGCCCTCCGACGACCGGCCGGGGCTGCCGAGACCACCGGGTCGTGTCCCCCGTTCCTAGCTCCCCGTACAGGTTGTCTCCCCAGCAGTAGGCGCGCTTGTCTCGTGTCAGGCCGCACCAGTGCTGCGCCCCCCCCGTGAGCGCGACGAGCGGCGGCGAGTCCGGCACCGGCCGGGGTGGGACATGACCGGACGCCACGGTGTCCAACGAGACACGGACCAGCGAGTCCCCCCAGCAGTACGGCACGCCCGTTCCGGCCACGCCGCAGGCCTGCCCCCCGCCGGATACACCTAGCGCGAGGGCATTCATCTGAACGCCCGAGTCCACAAGTGCCGGGAGGGCCCCGCATCGAGCAAGCACGAGGGGCGCGTCGTGCGCCTCGTGCGCGTCCTGACAAGCCATGGGTCCGGGGTGGCCGAGCACGCCCGCCGCATCGAGCCCCCAACAGAATGGCCGCCCCGCGAGATCCAGCGCGCAGGTCGTGTTGTCGCGGAGGGCGAGCGCCTTGAACCGCAGCCCTCCCAGCACCGAATCAGGGCTCGCCCATCGCATCCGCAGTCCCCTGCCCAGCTCCCCGCTGGCGTTCGCGCCCCAGCAGGACATGGCTCCTCGCTCCGATAACCCACAGCTGTGCGTCTCGCTGAGGGCGAGCGCCACGAGTGGCGGAAGCCCGGGCACCGCGACCGGGGCCGCACGGTCGAGGGTGTCCGGCTCGCGGCCGAGTTGGCCCCGATCGTTCGCCCCCCAGCAGTAGGTGCGTCCGTCCACACTGGTGCCGCATCCGCGGCGAACGGCGAGGGCGATCGTACGCCAGACAATCGCTCCGCCGAAAGACTCGGGCCGTGTCTTGGGCGGCCTGCGACCGTTGTCGTCCTGCAGCTTGCCCCAGCAATACGCCCGCCCGCTGCGGACCGCACACACCGCGTAGCCGCCCGCCACGACGACGAGCGTAGGCGACGGTTCCGGCGCGGCAGCACGGACGGACGACTCGACGGGGGCGCCGGCCTGGGCCGGTCGATCGCCGGAACGCGAGCAGGCGGCTAGGCCGAGCAAGGCAACAAGCAGCCATGCTATTTGGCGTAGATACCAGCCGCGGGGGCGCGAACCAGCAGCCTTCCGGAGGACGCCAGCGCCCCCTTCACCCTCCTTCACTCTCCGCACACGAAGTCAATGTGCTTCTCCACCACGGAGCTGTCTCGCTGCCCCAGGATCTCGGCGCGTATTCGCAGAGCGTCGCAGCCGCTTTCGTACACCATGAATGTCTCGAACCACTTCTCACTATTCTCGCCAACTAGACGGATCGGTGGCTTGCGATCGACGAGCGGCGTGCCGTCAGTCTTCCTGACCGTCAGGTGGATCTTGCGACCGGGGGCGTACTGTCTGCGCTGCCCCGCGATTTCGACCTTGATCAGCACCTCCTCGGAAGGGCTTCTTGCCCAACCCGCACCTGTTGGCGTATTGAAGAGCTCGCCCCCGACAATCGTGTCCGCGACGTCCGCCGATAGCGAATCCTTTTGGTTGAAGTAGAGAAAGGCCCGGACGCCGGCGATCCGGTATGGCCCAGGTTCCGGATGCTGACCCCGTGCTGGAACCGCGGCCGCGATCGCAAGACAGACGAGGCTTACTCTAGTCCGGTACGACCGCAAATAGGTAACTGGCCGACTCATCATCCCCCCCCAGCCGTCGCTCAGTTGGAAAGCTGTACAAACGCCGAGCACGACGGAAGCTGGCTCTTGCCGCCGAACAGGTCCACAGCGTCCTCTGCAATGCGAATCGCATGGTGCAGTTGATCACGCGATGGGTCGGTCGAGAAATGCCACGGCTCGCCGGCAACGTTCTGCTTGAATCCAAAGTCTTTCGCGGCTTTCACGACGGCATCTTGCTCGCTCTTCGACTGGCTGCAGAAAGCCAAGTCAAAGGCGAAGCCTCCTTCGTGCTCGCCCGTGCCAGGCTCCGCTGCCTTGTTCCGGTCGTGTCCGGCCCTATCCCACTCGATTTGCTGCTCTCTCCGAGTCCGGAAGGAGTAGTTGATATTGCCCTTCCATCCGTTTTCCACCGCCTCATTGATGAACCCCGCCGCTCGGTCCGCGATCGTCTTGTCGACGATGATCTGCCCGGCACTGGTCATTTCGACACATGGGTCCAGCCCGGAGGGATCTGTGAGCGAGACAGGGTTGTTCAGAACGCAGCTGTACAGATTCGGATCCCGAGCGCCAAAGCGCAGCAGATCCCTCGTGGTCCATCAACCAATGACCATGTGATTGCCATGGTCGGAAATCGCGGCGTTCGACCTGTCAAGCCGCACATACTTGTACCCCCGCGCCGAGATCCACCTTTTCGCTGCATGCAACTGAACATATGCAGAGCACCGTGGGAACCAACCTCTGCATTCACGTCCGCTAACTCCTCTCCGCCGCAGGCGCGGCGCCGCTGTTCGGTCTCCGCCTCGAGGCACGGATCAGCGCAGGCAAAATCCGGTCGAGCAGGAGGGGCGAAATCGCCAACCAGGCGAGTACATACGATGGGAACACCACTCTCCTGAGGACATGGGTCGCGTCCTTGTCCATCGCCAGAACGCCACTCTGGTAGTCTGTGGCGAGCATGGGCGGTTCCGAGGGAGGAGCGGGAAGATTCACTCGCCGTGGATACGTCATTGCTTCTCGGTACGCGGGGGTCAGGGACGTCGACATTCTCAAATCGAACAGGGCGACTGCGACGAGCACGAAGCGAAGCCATGCGAGACGCCAACGGGCCTCGACCAGGAGAAGAGCGATGACGATCAGGTGGATGTAAAGCACACTTCACCTCGCATCAGCAGACTGTCAACTCAAATGGGAGCAGCACGTTTGGCCGGCCCCCGATTCCCACAAACGAGCCTCTGCCTCTTCAGCACCCGCAAGGGTCGGTCAGCCTCCGAAGCCTTGGGAGAGGGGGTAATCCCGCCTTCGCCCTCCAGCCAATCTCCCCGGCGCTCGGGTAGTCGCGGTCAGCCCGATCGGCACCCGCATTGATCATCGGCCAACTGTCGACATCCAAGACACCCTCGGGAGTTTCGACATTAACGTTGGCCCACATCCCGCCGAGATGCACAGCTAACCACCCCGCAGCGCCAAACACGGCTTCTCCGGCGTAGCCAGCCGCAAAGTTACCGAACTGGTCCGAACGAAGCCACTGACCATCGACTTGATAATAGTCCTCCACGGCTCCCGAGTGTCCGGGCTTGTTAGCGTCAATGATCTTGAAATCAAACTCGTGGGGCCAGTCGAAGACGAACCGACCCGGGTGATACGACAGCTCACTGATCAGGTTCTTCAAGATGCTTGCCACTGTGCAGCGGTCGTACTCGTCAAGGCCCGTGGGATCCACAGAGTTGACCGGGTCATTCCGCACGTAAGCGTAGACATTGCCGTCACCAGCGGCGAACCCGATGGGATCCTTGGCGGTCCATCGCCCAGCCGTGGCGTCATAGTCTCGTGCGCCAAACCGCAGCAGAGCAGACTCATGATCGTAGAGCCCCCCCGCGAACCCAAAGGGCTGGAACCCGGGCCTCGTGTTCTGCGAAGCGTTCCCCCACTCGTCGTAGTCAAGCCGCTGGGCCACCACCCCCGTCGCCATGTCGATTACCAGCCGCACGCTACCGAGGTGGTCGCTGACGATGCGGTACGTGACCCCGTCCTTGGTCATGTACTCCGGCAGCCCCCGGCTCCCGTACACGAACCGGCTCACCACATTCCCGCTACCGTCAAGCTCGGCCACTGGGTTCAACTGGTTCTGATACAGCCACGCCTGCACCAGCACTCCATTCACCTTCCGCCCCACGCGCCGGTTCTGCCCGTCGATCACATAGTCAATTCGGGTACCGCTCGGGAGGAGGACGGTAACCAGGTTCCCGAGCGCGTCATAGGTGTAGGTCGTCGTCCCCACGCCCGGCACGGTCTTCGTGCGCAGGTCCCCATTGGCGCCGTAGGAGTACGTCGTGCTGCCGGCTGAGAGCAGCCGGTCCTGCGCATCGTAGCCGTAGGTGACCGTTCCGTTGCTCGACGTGTAACTCAGGCGATTTCCGTTGGCGTCGTAGCTGAACGAATGGAACGGGACCCCGTTCAGGCTGTCGGCTACCAGACGGCCGATGCTGTCATATACGAACGCCCAATGCGAGGGCGTACCCTCCGTAGTGTCGTCCAACTGCGTGACCCGCCCCAGACTGTCCCGTTGATAGCCAGTGCCAAAGAGGGCCATGCCGCTCGCGGTAACCCCGATGCCCGCCAGCTCGCCCCGGGAGGTGTAGCGGTACGCGCTCGCGATCGGCCCAAGCGCGTCGCCGTCGAGTAACCCGGTCGTCGTACTCCTGCTCAGAACCAGCGCGCCAGCACCGGTGAGCAGGCCGTCCCGGTCGTACGTGAAGTCGACCTCATCCGCGCCGTTCACAGTCTGCGAAGCGACTCGCAGGTCGCTGCTGTACGTGGCCTCCACACTCCCAGCAACTGTCCCCGCCCAACGGACGGCGATTGGCAACGAGCCATCATAGCTGAACAGCAAGCTATCTCCGCTCGGTGCCCGAATGGCTGCGAGATTCCCCGTAGTGCTCGAATGGGCGTAGTTGAGCGTGCCCCGATCGAACCGCACGCTGCTCGGCCGGCCCGCCGTGTCGTAGCCGACCGCGATGGTCACGGAATCGGGCCGCACGATGCTGTCGAGTTGCTGATCGCGGTTGTAGAAATATCGGGTCGGCGTGGGGCCGGGGATGCCCGGCGGGTCGTACTGTTGCGTGAGGTTCACCGGCGTGTACCGGAAGCTGTGCGCCGGGCGTCCCGGTGGGGTGAGGCTCGTCAGGTTGCCGTTCGCGTCATAGGCAAACTGGATCGCGCGGTTGTCGGGAAGGGTCTGCGTGGTGACACGACCCGCCGAGTCGTAGGCAAATTGCGTTACGCGTTGCAAGGGGTCGGTGATGCTCGCAAGCAAACCGCTTGCGGGATTGTAGGCGTAGGAGGTGATTCGGCCGCCCTGCTGCCGCCGCGTGAGCCTGCTCCGCGCGTCGTAGCTGAAGGTTACCGAGTCGAGATCGGCCACACGGGCGGACAGGACTCGCCCCGTGGCGTCAAGCGTGGAGAAGAGTCGTCTACCCTCGGGGCTCGTCCGCACAAGGCGGCGGGAAGCGCCCGTATAGTTTATGACTGTCGTATTCCCGTTCACGACTACCGAATCGGCCTCGGAGATCAAGCTGAGAGGATCGGCGGGATTGCCGAGCGAGTCCCTTCGTACCCGCATCACAGTCGACGAGAGCCCACTGGGCAACTGCACCGTCAGTGACTGGAGAACCGGTGACTGCATGCCGAATCTAGGGTCGCCGGTAATCTCGGACGTCGTGAGTGTGCCATCCGCTGTGGTGACGCTGTCCACTCCGCTTGACCCGGTGACAGATACGGTGCTCAGGCCCGCCGCGTCCGTAATCGTCCATCGACTTCCCCCGATCGCTCGGCGTTCGAACCGGTGCGTGGCGGTTCGTCCCTCGGCCGTTGTCCCGACGACCTGGAATCCAGAATCGGTCTGGCTCCTGGAGAGCGTGAGAGCCCCGCCCACAGGATCTTCGTCGCGAATCAAGCGTCCCGCCGAATCGTACGTGAAGCGGTGGACCCCGCCCCTGGCGTCCGTCAGCGCGGACAGCAGCCCGTTCTCCATCGACGTCAGCTTGATCGAGTCGCCGGCCGGATTCGTGACACTGGCCAGAGCCCCCCCTGGACCGACCGCGAGACCAGTCCGGTGACCGTCCGGAGACACGATCGCTGTTGGAGCACCACCTGCGTCACGTGTTATCTGCGTGACGAGGCCGTCGAGGCCGGTGACCCCGACGAGACGGCCGAGGGTGTCGTAAGCAAAACTCGCAGCGATCGCTCCCGTGAGGGCGTTAAACGTGCCCCGGTGTCGGCCGAAGGCATCGAAGTCGTACAGCAGGCGGCCATCGGCCGACGCGACGGTGACGTCCGTTCCTGAGACGCCAGGCAAGGGAGGAGCCACTCGACGGACTTTGTTACCTTCTAGCTCCACGACGTAAACGGAACCGTCGGGGCCGACGGCTACCGCGGCTGGATTGTGCAGGAGCGCGGCGGCCGCGGGGCCGTTATCCCCACATGGCTGGGTTGGCGGATAGCAGAGCGCGCGGGTGCCAACCACCGACCGAATGAAGCCGTCGGGGCTCACCACGCGGACCACCTGACCGTCAAGGTCCGCCACGTACAGGTTGCCATCAGGGCTGAGGGCCATGCCCCAAGGTGATATCTGCGCGGCCGTCGCCTTCCCACCATCGCCGCACGGCAGGAAACTGCAGGAGGTCCCGTCACCTGCGATCGTGTGAAGGATTCCGTCTGGGGTCACGCGACGCACGCGACCGGCCGCACGGTATTCCGAAGAGTACAGGCTGCCGTCAGGTCCCACGGCGAGACCGAACAGTGAATTCAGCGCAACCTGGGTCGCAACCTGGCCGTCGCCCACGCGACGATCGGGCGGGCAACCGAACTCGCAGGCGGCACTATCGTTCCCAGCGACCGTGCTGATGATGCCACCGGGCGCCACTCGCCGGATGCGACGGTCGTCCGCGATATACAAGCTTCCGTCAGGCGCGAGCGCCACCGAAAGGGGCGCCAGCAACAGTGCCTGTGTCGCGGGGCCACCATCACCCGTGGGACCGATCGTGACGATCACACTGTCCGGTGTGACTTGCGCGCTGCGCTGGCGCCGCTCGCCTGTGCCCGCCACTGTGGTTATAGTGCCGTCAGGCCCCACGCGCCGCACGCGGAAGGATCCCTGATCCGCGATATAGAGGCTGCCGTCCGGCCCCACATCTACCCCCGTCGGAAAGGCGAGCCGCGCCTGCACAGCTGGTCCGCCGTCCCCGCAGGCATCCGTCGACGGCGAACAGCGCTGCCCGTTACCGGCGACCGTGTTGATGATCCCGTCAGCGGTGACGCGGCGGATGCGGTGGTTGTTTTGGTCGGCAATGTAAACGCTCCCGTCGGGCCCGACCTTCGCCCAAGTCGGGCCGCTGATCTCTGCGCTGTCTGCTGAGTGAGCGTCTCCCGAGAACCCGGCGGACCCCGTCCCCGTGAACCGCGTGATGGTCGCCACAGTACCGACGGCCGTCCGCCGCGTTCCGTCGCCCATATTGAGCACACGGCGGTCTGGATCGTAGCTGTGATGAGCACTGATCGTCCAGAAGCCCAGGCCGCTCCAGTCTGCGGTAGTCGTAAGGCCGATGGGTATTTGCTCAACCTGCATCAGTTTCGCCTCGAGCCTTAGTGTATCAAAAAAAATCGGAAATGCGCCAAAGGCTGCCCACGCCTGGCGGAGCTCGAAGACCTCTGGCCACGTCTTGTAGAAACCCGGATACACGTATGCGATTTGGATCGCCGCCACCGCTCCACCGCGAACGGGTCGCCCGTACGGGGCGCGACCGTCCCAAACAAACCGCTTCGTCTGGCGAGCGAGGGGCGGAAACGTGTCCACAAAGAGTCGGCCTGCGACACTGACTTCGAGTTCGATTCGCTTGAGAGCGGGAGGCACGCTGTCTCCGCTCACGGGAATGTCCACGGTAGCGAAGTGCCCCGGCACCCTGTCGCTCTCATACCGCAGGGTATACGGTGTACCGACGAGGACAATCTCTTCCCCGAGCGTCTGTCCTTCGACACAGACGACCGACCGCCCCTCCCTATCGCACCCTTGATCCGGACCCTGTGGACCGGGGGGCTTCACCTGCGGCGGCCGTGCCTGAGGCGGGAGCGGAGGCCCGAACGGCCAGTTAAAGTCAGCCGGGCTGAAATGGCTGATCTGAACTCGCCATAACGTCTGACCAGGGGCGTACAGCGTGGCAACCCGCTGGAGCTCGGAATTGAAGATGCCAAGTGCTGCCAGGGCTACCGAATCCGCAGCCTGGCCGCTCCCGTCGACGTCTAGAGACGCGACGCCACCGTTGGTTTGGAGGACTCGCAGGACACGCCCGTCGTCCGAAGCGATCCATTGGCCGGCGGTGCGATCGTAGAAGCCTACCGGCACTCGCCCACCCACTGGGAATCTCAAGAAGTTCTCGACGT
>WNGJ01010636.1_pt1 | contig 10691 bp, 9 predicted proteins | sample 5400611 | NCBI WGS metagenome assembly WNGJ01 (sample SAMN13153375, study PRJNA577476) | soil metagenome | isolation source: 40 cm soil or saprolite under Garry oak tree replicate 1 | place: USA:California | collected 2016-06-15
GCAGAGGGCCCATTTTATGTGGGCGGCCCTATCTGGCGAATACAACTGGCAAGTGCCGGACTGTTCTAGAGAGTAGATAAAGGCTGCATTGTTCGCAAGCCGATCAGACTCAGCGATCTTACCGAGACGATCTTTGCTCTTTCACGGGAGCCGCGCCTAAGCCATTATGAGCGACAGAAACGCCACTCCCGAAAACAACCATGAGGCCTAACCAGGCGATGCAGCCAACCGCTGGCCGTTCCGATGCCTCGTTTCACTTTATGAAAACACGTCCATTCCAAGCCACGCTCGTCCTCGCCAGCGGTGGCTGATCTTGTTCTCGTTAGGCGGAACGACAAGTAGATCAAACAGGAGGAGATCGAAACAATGACGGCATTCTGTCTTATTCACGGGAGCGGACAAGGCCCCGAAGGCTGGAAGCTACTCGTGCATGAACTCGAACAGCGAGGGCATAGCGTTCTCACGCCTGCGTTTAACCTGGACAGGACTGACGAAGGCGCGGCGTGGCATGCCGATACCCTCGTTGACGCGCTCAAGAGTTCAGGCCACGAGCCAGCGGACGTTGTTTGTGTCGCACACTCCGCGAGTGGGATGTACCTCCCGCTGGTGGCCGAGCGCTGGCTACCACGTCGAATGGTATTCTTGGCTGCGCTGATTCCGCGTCCGGGTGTTAGCATCATTGACCAGCATCGGGCTGATCCTTCGATGTTCAATCCCGCCTGGGTCGGGCAAAATCCTATGGATGATGAGGTCGCGTTGGAGTTTGTGTTTCGCGACTGTCCACCGAGTCGCCTGGAATGGGCACTGTCGACGCGCATCTATTTTTATGCGAAGCGAGCGATAGAAGAACCGTGCCCGCTAACAGCTTGGCCTCCTGTGCCGGCAACTTATATTGCTTGCACAGAAGACCGGACAATCACGCCAGCGTGGCAGCGCAGGGCTGCCCGCGAGTGGCTGGGTGTGGAGCCGGTCGAACTTCCTAGCGGACACTGCCCCCATGTCAGCCAGCCTGAGGTCCTGGCAGACATACTGGATAGGGTCTCAGAGTAGAACGTGACTGCTCCGCCTAACAACACGTTCCAGCGGAGGTTAGTGGGAGCATGGAACGCCAGTCGCCTAACCAATCGCTGGAGCCAACACTCGTAAATAAAGAGACGCGGCAGGGCCGCTGGCCGATGCGATGACCACGTTTGATTTTATGAAACAGTTCTCGATGTTTGCCACGCTCGCCGTCGCCGGCGGTGGCTCAGCTCCGTCTCGTTAGGTCTATGCGATGTCGCCTTGCCATACTAGCCTTAGGCGCCATCGCCTGCTGCGTGCAGGGCTATGCGGCAACACGGGCCGAAATGGATCGATTATCCGCCGAGATGGACCGGTTGGCAGGCGCAGCCATCAAGGCTCAGGACAGCGGAATCTGTAACATTCACCACATCCGCATGCAGAAAAAGATGGTGCCCATCTATTTTGGAGGTCCGTTGCCATTCGACACGCCGTTTTACTACGCTACGATGCGGGAGTTCCCGAACGCACGGGAACACATCAACGGAGGCTGCGAGATAGATGAAAAGCTGCTGGGCAAGAAAAGGCCTCGATACGTTTGCCCCGCATGTAAGCGCGCTGAACGAGAGTGGGCGCTTAAGCATCCTAAAGACGATGACGCGAAGTGGGATTGTCACCCCGCAGATATCGCCCTCGGACATCCGTTCGAAATTGGTTTACGGATTAGGTAACATTTACTGGCCGAAAGACGCGACATGGCAGGCTGTAAAGCAGAACGGGTCGCTCGGCCTCATGGCACACGATGAATTGCATTACTACGTCTACATTTACGAGGACATTGCCATCATCATGGAACAATTGTCCGAACTCGGGGCCCGGATGGAAGTGGCCAGCGCCATTGCTCGGCGATCGCCGGATGGAAATCTCACGCCACGGGATATTGAGGAACTGATTACTGCTACCTCGGAGGTGCAGGCAAAAGTCGCCTATTCTACTTTGCTCTTGCGCCTCGCGGAGAATGCCCTGCAGAAAAAGGTCGAGGAGATCCCGAAGATCGAGCAAAAGAAAAATCAACACTAGCAATCTCGTACAATCCGACCTAGGCCTAACCAAGCAATGGAGCTAACCGCTACCCGGCGCATGTTTAGTTTTCAGATGATCAAATCACTTTCACTTCGAGCCGCACTCGCTTTTGGTAGCGGTGGCTGATCTTGTTCTCGTTAGGTCTATGAAGTCGCTCTGGTCACGATTGCCCATGTCGAGCAGGACGGTGCGGCAGACCTTGGCGGCAGTTGGAGTGATCGCCTCGCTGGCGTTTGTCGGCATGCAGATCCGGGAAAGCAATATCCAAGCGCGCGCAGCGGCATACCGGGAGATTGGGATTTCGACCGCGGAATTCCACCGAGGCTTCAGCGCGCGGATGAATCGACTGGCGACGGAATCCGCCTACCCGGAGGCCGTGAAACGGTGGACGCTCGAGGACTGGGAAACCATGGAGCGGATATTCACCGCCGACCTTCGCATGCTGGAGATGATCCTGCTTCAAGTAGAGCAAGGCCTGCTCCCCCCAGACGCTGTGACTCGGCTCGGATACAACTGGGGTCCGATCTTGAGCAACCCGGCGATGGCGTGTGTTTGGCCCGAACTGCGAACCCAGGTTGGACCGTCAGTCCGCAAGTTCATCGAAGACTCCACGCCCGAGGCCGATCGCCTGCCTTGCCAAGTCGACCTTCAAGCCCTCCGCGACGAGACCATACTTGGCCCGAAGAAGAAGGAGTGAACCCATCCACTTGAAATCACCTGATGCCTAACCAGGCGATGGAGCCAACGCCGCCCGACTTGATTATGAGGTTGCCCGAAGTTCGATCTTTCATCAGCAGCCTGCCGCATTCTCCGCGGCGTGGCTCATCTTGTTCTCGTTAGAGGCAAAGGCCTGCTGGGTTTTTCCTTTCCGCTTTGCCTGCGCGGTGGTAGCGTTTGCTCGTGAGCGGTGTGGCTCGGTTCCAAGTTCCGGATTCGAGATCTTTGTTCCGGGGCGTCAGGATGATCCTGTTTACAGGAGCGCCAATCTCTTTGGGCGCACCGTCTCACACTTTTTTGCTCCGGGAGCTGATTACACCCTGAATCATGCCACACTTTGCCCCTAACCAATCGCTGGAGCCAACCGCTGGCCGCTGTGAAGTCCACCTTTGATTTTATGAAACAGTCTTCAATGTTTGCCACGCTCGTCGCCGCCAGCGGTGGCTCAGCTCCGTCTCGTTAGGAACTAAACAGGCGAAAAGGATTACTCATCTTGACCAGCCGGGTCGAACAATGTATTCACCCATCCGACATGTCGCACTAGACCCAAACTTAGCCCGACTCATTTATGGACCTCCCTTCGAGTAGATCACCCGGAAGAGCGAATCTGCTTAAGTTTACAGGGGTCCTTGTCCTCGTAGTTGCTGTTGCGGTGGGTCTTGCGAACCCACTGTTTGCGATAATTCCGTGCTATATCGCTTATTTGCTTCTGCGTCGTGGAAAAAAGCACGCCGTCAAAATCGGCGACTCAGTCTTGAAAGACGACGCTCGGCCACCAGTAATCTATCTCAGATCGTTCAAGGATGAATCGCTCGAAAGCTCGGTCTTCCAACGCTTCAAGGGCCTCGCCTCCTCTGACAAGACATGGCTAGCCGCAACGGTTCCGAATAACGGTGTTCAGGAACAAGATGCCCTCGGGTATGTTTTCAGAAAGATTGGGCCATATATAGCACTCGGGAAACCCGGCGAAGAACTGCCGGAATTGGGTTCATCCAAGCTCTACACTTCAAATGACGAATGGCAGAATTCTATTCGTGCCTTTTTCGAAAAATCCAGGCTTGTCGTCTTCAGGGCAGGTTTAACAGAGAGTCTGAAATGGGAGTTGGCCGAGATTGTGCACGCTGTAAGTCCGCAAAAGGTGCTCATGATTTTGCCACTCAAAGCCGCGGACTATCGAGGTTTCATTCAGTGGGCAAACTCTATAATGCCGACACGCTTGTCCGAAGACTATCCTACTAGCCGTCTGGTTAAGTTTGATAGTGACTGGACGCCCTCTTACCTGCCGCAAGGGCGAACAATAACCGAATCGCTTCGGCCGTTCTTTGAGGAAAATGGAATAGTCCTCAGGGAAAGCTATTGGGAGAAGATTCTCGAAACTAACGGACTTAGGTGGTAGCGATACTTTCTCGCGCAGCACGTCCCCCCGCTTCGATGCATAGTTTTCGTGTAGTTAATTCGTCCAGCTTGCAGCCACGCGCGCTCCCGGGCGCGGTCGCTGATCTTGTGTCTCGTTAGGCCTGGCCCCACGGACGGCCATGGAAATTAGTGGTGCGAGATGAGGAGTATAATGTTCGCGATCAAAGCCGAGGTTAGCGATCCGTGGGGGGAGACTTTCGCGTTCAGCGCGCAGAAGACGATGTATGGTGGCAAGCACATCGCCAAAGGCGATACGATCTTCGTCTTCGCGAGCGAGAACGAAGGCGGGCCAGGTCTCATCGCGAGCGGCGTGGTCACCTCGGCCAAAGCGATCGCAAAAAAACGCGGGATCGCCCGGCAAACGCCACGCGTGAGCATCACCATCAGACGCACCGCGCTCGCAAAGCGGCGCCTGGGGCGGAGCGAGCTCAGACTTTTTTCCGACTGGAACGACGGTAGACCCGAGACCGAGCTCAATTTCAAATTCTATCGTCAGGCAACGAACAAGATTGTCGGCATCTCGGATGAAGCGGCGGCGTTCCTCCGCGGATCCTTTTAACGCGGCCCGATTTCGACATGAACACGATATGGCCTAACCAAGCGCTGGAGCGAACGGCCACCCGCGTAGGCTCCACTTTTTGCGTGCCTAACCCCTTTTCCTTCGAGCGATCCCCGTTCCCGGTGGTCATCGCGCAGCTTGTTCTCGTTAGGCGCTAGCGCACAGAATTCATGACACGACATGAAAGACACGGCCTGCTTACGGCATACTTAGTTTTCAAGTTAGTAGCTTATAGTTTGACCTTAGTGGCTTACCTTTTCGTATCTGACCGTATTCTAGCCGTCAACCCTGCCATGCCACGTTGGATCCTCAGCGTGTTCATCGTGTTTTGCATTGTTGGACTTGTGTCCACGAGCGCAATCTTCCAATGGAGGATATGGGGATTTTATGTGATTTGTGCATTATCAATTGCCGGATTTATCCTAAATCTTTGCGCCCATCTCTCGCCGAGTAAGGTGTTTTTGGGGTTGCTCGGTCCGGCGGTTTTATATGGATTGCTTCGACTAGGCGGAGAAAATGACGCCTGGTCACAACTACAATGACAAAATCGCCTGGCCCCTGTGAAGGGTGTCAAGTGCGGGAGGTTGTCTATAGGTGGGTTCTCGGGAGGCGATCCGCTTTCACTACCGAATGGTGAATGCAGGATGATCCAGCAGCTGCCAGAAAAGTGGCCGGATTTGCGAACCGTCCTTTTCATTCTTTGTTTCCTTCTGTTCGATCGGCAGTTAATTCCGATCAACACGGACTTTTGGCGTGCTTAGCGGGCAATTTCCACCAGATTTTGCAAATCAATGGCAATGACGAATCGAAGAGAACTCGCGCTCATCTTGTTCTTCTGTTTGGCTGCGGCTCTTCGCGTTTTTATTTTCTCAGCCGGCTTCCCATTCTTCAGCGACATTGACGAGGACCTGCATTTTGACGTCATAATGCAGTACTCGCATGCGCGGCTTCCGCGCAGCTTCGGTTTGCTCAAAGAAGAAACTGTAGAATGGATCGTTCCTTATGCTTCACCGGAATTCGTGGCAACACCCGATCAATTTCCGGGAGCGAAATTTCCGCCGCCATTATGGAAACAATCTCCCGCCGAGGCTGCGCCAGAATTGACCGCGACGAAAGCTGCGTGGAGCATAGAAATCAATTTCGAATCCTCTCAGCCACCGCTGTATTACGCTTTGGCCAGCATCTGGTGGCGGATCGGGCAAACTATCGGCCTAACCGGAATTCGAGCGTTGTACTGGATTCGTTTCTTGAACGTTCCCCTGATCGCGATTGTGGTTTGGCTGGGTTACGTAACCGCGCGCACAATTGCGCCTGAGCGCGTGGACTTGCGCGTCGGCGTGCCGATGCTGCTTGCGTTTATTCCTCAGAATGTTTTCTACGCAATGAACAACGACGTTCTGTCGCCGATCTGTTTTGGCGCGTTGTTTCTTTGCGTGTTGCAATGGTTGCGAGCGAAAACACCTGGTTATTCGCTTGGAGCGCTCACTGGTTTGGCGATCGCCGCCACGTGTCTAACAAAACTGTCCAACTTGCCCCTCGTAGCAGTCGCGCTGGTCGCGGTTATGGCCAAACTGGTGTCGCTCATGCGGCAAAGACCGAGCGCCGGACTTATGGCGCTTGCCGCGCTTGTCCTCTGTGCTGCGATCCCAGTGGGCAGTTGGATGGTATGGACGAATTACCAATTCGGTGATCCGACCGGATCGACAACGAAAATCAGTCTGCTCGGATGGACAAGAAAATCGTTCGCGGATTGGTGGCACCATCCAATATTTGCGCCGCGAGGCTTATGGACCTTCTGGTCGGACCTCCTTTCCGCTTTCTGGCACGGCGAGGTCAAATGGCACGGTCGCCCGTTGAGTTGGCAAGTTGCCGATGGATTTTACGCAATCTCGTCGCTGATTCTGCTCGGGGCGGCCATCGTGGGATTACGAAAGCGGGCGGGACTCTCCGCATTTCAGCGACAGGCGATTGGTATCGTCATCTTAAGTTTTGTGACATCGGTTGGGTTTTTGGCGCTGCTTTCGATCCAATTCGATTTCGGCAATTGTGTTAATCCGTCACGCGGCCACCCGTATTTCACATCGGGCCGTTTGCTGAGCGGAGGGCTTATTCCGTTTGCGTTGCTGTATGTCTATGGCGTGGCCTGCCTGCTGCGCCGGATCAGCATGGTTCTGCCGCTGGTTGTGCTGGGCGCGGTCGTGGTGTTTGTGACAACGTCGGAGATTCTCGTGAACCGCGTCGTCTTCGCGAGCGAGCATAACTGGTTTCACCGCTGACGGAAAAGAATCGGCGGCCTTGCCGATCGTTTTTGTCCGTTGCGCCAAGCAGTTAATGTGATGTGACAGGAGCATGCCGCGCTGGAGCGTCTGCAATATCGCAGCTCACTGCCCTACCGTGTTCAGAGGTGCCGCTTGCGCCTCTTGAAACGGTAGTTATCAAGATTAGATGCGAATCGCACAGGTGGCGCCCCTTTATGAGAGCGTTCCTCCAAAGCACTACGGCGGCACGGAGCGCGTCGTGTCATATCTCACGGAGGAATTGGTCCGTGAGGGACACGAGGTAACCCTTTTTGCCAGCGGAGATTCGGTGACCACTGCGCGTCTGGTAGCGGCATGTCGACGAGCGCTCCGTTTGGACAAAGATTGCGTCGATTCGTTGGCACATCACATTTTGCTTTTAGAAAACGTCTTTCGGCACGCGGACGACTTCGATGTAATTCATTTTCACGTGGATTATCTGCATTTCCCGTTCTCACGTCGTCGCCCGATCGTGGATGTGACCACGATGCACGGCCGGTTGGATATCCCTGATCTCGTTCCGCTTTACGAAGAATTTCGGGACATGCCGCTCGTGTCGATCTCGAACGCGCAGCGCGAGCCGTTGCCGTGGGTGAACTGGCAGGCCACCGTTTATCACGGTTTGCCGCAAGATCTTTATCGATATCGGCCAGAGCCAGGAAAGTATTTTGCCTTTCTAGGGCGAATATCGCCGGAGAAGCGTGTAGACCGCGCCATCGAAATTGCGAAGGAGACCGGCATTCCGCTAAAGATTGCCGCGAAAGTTGACCCGGTCGACCAGGACTACTTCGAGACAGTTGTGGAGCCGCTGCTGCGCGAGCCGTTAGTGGAGTACGTTAGCGAGATCGGCGAGGGCGAAAAGGATGAGTTTCTCGGAAATGCGTACGCGCTGCTGTTTCCGATTGACTGGCCGGAGCCATTTGGGCTCGCGATGATCGAGGCGATGGCCTGCGGCACACCGATTATTGCGTATCGGCAGGGATCCATCCCCGAGGTGATAGAGGAAGGCCGCACCGGTTTTATCGTGAACGAGTTGGAAGACGCAATCGCCGCGGCCCGGAGAATTCCGGAACTCAGCAGGCGGCGTTGTCGTGAAATGTACGAACAGCGGTTCACCGCGGCGCGGATGGCAAGGGATTATCTGTGCGTTTATGAACGGCTCATCGAGCGCCACAAACAGCGGGCAGCATAAGCCAAATGCCGAAAGAATTCATACGTGTTCGCGACCGGTTTTATATTTTGTCCACCTCGGGGCGAATCGACGATCGCACGCGAGTGCTCAAACAGGGCGACACGTTTGCCGTTTTCAATCGCTTCGGCGATATCGACTCGTTGAGGCAGCCCGAGCTTGGGATTTATCACAAGGACACGCGCTTTCTGTCGCGTCTAGCTCTGCGGCTCGGAAATCAGCGCCCGTCCCTGCTGAGTTCCACGATCAGGGAGGACAACGCGCTTATGGCCGCGGACCTGACGAATTTTGACGTGCGGCACGGGGACGAGGTGGTGATTCCCCGCGGGACTATTCATATATTCCGTTCCAAAATCCTGTGGGACGCTACGTGCTATGATCGCCTTCATATTCACAATTACGGACGCTCGAATGTAGACTTGCCGATCGTCGTGGAATTCGATGCCGATTACGCCGATCTCTTTGAAGTGCGTGGCATGGAACGCCCGCGCCGCGGTCGCCGCGACCCAGTGCAGATTAATGGCAATACGCTTAAGTTTTCCTATGAAGGTTTGGACGGGAAGCTCCGACGGACATCAATCATTTTCGATCCTCCGCCTGCAAAACTGCTCGAGTCGCGGGCGCACTTCGAGGTCTGGCTTGGGCCCGGAGCGCACGCCATATACAGTTTCGCGATTAAATGCGAGCCTGAGGACAACGTTCCTGGTTCAACGCAAGCGGGCCAACCCGCTTCGGGATTTGATTACGATGGCGCGGCTGAGAAGGTAATCGTCACGCTTCGCTCAGCGGAAGCGGACGAACCAGAGGTCTTTACTGTAAACGAACAGTTCAACGACTGGCTGAATCGCTCGATCGCCGACCTTCACATGATGCGGACGGAAACGCCGTATGGTCCGTATCCGTATGCCGGTGTCCCGTGGTTTAGCACGGCCTTCGGGCGAGACGGTATCATTACCGCGCTCGAGTGCCTGTGGTTCAATCCGGGCATTGCTCGCGGCGTTCTGTCGTATCTCGCCGCTACGCAGGCAGAGAAGGAGAATGCGACGCAGGATGCTCAGCCCGGCAAGATCCTGCATGAAGCCCGAGGCGGGGAGATGGCGACACTAGGCGAAGTCCCATTCGGGCGTTATTATGGTTCCATCGATGCGACGCCGCTATTCGTCATGCTGGCAGGCGCTTATCACGATCGGACCGGTGATCTCGGCTTTGTTCAATCAATCTGGCCGCACCTGAAACGCGCGTTGACTTGGATTGAGAAATTCGGCGACGTGGATGGAGACGGCTTCACAGAGTACGCGCGCTTCTCGCCGAGCGGGCTGCTCAACCAAGGCTGGAAGGATTCCCAGGATGCCATTTTCCACGAAGACGGCACCCTTGCGGAGGGCCCAATCGCATTATGTGAAGTACAAGCGTACGTGTACGCTGCGAAACTTGCGGCTGCAGGATTAGCCCGGAATCTTGGGGACGAAGCATTTGGCAAAGACCTCGCCAGGCAGGCCGAAATATTACGTGAGCGGTTCGAAGAAACGTTCTGGTGCGAGGAGCTTTCCACGTACGCACTGGCCCTCGACGGGAAAAAACAGCTTTGTCGCATCCGCACGTCCAATGCCGGTCACTGTCTTTTCGCCGGGATCGCGAACCCCGAGCGAGCGCGCCGTGTGGCGGAGACGCTCACCAACGAAAGATCGTTCTCAGGATGGGGAGTGCGAACGGTGGCTGAAGGCGAAGCGCGGTACAATCCCATGTCCTATCACAACGGGACAGTCTGGCCTCACGATAACGCCCTGGTCGCAGCAGGTTTTGCGCGCTATGGGCTCAAGCAGGAAGCAGCGAAGATTCTTGCTGGTCTTTTTGACGCCAGCATTTTCTTCGAACTACACCGGCTGCCTGAGCTGTTCTGCGGTTTTCGTCGGCGTCCGGGCGAAAGTCCTACTTTGTATCCTGTCTCCTGTTCACCCCAGACATGGGCGTCTTGCGCAGTGTTCCTGCTCCTTGAGACCTGTCTTGGTCTCAAAATTAATGGAGCCGAACGGAAAGTAACCTTCACCGACCCTTACCTGCCCGAATTCCTTCCGGAGTTGAAGATGAAAGGATTGCGTGTTGGGGATGCGACCGTGGATCTATCCGTCGCTCGGCACGAGTCGGATGTAGGGATCAATGTCATTCGGCGGCGCGGCCGAGTGGGTGTGATCGTGGTGAAGTAGCTGCGAAAGACTAACTGGGTCTTGGCGAAAAGCGGGAGGCCCACCGCAAGATCGACATCGGCGTCATTCGCACGAGAAGCATCCCGAGCTTCATTGCAAATCCGGGAATGACGAGCGCCCGGTCTGCTTCCAGTGCCGCAAGCGCATCGCGCACGACTTGTTCGACCGCAACATGAACGAACTCCGGACCGCTTTCGCGTCGGCCCCCGGGACGTTTTGCAACTTCC
>WNGJ01029305.1_pt1 | contig 10691 bp, 7 predicted proteins | sample 5400611 | NCBI WGS metagenome assembly WNGJ01 (sample SAMN13153375, study PRJNA577476) | soil metagenome | isolation source: 40 cm soil or saprolite under Garry oak tree replicate 1 | place: USA:California | collected 2016-06-15
CAGGTCCTGGGAATTTCCCGGAACACCGCTTCGAAACGCTCGCAGGCGAGCCTCATCTCGCGCTCGGTCCAGGTGGCGTCGCGGCGGGCGACGTAATCCTGCCAGCGCACGTGGTCCCAGCAGTGGATGCCGACCTCGAAACCCGCGTCCCGCGTCGCGCGCATCGTGTCCGCGCATTGGCGGCCGATGTCCGGCCCCGGCAGCAGGGTGCCGTAGAGCAGGGTGCGAATCCCGTAGTGTTCGAGCACCGATGTTCGCCGGACTTTCGAAAGAAAGTTTTTTTTGAATACGCGGCGCAATGCACGGCCGGTATGGTCCGGCCCGAGGCTGAAAAGGAAGGTGGCGCCGGCGCTGTGGCGTTTCAATACTTTCACTAAACGAGGAACACCGTCGCGCGTACCGCGGAACGTATCAACGTCCACCTTCAGCGCAAGCTTCACTTGACGAGATGGCGCGCTTCGGCGACGTGCGTGCGGTACGCGTCGTAGATGTAGCGCAGCGCGTCCTTCATTCCGACGCGCGGGCGCCAGCCGAGGTCGCGCTTGGTGGCGGCGATGTTCGGCACGCGGTTCTGCATGTCCTGGTAGCCGCGGCCGTAGTAGCGCTCCGCGCTGGTGCGGACGATCCGTACTTTTGTTGCGCGGATTGCCGATGTTGTAGATCTTCCCCGAGGCGATGCCGCCGCGGTTGGCGATGACCGCCATCAGCGCGTCGATGCCGTCCTCGATATAGGTGAAGGCGCGCTTCTGCTTGCCGCCGTCGACCAGCTGGATGCGCTCGCCGCGCACGATGTGGCCGAAGAACTGCGTCACCACGCGCGAGCTGCCTTCCTTGGGCGTGCTGATCGAGTCCAGGCCGGCGCCGATCCAGTTGAACGGCCGGAACAGGGTGAAATCGAGTCCCTCCTGCTGGCCGTAGGCCCAGATGACTCGGTCCATCAGCTGCTTCGAGCAGGCGTAGATCCAGCGCTGCCGGTGGATCGGACCGTACACCAGCGGCGAAGCCTCCGGGTCGAAGTCGCGGTCGGGCGACATGCCGTACACCTCGGAGGTGGAGGGGAACACGAGGCGCTTGCCGTGGCGCACGCAGGCGCGCACGATCGGCAGGTTGGCCTCGAAGTCGAGCTCGAACACCCGCAGCGGCTGCTTCACGTAGGTGGCCGGCGTGGCGATGGCGACCAGCGGCACCACGGTGTCGCACTTGCGGATGTGATACTCGATCCACTCCTTGTTGATGGTGATGTCGCCCTCGAAGAAATGGAAGCGCTGCTCGCCGAGCAGCTCCTCGACGCGGTCGGTCTGCATGTCCATGCCGTAGATCTCCCAGTCGCTCGCGGCGAGCACGCGCTGGGAGAGGTGGTGGCCGATGAAGCCGTTGACGCCGAGGATCAGGAGGCGTTTCATTCTTTGGGCTCGAGCTCGAGGAGGCGCAGGACTTTACCATCGCCGCACACCGCGAACCATTCGTCGCCCTCCCGATAGGGTCCTCTTTCTCCTGCAGGTGCGCGCCGTTCCGCGGATAGGGCAGTTCTGAGAATCTTCATTTTGTCGGTAAAGGCTCCCGGGTAGGGAGGCGCGACGGCGCGCACCAGGTTGTGGATCTCGAGCGCGCTTTTCGACCAGTCGATGCGGCCGTCCTCGGGCCTGCGAGCGCCGAAGTAGCTGCCTTTCGACAAGTCCTGCTTCTTCAAGCTCGCCGTTCCAGCGAGAAGATGAGGAAGGCTACGTTTAAGAACAGTCTCTGCGGCGTCGCTCACCTTGGCGAACACCTCCGCGGCGGTTTCGTCCGGCCCGATCGGCACGCGCTCCTGGTCGACGATGCGGCCCGCATCGGGCTTGGCAACCATCTCGTGCAGCGTGGCGCCGGTTTCGCTCTCCCCCTTCAAGATCGCCCAGTTCACGGGGGCGCGGCCGCGGTATTTCGGGAGCAGCGAGCCGTGCATGTTGAAGGCGCCCTTCCTGGCGAGCGCCAGCACATCGGGCGGCAGCATGCGGCGGTAGTAGAAGGAAAACATGAATTCCGGCGAAATCACGCGAATTCGTTCCCGAAGACGATTCATCTCTTCGGAAAGCAGGGTCTCGATGCCGCGACTTTGGGCCAGTCGGGCGACGCTCCCGAACCAGATGCGCTCGTCCGGAGCGTCGCGGTGGGTGACGACGAGCGGCACCGCGACGCCGGCGTCGAGCAGCACGCGCAGGCAGCGCACGCCTACGTCGTGGTAGCCGAAGACGACGGCTTGGACTGCCACGAGGACGCCGGCTGCTGCCGCTCGAGGACCGCTTCCACCAGGTAACGCGGACGGTGGCGGACCTGCTGGTAAATGCGGCCGACATATTCGCCGACCAGGCCGACGCCGAACAACACGATGCCGGTCAGAAAGAACTGCAGGATGTCGCGGTCCCACAGGATCTCCAGGTACGGCTGGCCGGCAAGCAGGCGCTTCACCATCACCACCAGGTAGACGAGCACCGAGACGATGGAAACCGCGATCCCGAACAGCGAGAACAGCTGCAGCGGCACCACGGAAAATCCGGTCACCAGGTCGAAATTGAGCCGCACCAGGCGGTAGTACGAATATTTCGAGGTGCCGGCGGCGCGTTTCTCGTGCGCCACCTCGATCTCCGCAGGGTTGCGCGCAAACGTATACGCAAGCGCGGGAATGAAGGTGTTGACTTCCTCGCAGGTATTGATGGCGTCGATGATGTCGCGGCTGTAAGCGCGCAGCATGCAGCCCTGGTCGGTCATGTGGATGTGGGTGATGCGCCTGCGCACGGCGTTCATCGCGCGGGAACCGAAGCGCCGCAGCGCGTTGTCGTGGCGCTCGAGCCGCATGCCGCCGACGTAGTCGGCGCTCGAAGCCCGCCATGATCGCCATGTGCTGGCCGAAATTGCCGTTCAGCAGGATCACGCGGGTGACCTCCGGGCGCCGCGCGAACTGCTCGCGCAGCAGCGCCGCCGAGCGGTCGCGGCTGCCGTCGTTGACGAAGATCACCTCGTAGTCGATGCCGAGACTGTCGAGCGCCGGATACAGGCGCCCGCAGAGCGCCGGCAGCCCGGCTTCCTCGTTGTATACGGGAACGACGACGGAAAGCCTCATGACAGCGCCTTGCGCGCCGCTTCGCACACGCGAGACACGTCGGACTCGGTCATCGCGGGGAACAGCGGCAGCGTCACGATCGAGCGGCCGACCCGCTCGGCATGCGGGAACTGGCCGGCGCGCCAGCCGAGCGAGCGGTACAGGGCGAACAGGTGCATCGCCGGGTAATGCACGCCGACGCCGATGCCCTGCTCGCGCATCGCGGCGATGAACCGGGCGCGGTCTGCGCGCCTGGGCAGCACGACCTGGAACATGTGCCAGTTCGAGTTCTCGAAGTCCTCGAGCGGCAGCTCGCACTCGAGCGAGCGGTCCCAGCGCTGGAAGTAGCGTCTGGCAAGGTCTCGCCTTCTGTCCGTAAATTCCTGCAGATGGGGAAGCTGCCCGAGACCGAGGCGCGCGGCGACGTCGGTAAGGTTGAATTTGCCGCCGGCGACATCGACCTCCATGCCGTCCTCGCCGAAGCGCGCCACGCCCTGCAGGCGCAGTTTTTCGCACAGGGGAACGAGGCTCTCCTCCGGCAGAACCAGGGCACCGCCCTCGGCGGTGGTGATGTTCTTGTTGGCATGAAAGCTGAAGGCGACGAGGTCGCCGAACGTGCCCAGGGCGCGTCCGCGCCAGCGCGCGCCGAAAGATTGGGCGGCGTCTTCGATGACCCTGAGGTTTTTCCCTCTGGAAATCGAATACAGGCGGTCGCGATCGACCGGCAGCCCGGCGAGATCGACGGGGATCAGCGCGCGGGTCGCCGGCGTGAGCGCCGCTTCGATCTTCTCCAGGTCGATGTTCCGGGTGCGCGGATCGACATCGACGAACACCGGGCGCGCGCCGACCTCGAGCACGACATTGGCGGTGGCGACCCAGGAAAGGGGGGTGGTGATCACCTCGTGCCCGGGGCCCACGCCTGCCAGCCTCAGGCCGACCTCGAGCGCGGCGGTGCCGGAGGAAAAGCTGCGCACGGCGCGCCCGCCGCACAGCCGCGACAGCGCCGCCTCGAACGCCTTCACCTGCGGCCCGGAAGTGATCCAGCCGGAGCGCAGGACCTCGGCCACGCCGGCGATCGTTTCCTCGTCGATCGAAGGGCGGGCGAAAGGCAGGTAATCGGTCATGAACGGGCCACGATGAACACGCCGAGGACGATGATACCGATTCCCGCCAGCCGCATCGGCGCCACCGCCTCGCCGAGCAGGTACCACGCGGCGGATAGGCAACGCTCACCGGCACGCGGGACAGCGCGACGATCCAGACGACTACGCTCACCACGTAGCAGGCGAGGCCTGCCAGGATGTGCGGCTCGATCGCGAGCCGCAGGCCGAGCGGCATGGCGTTGGTGCCGGCCTTCAGCAGCAGCTGGGCAGCGGCGTTCAGCAGCACGCCGACGAGGATCAGCGAAAAACTGACGAGGGTCATGGCTTCCTCACGATGACGTAGCGCGGTCCGCGGGCCGCGACCTGCATGGGCAGGGCAAGCTCGGCGCGCAGGCGGTCGAAGTCGCGCGCCGCGAAGAATGCATAGGCCTCCGGCGCGGCGCTCCAGGCGCGGGCAAATCCGGGCAAGTCGGGGATGAATTTCTGCGGCTCCCAGCGGATGGCTTCGCCGAGCTCGTCCTTGTAGCCGACCATGGTGACCGTGCGCCGCAGGCTCCACGCAATGCTGTGGTCGTACGCCTCCACGGCAAATACGCTCGCCGCGGCCGGGGGCGAAATGGGCAGCGCCGCCACCGTGGGCGCGGCGCTGAACTCGGCCGCCAGCGTGCGGTGTCCGATGAGCGCGATCTGCGTGGCGCCGAACCCGCCGAGGGCAAGCAGGCCGACGCCAGTGGCAATTGACCGGCGCCAGGCGGCGACCGAGGTCACCGCGAGCCAGATGCGGGCTTCAAAGGCGGCGAGCCAGCGGCCGACCAGCAGCGCGAGCGGCGGGAACATCGGCAGGATGTAGGAGGGCAGCTTCGACCCCGACGCGGAGAAGAACGCAAACACCACCAGCGCCCACAAGGCAAGAAACAGGACCGCATCGAATCTTTCGGCTTTGCCTTTGACTGAATGAAACAGCGTGAAGCCGAGCGGCAGCAGCCACGGCGCCATGCCGGCGGCCAGGATCGGCAGGAAATACCAGGCGGGATGCGCGCGGCCATGCATCTCGGTGGTGAAGCGCTGGAAATGCTCCTGGATGAAGAAGAAGCGCAGGAACTCGTCGTTGGCGAGCGAAACCGCGATGAACCAGGGTGCGGCGATCGCGAGAAACAGCGCGCCTCCGGAGAAAATCTTCATTTTTCCAAGCAATGCCCAGTCGCGCTTGATCAGGATATAGAGAGCGAGCGTCGCCAGCGGCAACACGATGCCGATCAATCCCTTGCTCAGCACGGCGAGGGCGCATGCCGCCCAGGCGAGGAACATGTGCCCGAGCACGAACGCGAACACGGCGCCGCAGAGGAAGAACGTCAGCCCCATGTCCAGCGTATTGATCTGCCCGAGCATGACGTAGAGCGGGCTGCCGGCAAGGACCGCGGCCGCATACAATCCCGCCGGCGGGCCGAACAGGCGGTTGCCGGCGGCAAGCACCAGGAAAAGTCCGGCGAACCCGGTTAGCGCCGTCCACAGCCTGGCGGCCCAATCCTCGACTTCAAATACCTTGAAGAACGCGGCGGTGGCCCAGTACTGCAGCGGCGGCTTCTCGAAGTACTTGAAGCCGTTCAGGCGCGGCGTGATCCAGTCGCCGCTTACCACCATCTCGCGCGGGATCTCTGCATAGCGGCTCTCGTCCGCTTTATATAGGGGCCTTAATCCAAGCGTTCCAAACCAGGCGATCGCAAGCGCGGCCAGGAGCACTCGAACCGTCACGCGAACAGCAGCGCGGCGGCGACCTTGCGCTCCTCGGCGACCAGGATGTTGTAGGTGCGGCAGGCGGCCTTGAGGTCCATGATCTCGACCCCAATGCCGGCAGCCGTGAGCGGCGCGGTGAGACGAGGGTGCGGAAAGCGCTGGCGAGGACCGGTGCCGAGCAGGACGATTTCTACTCCAAGGTTCTTGAGCAAGGAAAAATCCTCCTCCCGCAGGGTTGAGAAACTCTTTGCTTCCCACGGCAGGACCCGGTCGGACAGAACGACGACGCTCGAGTCGTGGCGCCGGCCGTTCACCAGCACGTGGTCCTCGCCGTAGCCGGTGATGGTGTTGGCGGCGCTCGGGCCGGCAGCGTGAAGTTTCACGCTAGAATTCTACAATGCGTGAATTTTCAAGGATTAAGCGGCTGCCGGCGTACGTCTTCAACATAACCAACGAGCTGAAGATGGCGGCGCGCCGGCGCGGCGACGACATCATCGACCTGTCGATGGGCAATCCAGACGGGCCGACGCCCAGGCACATCGTCGACAAGCTGATCGAGGCCGCGCAGCGCCAGGACACGCACGGCTACTCGGTCTCCAAGGGCATCCCGCGGCTGCGCAAGGCGATCTGCGAGTGGTACCGCCGCCGCTACGGGGTCGAGTTCGACGTGGACTCCGAGGCGATCGTCACCATCGGCTCGAAGGAAGGCCTCGCGCATCTGATGCTCGCCTGCCTGGAGCGCGGCGACACCGTGCTGGTGCCCAATCCCTCGTACCCGATCCACATCTACGGCGCGATCATCGCCGGCGCCGACATCCGCTCGGTGCGCATGACGCCGGGCGTCGACTTCATCGCCGAGCTGGAGCGCGCGATCCGCGAGCTGATCCCCAAGCCGAAGATGCTGGTGATCGGCTTCCCGTCGAACCCGACGGCGCACTGCGTGGACTTGGCGTTCTTCGAGCGCGTGATCGCGCTCGCGCGCGAGCACGACATCCTCGTCGTGCACGACCTGGCGTACGCGGACATAGTTTTTGATTCATATAAGGCTCCATCCATCATGCAGGTGCCGGGTGCCCGCGACATCGCGGTCGAGTTCTTCACCCTGTCGAAGAGCTACAACATGGCCGGCTGGCGCATCGGCTTCATGGTCGGCAACAGGGACCTGGTGCACGCCCTCGCGCGCATCAAGAGCTACCACGACTACGGCAGCTTCACGCCGGTCCAGGTGGCGTCGATCGTGGCGCTGGAAGGGCCCCAGGATTGCGTTATCGAAATAAAAAATACCTACGAGAAACGACGCAATGTCATGGTCAAGGGCCTGCACGACATCGGCTGGATGGTGGAAATGCCCAGGGCCTCGATGTACGTGTGGGCGAAGATCCCGGAGTTCTACGCGCGCATGGGCTCGATCGAGTTCACCAAGCGCCTGCTCGAGGACGCCAAGATCGCGGTGGCGCCCGGGGTCGGCTTCGGCGACTACGGCAACGATCACGTGCGCATCGCGCTGATCGAGAACGAGCACCGCCTGCGCCAGGCGGTGCGGGGAATCCGCGACATGTTCCGCAAGGACGGGCTGCTCCGGGGCGCGGCTTGATCAGGCCGGCGCCGATCACCCTGGAGGGTAACGGGGTCAAGCTCGAGCCTCTTTCCCATCTCCACGAAGAACAATTGGCAAGCGCAGCGGCCGACGGAAGACTGTGGGAACTGTGGTTCACCTCCGTGCCCGCGCCCGCGCAAACCGGCGTCTATATCGAAAAAGCGCTGGAGGGGCAAAGGACCGGCGACATGCTGCCTTGGGCGGTGCGCGAGCTGAAGAGCGGCCAGGTTGTCGGCAGCACTCGTTATCACGACATCATCGCGGCCGCCGATCGCGTCGAGATCGGCTACACCTGGTACGCGAAGCGCTGGCAGCGCAGCCACGTCAATAGCGCCTGCAAGCTGCTGCTTTTCGCGCACGCCTTCGAGGCACTGGGCTGCAAGGTCGTGGGCCTGCGCACCGACAATTTCAACCTGGCCTCGCAGCGCGCGATCGAAGCGCTGGGAGCGAAGAAGGACGGGGTGATCCGGCACCACTGGCCGCGGCGCGATGGCACGATCCGCGATACGGTCATGTACAGCGTCCTCGCCCACGAGTGGCCGGACGTCAAGCATCACCTTCAATTCCGACTGAAGCGCAATGAAGCCGATTAATGTAGGGCTGCTGGGCATCGGCACCGTGGGCGGCGGCACCTGGGACGTGCTCAAGCGCAACGCCGACGAGATCCGGCGCCGCGCCGGCCGCGCGATCAAGATCACGCAAGTCGCCGACAAAGCCCTTCACCGGGCCAAGAAGATTACTGGGAAAAAGGCCAAAGTCGTCGGCGATGCGTTCAAGCTGGTACGCGACGCGCAGATCGACATCGTCGTCGAGCTGATCGGCGGCTACAGCATCGCGAAAGAGCTGGTGCTCGAGGCGATCCGCAACGGCAAGCATGTCGTCACCGCCAACAAGGCGCTGCTCGCCACCCACGGCACCGAGATCTTCGCCGCCGCGCAGAAGAACGGCGTGATGGTGGCCTTCGAAGGCTCGGTCGGCGGCGGCATCCCGATCATCAAGGCGCTGCGCGAAGGGCTGGCCGCGAACCGCATCGAATGGATCGCCGGCATCATCAACGGCACGTCGAACTTCATTCTTTCCGAGATGCGCGACAGGGGCCTCGATTTCGCGGCCGCCCTCGGCGAAGCGCAGCGGCGCGGCTACGCGGAGGCCGATCCGAGCTTCGACATCGAGGGCGTCGACGCCGCGCACAAGCTCACCATCCTGTCGGCGCTCGCCTTCGGCATCCCGATGCAGCTCAAGAAATGTTTCAGGGAAGGAATCGAAAAGCTCACGCGCGCGGACATCGGCTACGCCGAGGAGCTCGGCTACCGCATCAAGCTGCTCGGCATCACGCGGCGCGCCGCGAAGGGCATCGAGCTGCGCGTGCATCCGACCCTGGTGCCTGCGCGGCGCCTGCTCGCCAACGTCGAAGGGGTGATGAACGGCATCCTGGTGAAGGGCGATGCGGTCGGGCCGACGCTTTACTACGGCGCCGGCGCGGGCAGCCAGCCGACCGCCAGCGCGGTGGTCGCCGACCTCATCGACATCACCCGGCTCATCACCGCCGACCCCGGGCACCGCGTGCCGCACCTCGCTTTCCAGCCGGACCAGCTTGCCGACACGCCGATCCTGCCGATCGGCGAGGTCGAGACCTCCTGTTACCTGCGCCTGCGCGTGCTCGACCAGCCGGGCGTGCTCGCCGACATCACCCGCATCCTCGCCGGCTCGAAGATCTCGATCGACGCCATGGTGCAGAAGGAGCCCGGCAAGGGCGAGAGCCGCGTCGACATCGTCATGCTTACCCACCGCGCGCTGGAGAAGAACGTCAACCGGGCGATGGCGAAGATCGAGAAGCTCTCCACCGTGGTCGGAAAGGTGACCAGGATCCGCCTGGAAGAGCTCCTTTAGTGCTCTACGTCTCGACCCGCGGCAACGCGCCGCCGCGCCGCTTTACCGACATCCTGCTGGAGGGCCTCGCCCCGGAGGGCGGGCTTTATGTCCCTGAGATCTATCCGCGGGCCGATCTCGCCTCGCTGAGGGGAAAGAGCTACGGCGAGCTCGCCCATGCCCTCCTGGCGCAGTTCATGGACGACGTGCCGGATCTGAAGCGGATTGTCGAATCCACCTACACGAAGGAAATTTTCAAAACCGATGACGTCACGCCGCTGAAGACGCTCGAGCCGGGCTTTCATCTTCTCGGCCTGTCGAACGGGCCGACGCTCGCCTTCAAGGACATCGCCATGCAGCTGCTTGGCAATCTCTTTGAATCGGTTCTCGAAAAAGAACACGCGCCCCTCAATATCCTGGGCGCGACCTCCGGCGACACCGGCTCGGCGGCGGAGCACGCGCTGCGCGGCAAGCGCGGCATCCAGGTCTTCATGCTGTCCCCGCACGGCCGCATGAGCCCTTTCCAGCGCGCGCAGATGTACGCGCTGCAGGATCCGAACATCCACAACCTCGCGGTGAAGGGCGTCTTCGACGACTGCCAGGACCTGGTCAAGCAGGTCAACGCCGACCGCGCCTTCAAGTCGAGGCACCGCATCGGCGCGGTGAATTCGATCAACTGGGCCAGGGTGGCCGCGCAAGTCGTTTACTATTTCAAGGGCTACTTTGCGGCTACCGAAGACGATGACCAGGAGGTCGCGTTTGCGGTGCCCTCCGGCAACTTCGGCAACATCCATGCCGGCCACGTCGCGCGCAGCATGGGCCTGCCCATCCGGCGCCTGATCCTCGCCAGCAACGAGAACGACGTGCTCGATGAGTTTTTCAGGTCTGGACGTTATAGAACCACGAAACCCGTTGTCGCTACATCGAGTCCGTCGATGGACATCTCGAAGGCGTCGAACTTCGAGCGCTACGTGTTCGACCTCGTCGGCCGCGACGGCGCGCGCGTTCGGGACCTCTACCGCCGGCTCGACAGCAGCGGGGAATTCGATCTGCCGCGCTCGGACAGCGAATTCGTCTCCGGCCGCAGCACGCACGCCGATCGACTGCGCACCATCAAGCAGGTCTACGACAAGTTCGGCGTGATGATCGATCCGCATACCGCCGACGGAGTGAAAGTCGGAATGGAAAAGCGCGAAGCGGGGATCGCGCTGATCTGCCTCGAGACCGCGCAGCCCGCCAAGTTCGCGGCGACGCTGCGCGAGGCGCTCGGCCGCGAGCCGCAGCGCCCGAAAGGCTTCGAGAACCTGGAGAA